>Ga0209006_10004487_pt1 | contig 12672 bp, 13 predicted proteins | sample JacPin_JW_Ref_O2_FD_188567 | JGI IMG/M metagenome (GOLD analysis project Ga0209006, IMG submission 188567) | Forest soil microbial communities from Algoma, Ontario, Canada - Jack Pine, Ontario site 1_JW_Ref_O2 (SPAdes) (version 2) | ecosystem: Environmental > Terrestrial > Soil > Boreal...
ACTGTATAAGGCCGGGCCGGGCACCCGGCGCGGGGCCACTGGGGGACCGCAGTCATGAGCTGTCGGGATACTATTCATTTGATTTGCTGGTACTTAGAAGGAAGACTCTCGCCGCCAGTAGCAAGCGAGATCAGGCGGCACTTGGATTCCTGCTCGGATTGCCATATGGTTCTGGACGCGGCGATTAGCACTTTAGACCGTTATTTTGCGCCCGTGAAAGGTTCTGACGAAGAGCCTGCTCCTCAAGCCGCCTGAAACAGTCTCCATAAAACTATACACTGCAATAGCTTACAGCCAGTCCGTAGCTCACTGGCGCGTTTTCCACGCATTCCTCGACCGGTTGAGAATTTAGATTCGGTGATCTGCTCCCCACAACAGCAAAATTTACAGTCGAGAGCAGAAGCACGTAATCTTTACTAGTACTAGTACGTATAAACCTAGCCTCCGGGCAGCTCTTTCCGCCCGCCAAGCTTATGCATCCACGCAGCTTAGGGGAGCGGTCCGCAGAAATGTGCCTTTGGCGAGAGGGATGCACTTTCCTAAAAGCGAGGGGAAATCCCCAAGGAGAACAAGTTTATGAGCGAGTTTCAGGAACCCATAAACCACACCACGACCGGAACCCCCCGCTGGGTGGGCTTGGCGGTCGCCGTGTTGGGCGGAGTTTCATTGCTCGGTCTTGGAGTGGGCTGGAGCGCGCTGAGTCACGCGAACAGCATCGAGCAAACCACGCAAGCCTCGGTGAAACAGGCGAACGATGCGCTGGCACAGCGGCTGGCGAAAGAAGATGAAGTCAATCAGGCATTGCAGAGCGACCTTAAAGTGGTCACCGACAAGTTGAACCTCACGCAAGGCGAGCTGATCGCCGCCCGTAAGCAGACCAAGAATGCCACCGCCGCGGTGGACCACAAGGTCGAAGGGCTGGCGACGTCTGTGAAGGCCGAGCTGGCCACCAAGGCCAACGCGGGTGACGTAGACAAACTGAACGGCGACGTCTCGGGCGTGAAGACCGACCTGGACGATACCAAGAACAACCTGCAAATGGCCCGCAGCGAAATGGGAACTCTCATCGCGCGGAACCATGACGAAATCGACCAGCTCCGCCGTTTGGGCCAGCGCGACTACTTTGAATTTACGGTAAAGCGCAAGGGCGGAAACCAGAAGGTGGGCACCATCCAGGTCGAACTGAAAGACACCAACACCAAGAAGAACCAATACACCATCAACGTGCTGGCCGATGACAAGAGCTTCGAGAAGAAGAACCGCTCCGTGAACGAACCGATTTTCTTCTACACGGGCGGCACCCGCGCAGCGCTTGAGCTGGTCGTCAATAAGGTTTCGAAGACCACGGCGTCGGGCTACCTCAGCGTTCCCAAAGGATCGGAGACGACGGCAGCCAGCAATTCAAGCTCGGGTCAATAAAGGTTCAGGTCACCAACACAAGCAGCAATATGAGAGAGTAGGGCCGGAGGGAGAGTTAGAGAGGACTCTCCCTCTTTTTTTTTTGCAGGAACACTCCTGACTCCTTTCCCTCCACGACAAGGCGTGCGAACCGTGTAGACGGAGGACGCCGGTTGTGCCAAGCTAAGGGCCACCTGGCCAATCTTTAAGTGCAGTGCATTTTCCTGAGGGGGGGAAATCAATGAAAATAAGATTTGCTTCCGTAGTGGCGGCAACCCTTTTTGCAGCGGCGCTCACCATGGCTGCGGACGGCACCTGGACCGGTTACATTTCCGACAGCAAGTGCGGAGCAAAGGGAGCCAACGATCAAGCCGGTGAATGCACCACTCGATGTGTCAAGGGCGGCGCAAAATACGTGTTCGTCGATGACGCCGACAAGAAAGTCTATGTGGTCGACGCGCAGGACAAAGTGGCGGCACACGCCGGGCATCATGTTACGGTGAAAGGCACGGTAGACGGTGAGACCCTCAAGCTGGAAAGCATAGAAATGGCAGCGGCGGGCGGCAAGTAGGAGCTTCTAACGCATCCTGTCAGCGGGCGGGGCTTCGGCTCCGCTCGTTTTCTTTTTTTTGCGCGATTTGGTTTTTGAAAGAATGCGAGATTCCGCTACGATACAACCTGACCCATGACCACGACTCTAGTACATGCCGGACGGATGCTGACTCCAACCGCCGAGATTACCGACGCTGGCATTCTGATCCGCGATGGAGTGATCGAGGAACTCGGACTCCGGGAAGGCATGCGGCTGCCTGACGGCGCCGAGGAAATCTCCGCGACGGACAGAACCGCAATCGCCGGCTTCGTGGATGTGCATATACACGGCGCGGGCGGGCGCGACGTCATGGAAGGCAGCGCCGAAGCACTCGCGGGAGTGACAAAGACCGTCGCCCGGCATGGGACAACCTCGTTCGTGGCGACGACCGTGACGGCGAGTCCCGACGACACGATTCGCAGCGTGGAAGGAATCGCGCGCTACATTTCCGAACAGCATGAAACGGACGACGCGCGGGCCGAAGTGCTGGGTATTCATTTTGAGGGCCCCTTCCTCAGCCCGGCGAGGCGGGGCGTGCATCCACCGGAATGGCTGCAGCTGCCGTCAGCGCAGCTACTGGAAAAATTTCTGCAGGCAGCGGCGGGGAACGCGCAAATTTTGACCATTGCACCGGAACTGCTCGGAGCCATGCCCTGCATCGATGCGGCGCGGAATGCGGGAATGGTCGTAGCCGTCGGTCACACGGATGCGACTTATGAGCAGACGCGGGCGGCGATCGCCCACGGGGTGCGCCATGCGGTGCACGTGTACAACGCCATGCGTCCTTTCTCCCACCGCGACAGCGGCGTGATTGGCGCGGTGTTTACTTCGCCTGAGGTCAGCGCGGAGCTCATCGCCGACGGCGTACACGTGGACGAAGCAGCGATGAAAGTGCTCCTGCAGGCCAAAGGACCAGAACGCATGATCTTGATCAGCGACGGCGTCTCGGCAACGGGGATGCCGGACGGAAACTACATGCTCGGAAAATTGGAAGTGACCGTGAGCGGAGGAATTTGCCGCAACTCCGAAGGAAAGCTTGCCGGCAGCACGTTAACGCTGGACCGCGCGCTGAGAAACATTGTCGGGTTGGGGATTCCGCTGGCAGACGCGGTGCGCATGCTAACGCTAAACCCCGCCGCACTTCTCGGAATCGAGTTCAAAAAAGGCGCGCTTAGGACCGGTGCGGATGCGGATATCGTCTTGCTGGACGAAGGACTGCAACTCACAAATGTTTGGGTACGTGGGGCTGCCGTGGAATAGGGCGGGCCGCGCAAGGGCGCGCCGGCCTGCTGGGGACCTCGCTACAAAATAGCCTCACACGGATTAGGGATTTAGCGGAATCTTGAGATCCTCCGCCAATTGCTCGGCGTCGAAGGGGCTGCACGCGAAATAACGTCCGCCGATTTCAAGTGTCGGGACTTTGCGCTTGCCTTCGTTGGCTCTGATTACGGTTTCTTCGGCCGACGGGACTTTTTCGATATCTACTTCACGAAATTCCACGCCGCGTTCATTCAAGAATGTTTTCGCTCTCCGGCAGTCCGGACAGCCGGCAGTGGTGTACATTGTCAGGGTTTCCATCGAAAGCTCCAGCTACATTAGATGCTGGACAGGGGACGGCGTCGCAAAAGGCGAGCGAGGATGTGCTGCATCCGACAAGGCTCAGCCGGCGTCAGCGCGTTGCAACAGGGGCGCCCCGATATTTGCGCGCAACCTGGATTCGGATGACGGCGCGCTGCAGCGCTACAAAAGCGCGGTCCCAATCGATATTAGGATCGCCGGTGGCCAGGCGTTGTTGCGCGCGAGCTTTTGCAGCTTCCGCGCGCGCCATGTCAATCTCCGCGGCTCGCTCGGCGGTCTCCGCGAGCACGGTGACGCGGTCGCCCAAAACTTCAGCGAAACCCTGGATGATAGCCAGGACCCCACTGGGGTTCGCGCCTGCTCCGCGATAGGTGAGCTCGCCAATCCCCAGCTCCGTTATCAGCGGCGCGTGTCCCGGCAAAATGCCGAGTTCACCCTCCGCGCCGGGCATCACAACCTCGACAACGCTTTCGCGCAGGAACTGCCGTTCCGGCGTGACGACAATCAGCTCGATGGATTCAGGAAGCATTTGTGGCTAGACGCCCGCCTTCATTTTCTCTGCCTTTGCGAGGGCCTCGTCAATCGTGCCGACCATGTAGAACGCCTGTTCCGGTATGTCGTCGTACTTGCCTTCGACGATTTCCTTGAAGCTGCGGACAGTATCCGCAATTTTGACGTATTTGCCTTCGAGGCCGGTAAACTGCGCGGCGACGAACATGGGCTGCGATAGAAATTTTTCAATCTTGCGGGCGCGAGCCACCGTGCGCTTGTCTTCGTCCGAAAGCTCTTCGATACCCAGAATGGCGATGATGTCCTGCAGTTCCTTGTAGCGCTGCAGAATGGATTTCACGCCGCGGGCCACGGCATAGTGCTCCGCGCCAACGATGCGCGGATCGAGAATGCGCGAGTAGCTGGCCAGCGGATCAACGGCGGGATAAATTCCTCGCTCGACGATCTGGCGGCTGAGGTTGGTAGTCGCGTCCAAGTGGGTAAACGTCGCAGCCGGAGCGGGGTCCGTGTAGTCGTCGGCAGGAACGTAAATGGCTTGTACGGAAGTGATGGAGCCGGACTTCGTAGAGGTAATGCGCTCCTGCAATTCACCGATTTCGGTGTTGAGGTTCGGCTGATAACCGACCGCCGAGGGCATGCGCCCGAGAAGAGCAGAAACTTCCGAGCCCGCCTGAACGAACCGGAAAATATTATCAATGAAAAGAAGAACGTCGAGATGCTCTTCGTCGCGGAAATACTCCGCAACCGTAAGGCCGGTGAGACCGACGCGCAGACGCGCGCCTGGGGGTTCGGTCATCTGGCCATAAATCAAAGCAGCGCGGGACTTCTCCGAATTTCCCGGAACAACCACGCCGGCTTCCTGGAATTCCAGCCAAAGGTCGTTTCCTTCGCGCGTGCGCTCGCCAACGCCCGCGAACACCGACACGCCGCCGTGTTGCATCGCGACGTTGTTGATCAGTTCCTGAATCAGCACGGTTTTGCCGACGCCTGCCCCGCCGAACAATCCGATCTTTCCGCCCTTCAAAAATGGCTGAATCAGGTCGATGACCTTGATGCCCGTCTCAAACATTTCGAGAGTGGTGGATTGATCGGACAGCAACGGCGCGGGGCGGTGAATAGGGTAGTTGGTCTTGCTGGTCAGCGGCCCAAGCTGGTCGACGGGCTTGCCGAGCACGTTCATCACGCGGCCGAGCGTCGGTCGCCCCACGGGAACGGTGATGCCCGCGCCGGTGTCGAACGCCTTCATCCCGCGAACCAGTCCTTCGGTCGGCTCCATGGCCACGGCGCGCACGCGGCCTTCGCCAAGGTGCTGCTGCACTTCCGCGGTGACGTCGATCGGTTCCGGAACGCTGAAGCCTTCGCTCGTAATGCGAACCGCGTTGTAAATCGAGGGCAAATGCCCCGATTCAAATTGCACGTCGAGCACCGGTCCAATGATCTGAACGATGTGTCCGACGCCTGCGTATTTCTCTGCCATGCCTTCTCCTACGCGGTGGAAGACGCCCCGCTGACAATCTCAATAATCTCTTTGGTGATGGCCGCCTGACGCACCTTGTTCATGTGCAAGGTCAGCGCTTCAATAACGTCGCCGGCGTTCTTCGTCGCGGATTCCATGGCGGTCATGCGCGCGGCGTGTTCGGCCGCGGAAGATTCCAGCATGGCGCGAAGAATCTGCGTTTCGATGTAGCGCGGCAGCAGCTTATCGAGCAGCTTTTCTTTCGGCTGCTCGTAAATGTAGTCGACCTGCGCGGAATCCTTCTCCGTCGCCGATTCTTCGTCGGCACGCATCGCTTCGACAGGCAAAAGTTTGTCGAGTACGAGATTCGGCGTCATCACTGTCTTGAATTCGCTGAAGACGATGTAAACCGAGTCCACTTCTTCCTTTGCATAAAGATCGGTTACCACAGAAGCGATATCGCGAGCGGTCCCAAAATTGACGCGAGCCAGGACGTTCACGTATTCGGCAGGGAAATGAAACCCCGCCTTTTTCATCGAATCACGACCTTTTTTCCCCACGGGGATCACGGAGATCTTTTTGCCCTTGTTGGGCCGGAAGAACTCATTGGCCTTGCGCAATATATTGGAGTTGAACGCCCCGGCGAGGCCGCGTTCCCCTGTTAAAACAATGACGAGAATTTTTTCTTCCGGGCGGTGCGCAAGCAGTGGATGCTCGGGCTGATCGATGCGCGACATGATAGACCGCAACACGCGCGCGAGTTCCTTTGCGTAAGGTCGGGCAGCCAAGGCCGCTTCCTGCGCCCGGCGCAAGCGCGCCGCAGCGACAAACTTCATCGCGCGCGTAATCTGCTGGGTGTTCTTCACCGAGCGGATGCGGCGCCGGAAATCGAGAAGTGTGGGCATATTCGTTAGGCTCGCGGCCTCAATTCGCGGCGGCAGCTACGGCGGCCGTGAAGCGTTCCTTGAAGCCGTCGACGGCAGTTTTGATTTCGGCTTTGCTAGCGTCATCGAGAGCTTTTTTCGTAGCGATATTTTTCAGCACCGACGGATAGTTGGTCTCGGCGAATTGCAGAAATTCGCGCTCGAAGCGCCGAACGTCCGCAACGGCCACGTTGTCCATGGCCCCGCTGGTCGCGACGTAAATGCTGAGCACCTGTTTTTCAATGGAGAGCGGCACGTACTGGTCTTGCTTCAGGATTTCCGTGAGTCGCTGGCCCCGGGCAAGTTGCGCTTGCGTAACCTTGTCAAGCTGATCGGAACCGAACTGCGCGAAAGCAGCGAGTTCGCGATACTGCGCCATGTCCAAACGCAGAGTGCCAGCAACCTGACGCATAGCCTTGATCTGCGCGTTGCCGCCGACGCGGCTGACGCTGATGCCCACGTTAATCGCGGGGCGAATGCCGCCGTTGAAAAGGTCGGCTTCGAGGTAGATCTGTCCGTCCGTAATGGAAATCACATTGGTCGGGATGTACGCCGAGACGTCGCCCGCCTGAGTTTCAATCACCGGAAGCGCCGTGAGCGAGCCCGCGCCGAGCTTGTCATTGAGCTTAGCGGCGCGCTCCAGCAAGCGCGAGTGCAGATAAAACACGTCGCCGGGGAAAGCTTCGCGTCCCGGCGGGCGGCGCAACAACAAGGAGATTTCGCGATAAGCCTGCGCGTGCTTGGACAGATCGTCGTAAAAAGTGACAGCATGGCGCTTGTTGTCGCGGAAATATTCACCCATCGCGCACGCGGCGTAAGGAGCGATGTATTGCAAGGATGCCGGTTCCGCGGCACTGGAGGCGACGATGATGGTGTAGTCCATGGCGCCGGCGTCGGTGAGTGTTTTCACCACCTGAGCAATCGTCGAGCGCTTCTGCCCGATGCCGCAATAAATGCAAATAACATCGCCGCCCTTTTGATTGATGATGGTGTCCAGAATGACGGCGGTCTTGCCGGTCTGCCGGTCGCCGATGATCAATTCGCGCTGGCCACGGCCGATCGGAATCATAGCGTCGATGGCCTTGATGCCCGTCTGCAGCGGCTCGCGTACAGGCTGCCGGTCGAGAACGCCAGGAGCAATGCGTTCGAGCGGATTGCGCTGCTTCGAAACAATAGGGCCTTTGCCGTCGAGCGGCTCGCCGAGCGGATTGACCACCCGGCCAACCAGGGCCTCGCCCACAGGCACGGACATAATGGTATTCGTCCGCTTGACGACGTCGCCCTCTTTCAATTCCGCGGACTCACCCAAAAGCACGACGCCGACTTCTTCCTCTTCCAGGTTGAGCGCGATACCGAAAATGTTCTTCGGAAAAGAGAGCATCTCTCCGGCCATGACCTTTCTAAGGCCGTGGACGCGTGCGATGCCGTCGCCAACGCTGATGATCGCCCCGACTTCGTCGACCGAAACGGTCTGCTCGTAATTCTCGATCTGCTCGCGCAGAATCTTGCTGATTTCGTCTGCCTTGATATTCGCCATGCCTGCTCCTGACTTCTATTCCGCTATTCCGCCGCGAGACGCGCGCGCATTTGGTTCAAACTGCTGCGCACCGAGCCGTCGTAAATGGTGTCGCCCACGCGCACAACGGCCCCGCCCAGCAGCGCCGGGTCCAGCGAATACTTTGCCTCGATCTTCTTGCCCGTAAGGCGCTCGAGCGTTTGCGCAAACCGTTTTTTTTGCGCGGCGCTCAGCTCCCGGGCCGAAGAAATCTCCGCCTCGGCAACTCCTTGCCGCTGCCGGATGGTGTCCTGAAAGGAAGCAACAATTTCCGGCAGCATATGCGTGCGCTGATGATCCGCGACGACAAAAAGAAAGTTGCGAATGATCTTGCCCGCGCCGATGCGCTCCGCGATCTTTTCGATGACTTCGTGCTTGGCCTCACGTGGTACGCCGGGGCTGGTCAGAAAATTCCGCAACTCGGCGGAAACGCCAAAGGCCGCCGCAAAATCGCCCAACTGTTTCTGAGCCGCATCGGCTGCGCCCTGCGCGAGCGCAACGTCCGCAAGAGCGTTCGCGTATTGGAGGCTGGCGGACTTCAATTCGGCCTCCCTTCGAGGCTTTTCACGAACGTATCCACCAGCGATTCCTGCGCTGCGGGCGTGAGCTGTTTGGCAAGAAGGGATTCCGCGCCGTCAACGGCAAGCGCCGCGGCCAGCGCTTTCAGCTCCAGGCGCGCGGCCCGTTCCGCAGCTTCGATTTCCGCCTGCGCGGCGATACCAGTCTTTTTTGCATCGTTTGCGGCGAGTGCGCGGATGCGCTCGCCTTCTTCGGCGGCTTCGCGTTTTGCGCTTGCCTGGAGTGCGGCAATTTCCTGCTTCAGATTCGCCAGCTTGGATTCCGCTTCGCGAACCTGGCGTTCCGCTTCTTCTCTCGCGGCGGTCGCTTTGGTGATGGCTGAACTGATCTTCTCAGCATTTCCGCGGAACCACGCAGGCAATTTTTTCGCAAAAAGCCAGATCAAGAACGCCGCGACGATCGCGAAGTTGATCCACTTAAAAATCTCGTTCGCGCCATCCGTCGCCGAACCACGGCCTTCGTCGGCGGCGTGCGCGCTGAGAGTCACACAGAAAAAGAGAGCGACGAAACTCGAGAGAACATACAACCGCCCGTTCCGTGCAATTCGATTCTGCTTCATGGAGACTTGCCTCATCGGACCTCTCTTGCCGGACCAGCGGGACGAGGCGGCGTTTCGAGAATGCGCCGAGCAATTTCGGCGGAAAGTTGTACGACCGTAGCTTCGATCTCGCGGCGCGCCGCAGCGACTTCACCAGCGATGCGCTCTTTCGCGCTGGCAATCTGCGCCGCCGCAGCGGCGCGCGCCTCCTTGATCAGCAGCGCCCGCTCATCTAACACCTTCTTGCGGGCAACTTCCTGCTCCGCGTAAACCTGCCCTCGGGCCTGCTTCAAAGCGTCCTGGTACTGCTTAGCCTTCTCGAGCGCCGCCGCCTGCGCCACCTCGGCGGCCTTCTGCGCCCCCACGGTACGAGCCTCGCGCTCGGCCATGGCCGCGAGCAAAGGCTTAAAGAAAATCCGCCGCAAGATGAAGTAAAAAAGGAGGATGATCAGGACTGTAGGCACAGCCTGAAGGAAGAGTTCTCCCAGTTGGTGAACAATTTCTTGCATTAAGTTGTGTAGCCTAAAACTCGCTTTGGGGCCATGGTCCGGCCACCAGGTTGGCAGCCGCGCCGTGCCCCTGCCCGGGAAGGGGCAATACGGTGGGCCTGTCGCTGCCTAATTAAACAGTATTTTATAACATCCGGTGCAGCTTTGCGTCAACGTCACCCCGACATGCCCCTCCAAGGAGATTCTCAGGAAGGACCGCTCATTCAGCTTTATTTTCTTGTTAAACCCGGCCAAGACCGGCGTTTCTGAACCACTCGTTTCAGGCCCGCGGAATAGCCGAAAAGTATCGCTCCTCGAGAATCTTCCGGTGATGCAGCTCGTGTCCCGCGGTGATGTAAGCCAGCGCCCGTACACTCACTTCGTTCTTATTCGCCGTGCCCCGTCGCAACCACGCCTCTTTGCCCAGCGATCGAAACAGCGCCAGGCTGGCACCTCGCACGCAAGCGTATTCCTCCACCAGACTGGTCAGCGGACGCTCATTGAATCCGCCGCCACGCACGTAATCGTCTTGCTCGAAACCCTCCATGGGAGTCTGGTCGCCCCGCGTAATGCGCAGGGCACGGTACGTGAATATCCGTTCGGAGTCGTTAATGTGGCCGAGCACCTCCTTCACCGTCCACTTGTCCGCCGCGTACCGAAAATTGCCCTCCCGCTCGCTGCGTCCCCCGAACAGCTGCATCGTCTGCACACGCTGGGCTTCCAGCGAGCTGGTAACATCATCTCCAATAACCAGCGAAACATACTTCTCGTAGTACCCCGCATACTCCCCGGCTTCCGGCCTCGCGACTTTCATTTCTTTTCTCCCCCGCGCAGTATACCCTGCCTGCCCACAGCGCATACGTGCTTCTCGAACGTTGCTCCCTCGAATCTGCAGCCGATGCGACCCCCAAATCAGAGTGGAAAGACCGAATCTCTGGCAGGATTTCAGAAGACCGCGACGGAACGGCGCTCGTGGGAATCGCGCAGTTTCTCGGATGGAGTTACTGGCGCTCGGCGGCTTGCAGCCGCCCCCGTTTTCATTTCATCATAGGGCGCGGTTTCTCGCGGCAACACCCGTGTTTCTCGTGCCCAACCCGTGACGCCGCCCGAACTTCGCCCGAGCAAGAAGGCTGGCCAAAGTATGACTGCGACAGACCATTCACCAGACAACGAAAAGATGCGCGTGGCCTTCCAAGGAGAGCCCGGCGCCTTCAGCGAAGAAGCCGCCGTCCAGCTTCTCGGCGAAGGCATCACCACGGTCCCGCGACCCACCTTCGACGCCGCCTTCCGCGCCATCAGCGACGGCCTCGCGGACGCTCTCCTGGCCCCCGTCGAGAACACCCTCGCCGGCCCAGTTGTCCGCGTCTATGATCTCCTCCTCGAGAGCTCCCTCACCATCACCGCCGAAACCATCCTGCCTATCGAGCATCACCTCATCGCCTGCCCCGGCTCTTCACTCGATTCCATCCGCTCGGTCGCTTCTCATCCCATGGCGCTAGCTCAATGCGAACGCTTCTTCCTCGCTCACCCGGCCCTCAAGCGCGTCCCCGCCGAAGACACCGCCGGCAGCGTCCGCGAAGCCCTAGCCTCGGGCGACAAATCGGCCGCAGCCATCGCCGGCCGCCGCGCCGCCGAACACTACGGCGGCGTGATCTTAGCCGCCGCCATCCAGGACAACGCCGAAAATTTCACGCGCTTTGTCCTCCTCCGCCCCGCCAACGAAAGGCAACCGCCGGCCCCAGAAGCCCGCAAAATGTCCATCGCCATGCGCCTAGCCCACCGTCCTGGCGCGCTACTAGCCTCTCTCGATCCTTTCGCCAAACACGGCGTCAACCTGCAGAAGATCGAAAGCCGGCCCATCCACGGCCGCCCTTGGGAATACCAATTCTTTCTCGACGTCGAAGCCGACTCCTCCTCCCAACTCGACGCCGCCCTAGGTGAGGTCCGCCAAGCCACCAGCGACCTTCGTGTTCTCGGCCTTTACGTCGCCGCCCGCACCTCCGGCCCGCCTCCAGAAGCGCAGCAGAAGGGCAAGCCCTGAAAGCCAGCCTGGGAACTGCTACTGGGTCAGTTTCCATTGCGCGAATTGTCGCGCACAATAGGAGACGAACCGCATCGTAAGGGTCAGGCGAACTCCCGTGAATCTGAAATCACGGTCCTTCAGAGCCATGAAGGAGTTTGCTAGTCTGACTGCGCGCGGTAGGCGCAAACCGGGAGCGATGGTGGCGGGATGACTGACCTCTTCAGACAGGCTGTTTCTCTTTCGCTCTCCGTGAAATGCCTGGCCGCCGTTGTCGGAATCCTCCTTATTCACGCGACGTTTCGCGTGCTGGAACAAGCACTGCCCCGGCGTTTTGGCCAGGCCGATGCGCGTTATAAGGTTCGCAAGTTCGTTGTCTTTTCCGGATACCTTACAATTCTCCTTTTTCTCGCTATCCTCTTTGAGGATCGCTTGGGCCGCCTCGGCGTTACACTCGGCGTCGTCGGCGCGGGTGTTGCCGTAGCCCTGCAGGACGTGGTGGCCAGCATTGCCGGCGCTTTCTCCATCGGTTTTTCAAAGCTGTACGCCGTGGGAGACCGAGTGCAGATCGGCGATACTCGAGGTGACGTGATCGACATCGGCCTCCTGCGAACCACCTTGATGGAAACCGGGAGCTGGGTCAGCAAGGACTTGTACAACGGCCGGATCGTTCGCATCCCCAACAACATCGTCTTGAAAGTCCCCATTTTCAATTATTCGCAGGGATTCCGTTTTGTCTGGGACGAGATCAAGGTGCTGTTTACAACCGCCACGGATTGCCAGCTTGCCAGGGAGATGCTCTTGCGGACAGCCAGAGAGGCGATTGGCGAGTACCTGACGGAAGCCGAGAGCTCCTGGAAAGTGATGAGCGAGTATTATCGAGGCGCAGAGCCTCCGCTAGAACCTACCGTAGCACTCGTCGTAAGTGCCGGATCGCTGGAATTCTCCGTCAGTTATGTGGTGGACTACAGGAAACGAACCGCCATGCAAGATCAGTTGTTCACGAAAATCGTCCAGGAAGTTGCCAATAGCGAA
>Ga0209006_10004488_pt1 | contig 12671 bp, 7 predicted proteins | sample JacPin_JW_Ref_O2_FD_188567 | JGI IMG/M metagenome (GOLD analysis project Ga0209006, IMG submission 188567) | Forest soil microbial communities from Algoma, Ontario, Canada - Jack Pine, Ontario site 1_JW_Ref_O2 (SPAdes) (version 2) | ecosystem: Environmental > Terrestrial > Soil > Boreal...
AAGTCCGCGGATCTCGGCAACGTGGCGATGGGAATGAAGCGGGGCGAGGGAGGTGCGCAGCTCCTCGGCGGCGGGGGCAACGCGCGCAAAAAGATTGTGCGTCTCAATGTAGTCGAGTACGGCATTGCCAGCAGCCGCCGCGACAGGATGAGCCTGGTAAGTAAATCCATGCCTGAAGCTTCCCGTGCCGTTTTCAAAAGCTTCGACGACATTTTGCGAGACAAGAACCGCACCAAGCGGAGCGTAGCCGCTGGCAATTCCCTTCCCCGTCAGAATAATGTCCGGCTCGACGCCCCAGTGCTGAACAGCGAATGGTTTGCCGGTGCGGCCCATGCCAGTCATAACTTCATCAGCGATAAGAAGGATGCCGTGCTTGCGGCAAATCTCGGCGATGCGAGCGGCGTAGCCTTGCGGCGGAACGGCGGCGCCGAGAGTAGCGCCGACCACAGGCTCGAAGATGAAAGCGGCGGCTGAATCAGCTTCCCTCCCCTCGAGAAAAGCATCCAAATCATCGGCGCAGGCAAGTTGGCATTGCGGAAATGTTTTTTCAAACGGGCAGTGATAGCAAAAGCAGGGAGCGATGTGGCCCCATTCCGCGATCAAGGGCTGGTAGGGCGCGCGACGAGCGAGATTTCCGCTAACGGTCATCGCGCCCAGGGTACTGCCGTGATAACTCTGGTGCCGAGAAAGAACGCGGTAACGAGCGGGTTCCCCTTTTTCAAGATGATATTGGCGGACAAGCTTGATAGCCGTTTCGGTTGCTTCCGAGCCACCAGACGTAAAATAAACGCGGCCACCCTTTCGAAAATTTGGCGGCGAGAGCGCGAGAAGCCGGGCCGCGAGTTTTTCCGCCGGCACAGAATGAAATTGCGAAGTGTGTGCGAAGGCGAGTTGCGAAGATTGCTGGGCCATCGCGCGCCCGATTTCGGGAACACCGTGGCCGATGCTAACGACTGAGGCCTGTCCCGCCGCATCAAGGAATTTCCGCCCATCCGCGGAAAAAAGCCACACCCCCTCACCACGAATGGCAACGGGAAGAACGTTTTGAAAATTACGCGGGAAGACGGCGTCGTCGTTTGACATGCGGGTTCAGAGAGCGATTGTAGCAGACTCACGGAGACTACCCGAGGACGGCAAGCCGCAGCAGCAAATGCGCAACCAGGGGCTGTGACGTAGCGTTCTTGTGTAACAATTATGCTAGTCTGACGCCGATTTTGGGGAGAACCCATCCATGCCGAAGCGCGTTCCAAGTTTGATTTTGTTGCTGATCATTCCGCTCCTCTGCGTGGCTGGCGCGGTGAATGCCCAGGATGGGCGAATGCCTGTGCGGCTCAGCGTGGACTTGCGCGAGGCCACGAAACACATTTTCCACGCGAAACTGTCGTTCCCGGTGACGGCCGGACCCCTCACACTTGTGTATCCAAAATGGATTCCAGGAGAACATTCTCCCGTAGGACCAATTGCCAATCTAACCGGCCTGCTCTTTCGTGCCGGCGGCAAAGAAATCGAATGGCGGCGCGACGACGTGGACATGTTCACTTTTCATTGCCAAGTGCCTGCAGGCGTAAGTGAACTCGAAGTTTCGCTCGATTACGTCTCACCTTCAGGCCCCACCGCGGGCCGTGAGAATCCTTCGGCGACCGCGCAACTGGCAATTCTGAACTGGTACACCGTGCTGCTTTATCCGCAAGATGCCAAAAGCGATGATCTGACCTACACGGCCAGTTTGCAAACGCCCGCAGGATGGAAATACGGAACCGCGCTGCCGGTGGCAAGCGAGACCAGCGCAGTGATTGAGTTTCAACCAGCAAGCTTGACGACGCTGGTGGATTCGCCCGTGTTGATGGGCGCGCACATGCGCGTGATCGATTTGTCTCCAGGGCAGAAACCCGCGCACCACATCCACATCGCGGCAGAAAGCGAAGCCGGGCTGGAGATCACATCCGAAACCGTGCAAGAGTGGCGGCAATTGGTTGCGGAAACCGGAGCACTCTTCGGAGCGCGCCATTACCGGCACTACGATTTCTTGCTGACGGACAGCGATAACGTCGAAACAGACGGAGTTGAACACCATGAATCCAGTGACAATCGAGTTCCGGGACGCACGTTTCAAGACCCAAACATTTCCGATGCGATGACGGATCTCCTGCCGCACGAATTCACGCATTCGTGGAACGGGAAATACCGGAGGCCGGCGGGCCTGGCAACTTCGAACTATCAGGAGCCGATGAAAGGTGGATTGCTTTGGGTCTACGAGGGCATGACGCAGTATTACGGAACGATACTCTCGGCACGTATCGGTAGCTGGACGCCGGAGAGATTGCGGGAAAATCTCGCGTGGGTCGGGGCGTATTTAGATCAGCGGCGCGGGCGGACGTGGCGTGATCTTGAAGACACCGCAGTTGCGGCGCAATTGTTGTATGGGTCGCCGGAAGAATTCCGGACATGGCGCCGCGATACCGACTACTACGACGAAGGCACGCTGCTCTGGCTGGAGGCGGACACAATTATCCGCCAGCAAACGAAAGGCAAGAAATCGCTGGATGATTTTTGCCGGACATTTGAAGGCGGAGAAAATACCGGCCCGAAAATTGTGCCATACACCTTTGACGATGTCGTCGCTGCGATGCGGGAAATCGCGCCCTTCGATTGGCGAGGGTTTTTCGTGCAGCGTGTGAAGTCGCATGGACCGGGCGCGCCGCTGGGAGGGCTGGAAAACAGCGGATGGAAACTGGTTTACAGTGAAACACCGAACGACAGCCGGGCAGCCGGCGAGGTCGCATTGCATTTAACAGACGTGCAATTTTCGCTCGGTTTCTTGGTGCGCGACTCTGGAGGTGAGAACGGTGACGAAGTGGTTGATGTAATTCCTGGATCGCCCGCGGCGCAGGCTGGCATCGCTCCCGGGATGAAATTGGTAGCGGTGAATGGGCGGAAGTGGAACCCAGACGATCTCCACGCAGCAATCCGGCAAGCGAATAGCGGGCACGAGCCGATCGCGCTACTTATTGAGAATGAAGATTTTTTTCGGACTTACCAGGTTGACTACCATGGTGGCGAACGATATCCGCACTTGGAACGAATCACGGGGAGGCCTGATCTGCTGGGCGAAATTGCGAAAATGAAAGCGCCTCCGGTTGCCCCCACAAAGAATTAAGGGCGCGGGAGCGCGCTTGGAATCGCAGTGGAATCGTGACATCATCCAAAGCTCCGCGCAGGAGAAACACAACCCACCGCACGTCATTGGAAGGAAATGCAGGAGGAAACCTAAATGAAACGGGTCATTCTGTGGCGCAGTTTGTTCATTATGGTGCTGTCGGCTGGGCAGTCCCGCGTGATAGCTCAAGAAGCTGCGAAGCACGCCATCACGTTCGATGACATGATCCAGATGCATCGCGTGGGAGAAGCGCAAGTATCGCCGGATGGCAAGTGGGTGGCGTATTCCGTCTCGACGCCGGATATGGACGCGAATCGCGGCGCGAGCAATCTCTGGATAGTGCCGACGACGGGCGGAACGCCAGTGCAACTGACGCAGAGCGGACACGACTCGTCGCCGGTGTGGTCGCCGGATGGAAGGATGATTGCATTTTTGTCGTCGCGAAGCGGGGACTCGCAGGTGTATTTGTTGTCAATGGATGGGGGCGAGGCGAAACCATTGACGCATCTTTCGACGGGCGCGGACATCGTGAAATGGTCCCCGGATGGGAAGACCATTGCGTTTGCATCGGGCGTGTATCCGGATTGCAAAGACGATGCTTGCAACAGCGCGCGGGACGCGGAAAAAGAAAAGAACAAGGTAAAGGCGCACGTCGCGGAGCATCTCTTGTACCGGCACTGGACGCACTGGAACGACGGCAAGCGCGGCCACCTGTTTGTTGTTCCCGTTGATGAAAGTGCAGCTCCGCGCGATCTGACGGCCGGAGCGAATTACGATGTACCTCCGGATGAGCGCGGCGGACCCGGCGATCTGAATTTTTCGCCAGACTCAAAGGAGATTTGCTTTACGGCAGTGACCGATTCCGTCGAAGCGATTAGCACGAACGGCGATTTGTTCGTGGTGCCAGTGGCGGGCGGCGAAGTGAAGCGAATCACGACGCAGCCGGGATTTGATGGCGGGCCAGCGTATTCGCCGGATGGAAAGTCCATTGCGTATCACTCGCAATTGACACCGGAGTACGAGTCTGACCGTTGGCGAGTGATGCTATACGACCGGGCGACAGGTAAGAACGAGAATTTATCAGAAGCCTTCGACCGTAGCGCGAACGAACTTGTTTGGTCACCGGACAGCAAAACCATTTATTTCACTGCAGAAGACGAAACGCTGCAGCCAATTTACGCGATGGCTCCGCGCGCTGGAGCCGAGCCGAAGAAACTGATTGCCAACAGCTACAATCTGGGAGCCTCGTGGAGCAGCGACGGCAAAACTTTGGTGTTCGAGCGCACGAGCCTGACGATGCCGGCCGAGATTTTTGCGGCGGCGAGCGATGGAAGCGGCGTGCGGCAGCTTACCCATCACAACGACTCCATTCTTCGGTCGCTCAAAATGAACGAACCGGAGACGTTTCGGTTCGAGGGAGCAGGCGGAACGAGAGTTCAAGCCATGATGATCCGACCGCCTGATTTTGACGCGACGAAAAAATATCCGCTGCTGGTCGTGCTGCATGGCGGGCCGCAGACGATGTTCTCGAACGCGTGGGGCTACCGGTGGAACGCCCAGGTATTCTCTGCGGCTGGTTACGTGTCGCTGATGATCAACCGGCGCGGCTCGACCGGCTATGGCCAGAAATTCACCGATGAGATCACCAACGACTGGGGCGGCAAAGCGTACGTCGACGTTATGAATGGAGTTGACTTTGTGTTGAAAAAATATCCGTATACGGACGGGGCACGCATGGCAGCCGTGGGAGGATCGTACGGCGGCTACCTGGCGAACTGGATTGCGACGCATACGGGGCGGTTCAAGGCGATCATCAGCCACGCCGGCATTTATGACAAAAACGCGATGTACGCCACAGAAGAATTGTGGTTTGAAGAGCACGACATGCAGGGCATGCCGTGGACGAGTCCGGAGAATTACCGCAAGTGGGCGCCGTTGACGTATGCGGGCGAGTTGTCGAAATTCAAAACGCCTACGCTGGTGATTGCCGGCGAGCGAGATTATCGCGTCCCGTATACACAGTCACTCGAGTTCTTCAACACTTTACAAAGGCAAGGCGTACCGTCAAAGCTGGTGGTTTTTCCAGAGGAAGGCCATTGGATACTGAAGCCACAGAACAGCCGGTTCTGGTACAAGACGTTTCTGGATTGGCTGGCGACGTATTTGAAATAGCGGACGATTCAGACTGCAAATAATTTCTGCAACGCGCGGCGCGCGAACCGGAAGAGATGAAACAGCAGGTAAGCCGAGAACGCGAGAAGACCGACAACGATTACCGTGGTTGCCACCGGATGCACCGTGGCCATCCAAGTCAGCCAAACTGCCAAAGCGTCTTCTCCGAAACTCAATATCCAGTTGCTGAACGGCTCCGGCGTGGTGTTAACCGCCGCGCGAGCGCTGGCCTTAGTGCCATGAGAGGTAAGCGCGACTCCACCGGCGAGAAGCGCTGCACCCCAGCGCCACTCAGCAGGCGCGGCGCCGGCGGCGCTGAAGGCAAGAAAGGCGGCAGCGGGGGGGCGAATAAAGGTGTGGATCACGTCCCAAGCGGTATCGATGTAGGGGATTTTGTCCGCGAAAAACTCGAGCACATAGAGGACAACGGCGATACCAAGAACCGCGGAATGCGAAAGTCCGTCGAGCGCCGGCGGAAGATGGATGACTCCGAAACGCTCCAGAAGCCCGAGGGTCGCGATGGTCGCATAAAGGTTCAGGCCCGAGGAAAATCCGGCCCCTAGGGCGAGCCCCAGTGTTTCCATGGGATTCATTTCCGTTCATCATAGCAAGCAACATAGCTCGAGTGGACGGTTACTTCTGCTCATACCGCCGAGACGTTCCGTTTGACGATTTGGCACGGGACAGCGATGCTGTCCAAAGGACAGTCGTCCATGTTTGGCTTAAGCCACCTTTTCTATCCGTGGGGATTTATCGTGCAAGGCCTGGCGATCGTACACTTCGTGCGGCGGCGGCCGGAGAATTACTGGTTCTACGTTATTTTCTTCGGCGGCTTTCTCGGTGCGGGCGTGTACATCATTGCGGAAGTACTGCCCGATCTTGGCCTATTGCGCGGTGTGTTTCAGGGCTTTGGCCGAAGGTCACGCATTCAGGTCGTCGAAACCCAGATCCTTGACAACCCCTCCGCTGCAAACTATGAAGAACTGGGCGAACTCTACAAGGACCAGAAGCAATTTGCGAAGGCGCGCGAGGCGTTTACGAACGCGATCGCGGCGCGCAGCGATTCCGTGTACACATTCTATTACCGCGCGCAGGCTTCTCTAGGATTGGAAGATTTCACCGCTTCGATTCCAGACCTCGAGCGTGTGGTCAGCAGCGATCGAAAATTCGACTACTACCGTGCTGCTGGGCTTTTGGCTGATGCCTACGCGCAAACCGGACAATTGGACCGCGCCGAGCAACTCTATGTCGATGTGGCGCAGTTCTCGACAACCACCGAAACGCTATACAACTACGCGTGTTTTCTGAGGCTGGCAGGCCGACGCGAGGAGGCTAGCGAATGGGCGCAAAAGCTGCTGGCGAAGAAACGGACACTCCCGCGGTATATGCAGCGGTACGAACGGCCGTGGTTCCGTAAGGGCAAGGCGCTGCTGAAGGAATTGACGGCGGCGAAAGTGCCTGCCGAGGTACGGCCGGGGGGACAAGCATGAGATCCTTCCGAGTGCTCTTAGGCTAGGGTTAGTATTCTGATCCTTTCGTCCTAGCCCCTCCCCTCTGGCCTGTTTTTCATACGTATGGATTCCAAAGGCTTCACCCTTTCCGTAAATCGCGTTGAAAGCGTAAAATTCGGCAGGCCTGGCTTTGCTGTTCCAGTAATTTCCATGCACGTTCAGGAGCGGATCGTCTACTCCTCAATCTTCAGAGGACAGGTACTGCGAGGGGGGCGCCCGGCCCTCTACGCGAGTGCGAGATTCAGATTCTCGATCGCCTCGTCGATCTCCGCAGTGTTCTTGTAACCGACGGTAACGCAATCGATGCCGGCGTTCTTGAACGCGAATCTCATCGCAGCCTTGCGGTCTTCACGGTTGAACGTACCCTCTCCCACAAGTTTCATGCTGACGACGCCCATTCCTTCTTTGCGTATCTGCTTGACGTGCGTGACAACTTCGGTGACGTTGCCCAATCCGTCGGTGTTGTAATCTTCGGCGTCCATTCTGATGCCCTTGTGATTTACCCGGATCATGGCGATGTCGAGCCACTTGTTTCCGGGAACTTGGCGCAACGCGGGAAGCCCGTGAACCGACGCGCCGTGACTTACAATAGCCTTCTTCGACTGGGCCTCCAGAATTCCATCCTGCCATCTGCTGGTGTCTGCGGGCCATGTGGCAGTATGTTGCCAGTGCAACAGCATAACGTCGAAGTATTCGGTATTCGCGAGCTTGCGCAGCTCGTCGAATTTCTCTTGTGGATTCACACCTTGCCGGGTGGTGACCTTCGACATGATGCGATAACTATCGCGTGGAAGGCCCTTTAGGGCCGCTCCGAGCATCCCGTGCATCTCGCCGTAAGACTCAGCAGTCTCGAAAAAGCGAATACCGCTGTCGTAGGCATAGCGCACCAGCCTCGTAAACCCGTCTTGTCCCAAGTCGCGCTGTACCTGGCCGCTGAAGCTGCCTGTGCCAAACGCGAGCCGCGTCACCTTCACTCCAGATTTTCCTAGCGTTACCCAATCTGTCGCGGTTTGGCGCGCCGCGCGCAACGGGAAGCTTCCGGTGACCGCGAGGGCGCCGGCGGCGAGTCCGGTTTTCAGGAATTCACGTCTGGTGAAATGAGACACGGATACACCTCGAATTCGGCGAATGATAGCGCGAACGCAATGGATCGGAGATGCGGGTGCGGCGGGGGGCGACTAGGTGTCCAAAGGACATTGCAAGACAATCGTATTACGAAAGTCGAATTTCAGGTATACCGGACGTGTTGACGACTCGCCGAGACAATTATGTGCCTCGTTAATCAGGCCGACTCTGTCATGCAATCAAGCGGGCGCTGTGGCACGGCAGACGCTGTTTTCATAGTGTCGAAATGTGCGTAGCCCAAGGCACACGCACAGGACGAGTGGCCCTCGAAAACCGAGCTGCGCGGGTGCTATCACCTCCTAGTCGAAGGTATGACAAGCTTATGAAGTGGCTGGAAGAGCTTTACGGGATTCGCCCGCTAGCGAAGCGCTTATCCCTCACCAGAATGCTATCGGCGCGAATGTCCTTGAACTCACAACCCCGCTTCTGAATAGCTTCCGGGTTGCGTTAGTGCTTAATCGGACGCGCGTTTTGACAGAGCAGTAAAGCTGGGCGTGTAGCTCTCCGCGCGTTCGATTAAGCGGCTAGAAGGAAGCCGCTTGTGGTTGCGGCGGACGCGGGCCCTATGGAGATTGAATGTGGGGAGACAGCGATGTGGAATGTTGCGGAGACTGTGCGGTTGAGCATGGCAGAAGGCAGCAGGGGCTGAGTAACGCGAAAGAGTATCGCGTAGATAGCGCCGAGGAGGCGGGAAGAAGAGATTTGCTCTGCGGCAAGACGCAGAGGTAGGGAGCACGCCGAAACGCGCGAAGGGTTCGAGTTGGAGAGAGTCGTTTCATGCGGCAGTGAGCAGCGGTGGAGAACGAAGTTGGATTTCTGCAGCCGTAAGCCTTTCGACGACCATCATCGGTCCACCACACTTGGGACAAGACCAAAGATCGCTCGGACCGGTGGTGGAGGCCTGTTGCTCGGTTTGCGGTGCCCCGCCGAGCAGTTGGAAGGAAAGTGGCAAGGTGGTGGCACGTTTGCGGTTGGCCAGGAAGCCGAAGTTGCGGATGCGCACGAAACCTTTCGGGAGCAGGTGCAAGAGGAAGCGGCGCAAGAACTCATCGAGAGATAGGGTCATCAACTTCTGTTCGTTGTTGTGGGCGGAATCGCGCCAACGAAACGTGACCTTCCCATCAGCAAACGAGTTCAGTCGATGGTTGGAGATGGCCACGCGATGGGTGTAGCGGCCCAGATAGTGAAGCACATATTCGGGGCCACCGAAGGGAGGTTTAGCGTAGACCACCCAATCTTTTCGGAAGAGTGACCGTAGCCAAGCAGCGAAGGTTTTGGGCTGAGCGAGGGCTGCCAGTTTTCCGCCGAAGCTGAGTCGGCCGCTCTCGAATGCCTGCTTGAGACTGGCGACGAACTTGCCGCGAAAGACACGACGCAGCACTTTGATGGAGAGAAAAAATCGCGAGCGTGATTTGATCCAGTGCGTGTGATCGAGACTCAACCCGCCGGCAAGCAGGCTCACAACCTGTGGCGATATCTGCTGTGCCGCGCCGATTACTGCAACCAGTAGTGCCAAAACCAGAACGGGAAGACTTCGGAGCGTTGACATGGCTACCTTGCTCACGCGCACGTCCCTCGGATATCAACATGCGCCTGGCACTGACGCCAAGCAGATCGGAGACCAGGCTGGACAACTTAATATGTGCCTCTTCCAGAAGGGCCTCCAATTGGTTGCGTATCCGCGCCACGGCGCGCCTCAACTGGTACTTCTTGCGCGTTACCGTTCGCTGTAGACGTTGCTCGGCATCGGGCACAAAGCTCAGCGTCAATTCCCGGGCCACCAACCGCTTCACCAAGCATTCGGCATCGCGGAAATCGTTCTAGTAGTAGCGCTGCGTTACCTGCCCCGCAACTGCGAAGTGTGGCCGTCTCGTTCCTAGTTTGATGTCGCGGCGATCTTAGTCACCGCTACCGAAATATTGACGATATTAAAGTACTCCTCCGGCTTGGCAGGACTCTTCCTGTTTTTGACGAGCTCGTTGATTGAGCGCATCACCTGTGTCGAATCGCGAAGGTCGGCTATCACCAACACCATGTCCTTGTTCTCAACTGTAAGATCACACGAAATAGCCATCGCACCAGTTCCCCCGCTCCCGCAAGGAATCTTCTCCATCGCAGCTTCTACGTTTTTTGATTGATAGTATTTCTCCCTTTGAGCTTTCGGAACAAGGCCGAAGGACACCTTATACGGCGCATTCACACTAACGCGAAGGGATAGCGGCCCGTTGTAGCTTCCCGGAAAAGTCGCTGTATTCCCTGCGCCTATCGTTAGCTTCGCTTCACTGCCGCCTAGATTCGGGTTTCCGACATCCACCATACTTCCTGGCTTCGGATTGTCTTGCGCTTCGAGAGCCTCGCGCTCCTTCTCCAGCTTTGCCCTTCGACTGCTCTCGCTAACGCCAATGAATACCGCCACCGCGATCACACAACCTGCGACAACCAACACGAGTTTGATGCCACCTTGCACAGGAAGCCTCCGGTAGAAGTCTTACTAAAAGCCTAGCAGGGCTCCCCAAATGCGAGACGTCCAATTCGCCCGATGTTTGCAGCAAACGCCAATACCACTCGACGAAAAAAAAGGTTCACCATCCACTACGAGAATGGAAGGCGTACAGAAAACAAGAGCGACGAGTAGGTCACGATTTCGGAGCATCCGCAACAGCGCGGTGCGCTACCAAGGCAATAGAGCACCGCGCCGGCTGGGATGCGAGGAAGGAACAGAGCTCGGATAGCCGTACGTGTTTCCGAGGTCCTCGTAAGCCCGGCAAACCACTTCGGAGTGTCAAACGAGCATGGCGGACCGCTCTGAAGAACGCTGGCGCGCCATATTTCCTGATTTACAATCTGCGCCACGTATTCTGCACGCGAATGAGTTGGATCGCTCCAGATGCGGCCACGGACTAAGCCCCGTGTACTTGCTCGACACCACGGTGTAGATCGATCTGCTGCGCACCAATTCCCCCTCGATCCGCCGAAGGCTTTCCGCGCACAACAAGAGCGTCATTGGCCTTTCGATCATTACGGCGTGCGAGCTCCAATATGGCCTCGAGCGCCGAGCAGCCAAGCATCCGCACCTGCGCGTGACGGAACAACATCTTCTCGCTGCCATCCTCGCACCCTTTGATGTGTTTTCAATAGACCACGCAGTGGTGGAAATCTACGGAAGGGTTCGCACAGTTCTCGAAAACTCAGGCACGGCGATTGGCGCCTTGGACACCTTCATTGCCGCCCAGGCCCTGAGCTTGGGAGCCACCTTGGTCACAAGCAACAAAAAGGAGTTCGCGCGGGTGTCTGGATTGCAGATCGAAGACTGGAGATGACTCCATTCTGTCGTCGACGGGGCCGTTGTTCCGTTACCAGAAGCAAATCCGGGATTTGCGAGAAAGAGAATCTAAGGCCCCTGGCCTTAAACTGCTCCTCCGTACAGATGGCAAGCCTCGCTCCGAGGGGTAGTCTGCGAGACACCGCCCTATATCAGAAGTCAAAAGTTTGGAGGCATTATGCGTAGCCTCAAGATCCTACCTATTGCTCTACTGCTTGGTACGACGCCGTTACCCTCAACTGCTCAGCAACCGACGAGCCTGAGCGAAGTAGTGGACAAGATTGTGTCCCAGGAGCAGGTGGAGGTGCAGTTGCTTCGCCAGTACTCGCCACTCGTCGAGACGTACATCCAGAATCTCCGCCGGGACAGGCAACTGGGGGCCGTGCCGGATGGAGACAAATACTTTCTTGGCCGGGCTGAGTTGGCGAACGGCGTCGGTCTTGAACCGCTCGGTGAACCTGGGCTGAAGCACAAGATGTTCGGAGGGTTGGGAGGATTTGACGCGCGCGGCTTCTTGCAGATGATCTACATCGACATGAATGGTTTCGACCGCCTGCACTACAAAATCGAGTACGTCAACCGGGAGTTTTTGGGAGAAGTACGGTGTCTGGTCTTTGACGTTGATCCTCTGCCGAAGAGCGGCAAAGGACGATTCGTCGGCCGCATCTGGGTAGAGGATCAGGATTACCACATCGTGCGTTTCAATGGAGGGTATGGCGGAGCGTCCCTGACCAGCGGCTACTTCAATTTCGATAGCTGGCGCACGAATGCTGAAAAGAACGTCTGGCTCCCGGCCTTCATCTACAGCGAAGAAGGCAGCGTTCAGGACGCCAAAACCGAGAGGCTGGCCTTCAAAGCATTCCGAGCGCAGACACGCCTTTGGGGCTACGACCTCGGGCACGTCCGGGACGAGCAGGAACTAAGTAAAGTCTTTGTGGAGGCCCCGGTAAGGGATCAAACCGAAAGCTCCAGCGACTACTCGCCGGTTCAAGCAAAGCGTTCCTGGAGCCGCCAGGCCGAAGACAACGTCACGGGCCGTTTGGAGCGGCAGGGATTGCTGGCGCCTTACGGCGAAGTGGATAAGGTGCTTGAGACGGTGGTTAACAACCTGGAGGTGACCAATAACCTCGACATCCAGCCGGAGGTTCGCTGCCGGGTGCTGATGACGTCAACCTTGGAGTCGTTCACCATCGGGCACACGATCGTGTTAAGCCGTGGCTTGGTTGATGTGCTTCCTGACGAGGCCAGCCTCGCGGCCATCGTGTCGCATGAACTCGGTCACGTCGTGCTCGGACATGGCCTGGACACTCAGTTTGCGTTCTTTAACCATCTGCGTTTCGACGAAAAGGAAACGTTCCAACACTTAGGTTTTGCTCACACGCCG
>Ga0209006_10004489_pt1 | contig 12671 bp, 10 predicted proteins | sample JacPin_JW_Ref_O2_FD_188567 | JGI IMG/M metagenome (GOLD analysis project Ga0209006, IMG submission 188567) | Forest soil microbial communities from Algoma, Ontario, Canada - Jack Pine, Ontario site 1_JW_Ref_O2 (SPAdes) (version 2) | ecosystem: Environmental > Terrestrial > Soil > Boreal...
TTCACGCTCGAGTCGAGGCTCGACCGGGCGGGCTCCGAGGACCCGCAGGCACGGCGCCTGATCGCTGACATCGCAGACCTCGAGCGCCAGGCGGACGCTGTGAACACCGTGATTGCGCGCCGGGCGCTGGCCGCCAACGTCGACGGCACCCCCCACACGCAGACTGAGGGCCTGCCAAAGCTCCCGGTGAATGCTGCGCTTGCCGCCTATTGGCTCGGTACCGAATCCGCCTACGTCTGGGTGATCCTGCCAGGCTCGATTGAGTGGATGCGACTGCCGGCCACGACAGCCATCGAGGATGCCGCCGCCAAGTTTCACCACTCCCTCACGCGCCTCGTGGATGTGCCACTCGAGGGGCGCCTGCAGGACGCGCAGCACCTCTACCAGATGATCATTGAGCCGGTGGAGCAGGTGCTCGCCCCGGCGCAGCTGTGGGTCGTCATCCCGGACCGCGGCTTAAGCTACGTGCCGTTTGCGGCGCTGCGCACCGCGGAGATGGGAACCGGCGCCTTCGTCGCCATGCGCCACGATATCGCCATTGCCCCCGCCGCGTGGCTGATGGCGCATGCCGGCAGGCGCGCCGGCACTGCGGCGCCGCGCAAGATGCTGCTGATTGACGATCCGGTCTACCAGTCCGACGATCCGCGACTCAAGGCCCTGAAGGCGCATGCAGCCCAGCCGGATGCCGCAGAGATCGCGATCGCCAACGCGCCGTACCGTGAACTGCGGCGCCTGCCATTCACGGCCGAGGAAGCGCGACGCATCCTGGCGGAGTTCTCCCCCGCGCAGGTCGATGAGCTGACCGGATTGCAGGCCACGCGCGAGCGGGCGCTCGCGCTCGACTGGTCCGGATATCGCTACATCCATATCGCGGCGCATGCCATCGCAGACAGCCAGGTCCCGCAGCTGTCCGCGGTGATCCTTGGAGCCTACAACGCGCAGGGGGAAGCGGAGGAGCAAGCCGTGCGGGTGTCGGACCTGTCGCTGGAGACCCTTACCGCCGACGTTGCCGTCCTGAGTGCCTGCGATACCGCCGTCGGCCCGCAGGTCGCGAGCGAGGGTCCGGTGGGACTTGAGTCGACGCTGCTGGCGCGCGGTGCGCGTGCCGTAGTGGCATCGCTCTGGCCGGTCTCGGACGAGATGAGCGCGCAGCTCATGACCGACTTCTACCGGCACCTCGTGCAGGACTCCATGAGCGCGCCCGCGGCACTCGGTGGGGCGATGCGCACCGTGATGTCGCGCGAGCGCTCGTCAGATCCGGCCCTGTGGGCGACCTTCCAGGTCTCGGTCACGGCGTTGGCGACCGCCGGGCAGCTCGACGAACCACGACACTGAAGATGGCGCGCTTTCCGCGCACGCACAGCCCTGACCGAACCGCGCGACCGCAGCCATCCTGGCCCGTGCAGGGCTGCGGTGCCCAGGCGCCACGCAGCGGCATTTGAGCCTGCCGCCGCGTGGCTTCATCCTGCGTCGCCGCAACTTACCTGAACTTCGGCTGCACCAGCTTCGTGCCCGTGGCAGGCACGGGGGTCGGCACCGGGGTAATCACGATGATCGAGTTCGGGCGCGGGGGGCCCGAGCCTCCGCCTTCCTGGGCGAGCGCGCAGGTGGTGCCGAGGGTGACAACAAGCAAGAAAGTGGCGATCGCAGATTTCATAAACATCTCCTGAGGTGGTGTGCCACGGCGTTCAGAGGCTTGTCCGCACAATCCGTGGCCAGCACCCCCGGATGACGTTCCCGCAAACGCGCAGCAACAAGTCACTGTCCCGGACGCTGCGTGAATCTCATTCAGGCGCTGAAAGAAAATTCCGCCGCGCGGTGAGACACGGCTGTTCCCGGCAACAGAGGTGAGTTGAGCTCGCGGAACTCGCGCTGTGTCCGAACGGACTAGGCGTAACTGCGGACTTCATCAGGCGGTGGAAAGCGCTCGGGAGCGGTCAGGACGTGTCGCGGCTCAGAAATCCCATTGCCGCGTCCGAGGAGCCGTCGGCGGTGGCAGGCCCGCGCAACCGCCCGCGTTCCCCCAAAACATATCGCGTCGCAGGGGCGGACGCCGGAACAACGCGCCATGTTGGATTTGTCGCGGACCCAGAGCTCGGAGTGCAACAAGGGAGTAGTGCAGTGAGTCGAGTCAATGTCGCTGTGGCGGTGTCAGATGATGCCCGCAGCTGGATCAACGAGGTCGCCGCAGCCTGTCGCGCACTCGGCCTGTGCCATACAGCCACCCTTGCGGGGGTCGGTGTGCTGACCGGCTCGGTAGAGCTCGACGATGTGGGGAAGCTCTGGGCGGTGACCGGCGTCGTCGCCGTGGAAGTCGAGGCGGGGTTTGAGTCACCCGCCGCCGGCTACACCCTTCAGTGACCCTGCGCGCGCAGTCCGAACTGAAACGCCGCCCCGGGACCTGCTGTTTTGGACTCGGGCTCGACGCGCAGCAGGTAGTCTCCCCGCGACAGGCGTGAAGCGTCGACGTAGGAGTGCAGATAGCCATCGGGGCTGACGGTGACGCCCGTCAGGGCGCCGAGAGCTTCAGGGCGGCCCTGTGCATCCTGGCGTGCGAGCGTGACGCGGTAGTGCACGGGGCCCTCAGCATCACCCGGGGAAGCGCGCAGCTCGATCAGGCCGTGGGCGGGCAGGTCCAGCTCGGGTTTGGATGCGCCGCGCACCGGAATGAATGTGAATTGCGCCGTGATCGACGCCGCGGTGGCTGGAATGGTCTGTCCAGCGGTTTGCAGGATGGAGGAAGCGGGGCCGCCCGTTTGGGTCCACAGCAGCAGCGCAAGTCCTGCGCAGCCCGCCGCCGCCGCAAGTCCGGATGTCCATGCCCGAAGCTCCCGGCGGCGCGCCGCGGCCATGGCGCGCTCGCGCTGCGCCTGGACCTGTTCAAGCCCCTCGCGCATCCGCAGATGCAGCTCGAGCTCGCGCACGAGTTTCGGGTCGCGCTCGAGGCGATCCTCGATCGCCCGCACCTGGTCTGCCGGCAGGTCGCCTGCGAGGTAGTCGCGCAGCGCCAGGAAATCGCCACCGATGTCGGTCACGTGAAGCTCCGTGGGAGGGCGGGCTAGCGGTGGAACCGGCTGCCCGAGCTCAATTTGCGAAAGGCTATGGGAGCATTCGCCAACGCCCGGCGGGCATTGCGGGCGAACTCCTTGGCGACCGCCGCGGGACCGTCGTGCTCGAGCGTATTCATGCTGACCTGGTATGCGTATTCCTGGAATTCCCCGTGGCCGGAGCGCGTGGCCTTAAGCTCGATCCGGGTGGCATCGCGCTCGCCCACCAGGTGCGCGGTCATTGAATACGACTGTGGGCCCGCCAGCCGTGCGAGACTTCGCACCAGCTCGTTGAGGGGACTGATCGACCGGGACTTTGCGGGGGGAGTCGGGAGAACGATGCGCATCGGGGGATCTAGCCGTTCCTGAAGCTGTGGGGCCTATTAATATTCTGTAAAAGGTGGCCAAGCTCTCTCAGGGCTGCGCATCGGGAACCGGGCAGTGCGGGTCCCCGCCTGGGCCTGCTGTGGTAGATCGAGTCTTATGAAAAGACTAGAGAAAATACGGAAAAGCAGGGTCGCGGATTGACAAGAAGCCAAGCTCAAGCAACATACCGCTCTGCCGAGCCGCCGGAGCGTCTGGCATGGGCGCGAGCGCAAGCGGACGCCCTTTAGAAGCAGTCGGAAGGGCGGCCAGGCTGGATGTTACATAATGTTAAACGACGATAGCAGAACTGTCGCCAAATGGAAACACCCGTAGCACGCCCCCCGCGACCGCCCCACCAGCGGCCCGGCACCCGGCGCAGGGTCACAGCATGACCGAGCGCAGCCTGGAGGCCGAACTGTGGGCCCAAGCGTTCCTGCACAACGCGCTCGGCATTGCGGTCGCCGATGCGCAGACCCGCACGCTTTTGACCGTGAACGAGGCCTACGCGCAGCTGGCGGGCAGTACCCCGGAAGAGTTGAGGGGGCAATCCTTTCTGGCGATCTACCCGGCCACCGAGCATGAGCCGATGCTCGCTGCAGGGGAGGCCGCCGACCTCACCGGCTCGGCCACCCTGCAAACCTGCCGGCTGCATCGGGACGGATCCCTGATTCCGGTCTCGGTCCGCATCGTCGCGCTGCGCGATGCCAGCGGCCGCGTCACGCATCGGGTCGCGACCGTAACGGACCTGCGGCCGCAATTACGCGCGGAAGGGGAAATGCTGCACGCGGAAGTCCGCCGCAGCACCGCCGAGCGGTTCCGCCAGCTCGCCGATTCGGCGCCCATCGGGATCCTCCTCATGGACGCGGACGGGGCCTGCGACTACGCGAATCCCCACTGGCTGGAACTCACCGGCCTTGCGATCGAGCAGGCCCGCGATGATGGCTGGTGGAACGCGGTGCACCCTGATGACCGTGAGCGGGTGAACGAGGGGTGGGAGCGCCTGATGCGCGGTGACCCCGTCAGCCTCGAGTTTCGCTACCAGCGCCCCACCGGTGAAATCCGCTGGGCGCAGTCGCGCGCCACGGCACTGCGCGATGACAACGGCGAGGCCATCGGCTACATCGCCGTTGACGTCGACGTCAGCCAGCAGGTGCAGCAGCGCGAGGCGATCGACCGCTTCAATGCGCGGGTGCGGGCCCTCGCAAACCGCCTGGAGCACCTGCGCGAGGAGGAGCGCGCCTCCCTCGCAGGCAAGCTCAACGGCGGACTGCGCCAGGAACTGACCAGCCTCAAGGCCGAGATCGAGACCCTGCGCAGCCGCATGCGCGAGTCCCCGCCCGGCTCCGGCGAGCTCGGGCAGGTCGGGGACCTGTCGGATCGCTGCCTGCAGGAGCTGCGGCACATCGTGTTCGAGCTGCAGCCCCCGGGAGTCGAGGACCTCGGACTCGGGGCTGCGATGCGCCGCTATGCCGAGGAGTGCGCCGCGCAGTCGGGCCTCAGGATCGTGGTGACCGACAATGACGTCCCGGCTGACCTCGGCCGACGCCGCTCGCTCGCCCTGTACCGCAGTTTCCAGGAAGCACTCACCAACGTCGTGCGCCACGCTCGCGCCAGGAAGATCGACGTCCAGGTGTGGACGCAGGACGGGGCGGTGCGCCTGCGCATCAGCGACGATGGGATTGGGCTCGGGGACAAGGATCGCAGCAAGCCGGGGTCCTTCGGACTGCTGGCAACATCAGAGCGCCTCGCCGAACTCGGCGGGACGCTGCGGGTACTGGGGGTTGCCGGTCAGGGCACGACGCTCGATGCGAGCATTCCCTACCAGCCCGGGAAGCGTCAGCGCGACGGCACCAAGCGCTGATCCTTGCCCGCGGCGGCGGCGGCGCGTACCTCAGGCCCGATCGCGATCCAGGCCGAGCGGATCTCCCCGAGCAGGCTCAGGGCCTCGTTCAGCGGCCTGACATCGTCGCGCACGTTGGCGAGCAGCAGCTGCTTGGCAATGTATTCGTACAGGTCGCTCAGGTTCTGCGCCAGCGCGCCGCCGCGGATGAGGTCGAGGCTGCCGCGCAGCTCCGCGATCAGTGTCACGCAGCTGTGCAGGAGCTTCGCCTTGCGCACCCGGTCGTTCTGCTCGACGCAGGCGCGGGCGCTGACGATGCGCTCCACGGTTGCGTCCAGCAGCATCTGCACCAGTGCATGCGGATCGGCGCCGGTGACGCCGCCCTCGATCGCGACGCTCTGGTAAGCGGCCAGATTAGCCTTGCGTGCGAAGCCATTCACGACTGCCGTGCTCCCGCGTTTCCGTTACTCCTATAACGGCCGCGTCGGGGGCAAACTTGAGGCGCAGGAGTGCCCCCGGGAGACTACGCGTTCTGCGTCGCCTGTACCTGCGGCAGGCTGGCGAAGGCCTGGGTGAGGTAGGAGGAGGTGCTCTGCAGGGAGGACAGCAGCGTATTGAGCGCGGAGTACTGCTGGGTGAGGCTCGCGGTCAGGGCTGCCATCTGCTGGTTGAGCTGGTTGCTCTGGGTGGTGAGGGAATTTTCCTGGCTGGTGAGCGTCTGCCCGGCCTCGGTGATCGAGCCGCCCGAGCCGAGCGCGGCGGTGATCTCGGTGTTGAGCGTGCTGGCGACGCCGGCGGAGCCGCTGAAAAGCTGGGTCACCGCGCTGAAGTTGGTGCCGAGGGCCGCGGACAGCGTGCCGGAATTCAGGCTCAGGGTGCCGTCGCTCTGGGTCGTGATGCCGATGCTCGCGAGCGTGTTGTAGGCGGGGGAGCCGGTGGCGACGATGCTGTAGAGCGCCTGCTGCACCTGGTTCTGGATCCCGCTGAGCACCGCATTGCCCATCATCGGCCCCGCGGTCGCACTCGAGGCATCGTAGCCGCCGAGAGTGGCGAAGGTGCTCTGCAGCGTGTTGTAGGCCGACACGAAGGTGGAGATGTTGGTTTCAAGCGTCGCGCTGTCGCTCGCGATCGTGAGCGTCGCGGGGGCGCCGGCGGTCGTGGTGCTCAGGAGGTTGAGCGTCACGCCACTCATGGCGTCGGTGACCGTATTGGTGGCGCTCGTGAAAGCTACCCCGGAGACCGAGAACGCCGCATCCTGCGCCGCGGCTTCCTGGGTGTAGTTGGCCGTGTTGCCCGCGCCATAGGTCAGGGAAGCCAGCGCAGTGCCAGCATCGGTCTCGCTCACCTGGATGGTGTTGGCGGCGCCGGTGAGGGATGAGGACAGGAGCAGGTGCGCGCCATCGGTCCCCTGCAGCACCGTGGCGCTGATGCCCGGGTTGCCGGCGGCGGAGTTGATGTTGGCGGCGAGGTCGGCGAGCGTGTCGGTCGCTGCCACCGTCACCTTGAAGCTCGTGCCCCCGAGTGAGAGCGTCAGGGTGCCGCTGCCGATCGGGGTGGTGGCGGCGAGCGGGCCCGAGAGCAGCTGCTGCGCCTGGGCGAGCTGCGAGACGCTCACGTTGTAGGTGCCCTGCGGGGCGCCCGCGCCGGCGGAAGCCGTGAAGGCGGTCTCATCACTGCTGGTCGCGGTAGCGATCTGGAAGGCGCTCGGCGTGTCGAGCGCACTCAAGGACCCCTGGAAGGTCGCGAGCGCGCTCTTGAGCGTGCCGAGCGCCGAGATCTGCGCGGACACCTGCTGGGTCTGGTTCGAGATCAGGGTTTCCTGCGGGGCCTCGGTGGCCGTGACCAGCTGGGAAACCAGGGTGCTGACATTGATGACCGAGCCGCCGGCGGCGCCGGCGCTGCTGTTGCTGGCCACCGAGACGACGGGCGCGGAAGCGCTGCTGTTCGTGCTGTCGACCGTGGTGCTCATGGTGTCGGCCTCAGGTGCATGATTCGTTCAGTGCAAAAAGGGGCGGCGGGCGCACCCGTGCACCCGCCCCCCAACTGAGTTACCAGGCATGCGGTACCTGGGACTCATTTCCTCACGGCAGCTTCTGCAGGAGCGTCAGAATGTTCTGCGGGATGGTATTGGCCTGCGCCACCATCGCCGTGCTCGCCTGCTGCAGAATCTGCGCCTTCGACAGGTTCGAGGTCGCCGCGGCGTAGTCGGTGTCCACGATCGCGCTCTTGGCGCTGGTCAGGTTCGTGGCATCCGTGTTCAGCCCGGAGATCAGCGCGTCGAAGCGGTTCTGGTACGCGCCGAGGTTCGCGGTCGAAGTCGCCAGCTGCTGCAGGGCGGCATCGATCTGCACCAGCGACTGGTTGGAGTTGTCGACCGTGGTCACGTTAGCGCCGCTCAGATAGGTGGCGCCCGTCGTGGCGAACGTGTCGCTCGCGTCGACGCCGAGATCGGCGAGGGCCGTCGCATCGCCGGCCACCGTGCCGGTCGAGCTCGCCACCGTCACAGCTGCCACGCCACCCGCATTGGCGGCGTTGCCGCTGAGCGTGATGCCGGTGGTGCCGTTGACGGTCGCGATAACGCCCTGGGAGGCCACCGCCTGGTTGATGCCCGCAGCGATGCTGGCCAGGTCCGTGGCAGCATTGCCGGTGAGCGAAATCGCATTGGTCGTGACCGTCGTGGCCGTGCCGCCAGCCGGGGTGACCGCAACCTGGAAGGTAACGGTGTCGCCGTTGCTGATGTTCGGGGCGAGGGCGGTGCCGGCGTTGTAGGTACCGGCGCCGGTCGGGGCGCCGGCATAAAGGGCGCCGAGGGTACCGGCCTTGGCACTGGCCACCGAGGCGACCGTGATCGTCTGGCCGGCGTTGGCGCCGATCTGGAAGGTGGCGCCCTGGAAGCTGCCATCGAGCAGGTTCACGCCGTTGAACTGGGTGTTGGAGGCGACGCTGTTGATGTCGGCCACCAGCTGCTGGAACTGCGCGTTCAAGTCAGCCCGGTCGGTCGAGCTGTTGCTGGCATTGAGTGACTCCACCGCAAGGTCACGCATCGTCTGCAGGTCGGTCGTCACTTCGGAAAGTGCGCCCGTGGCAGTCTGGGTGAGCGACACGCCGTCATTGGCGTTCTGCGCGGCCTGGTTGAGGCCGTTGATCTGCGAGGTCATGCCCTGCGCGATCGCGTAGCCGGCGGCGTCGTCGGCGGAGTTGTTGATGCGCAGGCCCGAGGAGAGCTGCGACAGCGCATCGGCCAGCTGGCTGCCCGAGGTGCTGAGGCTGTTCTGTGCGACCAGCGAATCAAGGTTCGTGTTAAGGACTAGTGACATGGTCTTGGACTCCTGATGTTGGCTTCAGGCGCCGGACACCAGTCCGTCGCACTGCTATCTCTTTACGGCCGTTGGGGCCGCTTCGGTTCAACCCCTATATCGGAGCGCAGCTTTGGAACTTGAGGCTCCCGCGGCCCGCAAACGCGACCTGCGTCACGCTCACGAGAGGTAGTTGAACAGGGAAAGCTTGGCAATCGAGGCATAGGACTCCTGGGCCGCCTGCAGCGTCAGTTCCTGGCTGCTCAGTTTGGTGACGGCCGCCGCATAGTCGACATCCTGCAGCCCCGACACCGAGGCGGTGAGATTGGTCTGGGTCGTCTGCGCGCTCGAGGCGGCGGCCGTGATGGCGTTCAGGCGCCCGCCGACGCCTGCCTGCACGTTGTTGAAGTTGTTCAGGGCGGCATCGATCTGCTGGATGGCGCCGCCCACCTGGGTGCTGATCTGGGCGCTGCTGAGGGTGCTCGATCCTAAGGTCGTGATGAGGCCTGCGATGGTGCTGAAGACGCTCGCCTTACCTGCCGGGGTCGCGGTGAACTGGTCCCCGGCCGCCGGGGTGCCGCTGATCGTGACCTGGGCGCCATTGAAGGCGATGGCGTTACCGCTCACGTAGGCACCGGAGGCGACGACGCTGCCGGCGCCGTTGGTGACCTGGTACTGGGTCGGGCTGCTGAAGGTGACGGTGTACACGTCCGGAACCCAGGCGGCGGGGTTGGTGACGCTGCCGGTGTCGATGGAGGCGCTGCCGGTGTTCGTGCCGGTCACCGCGGTCGTGAAAGTGCCGTTGCCCGCCGGGATGTTCATGAACACCGCGCTGCCGGCGTCCCCGACCGAGAGACTCTGGTCGGGACCGATCTGCACCTGGTTCACCTGGTCGTTGCCGAGGTAGCTCACCGCGGAGCCGCCGGCGGCAAAGGGCGGCGCGCCGCTGGCGGTGCCGCCGAAGAGGTAGTTGCCCTGGGCGTCCTGGCTGTTGGCGCTGGCGAGCAGCGTCTGCTGCAGCTGCTGCAGCTGCGCGACCAGGCCCTGGCGGTCGGTCAGGCTCAGGTCCGAATTGTTGCCCTCGATCGCGATGTCCCGGGCGCTCTGCAGCGCGGTGGTGGCATTGCTCAGGGCGTTCTGCTCCAGCTGCAGGCCCGAGGTGACGAGGTTGCCGTTCGTCACCTGCTGCTGCGAGGCCGACAGCTGCGCATTCAGGAGGTTGACCTGCGTCATGGCGGTCGGGTTGTCGGCCGCGTTCTGCAGCTGCTTGCCGGTCGAGAGCTGCGACTGCGTCTGCGACAGCGCGGTCTCGAGCGCCTCCATCTGCGCGAGCGCCGTGGTCTGGAAGGTGAGCGTCGAGATAGTCATGGTTAGCCGTTCCCGATGGCCGTGATGAGGGAGGTGAACATCTCACCTGAGGTCTGGATCATCTGCGCCATGGCCTGGTAGGCCTGCTGGTACTGCAGCATCTTGGCGGCCTGATCATCGAGGTTGACGCCCGTGAGGTTGCTGCGTGCCGTGGTCGCGTCCTGGTTGACGGACTGCTGCGCGGTGGCATTGGACTGCGCCTGCTGGGTGATGATGCCGATGCGCGCGATCAGGTTGTTGGCGGCGCCGCTGAGCGAGGTCGTCCCGCCGGCGAGGTTGGCGGCGCCGAGTGCGCTGATGAGCGCATTCGCATTGGTATTGTCGCCGGCATCGGCGGCCGTGCTGCTGCGGATGGTGAAGGTGTCCCCGGTCGCCGGCGTGCCATTCACGCTGACCTGGGCACCCTGGAAGCTGATCGGCGCCCCGGCACTGTAGGTTCCGGAGGCGACCACCGTGCCCGCGCTGCTCGTGATCTGGTACTGGTTGACGGCAGTGAAGGCGAGGGTATAGGTGTCGGGCACCCAGCTGGCCGGGTTCGTGATGGTGGCCGCCGATACCGTGCCGGTCCCGCTGTTCCCCGCCCCGACCCCGGTCTGGGCGAGCGAGGCGGCGGCGATCTGCGCAGGACTCGTGAGCGCCACGGCAAGTCCTGCGGTCGCGGCAGCGGTCGGCTGCACGAGGAAGCTGTCCCCGTTGGCGGGGGCGCCGCTGACGACGATCGAGATGCCGGCGGCCTGGAAGGGACTCGCACCGGTGCCGGCGCCGCTCAGGGGCACGGCCTGTCCGGTGGTGGCATCCTGGAGCTGCCAGGCGCCGCCTGAGTAGCGCAGCGTGTAGTCATCGGTAGTGAGGGCACTCAGGCTCGTGCGCGTCACGGCGAGGGTGGCGGCGCCGGTGTTGGCGCTACTGGCGAGCGTCTGCACGCCGCCGACGGTGAACATCGGCTGCCCCGGGGACCCGGTCTGGTCCACGCCGGCCGCCTGCTGCTGGTTCACGATCGTCGCCAGCGCCACGCTGATCTGGCCGATGGCGTTCTGCGCAGGGGCCAGGACCTGGGAACGCGAACTCAAGAGCCCGCCGAGCTCGCCCCCGGTGATCTCCGAGGTGACGTCGGCCGTACCCCCGCCGCTCGTGATGCCGATATCGAACTCGGAGGCGTTGTACTGGTTCGGTAGCGTCGACAGCTGCTGCGCGGTGCCGCCCGTGACGAGCGCCTGTCCGGTGCCGATATAGACATCGAGCATGCCGTTGGGCTCGCTGGCGGTGTTGACGCTTGCGTACTGGCTCAGCTGGTCGATGAGGTTGTCGCGCTGGTCGAGCAGCTGGTTGGGCGCCTGGCCGGAACCGGCGAGATCGTTGGCGATCTGGGTGTTGAGCGACGCGATCCCGCTCGCAAGCGAGTTCACCTGGGTGACATCGCCGCTGATCTGCTGCTCGAGGGTGCCGCCGTACTGGCTGATCTGGGCGTCGTAGCCGGTAAGCTGCTGGGTGAGCGCCTGCGCCTGGCTGAGCAGCGCCTGGCGCGCGGCGCTGGACGAGGGCGAGCCGGAAAGGGTCTGCAGCGCATTCACGAAGCTCTGTAGTCCGGAGCTGATTCCGGTGCTCGAGCTGCTGAGGAGGTTATCGACCTGGGCCGCCTGTGTGGCGAGGGTGTTGAGGCTCGAGTAGCCGGACTGCGAGGTGCGCACCTGCTGCGACAAGAGCTCGCTGTAGGAGCGTGTGATGCCATCGACCGTAACGCCGCTGCCGACATAACCACCGGCGCTCGTCTGCCCGGGCAGTTCCTTCAGGTTTGCGGTCTCGACGCTATAGCCGGGGGTCGAGGCATTGGCGATGTTGTTGCTCGTGGTGTCGAGCGCCTGCTGAAAGGCAAGCAGACCGGAAACGCTGGTAGAAAGAAGATCAGCCATGCCATTCGCCCCTAGAGCGCGGTGCTACCGTCGGTTATCGGCCGGGAATCGGCAAACTTGACCTGGGTCTCACTGCCCGTGCCGCCGCCAAGCGCCGCCACCTGCTGGGCGACGCTCGTCACCTTGGCCGCGTAGTTCGGATCGGTGGCGTAGCCGCCCTTCTGCAGGGCATTCGCAAAGGCCGCCACGTCGCTGCCCGCCCCGAGCGCGGAACTGAAGCGCGGGTTGCCCTTGAGCGTTGCGACATAATCCTGAAGTGCAGCCTGAGCGCTGGGATAGGCGCGGAAGGGGCTGTGCGCGCTCACCATGCCGCCGCCGGCAAACTCCTGCGTCGCAGCCGTGAGCGAGTCGCCGCCCCAGCTGCTGCCCGCCTTCACCCCGAAGAGGTTGTTGCTGCTCGTGCCCGAGGAGCTTTTGGGCATGCTGCGGCCCCAGTTGCTCTCGAGCGCCGCCTGGGCGACGACGCTCAAAGGCTGTACGCCGAGCTGCTGCGCGGCAGCTTCGGCCTGTGGCCAGAGCGTGCGCACGAACTGCGTCTTCTCGGCAGTCGTTGCCGGAGGCGTGGTCCTGGTGGTGACGGGGGTCGCGGCTGCGGAGACAGTCGCCGCCTTGGCCGCCGGCGCCACGGGCGCGGGGCTCGCGGCGCCACGCAGCTGCTTCATCAGCATGTCGGCAAGTCCCAGTCCGTGCCCGCGCGTGAGTTCCAGCGACAGCTGGTCATCGAACATGCCCTGGTACATCTCCGCCTGGTCGCTGCCGAAGATCGGGTCCTTGCCGATGGCCTTGCGCATGCTCTTGAGCATCATCTTGGCAAACAGACTTTCAAACTGCTGCGCCAGCTGGC
>Ga0209006_10004490_pt1 | contig 12670 bp, 8 predicted proteins | sample JacPin_JW_Ref_O2_FD_188567 | JGI IMG/M metagenome (GOLD analysis project Ga0209006, IMG submission 188567) | Forest soil microbial communities from Algoma, Ontario, Canada - Jack Pine, Ontario site 1_JW_Ref_O2 (SPAdes) (version 2) | ecosystem: Environmental > Terrestrial > Soil > Boreal...
TAATTCAAAACCGGCACAAATTCGGGGACCGCGATGCCCGCTTCTTTTGCCCGCGCGCGCATGGAAAGCTTGTCGCGAAAGTAGCGCACCGTGGTCAGCCCCATGCCTGGGATACGCAAATGCTCCCGCAGCGCGGACACGTTTTCCATATCGAATTCGTCTAGCGCCACGATGCGGTCGATGGGTTGCGACCTGGCGATATAACTCACTGAATAGATCAAGCCCTGCAGCGGAAGATCCTCGGGCATGGTAAAAATGCCGTCGAGACAATCCCGCGGCCAGTCGCCATCCTTTAGTTTTTCCACCGTTAGAAGCAGCACGCGACAACCCATCGCTTTACACGTGCGGATAAACTCCTGCCCTTTTTCATAGGAGGTTACGCACAGAATTGTGAGTGGTTTCTGATCCGCCATGAAGCCCCTGCAAACTTTATCGGGAATCTCTAAACCGCGCGATGATAGCGCACATAAATTCGAAATTCATCAAACCTCACAGCGCGCGGATTATACGTTCTTATGCCCTGCTGGGAAGAGGAATTGCAACACTGGCCCGACGCGCTGTGACCACGCCGCTTCGTTGTGCTCCGCGCCTTCCACTCGCTCGTAGTGCAAATCATGCTCGAGCTGCCAGCCTTTTTTCACCAGCACGTCCCGAAATTTTTCAACGTCACTTACGATCTGCGCCCCTTCGCGAGTGCCGATGTCCAACCAGATGCGCGGGCGAGGCTCAGCTTGCACAGTGGCCGCGAAGCGATGCATCACCCGCTGGTTCCACCACACTGAGGGGGAAAGCGCCGCTAGCCGCCCGAACACTTGCGCAAATTTCAGTCCTACGTATAGCGACACCAAGCCGCCCAGCGAAGATCCACCCAATCCGGTATTCGCCGAATCGCCAATCGTCCGGTATTCCCGATCAATGAATGGTTTCAGTTCGTCGATGAGGAATTTGCCGTAACGATCGGCACGCCCCCCGCCAAGCTTGGGCACCCGCGTGGGCGTGTACTCCCGAATGCGTTGCTCGCCCAAATTATAAATCCCCACGATAACCAGCGGCTCAACCCCTCCGCTACCGATCATGTGATCAGCGGTTTCACCCACGCGCCAGTCCATCCCCGGAACAAACGCCGTCGAACCGTCAAAAAGATTTTGCCCGTCGTGCAAATACAGCACCGGAAATCGTCGCGTGCCCTGCTCCTCATAGCCCGGTGGCAGATAAACGACAAGGTCCCGCTCGTTTTTCAAAACTTGGGAAGGAAATTTTTCGTGTTTACGAAAGGTCATGGAGTAATTGTGACGAGTAGGTCTTTCGCTTCCACATTCTGCCCAGGAGAAACCAGCAGCTTGGCAATTTTTCCTGTTATAGGAGCATAAATATTCGACTGCATCTTCATGGCTTCCAGCGTCAATAATTTAGCGCCGCGCTCCACAGCCTGGTTTGCTTTCACTGCAATCCCACTGATGACTCCCGCGGTTGGAGCCGCGACCTGGCCCGAGTCCGTAGGATCCGCTTTAGGATGCGATCGTTCCACAACTCGCAATGCGCGGTCACGAACATTGACTTCTCGCGGCTGCCCATTTAATTCAAAAAATAACGTACGAGTGCCATCAGGATGTGGTTCGCTGGCGGTGAGGAACCTGATAATCAGCGATTTTCCAGCCTCGATCTCGACGGTGATTTCTTCTCCCGATCGCAAGCCGTAAAAAAAGGCATACGTAGGAAGAACACTCACATCCCCGTAGCTCTGCCGAAACTTGTCATATTTGGTGAACACCTCGGGATACAGCAGATAGCTTAAGAGGTCTTCGCGCCGAACCGTATGATTCACTTTCTTCTCCAGCGCTTTCTGCTCTTTATCTAAATCCACGTCTTCCAGACTCGCGCCCGGCCGGCCGCGCAAAGGAACTTGTCCCCTCAGAATAATTTTCTGTAATTTCTTCGGCCAACCGCCTGGCGGGACACCCAGTACGCCTGAAAACATTTCCACCACGGAATTCGGCAGCGAAACATCGTGCTTTTCATCCAATGCCAAAATATCGGCCGGATGCAGGTCGTTGGCCATCAGGAAAAGGGCCATGTCTCCGACCACCTTACTCGAAGGCGTCACCTTAACAATGTCCCCAAAAAGCTGGTTCACATCCGCGTACATTTTTTCCGCCTCGCGCCAGCGTTGCCCCAGTCCCATGGATGTCGCTTGTTCCCGAAGATTTGTATATTGCCCGCCTGGAATCTCGTGTTGATACAAACGCGCAGAGCCCGACTTCGGTCCCGAATCGAACGGCCCGTAAAAGCCGCGCACCGTCTCCCAATAATCCGAACACTCATTCAACGTTTCAATGTCGAGCTGCGTGTCCCGCGGCGTGTGTCGCAGCGATTCGACGATGGCATTCAGGTTCGGCTGGCTGGTACCGCCGCTCATGGAGGCAACCGCGGCATCGGCTACGTCCACGCCAGCTTCAGCAGCCTTCAAAATACTCGCAGCGTTGAGCCCGCTGGTGTCGTGCGTGTGAAAGTGCACCGGTATGCCAATCTCTTGTCGCAGCAGTTTCACTAGCTCATACGCCGCGTAGGGCTTGCACAACCCTGCCATGTCTTTGATAGCCAGAAAATGAGCGCCCAGCTTTTCGAGTTGCTGCGCCAGCGCCACGTAATACTTCAACGAATATTTCGGCCGCGCACCATCGAGAATGTCTCCTGTGTAACAAATGGCCGGTTCACAAACCGCCCCCGTTCCCAGTACCGCATCGATCGAAACACGCATGTTATCGATGGAATTCAGAGAATCGAAGATACGAAAAATGTCGATGCCCTGCCCGTGCGCCTCGCGAACAAATTCCACAATCACGTTATCGGGATAGGAAGCGTAACCAACCGCGTTGGCCCCGCGCAGCAGCATCTGAAAACAAATATTCGGCACGCGAATTCGTAGGTCACGCAACCGCTGCCACGGGTCTTCATGCAAAAAACGCAATGAAGTATCAAAGGTCGCGCCGCCCCACATCTCCAGGCTGAAAAGATTCGGTAGCCGCCGCGCAACCGCACCGGCAGTAGCGAGCAAATCGTGTGTCCTTACACGTGTGGCCATCAGCGACTGGTGCGCATCGCGAAACGTCGTGTCCGTGATTAACAGCCGCTTCTCCTGCTTTGCCCACGCCGCGAATTTCTCCGGCCCGAGTTTGTGCAGCAACTGCCGCGTTCCGTCCGGAATATCCATTCCTGGCGCCGCCGGAACAACGGCCGTTTCCCGCGTCTCGGGCACTTTCTTCCCTTTCACCTCCGGATTCCCATTCAAAATGACGTCGCCTAGATAAGACAATAGTTTCGTGGCCCGATCGCCCCGCGTGCGAAAGCGAAAAAGCTCCGGCGAATCGTCGAGAAACGATGTGGTGACATCCCCAATGCGGAATTTGGGATGATTGACGACATTTTCCACGAACGGAATGTTCGTTTTTACTCCGCGAATCCGAAACTCGCGCAACGCCCGGTCCATGCGCTGGCACGCTTCCGGCAGGTTTGCGCCCCACGCCGTCACTTTGACCAACAGCGAATCGTAATAAGCAGCGAGAATCGCTCCCGCATAAGCCGTTCCGCCGTCGAGCCGAATGCCAAAACCAGCAGGCGAACGGTAGGTGGAAATCTTTCCGTAGTCCGGAGAAAAATTATTCGACGGGTCTTCGGTGGTGACCCGGCATTGCAGCGCGGCGCCATACAGCGGAATTTTTTCCTGAGCCGGCAGCGACAGTGGCGCTTCATGCAAATGATGCCCCTGCGCCACTAAAATCTGCGAGCGCACCAGGTCGATCCCGGTAACCATCTCTGTGACGGTATGCTCCACTTGAATGCGCGGATTCACTTCGATGAAATAAAACTTGGCGTTATCCACGTCGTACAAAAATTCGACCGTACCGGCGTTTCTATAACCCGCTTTGCGCGCCAATTTCACTGCCGCTTCGCATAATTCACTCCGGACCCCCGCAGACAAATTCGCGGCAGGCGCGACTTCCACTACTTTCTGGTGCCGCCGCTGCACCGAACAATCGCGCTCGTATAAATGCAGCAGCTCGCCGTGCTCATCGCCAAGAATTTGGACTTCCAGGTGTCGGGCGCGTGCCAGATATTTCTCAAGGAATACCGAACCATCACCAAACGCCGATCGCGCCTCGCCCTGGGCCTCCTGCAACAAACGATCCAGCTCCGCCGCGTCATGAACGACGCGCATTCCCCGCCCGCCGCCGCCCATCGCCGCTTTGACCATCACCGGGTAACCGATCTCATCTGCAGCTTTGTGTGCCGCGGCGTTGGTTTTCAGCGGCTCAGGGGTACCAGGCAAGACCGCAACGCCCGCCGAAGCCGCGAGCCGCCGCGCCGCCGTTTTATCGCCGAGCAATTCCAGGAGATCCGGGGTAGGTCCGACAAACTTGATCCCGGCCTTTTCGCACGCGCGCGCAAAGGCCGGATTTTCAGAAAGAAATCCATACCCGGGATGGATCGCATCAACTTCTTTTTCCTTCGCCAGCGCCACAATCCCCGGAATATCGAGATACGCCTCTACCGGCCCCTTGCCGGCGCCGATTAGATACGCCTCATCCGCTTTAAACCGATGCAGCGCCAACCGGTCTTCCTGCGAATAGATCGCCACCGTGCGCAGCCCAAGTTCATTGGCAGCGCGAAAAATCCGGATCGCGATCTCGCTCCGATTGGCGGAGAGCAGTTTTCGGATTTGCCGGCTACTTTTCATTCGGAAGGCACAACAGCAGAACCATGCGCGAAATTCTACATTGTTTCATCCACTGGGCGCGAGGCAGCAACGCCGAATTTTGCATTCAGCAAAAAGAAATAATCTATGCGTGTGTATTTAACGGCAGAACAGCGACCTGCCAAAGTGGCAAATCAGTTTTTCGAGTTAGAAGATTCCGCCACCACCGGGGTGGCCGGCGGCGCCGCTTTCAATTGATCGAGTTCGATCTGAACCTTATCCCATGCCTTTGGATCGCGCTTGGTGGCATAGGGCGCGTTAGGGTCGCTGTAAAACGCCAGAATATTTGCTCGCACCTCTGGCGAAGCCTTCGCAAACTTCTCGTCCGACAACTTGTCCAGAAGTTTCGCGTAGGTATCATCGCTCATACGGTACTTGCCCGGAGCAATGCTTCCTCCGGTGTCAAAGTTATCGTTAGCCAGTTCTAGCTGGCCGCTTCCAACCTCGCCCAGCAATTTGCGGTAGCGATCCATCGTAGCGTTGAAACTATCTTCAAACATTTTTTCGGTTTGCGGCGTTGGGGCGCGGAACTGCAGCACCCGCAGCGGTCCAATCTTGGGGAGCAGCTTGGTCAAGAACGCAATAAATTTCTCGCCCGCCGTCGGCTGGTCATAATTCTTGCCCCATTCCTTTTCGTAACTCGCACGTTTCAGGTTGTACAGAAACTTCCTCTTGGTCATGCCCGGCATGTCTTTCTGTATATCTTTTTGCTTCAGGCTCCATGCGATTTTCGTGGCTTTAGGCAGTTGTTCACTCACCGCGTGGCGATAAGAATTTAACGCCTTGTCCTCGCTGGGAAGCACGGTTTTCAACTCGATGCCGTAGGTTTCCCGAAATGCCTGCTCCAATAACGGCACTGCCACCTGAAACCCGATGAAGTCGTGATAACTGTCCGGAGCGTAGCGGTGTTGCGCTACTTCCAGGACATCAAAGCCAAATTCAGTTTTGACGTGCGCCAGCGGGTCTTCCTCATACGTCACTACATCCCCATATTTCTTTTTCAACTTGGGATACAGTATCGGTACCGCGTGGTTCGTTCCAATGCTATGGCCATCCGTATCTGCGGCGTAGTGCGCCATCGAGCCCAACGCGAAAGCGTAATCGTTCAGGTCCTTGGAGTCGTGCATCATTGCAAGAATAAAATCGGCGCTGCGTATGTAATGGGTGAGGTCACTGAAAAAATGAGTCCCGTGCGGGTAATAACCCATGTCCTGAATAATGGCCCCGCCGTAGGCATATCCGTGAGCCTTGCGCAGCTCGTCGGGCGTGGCATGCGGAAACCGTTTCAGTAGCAGCGGCTTCAGATTCGTGTCCCAGGCCGCGTCAATGATGGCTTCGTGGGAAAGCACGGCATAGGCTGTGCATCGCAATGGCAGAAGAAGGGCCAATAATAGTGCCAGGGCGAGAACAGTCTTAATGGGTTTTTTTGAATTTTTCAGATCAAAGTTACTCAAAAGAAGCGTCCTCTTAGCAGCCAAAGTTTACTGGAAATAGTTTAGCCCACCTCAGATGCAATGGAAGCGCGAAGACGCGCATTGGTACCAGAATGTTCCATACAGATAAGACGCCAAAAGTTGCTACGCGGGGGGCGTTAGAAATTTAGAGAACGACCGATGCAGGAGCAAAACTTTCAAACAATTAGTGGCGCAGTGAGCCTAATACTTTCTAAGCACGCCAATCACGCGGCCCTGGATCTTAACGTCATTGGCCGCCACGATAATCGGTCCCATGTCAGAATTCGCAGGCTGCAGGCGAATCTTCCCAGGTCCTTCGCGATAGAAACGCTTCAAGGTCGCCTCATCCTCGCCGATCAGCGCCACCACAATGTCGCCTGCATTAGCTACCTGGGTCTGCTCGCACACCACATAATCGCCATCCATGATGTGATCTTCAATCATGGAAGTGCCCTTAACCTGCAGCACGAAAGAATTTCCACCGCGCGCGAAGTCCCCGAGCGACAAAGTTTCGCGCTCTTCCACCGCTTCGAGCGGCCGGCCCGCTGCAATGCGTCCAACTAGCGGCAGCTCCTGAATCCTTCGTTCCATCACCTGGTCTTTCACCGATTTTGGAAGTTGCACAATTTCTATGGATCGACTCTGGTTGTACCCGCGGCGAATGAAACCTTTCTTTTCCAGCGTGGTGATGTGTTTATGTACGGTCGCCAATGAAGTCAACTTCAACCCCTTGCCAATTTCTTCAAAGCTCGGCGCGTAACCGTGTTTCGTTTCAAACGAAACCAAATAATCCAGAACCTCTTTTTGACGCTTGGTCAGGGCCATGTAAGCCTCCGATCGCCTGCCTGCGGGTTTCCTACTGTGCACCGCAGGCTTTGTGCACTAACTTAGGCGAAAAAAAAGCGAACGTCAAGCGAAATGCAAGGACGCGTGGTCCTTTCCCCGTGAGGAAACCTGGAAGGCACTTAGACAGAGCCCTCCTTCATGATGCCCATGTACTATTTTGAGAGGGGTTATGCCAACTTTCTCCCGCGATCTATGTCTAGGTGTCGTCACATTTTTTTTACTCGCCCACAGCACTAGCGGTGTGCCGGGTCAAACGAGAGTGGAGGAAAAGCACAAATTCAACCATGACATCCGCTGTGCGATCCAAGCGGAGCATCGACAATGGAACAGAAACACTGAGACTACCATTTCCGGAACAATCGAAAATTTGACTGACGGGCCGCTTGAACTTGACCTTGAGTCTGCTTTTTATCTCCCGTCAACAACATCAAGCGAAATGGGTGAGAGGTTTTGGGCCCCGGCTGACGTGCTCAACGACCGCCCAATCGGTATAGACAAACATCCTTTCGGTGGTGCAGGCGTAAGTATTGAGCCTCGGCCAATTCATCTCCAATTCAAAAACAGGGGCCACAAAGTTGATTTTCGGGTTGATGCGCAACATCTGCTTTGGGCCCAGGAAATCAGCTCGGTATGGGCGTCCTCAGGCTTGTTCAGCACTGTGAAGTCTGACGATTACGACCTGCAATTGGTCATGGAGACTGACAACGGCCGCGTTGAATCTCCGAAAGTGAAAATTTCAATTGACACCAGCAAACCACCGAAACTATAAGCGCCAAAAAGCCCCCTTTTATGTGTCGCGGCGCACAGTTATTTGACGGATATGTCTGAGCAGCCCGATTGGCCGTGTGTTCTGCGACACACGCTCCGCTGTGATATTCTTTTTATGTCACCCTGATTGCGTTAGTTAGACCTCCCGCATCCAACACAGGCGGGTATGCGTCCTAGGGCCCAAGGAATTCAGCATTATGTCGACGTTAATTACACTGCCACCCTCAAAGACCAAGCCTGAAGTTATCGACAGCGCCGTTATCCGCTTTGCAGGCGATTCCGGCGACGGCATGCAGATTACCGGCAGCCAATTCACCAATACCGTCGCTCTCTACGGCAATGACATCCGCACCTTCCCCGATTACCCTGCTGAGATTCGCGCGCCTGCAGGAACGCTCCCCGGCGTGAGCGGTTTCCAATTACATTTTTCCTCCGACGACGTTTCCACTCCCGGCGACGCCGTTGACGTGCTGATCGCCATGAATCCCGCCGCGCTCAAGGTCAACGTCGCCGACTTGAAAGCCAACGGCATCCTGATCGTAAACAGTGACAGCTTCACGGAAAGCGATCTGCGCAAGGCGCAAATGACCGCGAACCCGTTGGAAGACCATTCGCTCGACAAGTTCCGCCTTTTCTCCGTGGAACTCGAGCGCCTCACACGCCGCGCGCTTGAACATCTGGGACTTGACGCCAAGTCCATGGATCGCTGCAAGAATTTCTTCGCCCTCGGAATGTGCTACTGGCTGTACAACCGTTCAATGGATTCCACGGTTCGCTGGATTGAAGACAAGTTCAAAGGCAAACCGCTGCTGACCGAAGCCAATAAGCTGGCGATGAAAGCTGGCTATTCCTACTGCGAAGCCACTGAAGCGTTTCAAATCAGTTATGAAATTCCGCGCGCGCAGTTGTCGCCGGGCCTGTACCGCAACCTGAGCGGCAATCAGGCGTTGGCGCTGGGATTAGTCACCGCTTCTGAAAAATCGGGCCTGCGTCTGTTTCAAGGAAGCTATCCCATCACCCCGGCCTCGGACATTCTGCATGAGCTTTCGCAGTACAAAGATTTCGGCGTAATGACCTTCCAGGCCGAAGATGAAATCGCAGCAATTACTTCCGCGATCGGCGCATCGTATGCCGGCGCTCTGGCCATCACCAGCACCTCGGGCCCGGGCATGGCCCTCAAAACCGAAGCGCTAGGTTTGGCCGTTGCCATCGAGTTGCCTCTCGTGATCTGCAATATTCAGCGTGGCGGCCCGTCCACTGGCCTGCCCACCAAAACGGAACAAGCGGATTTGTTGCAGGCTTTATTCGGACGAAATTCCGAAGCGCCCATACCGGTAATCGCTGCCGCTACTCCCGCCGATTGCTTCTGGGTTGCACTGGAAGCCTGCCGCATCGCGGTGAAATATATGGTGCCGGTGATTCTGCTTTCGGATGGTTATCTGGCGAATGGCGCCGAGCCTTGGCATGTTCCCGAAGTTAGCGAAATCCCCGACTTCAAAGTGCAATTCGCGAAAACCGCGGAAGGATTTTTGCCCTACAAACGCGATCCGCAAACACTGGCGCGCCCCTGGGCCGTTCCCGGAACACCCGGTTTGGAACACCGCATCGGCGGTCTTGAAAAACAAGACGTCACCGGCAACATCAATTACGAACCTTTGAACCATGAAAACATGGTCCGCATCCGCGCCGCGAAAGTTGCCGGCATCGCTCAGGATATTCCCGAAATTGTGCCCGCCGGCGATCCCGAGGGAGACTTGCTGATCGTCGCTTGGGGCTCGACCCACGGAGCCATTACCGCGGCCGTTCGCGCGCAACGCGAAAAGGGACACAAAATCGGTCATGTCCACTTACGGCATCTGAACCCGTTAGCGCCAAACCTCGGTGAAGTAATCGCCAGATACAAGCGCGTGTTGGTCCCGGAACTCAACATGGGCCAATTACTTTGGGTCCTGCGCGCCAAATATCTGGTAGACGCCGTGGGCCTCAACAAAATTCAAGGCCGCCCCTTCAAACAGGCTGAACTCGAACAAAAGATCGAAGAGATGCTCGGCAGCCAGGAGAATTTCGCATGAGCACCACCACGCTGCCACCCATCACCCCGCTCACCAAAAAAGATTTTCAGACCGATCAGGAAGTACGTTGGTGCCCAGGTTGCGGGGACTACGCCATCCTGTCCGCGGTGCAATCAGTATTTCCTGAGCTTGGAATCAAGCGCGAAAATTTCGTAGTCGTCAGCGGAATCGGCTGCTCCAGCCGCTTCCCGTATTACATGAACACTTTTGGCTTTCATACTATCCACGGCCGCGCTCCCGCGGTAGCCACCGGCATCAAAGCGCTCCGCCCCGATCTGGAAGTTTGGCTTGCCACGGGAGACGGCGACGCGCTCTCCATCGGCGGTAATCACACCATTCACATGTTGCGCCGCAACGTCGGCATCAAAGTGCTCCTGTTTAACAATCGCATTTATGGTTTGACCAAGGGCCAGTATTCTCCCACCTCCGAGCTGAATAAAAAGAGCAAGTCCACGCCTTTTGGATCGCTGGACCGCCCTTTCAATCCGCTATCGCTGGCCATCGGCGCGGAAGCCACCTTTGTGGCGCGCTCCGTCGACGTTTTCCAAGGCCACCTGAAAGAAACTCTCAAGCACGCCGCCGCTCACAAAGGCTCGGCCTTCGTGGAGATTCTGCAGAACTGCAATATTTTTAACGATGGCGCGTGGTTCTCTCTCACCGAGCGCGAAGCTCGCAGCGAACACGTCATTCAACTTGAACACGGCAAGCCGCTCGTTTTCGGGAAGAATCGTGACAAGGGCATTCGCATGAATGGCCTCGACATGGAAATCGTGCAGCTGGGCAATGGCGTCACAGAAAAAGATTTGCTGGTTCACGATGCCCATCATCTCCAAGCCGCCTACGCATTCCAGCTGTCTCAAATGGAGAAGCGCCCGGGATTCCCCACTCCCATAGGCGTCCTGCGGTCGTGGGAAGACGTTCCGCGCTATGAAGACGTCATGAATCAGCAGATAAACGACGTCATCGCCAAGCGGGGCGCTGGAGATTTGACCAAGCTCCTTCGCGCCGGCGATACCTGGGAAGTAAAATGATCATTTCGAAGCAGTGAAATAATGGCTTCGAAGACCCCAAACCTTGGGGATCTTGGCCCTCCTTCAGAGCTTGCAAATCCTTACAGAAAAATAAAAACAATTGCTGTAATCTTCCGCGCCTGTGCTACATCTAACCCAGCAGTCTTTTACCAGGTCATGGATGATTCCGCCAAACTCGCTCCTTTTTTTCCCCTCGGCGATCTCGATTCGTTCGCCCCAAATCTAGTGGGCGACGCACCGGATCAGGCCGAAGGCCTCGCGCTCCTCTACGAAGTCAGCCGCGAATTGACCGCCATCCTCGATCGTGAGGAATTGTTACGGCGCATTGCCCAACACGTAAAACGCATTGTGAATTATCACCTCTTCACGGTAATGCTCTGGAACGAGTCCCGCCAAATACTGGAAAGTGTCTTCGCCATGCATTACGACGACGCCATCCCCGCACGCTTGCGGCTCCGTTTGAATCAAGGAATTACCGGAATGGCGGCCGGAGAACGCCGTCCAATGCGTGTTGGCGACGTGCGCAAGGATTCTCGCTACGTGCAGTTTGATACCGACGCCGAAGTTCGCTCGGAATTGGTCATCCCGCTCTTACTGCAAGATCGCCTGATCGGCGTGCTCGACCTCGAAAGCACCGTGCCGCAAGCCTTCACACTCGAACATGAGCGCATGCTCGACACCATGGGCACCTACGTCGCCATCGCTCTCGAAAACGCTCGCCTGTACCAGGACGCACGCGAGAACGAACTGCGTCTGCTAAACGATTTAAATATGGCGCGGGAAATTCAGCGCCAGCTTTTGCCGAAGGGCGCGAGAGAAATTCCTGGCCTTGATTTGGCCGCGGCTTACGCTCCTGCCCGCGAATTAGGCGGCGATTTTTACGATTTTCATCCCTACGGCGAAGGCCGCCTGGCGTTCGCGCTGGGAGACGTCTCCGGCAAAGGAACGGCTGCAGCATTGTACGGCTCGCTCGCCATAGGAACTCTGCGTGAAGTCGTCACCGACCATACCCTTGGCGCCGGGAAGATGCTCTCGGTACTAAATCGCCGGATGTTCGGCGCGCGCCTGGAAGCAAAATTCATAGCTCTGCTCTTTGGAATTTACGATGCCCCTGCACGGCGTCTCACGCTGGCCAATGGCGGCGAACCTTACCCTCTGCTGGTACGGAACGGAGAGATCACCGAGATTAACGTAGCTGGTGTTCCCCTCGGCCTGTTCGCAGAAAGCGAATACGAGGAGGTCACGATTGACCTGCAGCCGGGGGATGTAGTGGTGTGCGCCTCCGACGGCATCTTGGAATCCGAGGACAGCGACCGGGAAGAGTTCGGCGCCGAACGCCTTCACGCGCTGCTGACAGGTGTCAACGGCGACGAAACATCCCTGTCCATTGCCAACAGAATTCTTGCCGCCACCGACGATTACAGCGGCGCCGAATCCACACCCCACGACGATCGCACCTTGATCCTGCTGCGCGTCACCGACGAACCCACGGAAGACCTCTACAAACTTCCCATCATTTATTGAACCGCCGCTCAGTTGGTGTCGCCCGCCCCGTGTTTCTGACCACATTTCTTGCAAGCCGTTGGCGGTTGGGTATTGTCCACACGATGGGCGACGGCCGGCACAGTCCTAAGGTAAGCGTACATGGCTTTCAGATCTTCGTCTGTTTGCCCGCTATAGCCCTGCCAGGGCATCACCGTGTTAAGTTGCCGCTTGCCCACGTAGCCCGTCCTCAATGCCTTCACA
>Ga0209006_10004491_pt1 | contig 12670 bp, 10 predicted proteins | sample JacPin_JW_Ref_O2_FD_188567 | JGI IMG/M metagenome (GOLD analysis project Ga0209006, IMG submission 188567) | Forest soil microbial communities from Algoma, Ontario, Canada - Jack Pine, Ontario site 1_JW_Ref_O2 (SPAdes) (version 2) | ecosystem: Environmental > Terrestrial > Soil > Boreal...
AACCATGCGGGTCGCGACTTGAGGTCAAGCAGGTGAAGATCGGTGCCGTGGGATGCGAGAACGCGGCACACCGGACGAAAGCAACCAGCCCGACAATTTTCTCTCCTGTCATGGTCGCGTCTGTCTGAACACCTCCTCGGCGTGCAACCCGACACTCTTCCGATGACCGGAATCCACGATCGATCTTTCCCTTAACGTTCTGCCGTCGTCAGCCTGCCGTCATGAACCGGTCACGGCAAGAACGGCTTCCTTGATCTTCGCCAGGGCATAGTTCTTGGCCATCTCCAATTCGAGGTGCGGAATGTTGGGCAACTCGTTCGCAACCACAACGGCATCGACGATGGCCGGGCCGTCGGCGGCTAGGGCTTCGCTGATGGCATCCTTCAACTCGCCGGGCTTGGCGGCCTTGAATCCGTGGCCGCCACAGGCGCGGGCGAACGCCGAAAAGTCTGGATTGGGAAATTCTATGGCGCTTCGGAACGCAGGCAGGCCCACTTCCTCGGCCTCCAGCGTGATCAGCCCGAGGGCCGAATTGTTGTAGACCACGGCCTTGACCGGCAATTTGTGATGCACCGCGGTGAGGAATTCGCACATCAGCATGTTGAAGCCGCCGTCGCCGCACATGGCGATGACCTGCCGCGACCGGTCCAGCGCCTGGATGCCGTTGGCCTGGCCGAGCGCCGTGCCGACCCCGGCGTTGTTGAAGGAGCCGATGATCCGCTGCGATCCGCTTTGGCGTATCCAGTTGCCGGACCAGAGCGTATTGAGCCCGGTGTCGAAGACGAAGACGGCGTCGCGCTTGGCGAGATCGCCGACCATGCGCGCCACCGCCTGCGGATGGATGCGATCCTTGCTGCGGGCTGGATCGGCCTGCTTGTCCAGCTTTTCGTCCCACTTCCGGCGCTCCTCGGTCACCTTGTCCCAGAAGCGCGTGTCGCTCTTGGCCTTGACCCGGTCGAGCAGCAATTTGAGGGTCGGCCGGGCCGAGCCGACGACGCCGAACGCGGTCGGGGTACGCCGGCCGAGCGCCTGCGGCCGTTCGTCGATCTGGATGACGCTCCCCTTGCTCGGCAGGAACTCGGAAAAGGGATAATCGGTTCCGATCATCAGCAGCAGGTCGCAATGCATGATCGCGTTGTACACGGCCTTGGTGCCGATCATGCCGATGCCGCCCATCCAATGGGGGTCGTCATAGGGCATGATGTCCTTGCCCTTGACCGAATGGTTCAACGGTGCCTTGAGCCGGTCGGACAGGGCGCGCAGTTCTTCGGCGGCGCCGTGGCATCCAGCTCCGCACATGATCATGACGCTGCCGGCCTGGTCGATCCGGTGCGCCATTTCGGCGATGTCCGCCTCGCTCGCGGCACGCTCGGGCGGCGGCTTCAAGGTAGCGACGCTGGAGACGCCGCCTTCCGCCTTCGCCCCGATCACGTCTTGGGGGATCGTCAGATGAGCGACGCCGCGACCCGCATAGGCGGCGGCGATCGCCTGATGAAAGACAGCCGGCGCCTGCGCCGCGGAAGAGATGGTTGCGGTATAAAGCGAGACGTCACGGAACAGCAGATCGGGTTCGGTCGTCTGGAAGAAGTCGGTGCCGTGCATCTTGCGCGGCATGTCGCCGGAAAGCGCCAGGACGGGCGCGTGGTCACGGCTGGCCTCATAAAGGCCGGCGACCAGATGCGTGCTGCCGGGGCCGGTGGTGCCGGCGCAGACCGCCAGCCGGCCGGTGAGCTTGGCCTGGCCGGACGCCGCCAGCGCCGCGCCTTCCTCATGGCGCACGCCGACCCATTCGATTTTGCTGCGGCGGACCGCGTCCGCCAGCGGGTTCAGGGAGTCACCGATCAGCCCGAATATATGTTTGACGCCGATCTGCTCGAGCACACCGACCAGGACATCCGCAACTGTTTGAGACACATGCCCCTCCTGATTGTTGTCGTCGACATCACACTTCGAGATTGACGTTCTTGGTCTCCGGCGTGGCGAGAATCGCGAGGATCGCCAGCACCGCATAGGCCATCACCAGCAGCCCGATATAGGTATAGGCATTGTGGATGCCGTAGGCGTTCAGGATCAGCCCGGCGAGAATCGGAATCAGCCCACCGCCGTAGACCTGCGCGATTTGATATCCCGCGCTCGCCCCCGAGGCGCGATAGCGGGTGGGAAAATTCTCCGTATAGAAGGTCGGGATCGCGCCGTAGCCGAAGCCGAATACGAAGCCGAAACCGATGATCTCGGCGATCACCGCGAGGATGAAGCTGCCGGTGTTGATCAGATAGAAATACGGGATGGCGAAGATCAGGAACACGATTGCGGCGATCAGCAGAATCGTCCGGCGGTTGATGATGTCGGCGAGCAGCGAGCCGATTATCATGAACACCAGCATGAAGGCGGCGGCGATCAGCCCGATCGTCTCGGGTCTCGTTCCGGTGAAACCGACGTTCTTCATGTAGGCGGTGCCGAACACGAAGTAGAGGAAGAACGCGCCGCCGAACATTGCGTTCACCAGCGAGGTGCGCAGGATGGTCAGCGGCATGTCGCGCCAGACCTGTCTCGCGGGGTGTTCGAGAATGTCGCTCTTCGCCTTGTGCCGCTCGAAGACGAAGCTATCCTCGGTGCGCGTCCGGATGACGATGCCGACGATCGCCACCAGGAAGCCGATGAAGAATAAGATGCGCCAGCCCCAAACCACGAAATCCTGCGGCGTCATCAGCGACTTAAAAAAAATCACTGAGCTGAAGCCGAGCAGCAGCCCGATCGGAATCGCGAACCCGACCCAAGCCCCCCAAAAGGCGCGGTATTTCGAGTGCGCCGCCTGTTCGACCACCCAGGTCGAGGCGGTGCCGAACTCGGCGCCGAAACTGATCCCCTGCAGCAGCCGGAAAACGATCAGCAGCACCGGCGCGACGACGCCGATGCTGTCGTAGCCCGGCGTAAGCCCGATCAGCAGCGTGCTGACGCCCATCAGCACCAGCGCATAAACCAACGCGTCCTTGCGCCCCCGCCGGTCGGCAAGATTACCAAAGATATAAGCGCCGATCGGGCGGATCATGATGCCGATGCCGTAGACGCCAATCGCCGCCGCAACCGCCGCAACTCCCGGCAGCTTGAAGAAGACGTCGCCCCAGATGGTCGCCGCGATCACGCCGGTAACCAGGAAGTCGTATTGTTCGATCACCGAGCCGACGATGCTCGCCAGCGCGACTTTAAAAATCTGCCATATGGTCGGACTTGCGGCTACTTCGTTCATCCGATATTTACTCCGATGACCAGGAGCCCGTACAAACGCTAGCATTCCGCTGGAGCACGCGGAAAGGTAAAAGTAAACTCACGTTCGCTCTCGGCGCCATCCCGGCCTGCATGGGAATGCTCGCTGGAGTTGGCATCCATGCCGCCGAACGTGTAGTTATCTACCCGACGGCACCGGTTGAGTGGTTAGCCCGAAAGCAGCCCACGCTATTCGCCAAGGGGATAGTTATGACTGCGCCGACGCGCTCGATCATCGATACACGACGCGACCAGATGTATCCCATCCTGGAGCCGATCGAAATCGAGCGGATGCATCGTTTTGGCGAGGTCCACTCCTATGGGGCAGGTGAAGCACTGGCCAAGGTCGGCAAAGTGGGCAGCGGCCTGACCATCATCTTGGCCGGCAAGGTCGACGTCACGCAGCATGACGAGTCAGGGTACCGCAAGTTAATCGTTTCCTACGGTCCCGGCTCATTCTTGGGCGAACTGGCTCAGCTGGCTGGCCGTCCTGCTCTCGTTGATGCTTACGCGCAGGGATCGGTGGAAGCCCTGATCATGCCGCCGGACCGGCTCCGGACATTGATTGTGGCCGAGGCGGAACTCGGGGAGAGGATCATGCGCGCCCTGATCCTGCGTCGTGTCGGCCTGCTCGAAACAGGAGCGGGCGGCCCGGTGATCGTCGGCCGCAACGAGAACGGCGATGTGCTTCGGCTTGAGGGTTTTCTCTCACGTAACGGTCATCCGTTTCAAAGTCTGAACCCCGAGACCGATCCAGAGGCGAAGATCCTGATCGAACGCTTCAATGTCGACCCTGGTCAGTTGCCAATCGTGCTGTGCCCGGGCGGACAGCTGCTGCGTAATCCGAGCGAGAATGAGCTCGCCCGGTGCATCGGGCTGGTTGGACCGATCGATCCAGGTCGCATCTATGACGTCGTCGTCGTCGGGGCGGGGCCGGCGGGTCTTGCCGCTGCGGTCTACGCGACATCTGAAGGGCTCTCCGTTTTAGTGCTCGACTGCCGGGCATTTGGTGGTCAAGCCGGCGCTTCGGCCCGAATTGAGAACTATCTGGGCTTTCCAACCGGGATCAGCGGCATGGCCCTGATGGCACGGGCGCACAACCAGGCCTTAAAGTTCGGGGTGGAAATGGCGATCCCGGATGAAGTGATTGGCCTTCAAGCCCTGGGCGGCACGGAGGAGCGGCAGTTTGTCCTGAACCTGTCCGACGATGAACGTGTCAGCGCCCGCTCTGTCGTCATCGCCAGCGGAGCCCGATATCGGCGGCTCAAGGTCGAAAACCTGGAGGCTTTCGAGTCCACGAGCGTGCACTATTGGGCATCGCCCCTGGAGGGGAATCTGTGCGCCGGACAGGAGGTGGCCCTGGTGGGTGCCGGCAATTCAGCGGGCCAGGCAGTGGTCTACCTGGCAAGCCGGGTCGCTAAGGTATGGCTTCTTGTGCGCGGGACGGATCTGAAATTGAGCATGTCGCGCTATCTCGTCGACCGCATCGAAGGACTCTCCAACGTCGAGGTGTTGACGCAAACCCAGATCAGCGGATTGGAAGGCCACGGTGGCGCGCTGGAGGCGATCCGCTGGCGTCATGGCGCGTCGGGTGAGGAGGTGCGGCGGCCAATTCGCCACTTGTTTCTTTTCATCGGAGCGGACCCGAACACAGATTGGCTGTCCGGATCCGGCGTGGCATTGGATGCCAAGGGATTTGTGTTGACCGGCGAAGACGCCGCGGATGATCGCCGGCCGCTGGAAACCAGCCGCCGTGGCGTCTTCGCCATCGGCGACGTCCGGTCGAGTTCGGTAAAGCGGGTCGCCGCGGCTGTCGGCGAAGGAGCGCAGGTGGTGGCCGCCTTGCACAACTTCCTCGCCGACGCCGTAACGCAAACTCAGAGCATAGGATGAGTAAAACCTGCACCCATCTTGACGGCATCCGCACTGTCAAGCCGAGCGCGCGCGGGTGCGAGGAATGTCTCAAGCTAGGGGCACGCTGGGTCCACTTGCGAATTTGTCGGACTTGCGGCCATGTCGGTTGCTGCGACGATTCACCGAACCGGCACGCTACCAAGCACTTTCGCGCTACCCATCACCCGATCATCGAGGGCTACGATCCGCCTGAAGGTTGGGGTTGGTGTTACGTGGACGAAATCCTTTTCGATCTTTCCGATCGGAAGACGCCGCATGATGGACCGATCCCCCGTTATTACTAAGGCGCGTTGGTCGCATTAAGAACGCGTTCGTGTTTGTCGGTCGATGTCCGCTTGTTGCACAAAGCGGGCATGCTGCTCGCGCCGCGTATCTCAATTTGAACGGTCAGCGCCCGATCCACGCTAACGCTTCCCGCAGATCGCGCGGCAGCGCTCCTTGGCGTAGCTCCAGGCCGAGAATTTTGCGCTGCCGTCCGCGCCGTCGATCGCCACGATCGAGGGATCGTCGCCGAAGCTCACGTAGCGGTCGTACAGGGCTTCGGCCGACATGCCGGCCCGGTACTCTTCCTCGAGCGAGCGGTCGACCAGCTTCCGGCAGGCGGCGAGCGCCTCGGCCGCGGTTGCGTAAACGCCGTGCTCCCGGCGCTCGTCCGAATCCTGGTAGTGGAAATTGTCGTCGACCAAAACCCGGTAGCGCGGCATCTTCGTGATTAGCGCGCCTCGGCCATGCGGGCGCGGGAAGCGGCCTCGCGCCGCACCTTGGTCACCGCCGATTTGGCGGCGTCGGTCGCGGTGAAAATCTCGAGCGTGTCGAGCTCGTCCAACGCCACCGGCGTCAGCGCCAGATCGGTGTAGCGTTTCGCCTCGGGATCGCGCTTGATGCGGCGGCGGATGCGGCTGAATTTCCAAATCAGCCGGCCGATCTGCCAGTGCTTCGAGGCGAGATCGGCGGCGTAGCGCGGATAGAACAGCAGCGGGCTCTCGAGCGGCATGCCGGAGCGGCGGTCGCGGCGGTATTTGCGCCGCAGATATCCCCCTTCGAGCGGATGGATGCGCTCGAAGGTGATGCAGCCGTAGAACCACAGCAGCAGGAACAGCATCTTGCCGGGGCTGATGCCGGTGGCGGCGGCGCGGCGCATCACGGTTTCCATGTGCGCCGGGGTGTAGAAGGTTTCCCAGGCGAGGCGGTAGACGCGCTCCCATTCCGCCTTCGACATCAGCGGATGGGTGGTGTTGACGTGCTCCAGATCGTAGCGGTTCAAATCAGGATCGAGATAGGCGCCGGCGAGGAACAGCTTCTTATGGTCCTCGGAGCCGGGCAGCGGCGTGAGCAAGAAGAACTCCAAGAGATCGATCGGCAGCTCTTTCTTGATGACCTCGATGTCGCGCAGGATGGTCTCGGTCGTGTCGGCCGGGAAGCCCAGGATGTAGCCGGCATAGGTGGTGACGCCGGCCTTCTTCCAATCGAGCAGCATCTGGCGGTATTCGGTGATCTTGTTCTGCCGCTTCTTGGCGCCCATCAGGCTGTCGGGATTGATGCTCTCGAGGCCGATGAAGACGCGCGCCACCCCAGCGCGGCCCGCCTTTTCGATGAAGCGGGGAATGCGGTGGCACAACGTGTCGACCTGGATGATGAACTTGATGCCGAGGCCTTCGCCTTCGCGCAATTGGATCAGCCGGTCGAAGATCGATTCCCAATCCTTGTTGCGCGCGAAATTGTCGTCGGTGATGAAGAAGCGGTCGATGCCCTGCGCCAAATTGCGGCGCACGATGCTCTCGACGTCGTCGGCCGAGCGGCGGCGCGACTTGCGGCCCTGCACGTTGATGATGGTGCAGAACGAGCACTGGAACGGACAGCCGCGTCCGGCGTCGAAGCTGGTGTGGCGGCCGCCGGTGCGCTTGACGCGCGTCGCCGGCAGGATCGGCAGCGGCACGCCTTCGAGATGGGGCAGATCGTCCATGTGGTTGTAGAGCGGCTTGAGGCCGCCGTTCCAGGCGTCGAACAACACCTGGTCCAGGCGCCCTTCGGCTTCGCCGGCGAACAGCGAGATGCCTTCCCGCATCGCGGCCTCGAGCTCGGGCGGCGTGCGCGGCAGCATGGCGAGCGAGCCCGAGACGTGGAAGCCGCCGATACAGACTTGGATTCCGGCCGCGCGCAGCCGCCGCGCGATGTCGACGGCGCGCGGGAACTGGTTCGACTGCACGCCGACCAGCGCCACCATGCCGCCATCGGCGCGCTTTATGTCGCGGGCGATGCGCTCCGGCCGCACCCGGGTGTTGGTCTCGTCATAGGCGGTGATCTCGATTTCGACGCCGTCGCCCAGCACGCGGCGCCGGCCGCAGTCGAGCGCCAGGCCGTTGAGCACGGCGAGGGTGTTGGACGGGATCGCCGAACGCAGCCACTGGATGACATAGCCGTCGTCGTCGTAATGCGACGGCTTGATCAGGACCAGCGCGAAACGTTGCTTGGCGGCACTCACCGTCCCACCCCCCGAAACCGGCATTCCCCCAATCGCCGGGCCTACCCTGAACGATAGCATCCGGCCGGGCTTGCACGGAAGCCGAAAGGCGGCGTTCGCGGCGCCGCGTGCGGGCCGCAATCGGCCCGGGCGCGGCTTGCCGGCGTCGGTATTTGGAGCCGGCCCGGGCTTGTTCGCGGGATTTTCTTGGCAAAGATTGGCGCCTGGCCCAGATTGGGAGCCGGACGATACGCGGAAAACAAGCGTCCATAAAAAATCATCAGAGGGAGACGGGTGATGAAGGGTTCAATCGACCAAACCGACCGGGAAATACTCGGCTACAGCCGCTACGTCGTGCTGGTTGCGGCCTTCTTCGCGATGTTCATCATCAGCCCCTTCGAATATGCGTGGAGCTCGATGTCGGGGCATGTCGGCGCGATCTATGGCTGGTCGCACCAACAGGTGGCGTTGCTGTTCACCTTGTTCATCATCTTCCAGTCGGTCGGCATGTTGCCCGGCGGCATGTTGCGCGACAAATTCGGGCCGCGCTGGACGACGGCGATCAGCGGATTGCTCACCGGCATCGGCCTCTATGCCCTGGCGCTGGGGCCCTCCTATCCGCTGGTGCTCGCGCTGTGGTGCCTCGGCAGCTTTTTCGCCGGCTTCATCTACAACAACGCGATCACCACCGGAAACAAGTGGTTCTGCGACCGGCGCGGGCTCATGACCGGGCTGATCGCGGGCGCTTTCTCGTGGGGCTCGCTGCCTTTCATCTTTCCGATCCGCGCCATTCCCGACAGCGCGCCGCCGGCCGTGTTCTTCAACGTGATCTACGTGATGGCGGCGGTCATCGGCGGCGTATCGATCCTCGCCGCGCTGTTCATGAAGGATCCGCCGGCGGGGTGGAAACCCAAAGGGTGGGTTCCGAAATCGACCGCCGTCGCGCGGCCGTCCAATCATCACTACACCGTCGGCGAGGCGCTGAGGACGTGGCAGATGTGGGTGCTGATCATCTCCTTCATCCTGATTTCCAGCGCCGGTCTCGCCGGCATCAGCAAGATGGTCGCCTATTCCAACAGCTTCAAATTCACCGCGACCGCGGCGACCGCGGCCGCCGGCGGCATCGCCATCGCCAACGGCTTCGGCAAGCTCGGCCTCGGCGCGCTGTCGGAACGGTTCGGCAGCGAGAACATGATGATCTTCAGCTACATCACATGCGGCGTGCTGCTGTTCGGAACGGTGCTGGCCGGGACGATGAACAACGAAGTGTTGTTCGTCTGCTTCGCCATCCTGGCCATCTTCTTCTGGGCGTCGCTGTTCTCGCTCTTCCCGATCACCATCGGGCATTATTTCGGCGAAGCGGCGGCGGGCGGGAATTACGGCGCGCTCTACGCCATCGCCAAGGGCTCGGGCGGCATCTATGGCGGCATACTGTCGACGATCCTGATCATCGGCTACGGCTTTTCCTTCGCCGTCAATGTCGCCGGCATCATGGCGATCGTCGCCGGCGTGATCATCATTCCGCTGAAATACAGCCCGCCGGTGTGGGAGGCGGCATCTGGCCGGCGGAACGCGGAGGTGCTGCCCGAAGGGAGCCATTGACGCCGATGTATGTGACGAACGCCAAGCGCCTGACGCATGAGGGCGCCAAGAAGATGATGGCGACCGCCGTCGAAAAGGCCGGGCAAGCGGGCATCGCGGTCTCGATCGCGATCACCGACGCGGGCGGCCATGTCATTTTGCTCGAACGGATGGAAGGCGGGCGCTTTCACACGGTGCATTCGGCCACGGCCAAGGCGGTCTGCGCGGCTTCCAACAGGCGCGCGACCTCCTCGCGCGGCGCGCAGGGGCAGCAACTCGACGTCGTTCATGCGCTCGGGCTCGCGCTCGCCGCCGGCCCGGAGCGGTGGACCGCGATGGAAGGCGGTTGCCCGGTTTTCGCCGACGGCGAATGCATCGGCGGCATCGGCATCGCCGGCGGCGACTGGACCACGGACGAGCGCATCGCGCAGCAGGCGGTCGAATCGATCGGCGCGAGCTGGCGCAGCGACGGGAAATAGAAATTGAGTTCAACCGGGGCCGGAAAGGTAGACGGGAATGTCCGCTGAGCCGTTGCGCGTGGCATCCCTCGGCATGGGCTGGTGGTCCGACGTGCTGGCCGACGCCATCAAGCGTTCCGGCAAGCTCAAGATCGTCGCGTGCCATTCGCGCTCGGAAGCGAAGCGCGACGCCTTCGCCGCCAAATACGGCTGCCGCGCCTATGCCGTTTACGAGGCCATGCTCGCCGACAAGGACGTCGAGGCCGTCATCAATACGACGCCGAACGGCGTGCACCTCGAAACCACGCGCGCGGCGGCCGATTCCGGCAAGCATGTTTTTCTCGACAAGCCGATCGCCAACACGGTCTCCGACGGCCGCAAGATCACCGAGATCTGCCGCCAAGCGGGCGTGGTGCTCGCGCTCGGCTATCAGCGCCGCCGCGAAAGCCAGTTCCGCTGGATCAAGCGCCAGATCGACGACGGCGTGTTCGGCAAGCTGGTCAACGCCGAGGCCAATATCAGCCGCGACCGTCTCGGCAAGATCGACCTGGCCTCGTGGCGATACCAGGCCGCCGGAATGCCGGGCGGCGTGATGCTGCAGATCGGCATCCATTACACCGACGTGCTGGAATACCTGATCGGGCCGGTCAAGGCGGTCAGCGGGCAATTCGCACGGCTGGTGCTGCCCGGCGACAACCCGGACGTCGCCAGTCTCGTGCTCGAGCACGCGAACGGCGCGCTTTCCACGCTCAATGCGAGCTATGCCTCCGCCTCCGAATATTATTTGATGAATATCTACGGCAAGGAGGCGACATCCTATTACGACATGCATGGCGGCCTCCGGATGCTCAAGCGCGGCGAGGAACGGCCGGTCAACATTCCGTTCGCGAGCAAGGACACGCTCGCCGAGGAGCTCGAGGAGTTCGCGGCGGCGGTGCGCGGCGGCGGCAGCCCGGAGGTGGGCGGCGAATACGCGACGACGTCGCTTGCCGTGATTCGCGCCGGCATTCTCTCCGCACGTGAGGGTCGCCGCGTCGAGGTGGCGGAAATCCTGGCCAAGGATTGAGCCGAAAACGCCATCCAGGGCTCAGCCGGGGCTTGATCGCGGCGGCGGCTTGGCCCAGATTGTGCCCGGATTTGATCGAGGGCATGAATAGTTCGGACGAGGCGGTGGAGAAGCAGCGCAAGCGGCTGCTCTATCAAAGCCATCACCGCGGCACCAAGGAGAGCGACCTGTTCCTGGGCGCTTTCGCGGGCGAATATTTGCCGAAATTCTCGCCCGGACAGCTGCAACGCTACGAAACTCTGCTGGCCGAAGACGACGACCGGTTGTTCGACTGGATCTATCGCCGCGCGACGCCGCCGCACGAATTGGACAGCGACGTGCTGCGCTTGCTGCTGGAGTTCCAATACCGGCCGTGAGCGCGCTCGACGAATTTTTCACCGCACCCGCAGCACCGCCACGCCGTTTGACGATCGCGAACGCGCCCGAAGGCCGCGACGCGCAGGTTCTGGGCGAGCTGGTCGCCAGCGGCAAAGTCGCGGTGCTGCTCCATGTCTGCCGCGACGACGGCAGGCTGGCGCGGATGAAGGCGGAGCTGGCGTTCTTCCATCCCGCCATCGAGGTGCTGAGCTTTCCCGCCTGGGACTGCCTGCCTTACGACCGGCTGTCGCCCAATCCCGACATCATGAGCCGGCGTATCGATACGCTGGCGACGCTCGCGGGGGCAGCGACACGCTCGCGGATCGTTTTGACCACCGTCAACGCGGCGGTGCAGCGCGTGCCGCCGCGCAACCTGTTCGCCGACCGCGCGCTGCGTCTGGCCAAGGGGAATCCGGGGAACCTCGACCGGCTGCGTAGTTTCCTGGAGCATAACGGCTACAGCCGCACCGACACGGTGCGCGAGCCGGGCGAATTCGCCATCCGCGGCGGCATCGTCGACGTCTATCCGGCAGGGGCGGCGGCGCCGCTGCGGCTCGATTTCTTCGGCGACAACGTGGAGAACATCCGCAGCTTCGACGCGCTGAGCCAGCGCAGCACCGGCACGTTGGACGCGGCGGAATTGCGCCCGACCAACGAGGTGCTGCTTGACGAGCGCGTGATCGAGCGTTTTCGCTCGCGCTACCGCCAGGAATTCGGCGCGGCGGTGCAGAACGATCCGCTCTATGAATCGGTCAGCGCCGGGCGGCGCAGCGCCGGCATGGAACATTGGCTACCGCTGTTCTACGAGACTCTCGAAACCATCTTCGACTATCTGCCCGGCGCGGCGGTGTCGCTCGACCACCAGGCCGAGGAGGTGCGGGCGGACCGACTCGCCACCATCGCCGATTTCTACGCCGCGCGGCTGATGAAGCCGGCGCCGGGCGCGCCGGCCTATCGCGCGCTCAAGCCCGAGCTGCTTTATCTCGACGACCGGGAATGGAACAGGGCGCTCGATGCGCGGCGTGTGACGCAGATCTCGCCCTTCGCCGCGCCGGCGGGCGGCGCGGGTTTCGACGCCGGCGCGTCGCCCGGGCACGATTTTTCCGCCGCGCGCGCCGATCCCAACATCAATCTGTTCGACGTGTTGCGCGCGCGGATCGAAGCCGAGGAAAAATCCGGCCGCCATGTGCTGATCGTCGCCTACAGCGCCGGATCGGCCGATCGCCTCAAAAGCGTGATGAAGGATCACGGCATGGCGGAGCCGGTCGCCGCCGGTGATTGGGCCGCGTTCCAGGCGCTGGCCAAGGCGGCGCCGGGCCTGGCCGTGCTGCCCTTGGAAAAGGGCTATGCCGCCGACGGCGCGGCGCTCATCACCGAACAGGATATTCTCGGCGACCGCCTGTCGCGCCCTTCGCGCAAGCGCGCCAATCTCGATCATTTCATCGCCGAGGTCTCGGCGCTCAACCCCGGCGATCTGGTGGTGCATGCCGAGCACGGCATCGGCCGTTATGACGGCCTCGTCACGCTCGAAGTCGCCGGCGCGCCGCACGATTGCCTGCGCGTGGTTTA
>Ga0209006_10004492_pt1 | contig 12670 bp, 11 predicted proteins | sample JacPin_JW_Ref_O2_FD_188567 | JGI IMG/M metagenome (GOLD analysis project Ga0209006, IMG submission 188567) | Forest soil microbial communities from Algoma, Ontario, Canada - Jack Pine, Ontario site 1_JW_Ref_O2 (SPAdes) (version 2) | ecosystem: Environmental > Terrestrial > Soil > Boreal...
GCACGAACATCGTTGTCACCGAACCCACCACCGCGGCGGCCTCCGCACCCATCAGCGTGGACTTTTTCGGCCCGCTCATCGGTGGAAATACTTGCGAGATCCAAACATCCCCCATCACCATCACCCGTCCTTCCTCCGGCAGTTTCACCGTGAGCCTTTGCGTTCACGGAAATTTGCTCGACCCTACGTTCACCTATGTTTTTACCGGCCCTCCGGGAGGAGACATCGGAATCACCGCCTCTGCCATCACCGGACTATTTCCCAACACTATCGAATTGGATCTGCAAATTTCCAGCGCCACCCTTCCCGGCGTGCGAACGCTCTTCATCACCACACTCAATAACGACCGCGCCGCAGCCACCGCGATGATCGAGGTTCAATGAAATGATCTTCAAAATCGTGTCGCGCCGCGCTGTAGTCTTTGCGTTTTGCAGTTTTCTGTTGCTGTGCAACGTCGCCGCTCCCACTACACTGGCGCACATGTCCCTCGCAAAGCTCACGCAAGCATCGCGGCTGATAATTCGTGCGCGTTGCGTCGACAATTTTGCTGCCTGGGATGCCGGTGAAATTTGGACCTTCACCTCCTTCGAACCCAGCGAAATTTGGAAAGGGTCATCCCCGCAACGCGTCAGCGTGCGGCTTCTGGGCGGCAGAGTTGGCAATCTAACTTCGAATGTTTCCGGCGTCCCGCATTTTCACGCCGGCGAAGAGGTCGTGCTCTTCCTGGCGCCAACAGCGCGCGGCGATTTTTCCGTAGTGAGCTGGGTGCAGGGAACATTTCGGATTCACCGGGACCCGCGTTCAGGTGCCGAAACAGTCACGCAAGACAGCGCTTCATTCGACACCTTCGATCGCTCGACCAAAAAGTTCACGCCTTCCGGCATTCGCGATGTTCCGCTGGACGAATTGCGCGCGCAAGTAGCCGCAGCGTCGGGGCTAGAACCAGGAGCACAAAAATGAAACAAGCCATCGCATGGTTCACGATAGCGCTATTCCTTTCCGTCACAAGCTTTCTGCCGGCAGCCCAGGCTTACACCTATGAATCCACGGTGCCGCTGTCGGGCGGATGCCCGCAACCAAATCATTGGAATCTTTCGGTCAGTTCGCCGCTCGATCGTCAATGGAGCACCTCATTGCCGACCACGGCCTCGCCTGTGATTCTCACAGTTGCAACACCTGGCACGCCTGCACAGCTCGACGAGATCGAGCAATCGATCTCCGATTCATTTTCCGTGTGGGCCGGAGTAAGCGGGACCACGTTTAACTCCGTAGCGCATCCCGGACTGGAAGCTCCTCTCGTCCGTGTCACGCCCGCCGATTCCTGCACCGACGACGCTGGCGACAACGTCGACGGACTGAACACGGTTTGCTTCAACCAATCGAGCGCCGCCTTCACTCCCGGCGTGCTGGCCTTCACGCGCACCTTTGTCGCAAACGCACCGGGGGTCAGCGTGGGCGCGAGCGGCCCGTCGGCGTTCGCCGGCCAAATCCTCGACGCCGATACACTTTTCTGCAATACGGGAGAGGTCACCTTCGCTACGCCTGCGGCTCTCGCCACCACTCAGGGCGCCGCCGCGTACGATCTGGAATCTCTTCTCACTCACGAACTCGGCCATTGGATGGGCCTGGACCATTCGGCGGTACTTCGCGCGATGATGTTTCCCTTCGCTCCCACGCCCGGCACGTTCCTGGGTTCACGTCCCACCGCGCAAGTGCCCGATGGTCCGTTGAGTGACGATGACCGCACCGGCATCCGCGTGCTCTATCCTGATCCAAACGATACGGTAAACATCGGCGCGATTCGCGGGCAAATCCTGCCCGCCAATCCATTCGCTCTGGCAGCTTTTCCCGCTCCTTCTGCCGGTTCCTCTGTTACTGGAATGGTTGGCGCACAGGTCGTGGTACTGGACGCAGACACCGGCGCAATCGTAGCTGCCGCTTTTTCCAGCGGAAGTTGCAACGCAGCGAGTCCACCCACTCAATTCGACGGCTCATACGATTTAGAACGCTTACCTGTTGGCCGCAGCTATAGTTTGTACGCAGAGCCGCTAGTTGGTATCGCTCTCCCATCCGACTTCGACACCCCGGCGAATTTGTGTTCGCAGACTGTGACGCCTTCGTGTACTGCACCCGCCGCGAATACAAACTTCAACGTGCGCACGCTCCCGGCATCGCCGTAATTTCTTTTGGAAGCGTCACGGATTTTCAACGCGGCGAGCGGATGTACCACGTCACACATGTGCCGAAATTCGACCCCAACACGCGCCAAAATAAAAGCGGCTCCCAGGACACAGGAGCCGCTTCGGTATCGCAGATGCGAATTGCTTTACTGGGTCGGTAGCAGTTCCTGCGAGAACCCGATCGTATTGATGGAGCGCAACGAAGGCGTTCTCGGAGGCAAATATTGTGGGCCGAGCGTAAAGTTGGTATCGAAAAAGTAATGCCTTTGAGGCGGGCTATATACGGCTCCCCAGTTCTTGTAAGCTCCCACAGCTTGCCTGGCGTAATAGAAGCTCACCAGGGAGCCTTCGTACCAGGCGTCAATATTTCCCCAGTATTCGAGGTACTTCAGGAAGTTGTGCACTCCTCCGTCCGTTCCGAAGTCTGGTGCTTCTCCGGCCGGATTTATAAACGGAATACTCTTGCCGGCAATCAAGGCCGTGCGATAGGCAGTTGTCACTGCGTTGCGATCGTTCGCATTGCCATTATTGATCGCATATGGCCAGACGAACGAGTTCACGTCGTTCCAGTTATCGGAGAGCAATGTAATTGCGTCCGCTGCAACAGCCGCCGCTACGGTAGGGGCGCCCCACGACTCAGTGCCGCCCGCCGGCGCCGGCGTGTTGTAATCGCCCTGGAGGTAAACGGGGTTCTCCGACGCAATGGTCAAGCCGCATGGAATTGGCCCGCAAGTGGTGCCTAGGTTTAACACCTGACCGTCCACGATTTTCAGCGCCCGGCGGAAGAACACCGGGGGATTTTCGCGCGCCTGCCGAGCGTCCACGTACATGACGCCGGGCCAGTTGGCGGTGCTCATCGTCCCCGAAAGAGCCGGAGCCGTACACACATTGTTTGTTTGCATAACAGCGTTCACGGCAGGAGCTGTGAGCATATTAGTACCGGTCCACAAATTCAGACCAGCTGACGTGGGAAGCGTCCAGATGTTGGCTCCCGTAGCAAGCGGGAAAAGGGGGATGGTCTCGGCGCCGCCATATGTTCGTAGGACGCCATCGCCTTCCAGGTCTTCACCTTGTTCAATGGCGCCATTGGGACATCCTGTTGCGGGGTTCGAGAAGTTGATGACGTCGTTGAATCCGAAGCTCCCCGTCTTGACGCCCCCAACATTCGTATCGGGCCGTTCACCGCGACGATCCGAGAAGTAAACGGTGAATCCCCCGGTATTGTTGTTAAGCGGGAAGGCGCCCGAGTTAATCCAATTCGCCAGGTTTCCCGCGTCCAACTCGATGTAATACATCACGCCGAGCGCGGTGACTTGAGTGGGTGTTGAAACCGTTCGCATTGTTCCTTCTCGAGAATCGAACAGCGCCATCGGCCAATAGTCTGTCGCGCTCGTGGTTCCGGCGGCTGCCGTATTGCCACAGAAGGAGTTTGCAGCCGTGGCAGTCGAGGGGTTATCTCGTATGCGTGCGATTCGGATGATTGCGTTCGGGCTAGGATCTATACACGGGATCTTAGCCGTGACGTTGGGATTAGTCGTGGGCCCTTGCGCAACATTGCTCCCTAACGCAGGAAGCGTTGGTGGCCCGGAAGGATATGACCCGGGATTGATATTCCGTCCTGAAAATCCCAAGGCCAGAACTTGCGGCGTGATATCAGTCCAACCTCCCGCCAGATTCTGATATTCTATTTTCAAGCATCCTGTAATTATGGGTTTGCCATTCTGGATCCAATATCCGTCATTAGCTGAATAAGAAGCTGCTCCTGCACCTGACTTGGGCAACGGAATCACGAGGTGAGGAACGTTGCCAGTACCGTTGTAAATGGAAGCTGGGTTCATCGCGAGAGTTGCCAAATCCACAGGATCTGTTCCCGAAGTAACCGTCTGTTCGGCCATCATATCTGCGCCATGGCAGGCTGTTCCACTGTTCGGCGTTGCGCCGGCCGGGTAGTCGTCGAGCAAAATACGTAAAGATGCCTCAATAAAATATTGCTCGTTCAAGACTGCCTGAGTCGATCCAGGAGTCGGGCGCCGGATCAAAGCAATGGGCTGAACGAGTCCACCTAGAGCAGTGGTCGTTAGAGAAAGAATCGGCACTCCGCTATTCAGCTGCCCGTTATACCGGGTTTCAACCGCGGGCCATCCACCGTTCGGCGCCGCTAACGCTACGTTAGTGATGTTGATCGGGTTGGCACTCGTGACGCTTCCTTCAGTTAAGGCCAACGGGGACCACTGAGCATTCGCATAAGTCGGACCAGGCGGCAAGGTAGCTGGACTAGGCGTAGTCGCGATGCTTACCACTCCCGTATAGCTCGTGCCCGTGAGTGCAGTGCCGTTTTCGAGGTTGCTACGGACTACCTGACCCGCTACGGTTACCTTGTCAGCCAAATACAATGGACCGCTATTAGCTGCCAACCACAGGTTGCCATTCGTATGAGTACGGCCTCCAAAATCGAACGGAGGGCCTGCGAAGAAGCTCACGTCCGAATCCGAATAGATGCCGAATTGAAAAACAGGAATCGCTACCACCTGCACTTGGCGCGTCAACTTCACTTCCGCGCCCGTCACCGTGCCCCGCGAAGTAACCGAAAGCGTGAACGGAGTGATGAGTCCTTGCATGCCCGCATACGGGCTTGGAGGCAGCATGGTGGCGTTAGACGAAACCGGAGTACACGGACTCGCCAGCGGGTTTCCGCACAAAATTTGATAGGTGGAATTACCATTAGCATCCAAATACTGTATCCCCGTCAGTGTCGGCTGATTAGCGGGCGCCGTTAAGGTGACTATCTCAGCGGCGGAGAGCGAACCTTCGTTCGCGAACATTGTTCCCACGTCGGCGGTCAACTTCTCCATGCCCGCTTCAGCGCCATAGAACGCCGTCTCGCGGAATTGGTTATTTCCGCCAAGCCTCTGATCCGTCATCACCATCCAGCACATTCCGACCGCGAGTGCGGTCACCAGGATCAGGACAAACAGGGCGGTTATCAGTGCAACTCCATTCTGACGTTGGTTTCTCACTGCAAATCTCCTTTGAAAACTTTGCCAAAAAAATTGCGCGAGCGCGTCCTACGGAGCTGTCGCTGACGCAGCCGTTGTAAACGTATTTGTAAATGAAAGGCTGCGAATGCTGACCTGCGTGCTCAAGTTATTCCGCAGGTATTGCGGATACGACGATGCCTGGTACGGCGCTTCCGACCGTCCCGCCAGGAACACATTTGCTGCGCGGATCTGTGCCGGGGTATCCGGCAGGACCGGCGTGGGCACATTGCCCGGTCCCAAGGGGTAGGTGCCTATCCCGGGGTGACTCGAGGCGGTAATGTCGTAACTGAATGAAAGATTTTCAATGTTGTCCGCAATTGCTTGAGGCGGGTTTACGGCACCGGCACCTGCAGGAAAATTTGGATAGTTCACTTGGCGAACTAATTGGGGGGCGGCTGGATTCGTAGTCGAGTCTATGTAATACGTAATCAGCCAGACTCGTGTGATGGAAGTCGGCGGAAATACGCCCGGGGAAGTCTGCAAATTCGCGACCGTGCCATTCGGCTTGCCAGTCGCGTTCAACCCCGCTGGATCTCCAGCGCCGAAATTGATGGTCTGTCCAGCAACGCTGGTCACGTATTCCAATGCGGTTCCATTCGCGTTGTGGAACATGATCAGATTGCCGACCGTAATCGGTTTGGTCACCCCGGGCATGGTAAAGCAACCCGCATCCAGCGTGACGGACGCCCCCGTGGGGCTAATCGTTCCGGCGCAAACCGGAGGACCGACTGCTTGGATCACCGGAGAGCTGTAAAGATAATGGCCGGCCGCGTCTTTAAGGCTGTTATCCGCATAAAGTATGTTGATGATGTCCGTCTTCAGAAAACCGTCAAGAATCGCGCCATTCGTTGGATTTACCGATTTCGCATCCTGGCCCTGTTGAGAACCTGGTGCAATCGCCGGCATCGCGGTGAATCCGCTGCCGGCGGGATTTGGGAAATTAGGACCTATCGGCGCAAACACTCCTGGACGAACGATGGCGGAAGTACCAGCGGCGTTGTAGGGCACGGTAATGCCACCCTGCGGAATTCCTTCGCCGGCTTGCATCAGATCGGCCATTATGAAATGCATACCGGCGCGAAGATTTTCCTGTGTGTTGGCTTCGTACGCCACGCCTTGTGCGGCGTGCTGCGCTTGCAAGAGCGCGCCGACCACAACCCCTACAGTCGCCACCAGGATGGCCATGGATACCATCAGCTCGATTAACGTGAATCCGTTTTGCCGCTTCATTCCCTGGCTCCTCGCAAGACTAGAATTGCGAAACATAAGTCTCGAGTTGATATTGGCGCGTAAATTTTCCGGTCGTATAGTTGATGGTTATGATCACGTCTCGAACGTCGTTAGTCGGCTCGCTCGCGAGATTGGTAATCGCGATCGTGCGGGTGAAGTTTGTTAGCGGAGCCTGAATATCATCCGCAGTGCCAAGCTTTCCGTCGGGTCCGGGATACACGATGAAAGCAGGAGCGGCGCCTACGTCGTTGATGGAGCCTACCAGCCCGTCAGGGCCAGGCACCAGCAGCGGCTGCGGCCCGGTCAGAAACAGCCCGCCGGGATTTCCGCCGGAGTTGTTTGAAATTTGCGCAAACGTCGCGTTGGCGGTGTACTTCGCCGTGAAGATTGCTTCTGCGGCTTCTTCAGCTTTCTGCTGGGCGATGAAATCGTCTTGCGATCCCTGCATGTAAGACAACGAGTCGTAGAGCAACGCCGCCAGTCCCAGAATTCCGACCGCCAGCACGACCAGCGCTACCATCGTTTCCAAAAGACTGAAGCCCGCTGCCAAGCGTGGTCTTTTCGTTTGCCGCATTTTCCCAATCTCCTTCAAAATTGAAACCATTGTGTTTTCGCTAGCTTCCAGCCGCGTATTCGGCCGGTTGCGCCCAAAACTGTGACCGCTCGCGACGCCGTCGGCTGGTTCGGAAAGCCGATAAAAACCGTTCCGTTAATTGGTTGGAACGTTGCGCCGTCCACCAGCTCGCCATCGCTTTGGAACAGCATTCCTAGAACCGGTCCGGGATTTAGCCCTTCAAACTCGATGGGACTGGCATTTCCAAAACCGTCCGGCGTATCCGGAGCGCCGGGAAAGATGAAGAACTGCGCCGGCTCCTGTATGGGAACTGTGCTTAGGACCGCGTCAACTCCGGCAGGTCCCAGTGGCGGAGCATTTCTCACCGTCAGCACCACTTGATATTGAGTAATCTGCCCGGCGATCACCACGGTCGGAAATGTCACTTGGACGTAGCGCCGATTCGCTATGGCGTATTCGCGCCCTTGCCGCAATTGATCGATCACTTCGCGCATAGCGTCGTCGTACTTGGCGTCCTGCAAACTGGGCAGCAGGGCGAAGATGGCCATGGCCGAAATGATCAGGATCAACACGATCACCACGCTGACCTCGATCATGGAGAAGCCGCGCTCTCGGATGGCGGAACGTTGAGTGCTCTCGGAATTCGGTTGCTGCTGTTTCACGTTTGCGACCTCGAGTCGCCCTAGAGAGGCGCGGGCTGAGCTTAGGATCTGCTATCGGGAGTGCACTTGGCAGGCCATGCGGAGGATGACACAAGCCTAATGGTGTCTATATCTTGTGGCGGGGTGGCGAGAGCTTGAAGATCGACGTGAAATTTTTCGGGGTAAAAATGTTACCGTTGCGGAGGCGGGGTACCGGACTAATTTTGTCTCATTGGCTGAGCTCGCGGCACACTCAGGCATGCCTGCAAGCTGCGCCGAAGGGCGCGGCGAGTTAGTGGCAACTTGCGTTGTCGGTGAATGTTCCGCTGACTAGCATGGAATTCAGGAACTGGCTGCAAGCGCGTATTTTTGCGAGAGCGGTGTCGTTTTGGAGTGCGTCGGGATCTATGGTGGCGGCGCCGTTGAGATTCTGGCGAGCGGCGAGCACCCCGTTCCACCAAGTGGTGAGATTGTCAGCTTCACTTTGAAGTAGCTGTAGGGCGCTGCGGTCGGAGTCGGTTAGAGCCGCCAGTTGCGCTTGGTGGAGGCCTTCCTGCACGCGCTGGTGATAACTCTCGGCCCAGGCGTCGCCAAGTGCCAGCCCGTGAGTGATCATTGCGGATGTGGCCCCCCGCCACTCTCGCATGTCTGCAAGCGCGTCGATGGCCTGGGTGGCAAACCCCCGCGAAATTCCTGGAGGCTCGGCCGGGGCAACGGTGACCGGGACGACAGCGGCGGCCGGAGCAGAAGCCGCGACGGCAGGAGGAGCGCTTTCCGCGGTAATAGCAGCGGCAGTGGCAGCGGTAGCGCTAGATTTCGGCGCGGGGGTGGCAGGGACGGCTGCGGCAGCGGTCGAAGATTTCGCGACAGGAATGTTGAGCACGACTTGATGAGGGTCGACGATGAAAGTGCCATCGGTGAGCTGGGCGATGGTTTCAACGTCAACATAGGAGTGGCCATCGATCTGGCGGACGGCGGCATCGACAGTCTTGCCGTTTACAACCAAAGTTTTATTGGGGGTGCCTTGAGCGAAGAGGCTTCCCGGGATGGCGAGAATAAGCCCGAGCCGCATGAAAAAAAGAAGATTGCGATGTTCGTTCATCATCTGAGGCCACCAGGACTTCGGTCCAAATTTGGAATCAGTTCACATTGTACACCGAGGGCAAATCGGCGCCCTTCGCAAATGAGCAGCATCGTGCGAGTAAACCGATCCGGGACAGCGGCCATCTGGCCGGAATGGAAAATGGGGAAAGCGTTACGCACTCTGCGTTTGACCCGGAGCGACCGAGTGGCGGGCTGCTCGCCCGAAAAAAAAGGGGCAGCCGTTGGGCCGCCCCGTTTATGAATGGAATGAAACTTTTGAATATGATGTTTACCTCGATTTTCCCTGGCAATATCTCTCGTGCTCCCTCACTTCGCTTGATGAACCGAAGCTTTTTCCGCATTTGCTGCATGTATTCTGATCTGACATTTCGGTTGCTCCTTTTGGGGGAATCGGCGTCTCTTTATCGCAATCCCCGAATTGGCTGAGCAATGACTAGAGCCCGTCAGTTACCGCGCTACGCTTTTGCGATTTCAGGGCGTCCATCGAGGAGATTCTGCATCGATTGGCTTTTTGCGGCCATCGGGAGAATGCCGTAAATGCTTCAGGGGAGAATTTGTACGGCGGCAATGCTACCGCCTTATATAGTGTTCATCTATTACATCGGATGTCGGCTTGGTGCCGCGAAGAAAATTACATGGGAGATGGTTAACGAAGATTGCAGCAGGTCGAGCTGCTGGGCGAAACCACTAAGAGCGGCGACCCGCTAACGATGCCCCTTGCTGGCGAAGGCCTTAACGAAGTGGCGAAAACAAGGCATGACACCCATTAAGGCTGTGCTGCCTCGGACGCGTGAAACGCTACAACTCGCCACTTTTGGGACTCGCGCACGTACATTTTTGTAAATCGCCAGTCATCGGAAATTTCCTGCCGTTTAGCACACGTGTCCTTTGCAGACGACCGGAGACCACGGCGGCGTCACGATAGACGCGAACACGAATGTCTGAGGTTGTGTAGTGCAAGAATTTCATACGACCCGAACGTGCGAAGCCAAGCACTTCGGCTTTGGTCATGACGGGCATTTTCGGCACAGCAACTTCGAGGTCATCTGCCCACAACGCTTCCAGTGCATTTGAGTCCCCATGCTCATGCGCCTCATTCCACGCCGTTTCCAAGTGCTCCAGTTCGCGAACATCCGACTCACGTGTGGATTGACCAAAACTCGCGCCCGTCATCGTCAAGAACACAGTCAGCAGCGAAGCCAGACTGATCGACGAAATTGTCACAATCACCCCCGTCCGAATCTTTCATAACTGCCGGAACCGGAGACCCAGCCTAGCACACGGGTAATCTAACTCGCGGGAGATTAGGAGAGGAGAAATGCCTGTTTTATGCAGCAACCGGACCAGTGCCACGGTCTCAAGGTAGCCGCGGAGATTGGTAAAAGTGCGGGAGTACGTTAAACTCTGAAAAGCGAAATACCTTTGGCGCTATGGTGCAACGGTTAGCACGCGGCCCTTTCAAGGCTGAAATACGGGTTCGATTCCCGTTAGCGCTACCAAGTTCTGTTCCCTCTTCGATTTTCTGACGGTGAAATCAAGAAATCCTCGAATTGACGCGGGAAGTGGGACCGGGCGCGATCACGATGGTTAGTCCGAGACCCATCCCGTGCAAATTTGGGTTGAGCCGGTGGACTGAGTTAGCGACGGCCGAAAAATTTCTTTAGGGCGGAGAAGAATGCTCTAAGCGGATTCCGCGCAGGATTGGCAGGATTTCTCGGAGGAATCGGAGGATCCAGCACGCCGACGCCTGTCCTTTTAGGAGGACCCCCGCCGAATCTGCCGGAAGATTGCGGCTCGGGCTCTGGATCGTAATCTGTGAAGCTGTGTGGCACGGGTAGATTTTACTACCCTTTTGCGAATAATTCCCGCTGAGAAGCCCCGCGGAACATGCCGCTTTGTGTCAGTTACAGGAAATCGATGAACGCAACCTGCGCAGATCATGCGACGAGAATCTCACGTCAGGCATGAAAAGAAATTACTTCCAAGAGTTGCGTTCGCGCAACGCGGTGATGTGCGCGACGTGATGTTTTCCGTGCCAAGCGTAGAGGGCCAGCGTGTCGTCGAGTGACATGGGTTTAGACCATTCGGGGTGGCCGTATTTTCGCGACCAGTCGGCGGGAGTCAGCGACTTCAGCAGAAGAACCCAGCGCTTGTGCAAATTTTCGAGGATTGCGAGGGAAGGCTCGATGGCGGTCTTGCTATCAGAGAGCTCAGCCCAGCGAGCTTCGTCGTAAGGCTTGATGGTAGGCACGTCTTCAGTTAGCGCGAGTTTCATGCGCACGTAGGCGTTCAGGTGGCTGTCCGGGACATGGTGCACGAGTTGGCGTACGCTCCAGCCGCCGGGGCGGTAAGGCGTATCGAGCTGTTCGGGCTTTAGATTTTTTACGGCGGCGGTCAAGCGCGCGGGCGTTTGCTCGATTGCGTCGATGAATTCACGGCGCTGGTCGTCGGTCAACGCTGCTTCGGGACGATGAAATTTTCCGATGGGGTAACGCAGGTCTTTTTCCATGTTCAGTTCCCTCCTAGATTAATCCAAAGCTATTTGCAAATGAATTGCACCGCCCATTTTTAGTATGGGATGTCGGTGGAGAAAACTGGATTCAAGAAATCGAAAGTGGAAAGCAGAATAACAAGGGGAGACGTACCGGAGCGCGGCTAACCCTGGCTGTCTTGAAACTCTTCGTGCCAGGCCATTTGTATGGCTTCGAGTTTTCCTTCGTTTGATAATTTGGGATCGCCGGTGAAACCCGGTAGCTCGATTATCCATTTATGCAGGTCGGTGAAACGCACGGTTAGGGGATCGACGCTTGGGTGTTTTTCGGCGAGCTGGATGCCGATTTCTTCGGGATTGTCCCAATCGAATGTTTGCGGCACGGTCTCTCCTGAAAATTAATACGCTGATTTGGCCTCTGCACTTCGAAAACACTTCGCCGACCTAAAGGTCGCCGCTACAAAAGCCAAGGCTCTAGTGCTCGGCTTCCTTTGCGTAATTTTTGTTCCACTCGGGAATTTCGACTACGATATCTTTTGTGCCGTCGGGGACGCATTGGCAGCCGAGGCGCGATTTCGGTGTGACGCCGGGGGCTTCGTCGAGTTGGTCTAGTTCGGCGTCCGTGGCTTCGTTGCAGGTGTCCAGACCTTCGTGAACGATCACGTGGCAGGTGGAGCAAGCGCAGACGCCGCCGCAGGCGTGGTCCAGACCCTTGTGATAGCCCTGCGAAATATCGAGAATGCTGCCGGGCAGGCCATCGTGGCCATAGGGAATTTTTTCGGGATCAACTTCGACCGGTTGGCCGTCTTTGACGAAGGTGATTTTATATTTCTTCGTCGCGGGCGTGAATTTTGTTTCTTCGATGTAGGGATTCTTACCGCCCATTCTTAAACGCTCCTTGCGCTGACAACAGCAATTGGCTTCAGGGGCTAAAGCCCCTTCAAGCGAACCGACACGGCGGGGTTAAAACCCCGCCCTTCCAAAAAACTAAAACTTATCCCCCCGCAACATCCAAGGTGACGAATTCCCGAGAAGCGCCACAGGCACGAGACTTAGCAACGTTAAACATCTTCGAGGCGCTTGCCTTCCAGCGCGGTTTGCAGCGCGCCGTTCATCAGAATTTCGGCCAGGTGCATAGTGGCTTGATTCAAAGCATCGATGCGTTCGCGCATCAATTTGTAATCCGAGCCGGCCATGGCCGAGCGCAACTGCGCTGCACAATCATGGATGGCACGGCGTTCGTCCGGCGCAAGCTCGCCGGCGCGCGGATTGGCCAAAGTTTTTTCGGTGGCCGCGAGAATGGTTTCGGCTTCGGTGCGCGCTTCGATGACCTGGCGCTCGGAGAAATCCTGTTCGGCGAATTCGATGGACTCTTCGAGCATGCGTTCGACTTCTTCATCGGACAAGCCGTA
>Ga0209006_10004493_pt1 | contig 12668 bp, 11 predicted proteins | sample JacPin_JW_Ref_O2_FD_188567 | JGI IMG/M metagenome (GOLD analysis project Ga0209006, IMG submission 188567) | Forest soil microbial communities from Algoma, Ontario, Canada - Jack Pine, Ontario site 1_JW_Ref_O2 (SPAdes) (version 2) | ecosystem: Environmental > Terrestrial > Soil > Boreal...
TATGGCTTTGCACGCTGATACCGACGGTGGTCCGCATCCCGAGATCGCGCCAGTTCCGCCCGAGCGCGATGGAGTCGTTGACCGATCCGCCGCTGGAATCGAGCACGACGGTCGCGCCCTCGAGCTGCCGCCCCCGCGCGAATTCATCGAATTCCCTGGGACTGTCGGCGGTCACGATGCCGACCGCGCTGACCCAGCCGCGGCAATTCGGCTGGCACTCATTCCAGCTGAAGTGCATCGGCATCTTGCGTTCTTCGAGGGTGGCGGCATGCGCGGCGCCAACCAACGTCGCCATGACGCTGGGCCATGCGATGCCAAGGGCGGCGGCGCCAAGCAGCGCCCAACCGCGAAAATCGAGCAACCTTGCAAACCTCAAACTGGTCCCTTCCCCAAGCCCCTGACGAGCGGTGGCAAATGGCCCCAAGCGACGCCGCCAGATAGACGAATGATTCTGTCATACCGGCGTTATGTAGAAAATATCCGCGCGATTCCGCGCCGTCTACAGGACATTGCTGCAACGCCGTTGGGAACATGCGATATTTTCAAAATTGTGGCGTAAATATCCGCGACTTCGGGTTCCGTGCTTGGGAACTGGGCAACGCTGCTCATATGATTTGGGCATGCCGCCCATGAAGCATTCATCGCCCTGCCCCGACTGCGCCGCGACGGTTTACCGCCTGCCGCGCAATGCGGGGCGCGCCATGATCTGGATCTATCGCCACTCGCTGTCGCCGCTGGTGGGATTCAATTGCCGGCATCTGCCGACCTGCTCGGTCTATGGCGACGAGGCGATCGAGCGTTTCGGGCTGTGGGCCGGCGGCTGGATGACCCTGGCGCGGCTGTTGCGCTGCCAACCCTGGGGCACGTCAGGCATCGACAATGTGCCGATGACAAAACCACCCGGCGCCCGCTGGTATCTGCCATGGCGGTTCGGACGCTGGCGCGGCGTCAACGCGCCCTGAGGTTTTGTTGCGCTGCTTCCATGAAGCCTACGCATTGCTGACCTATCGGGAACTCCGGCCTGTCAGGCGCATTGATTCGGTGTTCCCTCAAGGAGGGCAAGAAACATGCGCTGGAAAATCAGCCATCGAGGACACGACCCGAGACAGATCGATCTGTTGGCCGTCCTCGCACTTGTCATCGTGATCGTGGCCGCCTTCCGATTATTCGGCGGCAATGCCGTCGCGCCGAGCACGGCGACATTCATCGTCCCCAGTCAAAACGTCCGCTGGTAAAGCGAGCTGTTACCGGAACCAGAGGAAGCCTCTGTGCTCGGGAGGCGGTGCTGGGCGAGGACGCCGCGAGCGCGTCGGTTTTGACGGCGGCGGTTCGGCCGCCGCGGTAGTGTCAACGCTGCCGGTGTCGTCCGAGGGCAGCCTGACCGACAGCAGCAGGTTCGACTCGAACGCGCGCCAGCGATAGCCGATCCCGAAATCCATCGGCTGGCTCCGCCTGAACAGCTCGGCATATTGCTCCTGATACCTTCCCGGGAATTCGCTGATCGGACCGGCATAACGGCCGAACGGGAAGAAGCGCCATTTCCTCTGATTGTAGTCGGCAAGCGGAATTCCGGAATCGTCCTGGATGATGGTGGCGCTGTTGGCGAGGATGAAGTTGCGCACCGTGGTGAAATTGCCGGAATGCAGCAGATAGGACGCGCTCTTGATCAGGCTGTTGCCGGGCGCCAGCGTTTCGCAGAATTTCAGGAAGCCGCTCGCCCTCACCCCGGGATTGGAAAGATCGGTCGAAAAATAATACAGCGTCCTTTCCACGCCATCGGTCCCTGCGAAAGTGATGCGCGCGCCATGCGCCGCGTTCGGGCCGGGATTTTCATTGGCTAGATGCAGCGTTCCCTTGTCGTCAATGGTTACCGGGCTGACGTCGCGAATGGTCTTGCCCGAACGCGCCAGGAAAACATACAGGATCGGCAAGGTACCACTGACCTGTCCGGCGCGCAGTTCGGTCTTCATATGCTTGGTGATGAAGAAGCTGAAATTCAGGATCGTGCCCATCGAGCGTTCGATATCATAGAGCGTCGCCCCGATCCCGCCGCGCGGCAGCTTGGTGAGATCGGGCACCGGACCCGGCGGCTCCAGCGCGCTCAGCACGTAAGTCATGGCATTGGAGTAGAACGCGTTGGCATAGAGAAAGTCCGGGCCGCTGAACATGTAGAACATGGTCGGTCGCGGCGCGGCCAGGTTGGTGCTCGCCCAGGCCCGGATCTTCGACAGCTGGCGCTGCTCGAGCTGGGCGAATGCGGCGTCGAAGAACCTTGCATGGTGCTGCCAGGCCGGATCCTTTGTCAGCGGCGTCAGCGGAGATTCGGCCGATGGCGGCATCCCCGCCAGGAACCGCGCGGTGTCGTCGGCGGTCACGGTGTCGGCGGCTCGCGCCGGCGTGGCGGCTGCGAGGAACATGACGGCTGCGACCGCCGCAAGCTTTTTCATCGAGGCAAGCATCTCTGTTGGTGACTCTATTGGTTGCCTGGGGAAGCGGTCGCGGCGGCCCGCATGTGGAACACGGCGTAAATCAAAAGGCCGGAAATCATGATCAGGATACTCAGCACCGACTGCAACGGCCGTTCCGTGACAAGATAGTACATCATGAAGAGCGTCACGAGCAGGAAAACCACGGGGGTAACCGGGTATCCCCAGACGCGATACGGCCGCGGCAGTTCGGGCTGGGCGATGCGCAGCTTGATGACGCCGAGCACGGTGAAGAACGAGCAGAACAATAGCGAGAACTGGATGAAATCGAGCACCGCCTCGAAGCTGCGGGTGAACAGCATCAGGTTGGCGACCGCGAGCTGGAACAGGATGGCATAGGCCGGCGCCCCGTTGGACGATTTGCGGGCGAATAGCCGCAGCGCCGGGATGTCCTCCCCCATCGTCATCATGACGCGCGGGCCGATCCACATCATGGCGCTGATCGATGATATCAGCCCGATGCAGATCATGGCGCCGACGATGCGACCGCCGAGTTCGCCGAATATGTGGCTGCCGCTGATGCTGGCGACGTCGAGTTGGCCTGCGAGTTCAGCGATCGGCGCGGTGCGCAGGAACACCGCATTGAGGGCGACGTACAGCACCAGCACGATCAGCGTCCCCGCCAGCAGCGCGCGCGGCAGGTTCTGTTGCGGCATGCGCATCTCGCCGATGATGTAAGTCGCGGCGTTCCAGCCCGAAAACGAATACATCACGAACACAAGGCTGATCGCGAACGGTCCGCTGGTGATCTGGGCGAAGTCGCCGGCCTGCGGCAGGAACGAGACCGGTTGCGGCGTGCCGATGACAAATCCGGCAATCAGGAAGGCGGTGATCAGCGCCACTTTCAGGACGGTCGCGGTCAATTGAAAGGTGCTGGAATGCCTGATCCCGCAAAGCTGCACCAGCGACACCAGCCAGACCACGCCGATGGCGAGCACCAGCGGCGGGGCGCCGGGAAATGCCGATTTGCCGTATGACCCGAAAGCCATCGCCGCCAGCGCCACCGGGGCGGCGAAGCCGACCGTCGCCGAAACCCAGCCCGCCAGAAATCCGAACGCCGGGTGATAGGCGCGGCTCAGGAAATTATATTCGCCGCTTGAGCGCGGAAACATCGCGCCGAGCTCGCTGTAGGAAAACACGCCGCACAATGCGACGAGGCCGCCGACGGTCCACAACAGCAGGATCGAAAAGCCCGAGGGGATGTCCTTGACCTGAAAGCCGAGGCTGGTGAAGACGCCGACGCCGACCATGTCGGCCACCACGATGGCGGCGGCAACGACGACCGAGACGGTCGACCCGCTGCCGGGGAGCCGGCTGGGCCACGCCGCGCTTGCGCTTTCTGATGCCATGTCGGTCCATGCTTGCGGCGGCGTCACGCCGTCTGAATTTTTCATCGTGCAGGTTGGCCTCTGCCAGTTCAAGGAGAGTTAACGGTGATTTAAATCCGACGATGAATTTGGTATTTAAATACCTTTTTGATCTAAATCCATTTCGACCGGGTAAAAACGGGGGCGGCGCTCCCACAATCACGACACGATTCCGTGTTCAGTTGTGGGTTCGTGTTCAGTTGCGGTTTCCGGAATGGGGAGTTTTTTCCGGAAGCTTAACGCTACGTAAACACTGGCGATTCAAATTCGCGCTTCGCCGGTGGATATTGGGGCAGTGGGTGGATGGTCGGAGCTAATCCGAGATTCCGGAAGTTCGATCGCGCATGCCGGGTGAAGTCGCCGGGCGAGGCGCGGCCTATGCAAGCCCAAAATTCCGATGATTTCCGACGATCGCGCCGGATCGCCATTGTTTCGGCGTTGATCCCGCTGTCGTTGCTCATTGCTCAATGCAGCAAGTCGCCAAACGCCTCGATGCTGGCCGCCAATTCGCAAGCATCGGCTTCGGAAGGCGATACTTTCGACGACCGCTTTCCGGCGCCGGCATTCAGGGATCGCTTCCCGACCGCGAGCGAGAGCTTGCAATGGCCCTCCCCCGATGCGCCAAAACGCACTGCGCAAGCGCAGCCCGCGCCCTACCGCGTGGCATCGCTGGCGCCGACGCTGCCCTACCAGGCCCCGTCCAAGGAAGACCTGACCACGCTGGTCAGCCTGAAATCCTCGGCATTTCCCTATTTCGGCAACAATCCGCGCACCGATGCGCCGTTCCTCGATATCGCCAGGGGCGACCGGCGCGGTCACCGCAGTTACGGCGGCCGGGTGTTCTGGCAGGACCAGACCTTTAGCGACAACCGCACCTTGATGCACATCCCCGAGGGGTTCGATGTCCGCAAGCCGGGCGTGATCGTGGTGTTCTTCCATGGCAACGGCGCGACGCTGGAGCGCGACGTGCGCGACCGTCAGCTGGTGCCGCAACAGATTTCGGAGTCCGGCGTCAATGCCGTGCTGCTGGCGCCGCAGCTTGCGGTCGACGCGGCGGATTCCAGCGCCGGCAAGTTCTGGCAGCCCGGCGGGCTCAAGCGCTTCATCGACGAGTCCGCAGGCCACCTCGCCGAACTCTATGGCGATCCGCAATCCGCCAAATCCTTCGCCAACATGCCTGTCATCATCGTCGGCTACAGCGGCGGCTTCGAGCCGACCGCGTGGAGCCTGGAAGTCGGCGGACTCGGCAACCGCGTGCGCGGCGTGTTCCTGCTCGATGCCGTCTATGGCGAACTCGACAAGTTCGCATCCTGGATCGAGAACAACCGGTCGGGCTTCTTCGTCAGTTCCTACACCCGCTACACCAAGCGGCATGACAGGGATCTGATGGCGATGATGCGGGAAAAAGGCGTTCCCGTCTCGGAAGACATCAATGGACCGCTGCGTCCCGGAACTGCCGTGTTCGTGCAATCCCCCGATGGCGTGACGCATCGCGATTACGTCACCCACGCCTGGACCTATAACCCGGTCAAGGAAGTGCTTATCAAGATGGCGACAGCGCAGGGCCCGACGCGGGTTGCGGCAAGTACGCCATCGTCCACCAGCCGCTAAACTGCAGCTATTTCGCCGCGCTGTTGCTCGACTGCCGCAGCACGCTGTTGACCGATGGAGGGCATGTCTCGATCAGGCGGGCCAGCGCGCCCGCCAGTCCCTCCGTAGAGAACTTCGTGCTATGCACCAGCCGTCGCCCGTCCAATCCTTGCGACGTCTCCGTGACATCGAATTGCGGCTTCTCGGCCAGCGCCAGCGCCGACGCCCTGTTCATCAGCAGGCCCCAGATCTGGAATCCCTGCGATGTGGTCGGCGATGGCCTGAAGTATGACGACACCGAACCTTCGTTCGAAATCCGTATCGTGGGCACGATCGAGACGGAGGTTGATCCATGGCTCTGAAAATCGAGTTCGAACTGATCGGCGTTGAAACAGTACAGCCGCAACTGCACCAGACGATAGGAATTGTCAGCCCCGTTTCTCGCGATGCTCGATTTGCGCGCCATGCTGCGGGGGTTGTTCTCGAACGCCCATGACGTCTCGACGAACTCGCGACGATCGATGCCGAAACGAACGATCTCCTCGCGGGTGAGGAAATGGACGTCTTCGAACCTGACCGTCCTGGCAAGATCGAGCAGGCCGCTGTCGGCGCCCATCTTGGCGAAATAGCCCGAAAGCAGGCGATCGGCGCGGTCGCGGCCTCGCGCCATCGATGCCGCGATCATCTGCTCGCTCGGCCTTCCGAAGCCGCTGAAGCGCAAAAGCACCTTTGAGGAATGAACCCCTAAAAGCGCCTCCGGTGCGACCTCGCGGGTGGCCGCCCCCAGAATGAGGTAGGGACAGGCCGAGTTGCAGATCGCGGCGAAAGTCCGCAAGTCGGCATGAAGTTCACGGCCGGACCGTTTCAGCTTGAGACAGGCATCGCTGTCCTGCGCCTCGAAACCGCACTCCATCACCACGGTTCGCGCCACCCTGGCGATAACCGGTGTTTCGCGAAGCACGGCGCCCATTGCCAGCGCCTGGTCGAGGTCGCCGCCGGGGGAGTTAAAATACATCGGCAGATGGCGGTCGCGCAGCGGTCGCAGGAATTTTCGGAAGCGCCCGGCCGCATCGCCATCGATCCGGCCCTCTACCGCGATCCAGCTGTCGCAACCGGGGCCACAGGCGTCAGTAGCGCCCCTGGCGACGTAAAATACCAACGGAGCCGTCTTCAAATAGTCCGGCACGGATCGGGCTGCCGATGATGCTGCCAATGCCGGCCCGCAGATCAGCGCCAGGGTCGCGACGAGAACGGCACGCAAGGTCATGGCGGCGGGGCCAAAGCTTTACCGGAGAAATCGGGGGAAGTTGGAAACGGCTGATACGTTCGGTTGTATCAGGTCGCACAGCTACCGCCAACAGCAGGTGGATGTTTCAACGCCGGAAGTGCCGGTCATCGATTTCCCTGGCAATTCCTCGCAAATGCCGGATTGCAACGCCCGAATCCCCTGCTATACCGCTGCATCCCGCTTACCTGCGCTCGTTCGCAGGAGTGAGCATCAGGAGACAGCCCATGCCCGACAAGAACGCGCCTGCGTCCGGATTCCAGTACAGCCTCACGAATCTGAAACCGATCGAACGCCCGCCGATAATCGCCCTCACCTTCCCCGACGGCGCCGTCCGCGAGTTCCCCAAAAGTATCACCGGCCTCGATATCGCCAAGGGCATCTCGCCGTCACTTGCGAAACGGACGGTGGCGATGGCGCTCGACGGCGTTGTCAGCGATCTCGCCGATCCCATCGATCAGAATGCCAGGATCGAATTCATCGCCCGCGACGACGCGCGCGCGCTGGAACTGATCCGTCACGACGCCGCCCATGTGCTGGCCGAGGCGGTGCAGGCGCTGTGGCCGGGCACGCAAGTTACCATCGGCCCGGTGATCGAGAACGGATTCTACTACGACTTCTTCCGCAACGAGCCGTTCACGCCGGAGGATTTTGCCGCGATCGAGAAGAAGATGCGCGAGATCATTGCGCGCGACCAGCCCTTCACCAAGGAAGTCTGGGACCGCGAAAAGACCAAACAGGTGTTTCGCGACAAGGGCGAGAATTTCAAGGTCGAACTGGTCGACGCCATTCCCGGCGACGAGCCGATCAAAATCTATTTCCAGGGCGACTGGTTCGACCTCTGCCGCGGGCCGCACATGACCTCGACCGGCAAGGTCGGTAACGCGTTCAAGCTGATGAAGGTGGCGGGCGCCTATTGGCGCGGTGATTCAAACAATCCGATGCTGACGCGGATCTACGGCACGGCGTTCGCAAAGCAGGAAGAACTCGATGCTTACCTGAAGCAGATCGAGGAGGCCGAGAAGCGCGACCATCGCAAACTCGGACGCGAGCTCGACCTGTTTCACTTCCAGGAAGAAGGCCCCGGCGTGGTGTTCTGGCACGCCAAGGGCTGGACCGTGTTCCAGGCGCTGATCGCCTATATGCGGCGCAGGCTGACCGGCGATTACAGCGAGGTCAATGCGCCGCAGATTCTCGACAAGTCGCTGTGGGAGACGTCCGGCCACTGGGACTGGTACCGCGAGAACATGTTCGCGGCACAATCGGCCGGCGATGAGGCCGAGGACAAGCGCTGGTTCGCGCTAAAGCCGATGAACTGCCCGGGCCATGTCCAGATCTTCAAGCACGGCCTCAAGAGCTATCGCGATCTGCCGCTGCGGCTTGCCGAATTCGGCGTGGTGCATCGTTACGAGGCCTCGGGCGCGATGCACGGATTGATGCGGGTGCGCGGCTTTACCCAGGACGACGCGCATGTGTTCTGCACCGAGGCCCAACTCGCCGACGAGTGCCTGATGATCAACGACCTGATCCTGTCGACCTATGCCGATTTCGGCTTCACCGGCGAACTGACGGTCAAACTGTCGACCCGGCCGGAAAAGCGCGTCGGCACCGACGAGATGTGGGATCACGCCGAGCGGGTGATGGCAACCGTGCTGTCGCAGATCGAGGCGCAGGGCCACAACCACCGCATCAAGACCGCGATCAATCCCGGCGAAGGCGCGTTCTACGGGCCGAAATTCGAATATGTGCTGCGCGACGCCATCGGCCGCGACTGGCAATGCGGCACCACGCAGGTGGACTTCAACCTGCCGGAGCGATTCGGCGCGTTCTATATCGATGCCGACGGCTCGAAGAAAACGCCGGTCATGGTGCATCGCGCGATCTGCGGGTCGATGGAGCGTTACATCGGCATCCTGATCGAGCATTTCGCCGGCAATTTCCCGCTCTGGCTGGCGCCGGTGCAGGCCGTCGTCACCACCATCACCTCGGAAGGCGATGAGTATGCCAAGGTGGTCGCGGCCGCCGCACGGCGCGCCGGCCTGCGCGTGGAACTCGACCTGCGCAACGAGAAGATCAACTACAAGGTCCGCGAGCACTCGCTGGCGAAAATCCCTGCGCTGCTGGTGGTCGGCAAGAAAGAAGCCGAAGCGCATTCGGTTTCGATCCGGCGGCTGGGCAGCGACGGCCAGACCGTGCTGCCGACCGATCAGGCGCTCGCCGCGCTGGTGGAGGAAGCAACGCCGCCGGATGTGAAGCGGGCGCGGTCAGTGGCTGCTTAAGCAGCCCTGTGTTGACCGATCTTAATGAGGGACTCGGCGGGGATGCCGAGTCCCTCATGCAATCGTCTGATCATATTAAGCGTGAGTTCGCGCCGGCCATTCAGCACTTCGTGCACGCGATTCCGGCTGCCTATGAAGGGGATGAGATCACGCGGCTGCAGCCCGCTCTGCTCCATATGGTATCTGATGGCCTCCACCGGGTCCGGCAGGTCGAGCCGGTAATGTTTACGCTCCCATGCCTCCACCAACGTGACCAGTACATCCAGCCGGTCACCTTCGGGCGAATTGCGCCGGGCATTCATCAACCCCTCAATCTCTTTGAGAACCCGGCGATAGTCGCGGTGAGATTTGATCGGTGCGATATCCATGACGAAGCCTCAAATGCTCTGGGCGTCGATGGCGTCGTATTGCCGGTGGGTGCCAACGAACCTGATATAAACTACTCGATAGGGATAGTTGATCCAGACCACGATTCGATACTTGTTGCCGGCGATATTAAAGACCGCGCGACCATCTTTGAGAATGCTCGCGCTGCGGATATCTCGTTTGACGTCCGCAGGCTTCGCCCAATCGGCCTGCCTGACCTGCCGAAACCACGCCATCATCGGCTCGTGGGCATCGGTAATGCCTGCACTGCGGTTGAGGAAGGATTTGATCGTGCTGAGCGCTATCACCCTCACGGCGCAAGTGTAGCATAGTCCCATTTTGGGACCAAGGGTTTTTCTGTCATATTGTACCGCGCCCAGCTATTGTCGAATCAGCCGGACTGGCTTGTTCACAATCGGTCTAAATTTGCTTTCACCTGCCTCGTTGCCCACCTATCTCCATGCTAGGAATTTTCCCGATCATATCCGATGAAAGAAACCGCAGTGCCCGACGCCCTTGAACTCCTGAAAATCCGCCGCTCGGTAAAGCCGCGCGAGATGAGCGCGCCCGGTCCCTCGCCGGCCGAACTCGATACCATTCTGACCATCGGCGCGCGGGTACCCGATCACGGCAAGCTGACGCCGTGGCGTTTCATCGTGTTCGAAGGCGATGCGCGGATGCGCGCCGGCGAGATCATTGCCAAGGTGTTCGCCAGCAAGAATCCGCAAAGCCCGGCGGCCGATGTCGATATCGAAAAGCGCCGGCTCACCGACGCGCCGCTGGTGATCGGCGTCGTCAGCCTGACAAAGCCGCACCCCAAGGTGCCGCCGTGGGAGCAGGAATTATCCGCCGGCGCCAGCGCCATGAACATCGTCACCGCGGCGACCGCGCTCGGCTACGGCGCCTGCTGGCTGACCGGCTGGTTCGCGTTCGATCGCGACGTGCTCGACGGGCTCGGATTGAAGGCGGACGAAAAACTCGCCGGCTTCATTCACATCGGCACCCCGTCAAAGCCGATGGAAGACCGCCCGCGGCCCGCGCTCGGCGATATCGTCACGCGGTTTTAGAATTTCTCGTCATTCCCTGCGCAAGCGCGTGGCGCTTGTCGCGTCTACCGCGCCACTACCTCGACCTCACCGTCGACGCCGTTGACGACGTTGAAGGGGCGCTCGAATACCTTGCCCTCGTTCTTGGCGATGGCGCGGTATTCGCCTTCGGACAGGATCACGCGGGGGAAGGCACCGATCGATTCCTTGATGACGTCGCCGCCCGGCGTAATCACCGACCAGGCGGTATTGGCCAATGCCTCGCCGCCCTTGTCGCTGACCAGTTTTAGCGTAATGACCGCCGCACGGTGGGTGATGGTCACGTCGGTGAGCTTGCCGGCGACGACGCGGATATCCGAGCGCACCACGGAATTGGCATCGCCATAGTTGGAAATGATGTAGTAGGTGCCCTCCGGCAGCAGCACGACATCGCTGGCGGCGACGCTCGGCACCAGCGGCGCGCGCTCGTTGCCGACTTCGAACTGACTGCCCTTGTAGATCGAGAACGAAATCTGGTTCTGCGGAATCTTGCTGGTGCCGACGCGGCCCTCGATGCGCAGGCCGCCCGCCGGAAGCACGAAGGATTCACGATCGGTCTCGGACTTCAGGGTCACCGGCCGCACCGCGCTGACCAGCCCAAAGGTCACGTGAATGACATAGCCGCCCGGCGGCAGCACGATGTTCGGCGTCGCGCCACGATCCTCGCGGATCAGTTTGAAGGTGCCGGTCTCGTCCGGCCGGTCCGGAAAAATCCGCCACACCAGCCCGCTATTGATGACCGGCATATCCTTGCCATAGCGGGCGGTAAGCGACAGCACCGCCTGGCCGGCGGTCGATGCACCCGGAGGCGGGACGACCGGCGGCACCGCAGCGATCGGGGGTTGCGTCAGCGGTGGGGGAAGGCTTGGGAGCGCGACCGGGGCGGAAGCCGGCGCCAGGTTCATCGCGGGACCCGACGGTACATCCGGAACCGATGCCGGCGGCACCGGCGGCGGGTGATCGGCGAACATTTGGGCCGAAACAGCTGATGGAACCGCAGCCACCAGCGATATCGCGAACGCCAGCGCCAAACGCCGACGTCGTCGGTTCAGACCCGATCCCCCAATCCCCTTAGCCCCTGTCATCATGCCGCATGCTTTTCACCGAAAACACGGCAAATTCAAGCCTCCAGGCCGGATCGGCCGGGCAAACCGGCAATGATCGCCGGCATTCTCAGGACGTCGCGATCCGGTCATGATCCCGCCCTAGGCCCCGCACCGCCGCTATAAACCATGCTTATGGTACCTTCTGGAACAGCCGGATCGTAGCGCATAATCTGGTGTTCAAGGAGATCTTTGGTGCTGGACAATTTAATCGGGCGCGGCCGGGAGGGCTCGAACGGCCGCGACAAGGTAGGGCTCGGCAGCAGCAGGCGGCCGGTGATCGGGCTTGCGCTGGGCGGCGGCGCCGCCCGTGGATTTGCCCATATCGGCATCATCAGGACCCTGATTGCCCACGGCATCGTTCCCAACGTCGTGGTCGGCACCTCGATCGGCGCGGTGGTCGGCGGCGCCTATGCCGCGGGGCATCTCGATGCGCTTGAAACATGGGCGCGTGGCCTGCAGCCGCGAAACATCCTCGGCTATCTGGATATCCGTCTCAACGGCTCAGGCCTGATCGGCGGCGACAAGCTGGCAGGCCTGCTCGAAGCGGCGGTCGGTCAGACCCTGATCGAGGAACTGCCGATGAAGTTCGCCACTGTCGCCACCGAAGTGCGCACCGGCCATGAGATCTGGCTGACCCATGGCCGCATCGTCGATGCGATGCGCGCCTCCTATGCGCTGCCCGGCATATTCGCCCCGGTGCTGGTGGGCGATCGCTGGCTGGTCGATGGCGCGCTGGTCAATCCGGTCCCGGTATCGGCGGCGCGCGCCCTTGGCGCGGAAATCGTCATCGCCGCCAACCTCTCCAGCGACGTGTTTACACATTCCACAACGGTGTATTCGCACGGTCCCTCGGCCGAGGTCACGGTGATGGCGCCGGAGCCGGAGTTGTTGCCCGAGCCGGCTGCGCCGAAACGCGGTTTTGGCAGGCTGTTTTCCGCCGAGCGTACCGTGAAGCGGGAGTTTTTCGGCAGCCGCGGACGGCCCGGCATCTCCAGCGTCATGGTCGATGCCTTCAACATCATGCAGGACCGCATCACCCGGGCGCGCCTCGCCGGCGATCCGCCCGACCTGTTGATCTCGCCCCGGGTCGGCCAGATCGGCTGG
>Ga0209006_10004494_pt1 | contig 12665 bp, 13 predicted proteins | sample JacPin_JW_Ref_O2_FD_188567 | JGI IMG/M metagenome (GOLD analysis project Ga0209006, IMG submission 188567) | Forest soil microbial communities from Algoma, Ontario, Canada - Jack Pine, Ontario site 1_JW_Ref_O2 (SPAdes) (version 2) | ecosystem: Environmental > Terrestrial > Soil > Boreal...
GTCTGCACCTCCACACCCACATCTGACTTGGTCACTCATCGTTGATGACTCCACGATGACGTGGTCTCTAGAACCCCGTGGACAGTCTTCAGTCGTTGCCGTCATGTACGCGCTACTCCTTTCCATTCCATTGATCACTGGTACTGCCGCTGTTGTCGTCTTCATGTGGTCATTCTATGGCATTAAACACAACCGTTATGGCGTGAAGGCTCACAGGGATCACCATAGCAAATACTTCCCGATTCTCGGAAACAAATCGGCTACCGACTTGAAGGAACCTTTGTCGGAGAAGATCTTCGGGCATAAACATCACGAGATCATAGGCTGGCCCGAAGACAAGCATAAACGTCGTAAGGTTCTAATCGCCACCCTCGAGTACGAAGTCATGGACTGGAAGGTCAAAGTCAAGATTGGTGGTCTCGGTGTCATGTCGAGTCTCATGGGCAAGGCTATGACGGATGTCGATCTTATTTGGGTTGTACCTAAAGTGAAGGACGTCGAATATCCTGTTGGTGAACCTGCAGAACCCATCAAGGTCATCATCTTTGGCGAAGAGTACCTGATTGAAGTTGAGACCCATGTTCTCGACAACATCACATACGTCATCTTGGACAGCCCGGTATTCCGTGCTCAGACGAAAGCCGACCCTTATCCTGCTCGCATGGACGATCTTAGCTCGGCTATCTTCTACTCGACCTGGAATCAAGCCATCGCAGCGACCATTCGCCGACATCCCACCATTGACATTTACCACGTTAACGATTATCATGGTGCTCTCGCCCCTATCTATCTCCTTCCGAAAGTCTTGCCTGTCTGTCTGTCTCTTCACAATGCCGAGTTCCAAGGTCTTTGGCCATTACGCACAAAAGAGGAAATGAAGGAAGTATGCTCGGCATTCAACATCAGCAAGGAACATTGTACGAAATATATCCAATTCGGGAACACTTTCAACTTGCTCCATGCCGCTGCTTCCTTCATTAGCGTCCATCAAAAGAGCGTGGGTGTTGCGGGTGTGTCTGATAAATATGGGAAACGAAGCTGGGCTCGCTATCCTGCATTGTGGACCCTAAAGCACGTCGATTCTCTGCCCAATCCGGATCCTAGCGATATCGAGGCTTTAGATGAGCATGCTGTCGTCGCCAAAGATGTCAAAATTGACGAAGCGGCCGAAGCTGTTCGCCCAGAGCAAAAGCGCCAAGCACAGGAATGGGCTGGGATCAAGCAGGATCCGCACTCTGATCTCTTTGTGTTCGTGGGTAGGTGGTCGAAGCAGAAAGGTGTTGACCTGATTGCCGATGTTCTTCCGTCCTTGTATGGTTTTGTTTGTTTTATTTATCTTGCCTGCAGCTGACGACCAAATTGTTAGGCTGGAGAAACGGCCCTCGATTCAGGTGATAGCCGTAGGTCCTGTGATCGATCTGTACGGCCGTTTTGCAGCCGAAAAACTTGCCCGTCTCATGGAACTTTACCCGGAGCGTGTATACTCGAAGCCCGAATTCACTGCCCTCCCGCCATATCTATTCAGCGGTGCCGACTTCGCGTTGATTCCGTCTCGTGATGAGCCGTTTGGGCTCGTTGCTGTCGAATTCGGTAGGAAAGGTGCCCTTGGCGTCGGAAGTCGCCTTGGTGGCCTTGGACTTATGCCTGGATGGGTGCGTATGGTTTTCTTACCTCTGCGCTGTTAATTGAAGGCGCTTTGCTCGCTCCGTTTAGTGGTACCCCGTAGAGTCCAGTGCAACGTCGCACATGCTATCCCAACTAACGAAGACGATCAAAATGGCGTTGAAGTCAACTGAAGAAGAGCGCGCAATCCTTCGCGCACGGTCTGCTGTTCAGCGTTTCCCCGTTGTCGAATGGCGTCAGCGAATGGAAGACTTCCATAAGCGGAGCATCATCGCCAGTCGTGGCATCGCCGGGTCAAACGCTTGGCGAGAATCTGACTGTGACGGCGCATCTTCCCGTCCTATGGCTGATACCGACGATTGGAATCCAGTGACTCAAGATTATTCTATGCGGTCGGATTGGGACAGCCGTAGTTTGCATGACAGTCCAAGAACTCCGGGCTCTCCCGAACTGAGTCAAGATATATTCACTCCTGGCGGTGACGTCCCCTTACAAGCACCGCGCTCTCTTCGTGATAGTCAAAGAAACTCGATCGATAGCACGGACGGTAACGATTACTTCACCCATTCCAGGGGCAACACGGTGGATCCCGGACAAGGTTATGGCAACTTCCTCGACAAAGTCAATCGCACCATCGCCCGCGATCACAGACATGCTCCTGATCCTCTCTTAGATCCCAACGCGACCCTTACCCCTAATAGACCCTTCGGTTCCCATTCACGAGTGTCATCGGTCGAATCAATTGCATCCATTGTGGATGAAAAGTCGAATTCGCCTCTGAATAAAGCCATTGCATCGGTCAGTAACCTCCTTTTAGACCAGAGAACCGCAGAACTGAACGGGTGGTCCTACAGTTTACTGATGTCGATGGTGATGTTGCGTCAAAGTTCGTGCAACAGTTGCAGATGCTAAGTGCTGAGAATTCTAAAGGTGACCTCTCCATCGAGAGATACTTGATCAAAAGCGAGGAAGCGTTCTTCGGCAAGATTCGCAAGGAGAGGCTAGACTCTGCTGCCAGTATCCGCTCGTCGCAAAGAGAGTCCGTTTGGGGCACTCCGGCGCCGTCCTTGTATTCACGGCCTGATTGTACGTGCAGAAAAGCAACTGTCAGTGATAACGTGACTGATCATTTTCTACCGTCCAGCACCCAATATGCAGGCATTCTCGGCGTCAGGATACGACCTACCTCTTCGCCACGATCCCGCTGATCCTAACATAGTCGTAATGTCTGGATTGCAGGTTATAATGTCCCGCCAAATTGGGGGTTGGCCTCTATACACCATTGTCATCGGTCTGGGTCAGGTCTGTCATACACATACGTCGACATTTTGTAGAGATTCACATGTCCATCAGATGTTGAGTGCGACCAGCTTCCAGATTACTCTTCTCTCAGGTCAAAACTGGCAAACGAATCTCCAGCTTTACGTGCTTGGTGCCGTGTTTCTAGCAGCCTCTTCTGTGTGGTACACGTTGTTCCGTCTGAAACCTTCGGTCTACGTTCTTGCTGCTCCGTGGCTCTTTTTCGGTTTGGCCTTCTTTTTAATTGGTTTGCCGTCAGCCGTGAAAGCCACGGTGCCTGCGCACACTATGCTATCAAGCGTGGCCACTTGGTCATATGCCGTTGGATCAGCTGCGGCGTTCCTTTTCTTCGGACTCAATTTTGGAGAGGAAGCGGTAAGGCCGTTCGTGTCTTTGCATCGTTCATCTTACGCTGTGTATCTTAGGGCGCTGCAACTGAAGTCTGGACATTGAGGGCTTGTGTCGTCCAAGGATCACAGCAAATCTGGATCACGGCTTTGTGGTATTGGGGTAACTCACTGAATGGCGAGACTCTCAACTATGTACCACCTTGGTGGATCGTTATCGTTCTATGGCCACTTTCGATTATGAGCTTCGTCTTCGCGTACCTTATGCTTTATGGCTTACCTGGTGAGGATGTGCGCAACAATCTTGACTGTCTACCTCCTTACACATTGCAGAATACTACCGGCAAACCCCACCGCAAGTTCCAAATTTTGTGAAGACACTTTTCCGTCGAAAACTGGTCCTTTGGTATGGAAACTCACTGCACCGAAATAAGCCGTTTCATGCCTACCTGCTTCTAGGTTCCTGGTGTCCGAAATATTGCGTGACTATTGGCTGAGCGGAGTAAGTGGATGCTTGACAGACAGGTTTAACATTTCCTCACAAACACCTTTAGCCGTACGGCCGTAACTGGGCTTTCCTCTGGTCCGTCCCGATACCGAAGTGGAAGATTGTAGTTCTCGTTGTCGTATTCTTCGTCGGAGTCTGGGCTGCAATGCTTCTGATCTTGACACACTTCAGTAAAAAACACACTTGGCTTCTGCCTGTCTTTGCGGTGGGTCTTGGAGCTCCCAGATGGTGCCAGGCAAGTCCAGTCTCCTCACCCGTTGACTGTCCATTGATGGGACTGAGTACCACAGATGTTGTGGGGAACTTCCTCTTTGGCGCTATACATTCCATGGGCAGGACGAGCTGGACCTTATCTTGGTATTTCCCTATGGCTCTGGCTAGGCGTGCTCGATGCTATTCAGGGCGTTGGCCTTGGCATGATCCTTCTCCAGGTACAGAAATTGCGCCGTGTAAATGACATCAGAAGTGCTCAATGAATCTACAGACACTTTCACGTCTGCATGTTTGCTCGACTCTCGCCTTCTCCCAGGTCATTGGTTCTATCTGTGTTATGATTGCTCGAGCAACTGCACCGGACAGAATTGGTCCAGGATCAGTCTTTCCAGGTGCTACCAAATGGAACTTCCAGCAGGGCTTGAAAGGTACCACACATATCCCTGCTTGTGTATGTCCATTTCCTGACTTATTTTTCAGGCAGTCCGATGGCTGAACCACTTTTCTGGCTGGCTCTAATGTCTCAATTAATCATTGTTACGGGATACTTCTGGTTCTATCGCAAAGAACAGCTTTGTGAGTGGTATTTTTCCATCCACGCATCTAGACCATTCTAACTGGGGTATAGCTCGTCCATGATCACGATTTCGCGCCATAGAATATTTGCATAAACGGACTCCATTATCTTATAACCCTCCTAGCACTGGAATCCCCTTGTCATATACATTACGGACTTGTTTGTAACGGATATTGTAAGTGTGTGTAAGGAAATTATTCCACATCTTCGCTCCTACGTAGTACCGTAATTTCTCGTTGATTAGTAGCTCCTCAATCGTAGTTTTATGATACTCCCGAACACAAATAAGCAAGGTAAACGTCGAAAATGTGGGTGGCTACCGATCTACGAAGTGTCTTCTTACCCTGATGCCTTGACCCTGTGCGGACAAGCTTGAAAATTTACCGCGTAGTTCCCATACGGGCTCAGGACGTGGCCCAACCCATGATGAACTTCGACCTGAAAATCCTCGGACGGATACTTTTCGCCATCTACCGCCAAGCACCCTTTATTAGAAAGAAACTTGATCCGGTATGCATACGCTTTGAAATAGCGTTGCTAATGACACAACAATGAGTTGTAGGAAGCGGGAAGGTGTCGAGAGTCTACGCACCGAGTCTAGCCAGTAGGTTTCACCTTTGTCAGCACCGATCATTGATTTGAGGACTTCGGTACGCGACGACTTCCGAGTAATCAAGCTTAGAATGACAGCTTCACTGGTCTGGAATGAGCACGCACCATTTCTTGTACCACAATATCGATCAGACCATCGTCCGGAAGTGAAACAGGAAATGCCATGTAATCACTGAGGGTGGTGGTATTACGTCAGAAACATGCTGGATGACGAAGTAAGCGTTGATAGACAAACCGGCCCACGTAAGGCCCTTTCCCTGCGTACACATAAAGAAGAGGTTTATCGATGACGATCCATCCATCTTCCTCGTCTATTGAGTAGTTCAGCCGCGGTAAGGAGGTTTCTTGACATTCGTCCAAGCTTGTGGGAGGAAGTTCCTTTTTAATTTTTTCTCGCCGAGCCATGAACGCTTGCACCATGGTATTCTTGTCCTCTTCTGCGACCTTGATTGACAGCTGGATTTGACAGGGTCTAAAGGGGATCACTGCACAGGGCGTCAGGCCCCGTGAAAGCACCATGCAATGAGAGAACTATGCCGCACCTTCTCTGAATAACCCAACTATAAAGCGGCTGTCTCCCATCCACCGCAAGTTCTCGGTCCCGATGTCCACGTCTGCCATAAGACCTACCGCTTGCGACATAAAAGAGAGAGTTCGTGTGCCTTTCTGAGTCATCGAAAATAGGTCAACTTTCATTGGCTGACCTGCCATAGAAACCTGTAAGTTTGGAGGGGTCTCAAAGGTCCAGGGACGAACCCTTTATGACGTTCAAGGCTGCGGCTGAAACATCAAAGCCATCCTAGTTTTTACAATTCATTCCGTAAATGATTCGAGAAACGGCAGACGCGAACCTCGATTCCCAGTAAATTCAAAGACAAGCCATTTCCAGATCCTGTGGGTATCGGTGCAATGGGTATCCTGAGAGCCTTGATAGGGTCCTGATGTTGGGCAAAGCCGTTTATTACTTCATGTATGAGACCATCCCCCGAAAGCGTAACGACAGCATCCCAGTCCAGGGACAGGCTTTTCGCGATCTCATGAGCGTGACCATTCCGAACAGTGTCTGGCAGAGGGCGTTATCAACAATGTGAGAGTGCGATTGCTTTGGTTTTTTCAACATCTGACTTACATGTGACATCGAGGGAACAATTTGCCGCACGGAAGATGGGTTCCACCGTCTTTTGGAAGATCGAGCGCGCTTTACCCTATTGCAGACATAAAGAATAAGTAGAGTCCTAGACGGGATGGCAAGGCATGTTACTGGTCCACTGTGAGGATTCACGAGCACTTTCAATTTTTTGCGGTGCTTGACCCCTATTGAACATCCGCCAGATAAGAGCCTAAGAAACGTCACAGAAGACGGAATCTTACCTTCGTAGGCTATCTCAGTTAATGTGTCCACCCATTCTGCCACAATTTCGCTTCCATTGCCTAGTAGCTTGCCTGCCACCTTCATAAGGGAGAAAGGCATTTTCTTTTTCTTGATCAGGAAATACACTTCCAGGAACGATGATTCCTGAATAAGGTTGTGGTTCGCTGATAATATTTGTCGTGCGGCCACCTCGACATCACGCCTAGTCTTTCCTACACAGCATAAAAATATATCAACTCGTTTATACTCATCGAGGAAGTCTCACCACTGTATTTTACAAGAAGAGAGGCCTTTGCAAGGACAAGCTTCACAGGTTTACCGTCAGAAACGATAGTGAGCTCACGGGCCATGGGATTCCCTGCAAAGAATGCAAGGGTATAAATTAAATGAAAATGAAATGGTGCCGCACGGTCACGTGATTGATCGTAATGGTACATCGTATCGCTCAAACAGGATTCGGTGTAGGGACGAATGAGCTCTATGACCAGTATGGATTCAGTTTCTTTGGACAGCCATCGTGTGATGTGTTTTCTAGTGCCAGACCGTCATATCCATCCACGTCGTTGTCGTTCCTTCGTGATTCTGTCAAATCCTTTCCAATATTGAATATTGTGGAGTAAGTCACTGACTATGTTCGGCTGTTTGACTCTGTCAATCCTATCTCTTGAAATAGAATCGGTGCTGGGACGGGTATTTTTACACGTGCACTTCTAGCTCATCCAGAGTGGTCCTCTTCGATTAATGAATTGAAAGCTATTGAACCAAGCCAAGGCATGCGGGATTTCTTCACAAAAAGTGTTAGAGACCATCGCGTTACTGTGGCTGAGGGGACGTTTGATAAAACTGGTGTGAAAAGTGGATGGGCAGATCTTGTCGTGGTAGCTCAAGTGAGTATATTCGTTCGTGAATGCAGTAGCTAACAGTTTTCAATGTCTTATCCAGGCATTTCATTGGTGTCCTGATTATGATGCGGCCTCTGCAGAATTTGCCAGGATCCTAAGCCCAAATGGAGTGGTAGCACTTATATGGAACTTGGAGGACAGGTGAGTGCCTATTCCGTCGTATTTTACTTGTTTTAAGTGCATGCCAGAGACAAGGCACAATGGGTCGCCCAGCTTCGTGACCGGATAGAAAGGCACGAGGTAGGCACCCCCCAATTCCGACACAACTTCTGGCGCGAACTATTCAAGGTCCAATCCTACCAAAAAGACTTCGAGTCACCGAAAGAGAAAGTTTGGTCTTACTCTCTTCCTACGACGGCTGAGGTAGTGGTAGACAGGGCGTGTAGCAAAAGCTATATCGCTGTGCTGACGGAAGGCGAGAAGACTAGTGTTAAGGAGGACGTCAAGCGGATTGTAGATCGAGGGAATGATAAAGTCTGGGTCGATGAGGATCAAGGGGTGTTTGAATATCCCTACAGGACATTCGTAGTCATTGCAAATCTTAAAGTAATAAAGTAGAAACCTCTGTAACGCTACAGGCATGGCGACCACCGTATCATCATTACGCTCAAACTATACAGTAGATAGGTCGATCCTTAGATGACTCCGTCATACCTAGAGGCGATCAGTGCCATCCCTCGTAGGAAATAATCATCTTTGTGAAACAATTCTGTGAGAGCGGGCTCCACAACAGTCGTGATGGAGTTCTCGCGTTCATAATCAATGATAAAGCTTAAAGGTCCTCCCCTTGGAAATTGGGGTTGATATTACTCTAATGCTGCAATGATTGATTGATGAATTCGGTCCAAGCCACATCGTGACGGCATGCACTGAGTGGAAATACAATAATTACCTCCAACAGGCTTGTGTCGAGAAGTCAGTGTTCGGCGAGATCCTTTCTACATTACATTTATCCCTCCTTGTCATGCGAGCGTAGCCCGGTCGAAGACCGGCGATGGAAGTTCATCTGAATGCCTTTTCTGACCGGTACACCCAATGATAGCCGGTGGTATGGACTAACTGGTAGCCCAGAACTCCTTCAATGAAAGCCAGGACAATCGTGGGGTTCGCCGGTCTATGCGCATTCCGCGGTGTTATTGTGAGAGAGTCCCTCACACCAAAGCAATAGTCAGAATCGTGCAGCTCGACATTCATGGCCGGCTAGAATGAACAGTTTCGGTCTGATCTCAGCTACAGATGTACGCTGACCTACCTTACCGAAGTTGACCTTGGCCCATTTCTGCAAATAGGATGCTAACAATTCCAGGCTCGCTTGATGGCTGCCTTGAACGACGATGACTTCGGTGGTTTTTACCTCGAGTGTCAAGATATACGGAGTAGTGGTTTTGAACAGCTCGTCTGGGCGTAGAAGCATGTCCAACATAGGGAGACGATCCGTGCCCACAGCCGGGTGAACAGACTGGACAGATATAGTATCCAATGCTTGGTCGTCTACATGAGCCCATTCATCTTCTTTCACCATCGGATTGTCGGCGAAAAAATTCTCAAAGTCCTTATCGAAACCACTAGTCATCGCTTCGAGAGATATAGGTGGCGTATCGGGTATGTTGAGGATGAACGAAGACGATGTGGAGTCCCAGTGTGTGGTCGGACGTGTAGTACGGCCAGACCCAGTTGCCTAGAGACGAAACGATCAGCAAGTGCAAATCAGTCAGATTATCTGAGAGATAACAAGTACTTGGATATGTAGTTTGGGTTTCCGAGTCTTGGAGACCTCTGACAGCATATCCAGGAGCTGTTCTGTCCACGAGGAGTATACCGTATTGGCAAGTCGGGCCATGAGACGTTCATACCATGCTATGGAGGTGGCGACGATAGCTGGGACAAATCCTTCTTTGTTTGGGAAACGATCCGTCAAAACTGCCCACAACGCAGGCCATTCCACCTCTGGGGTGATTTTATGACCAAGGGTTTCATACAAGGAATTGAGGGTTTTTTCGACGGCCGAGCCAGGGGCATCCCAAAGGTCCCGGATATCTATGCGAACCTTGGTGGGCCTGTGGCTTGATAAGATGGATGAATCCAACAGAAAAAAGAACTTACAATTTCGTCATGGGGTCGAGGTAAATGGAGAAGTATGTTTTTCTCACGGTGGTCAATTTCCCCTTTCGATTGTCAAATGGACTGAAACAGGTAATCCCAGCACATCAGGAAGGACTCACCCCGAAGACCTAGAGATTCGTATGGGCCGGGGTCGGTTAGGTGTATGTGAACATTATTCTGACATTGATTCAATTTAACAAAGAAAAAAACAAGGTATTCCCAGCTGGGGGTAAAGTACATTCAAGTCTGACATAGGATGCCCGGCTTGTCACCGGCAGTCAACGGTAGATTGCCCCGACATCCTGCGGCAACTATAGGTAAAACGCCTTGTATACAGTTGGCCATCATGTGAGTAATTGATCAGTCGTAACCCATGGGGCAGCATTCGAAATTCTCTGTCCTCAGTCGATCACAAGAAATTGATACGGTGGCGGTTTTCAGAATTCGCTCAAAGTGTGGTTGAAACCATCTTCAAGTGTGATAAATAGCCTTCAACAAGCAACCTTTCTCTTCGCCTTCCCCCCAACAACAGACAGCTGCAATTAACATGAGCACATTCCCTCTCCAAGTCATCGCCCCAATTTACGGTGCCCTATTGATCGGCTCCGTGATCGCCATCGCGTACGTATCATTCTACCTCTTCTACCCATGGCTCAGTTCGCAGCAGTCTGTCGGCGATTGTGAATTTGCAGACATGGATATATTTCAAAAATTATCCCGACGATGATCACAGAGTTAAATTGGTGGTAAGTGCTGTAGGTCTTCCTTCACTTCAAATTCACCGACAAAGGCCTCAGATAGCAGTAATCTGGTTCATTCAGGCTCCCTATCTGTGTCTCAGATAGCTCACACACAGATTTTGAAGGATCGTGGATTGTATCCACACTGCCGCCCTCTTTCAAGGGCTCTGGCACAATTTCATTTTGGAATACGGTAATGTGTTTGCGTTCAACACGATTACATGGTATGAATTTTGTCCGCACGTCTACTTTAATGATTAACATTGAAAACCAATCCTGGGCCAGGGGTTATGTGGTACGTCCAATTCCCTTATAAAGCCGACATGTCTGATTGATCCCCATTTTAAAGGCTGCTGCTTATTGCACTGTACGCTCTGGTGATCTTTTGCTATTACTGTGCCTTAGCTTTTGACAGACGATCACTACGTTAATCGTGCATTGGTAAGTAATTTCACCTCTAATCAATCACTTGTGTCATAGATCGTCTTCAGTTTCTATGCACACAGAATCTTCAAGTGTAAGGGTATCATTCCTTGTGCGACAAGGGCTGGCACTGAAATTTCTGCAGTTAGCGGCCGGAATTGGTATATAGCCAGTCTCATTGTACGCGTTTACTTTAATTACAAGACAGCTTCTCACCTTCGCTTCCGAAGCTTTTCCTCAATATTTGTCGATTTGGTGAGCTTCTTATCCCTCCGTCTGCAAGTTCTCTTCAACTCACCAACCTTAGTTGCGGGTCTTGGCAAGTGGTGATACCGTATATGTAACCTGACACTAACGCTGTGTGGATATGACAGCAACAGCCTCGGAAATGTTCGTCCCTTTTATCGCACTAGTCTCGTTTATTTATGGTTTTTTTAATAGGATTAAACAAGGACTAGTCACGGTTCTGAGAAGCCGTGTTCTGGTGCGCTTTACAGTTCAAAACTCAATGTGTCACTAAACCCCGATCTATTCCAGTGGCTCGTCACTCTTGGCCTTTCTCTTTCGTCTGGCGTGGACATCGTCGTAACATCGACTCTGTGGTACTACCTGCGTGCAAGCAAAGTCAAGTCATTCACGTACGTACTCCGCCAATACCCCACTTTTATGGCCAACCGTCAGCCCAGCATGGACCGTGTTATCGATTTATTGGTAACATGCGTTTTGGAAACGGGTTCACTGACTTGGTATGTGACCAAACGTCTCCTGTGTCGTCTCAGAAAGTAACCCGAGCAACCCCTAGCGCTGCCACCTTCCTTGCCATGATATGTGTAAGTGGGATGATACATAACCATTCATCTCAGCTCTGACGGGTCGCCGATGTACAGTGGGTAACCATGAAGTCGAACATGATCTTCATGGGCATCTATCTCACAGTTGAAAAATGTAATATTGTTTGTGTCTCAAATCGAAATAATATTCTTACCACACGAACCTACAGTGTTTGCGATTTCCATATTAGTAACGTGAATGGCCACCTACATCCCAGTCTTCCTGACTTCAATATTCCCTACGCAGATTAAATTTACGCCGGGAACTCCGCGGAACTGATAGGACCGCAAACAGTAGCAATCCCCAAACATTTAGCGCGCTCGAGCTTGGTAGTAACTTGAAGTCGACGGGGGATTCGCGACGCCATTTTGTGATCATCCTTTCTTGCAATAGCAATTAACTTCAGCTCAACCATGAATAACTTTGGCAGGTATACCGGGACCCTGTGTCTCCCTCCACAGAGAGGATGGTGTTAGTGAGTGTTGTGAATATCCTACTTGTGTCAACACTCACGTGTTCCGCTCAGTCAACGGAAACGACGTCAACGTCGTATAAGGAGGACACGCCGCCCATGGAGTTTCCCGTTCCTCACACGCCCGCAAAAGCATGGTATGCCGAATGACCATAACGCCGACTGTTCCTATTGCTGCAACATGGACTATGACCATAGACATCTTCATAACTCGCGTGGTGTAACTGATTTGCCCATGTCGACCATGGGTGTTTGGTATCGAAGGCTGTATAGTTGTTCAAAGCCAGTATAAAAAACCTGTCGATCAAATTAAATACATGTATACCTTATAGACTCTTCATTATCTGACACCAGCTTGTGGTGAACTAAGTACATGTAGGTAAGAGGTGATACATAATATGATATAGCATGGGAGCAACAGCAAGGAAGAGTAGATGTTATATACATCCACCGTGGATATCTAGTCAAAGCCCAAGGATAGGCCGTTCACGTCACCTCTAAAATCGTCGTTTCCAATACCCGAAACTGTTCCGGATCTTTCGAATTCTCCGACCAGCCAACAACCTCTCTCCAGTTGACGGTATTGGCCTCCTTCTCGCCGGCTCCAGCGAACATGCCGACTTCATCATCGGAGAGGCCGCGG
>Ga0209006_10004495_pt1 | contig 12658 bp, 12 predicted proteins | sample JacPin_JW_Ref_O2_FD_188567 | JGI IMG/M metagenome (GOLD analysis project Ga0209006, IMG submission 188567) | Forest soil microbial communities from Algoma, Ontario, Canada - Jack Pine, Ontario site 1_JW_Ref_O2 (SPAdes) (version 2) | ecosystem: Environmental > Terrestrial > Soil > Boreal...
GTGCGCCGATGCGGGCCGCGAGCTGCGCATCGAAGGGCGCGCTGGAATTCCGCCACTGTATGAGAACGCCTCGGTGGATAATTTTCTTCTCCCTGAAGGTAATCCTATTGCACGAAGTCAGCTTGCCAAGGTTTTGCTGGATGTCAAAGCCTACATCCGCGAATATCCTGCGCTTCCAAAGCCTGGGCTGCTGTTCCTCGGCCAGCCGGGAAGGGGCAAGACACACTTGGGGGTAGCGGCGCTTCGCGGATTGATCGCGAAGGGATTCGAGGGGATCTTTTACGATTTTCAGTCGCTGCTCACGCGGATTTACAAAGGCTACGACAAGGCCTCCGGATCGAGTGATCGAGAAGCCTATCAATCGGCTCTGGACGCTGAGATCCTTTTGCTGGACGACGTGGGCGCGACGCGCGTTAACGATTGGGTGGAAGACACGGTGACGTCGATCGTCACTCACCGCTGCAACTCTCGCAAAGCGACCATCGTCACCAGTAACCTCCGGGATCCGGAAACGGGCGACAAGGGTGGCTCATCGGGTCCCTACGAGGACAACATCTATAGCAAGTATTCTCTCGAGGAGCGCATTGGGATGCGGGCGCGCTCGCGCTTGTTTGAAATGTGCAAGCTAATCGCGATGCCGGATGTGGAAGATTACCGGCTGAAGAAGCGCTGAACATTTACATCGGCATCGCCAACTGTAATACGATTTTCTGAATGCATTACAATGAGTCATGAAGACCGTTCAGGCTCGCCTGGATCGGCTCGGTTTGAGCCCTTCGATGGTGGTCCGGGAGGGGATTCGGCTTTTGGCGGCGACCCAGCCCAAGAGCCGCAAGATCGCCGGGCTTGGCAAGTTTTCTTCAGGCGCTTCCGATCTCGGCTCCAATAAGAAACATTTGCAAGGCTTTGGACGTTGAGAGCGATCCTGCTGGATGCGGCAGTGATTGAGGCAGCGGCGGCGCCACTTGTCACCTGTGAAGCCGTGATCGCGGAGAGTTGCTATCTGCTGCGCAAACAGGCCGGAGCCGCCGATGCAATCCTCGAAAACGTTAAGACCGGCGTGTTTCAGATTCCACTGCAACTATCGCAGGCGACTGCATCACTGCAGCGGCTATTTCGAAAATATCGCGATCGCGAGACGCATCTGGATAATAACTTTGAGTTCTATCGCTGGGGCGCCAACCGGCCGTTCCATCTTCTCCTGAAGCACGCAGCAGGTTAGGATGGTGGACGCAGTAGCCCGCGGATGAGGAGTATCTGCTGCGCGATCACGAGCAGGATCACGACGCCTGCTAATCCGAAGACGATTACGGCCGGCGCGAGCGTCAGCATATCCAAGTTGGCCGCTAGTGTTCTCAGTTGATGAGTGTAGAGCGATGCCACTCCCGCCAGCGACGTGCGCGCTTCATATCCGCCGTAAAGCGGAATCAGCTTGACCGCATAAGTGGCGGCCAGGACGTATCCGAAGAGCAGGACTAAGAGAGCCGCCACCCATCTCCCGATCCGGGGCCGGCGATAAGCGCCCAGCAACGCCAGACCCAGCAAAGGCGCCGAGAAAACCTGCAGGTACCAGGCGCTGGGCCCATTCGCGACGCCGTGAGTATGGATATGGGTGACGACGGTCTGATATCCGAGGGCCAGCGCGAATAACGCGCAGAACGAAACGGTGATCCATTCCGTGCTTCCATGGCGGGTTACGGCCCAAAGCAGCAAGGCCAGCAAGCCGATCCCGAGCATCAGGTTCAGCGTGCTTACCGAAAACGACGAGAACGTGTTGTTGCCGGTCCAGAGTGCGCCCCGCAGATTCGACCAAATCACGGTCGGCCAGTTTAAGGTCGGAGCCGCGGCCAGAACCGCCGGGAGACCTATGCCCGCGCGCGACTCCTGCGTTCCGCTGAGGACGCCGTAGCGGACAAGATTTCGCGCATACCAGGGGCCGGCCAATGCGCAAAGAATTAAGGATGCGATTGCCAGCTCGCGCCAACGGCGCCGCCAGGCGCAAAGTCCAAGCAGTAACGGGACGAAGGCCAGGAAATAGGCTTTCGTCACTAAGCCTGCGGCAAGCACAACCGACGCCAACGCGGCAGTCCGAAGGCTTGGACTGGAGCCGAGCTGATTCAGCGCCACCAACGTCCAAACTGCGATTGGCACCGCCAGCCAATCGTTTCCGATATGCGCTAACGTGGCCCATGTCATTTGGCAGGAAAGCAGACAGAAGAGACCGGCATTCTTGTATGGCTGCCCAATGTTGAGTTGCGCGAACAGACGCTCCGCGCCGCTAAAGAGAAGCAACGCCCCTGCCACTGCGGCCATCACTCGCAACAACGCCACTCGCACGGGAAGCGCTACGCTTGCCAGCAGCCGTTCGGGGAGCGCGAGCAAAATATACGCCAGCGGCGATTGCTGCGCTTCGTAATTCAACGAGTCTTCCGACGCGTGCCAGCGCAGTTCCTCGGGAATTGCATCCAACTGCCGCCGGAGATCCAATCTTTTCGGCGCGGGCCAGGAAAAATATTCGGAATAGGAGATGACCTGCGGCAGATTCTGTTTCACCGCCTGGCTGGCGGGCGCAAGCAGAAGGGAAGCGGCCACTTCGCGCGACAGCCGAGCCGTTCGCGCATCCGGCAAGCCCTGCCCGTTCGCCAACTGCTGAACATACGCAAAATGGAACGGCTCATCGAAACCCTCCCACAGCGGCAGCAATAAACTGTAGAGCACCGCATTGACGAGCGCGTAAGCGATGAGCAGTATGCGAACGCTCATAGGGTATTGTAGCGGCTGCATTGCGGGTTAGGATGAAAGAAGATGACCACCGCGAACCCACTCGGCTATCTCACCCAGCAGTTAGAAGCCTGGCGCCAAGCCGGCTCTTATCAGCGTTTGCGCGTGCTGGAATCGCCGTGCGAACCGATCTCGCGCTTCGATGGCCGCGAAGTGATCAACCTGGCCAGCAACAACTATCTCGGTCTGGCCGATCATCCCAAGCTGATCGAGGCGGAGGTGGAGGCAGCCAAGAAATACGGCGCGGGATCGGGCGCCGTGCGAACTATTTCCGGCACCATGGGTATTCACATGCAACTGGAGGAACGCATCGCCGATTTCAAGCGCACCGAAGCTTGCGTGGTATTTCAGTCTGGTTTCGCCGCCAACGCCGGAACCGTTTCCGCCATTCTGGGGCCGGAAGATCACATTATTTCGGATGCGCTCAATCACGCCAGCATTATCGATGGCTGCCGGCTGTCGAAAGCCAAGATTCACGTTTTCCCGCACAAAGACACTGGCCGGGCGGCGGAAATCCTGAAGGAACTGGACGGCGCCAGCGGCCACAAACTGTTGATCACCGACGGTGTGTTCTCCATGGATGGCGACATCGGGCCGCTGCCGGCGCTGGTAGAGATCGCCGAGCGGCACGGCGCCATCATGATGATCGACGATGCGCATTCCTCAGGAGTGCTAGGGCGCAATGGGCGCGGCACCGTGGATCATTTTGGATTGCATGGCCGCGTGGACGTGCAGGTGGGCACGCTCTCGAAAGCCATTGGCGTGCTGGGAGGGTACGTTTGCGGGAGCCGGGATCTGATCGAGTTTTTGTATCATCGGGCGCGGCCGTTTCTTTTCTCCACGTCGCATCCGCCGGCCGTGGCAGCGGCCTGTCTGGCGGCATTCGACATTCTGGAGAACGAGCCGGAACGCATCGAAAAGCTGTGGGAGAACACCCGCTATTTCAAGTCCGCGCTCGCCAACGCCGGGTTCGACACAGGCGCCAGCGAGACCCCCATTACGCCGATTCTCGTCGGCGAGGCAAAAACGGCGCATGCTTTTTCAGCGGCGCTGTTTGAGAACGGGCTGCTGGCTACAGGCATCGGATTTCCCACCGTGCCCGAGGGCAAGGCGCGAATTCGCACCATCGTAACCGCGACCCATACCAAGGATATGCTGGACCGGGCCGGAGAGATCCTGACCGCGGTCGCGAAGAAGATGGGCATTCTCCGCTAATTAGCTGTGCAAACCGTAGAACTGCAGGCAGACCCCACTGGGGACAATCATGTGGAACTCGCGCCGGCCCCAGGATTTCATTTCGAGCGGTCCCACGCGTGCCGCAATCCCGCGATACTCGGCGTATAGGGCATCCAAATCCGAAACACCAATGCTGTAGCTCGAATTCTCGATCCACTCGCGGTTGTTGTTGACAACGAGGTTGAAAGCTACGTTGTCGCGAACGATTCCAGCCCCGCCGTCCCCAGCCCAGGAAACTGAAAATCCCATTTGCTCGGTGTAGAACTTGAGCGCCTCCGCCAGAGTGCCACCGGTAGGGATCATCGGCGTCACGGCGAGGAAAGAAGGGCGGGCAGCGGGAGCCGTCATGTCCCTACGTTAGCTGACGGCCTGCGCCAGTGCTAGCCTCGTCAACCGAACCGCCATGCGTGAGCATGCGGATTTCCGAGCGCGGAACCGGAACGCCACGCGTAACGCAGAGTGCTAGCCTCGTTTTATGAGCTCTTCCGTGAAGTCGCCCGTTCGACCAGTGGAGATCGCCCAACGGCGGGACAGATTCCGCAGCCACCGCACGGCGCAGTTCACCGAGTCCGTGATCCGCGAGATGACGCGGCTGGCCATCGAGCACGACGCCGTCAACCTGGCCCAGGGCTTTCCGGATTTTGGCGCGCCGGAAGAGATCAAACGGGCGGCCCAGGACGCCATCGCGGCCGACTTCAATCAATACGCCATCACCTGGGGCGCCAAACCGTTCCGCGATGCCATCGCGGCGAAGTATCAAAAGTGGTACGGCATCGATTACGATCCGGAGAGAGAAATTACGGTTTGTTGCGGAGCCACCGAGGGAATGATCGCGGCACTACTGGCGGTGACAAATCCGGGTGACGAGATCATCATTTTCGAGCCTTACTACGAAAATTACGGTCCTGATGCATTCTTGTGCGACGCGGAACGCAAGTTGGTGCGGCTGCGGCCTCCCGATTGGACGTTCGATCCGGACGAACTGCGCCGCGCATTCTCGTCAAAGACCAAGGCGATCATTTTGAACTCGCCGAATAACCCCACCGGCAAGGTATTTACTCGCGCCGAGCTTCAAGTGATCGCGGATCTATGTCACGAATTCGACGCCCTTGCAATTACTGACGAAATTTATGAACACATAGTATATGAGGGCGCATCTCATATCCCAATAGCGGCTTTACCGGGAATGCGGGAGCGAACGGTGCTGGTGAACAGCATGAGCAAGACCTATTCCGTCACAGGCTGGCGCGTGGGTTTTGTTTTGGCCGCGCCGGATCTTACGGATTCCATTCGCAAGGTCCACGACTTCCTGACGGTGGGCGCGGCGGCGCCTTTGCAGCAAGCGGGCGTGACGGCTTTGAGCCTACCGGATTCATACTACGAGAAACTAAGTCTGGAATACCAGAAGCGCCGAGATTTCTTATTGCAGCGTTTAGAGCAGGCGGGATTCCGATGTTATCGTCCTAATGGCGCTTACTACATCATGACGGACATCAGCGATTTCGGCTTTGCAGACGATCTTTCTTTCGTTCGTCATATGATCGAAAACGTGGGCGTCGCGGCCGTGCCGGGCTCGAGTTTTTTTTCGGATTCTAATGCCGGAGCAACATTAATTCGCTTTTGTTTTTGCAAGAAGTATGAGACTCTGGAAAAGGCGGGCGACCGCCTCCGTCGAATTTAGAGTTACCCTGTAGGTAATCTGCCAGGTAGCACTTAAGAAGCATTTCCCGGCATGTCCCCCGGCTGGAGGAAATTATGCTGCGTAACTTTCTGTTGCCTGAAAGCATCGCTCGAGCGGATGGCACTGGACCGGAGATCGATCTCGGTTCCAAGCGCGGTAAGCTGTTGGTGCTTACTCTCGGCATAACTCGAATACTTGAACAAGAGAGCTTGGAAGTAACCATCTGGGGTTCCCCCGATGGCGAACAGTGGGAGCAAAAGCCCCTGGCGAAGTTCCCTCCTAAGTTCTATTGCGGCCTCTATTCCATATTGCTGAATCTGGGGTCTCGATCCGATATCCGGTTTTTGCGCATCCACTGGAAGATGAGCCGGTGGAGCAAGCGTGAAAACATGCCTATGTTTGGGTTCTACGTTTACGCGGAAGAGTCCGGTGCACGCGTCAGTGTCGCCGTCGCCTAACACCTAGTCACGCCCTCTAGCTTCGCCGGGGGACCAATGGCTGGAAGCAATCATTTCATCCTCCGTAGAAGCTTGTTATAAGCTTCGTGCGATCCGATCCAGCCCCAGCGAAAAACCGCTGGAATCCGCCAACGCGCACTGCAAAAACCTTCCCGACTTGCTTTAGGTGAAGCGAAGGCTGAACGGGATCTTGACGGAATAGTCGCTACCGACGGCCTTGCTCAAAAGGGCGGAACTTGCCGCTGGAGGCGTCTGCCTTCATCTCCTCCAGCAGCGCAACGCCGGCGCCGCCAGGTGAAAAGTCGCGTTCGAGCTCGGCATCCCATTCCGCTTCGTCCCGCGCGGAGAGCCATGCGGCCAGGGCCGCCTGCTGGTCTTTGGGCAGAGTTTCGATGGCGCGCTGAATCTCGGCCAATTCCATGCTTTAATACTACCTCTTCGCTGACATTTTGCCGCACACTACTTACAGGCGGTTAATCAAGCTGGCCACGTATCCTGCCCCGAATCCGTTGTCGATATTTACGACGGTTACATTACTGGCGCAGCTGTTTAACATGCCGAGTAACGCAGCCAGCCCGTTGAAGCTTGCTCCGTAACCCACGCTAGTGGGCACCGCGATCACCGGGACCGAGACGATTCCGCCCACCGCGCTTGGGAGCGCTCCCTCCATCCCGGCCGCCACCACGATCACGCGCGCTGCCATCAATTGCTCACTGTGAGCGATCAAACGATGAATCCCCGCAACGCCAATGTCATAAATGGACTCCACCTCGTTGCCCATCACTTCGGCAGTCACCCGCGCTTCTTCAGCCACCGGGATGTCGCTGGTGCCCGCGCACACCACGGCTAGCGTTCCCTTGCCGCGGATCGTGCGATCCCGCCAAATTCGGACGGCGCCGGAAAGGGGAAAATGCTCGGCATCCGGAAAGTCCGCCTTCAATAAAGACGCCGCATGCCGGTCGGCGCGAGTTACCAGTAAGTTCGGGGATTTATCCAGCAGCCGCGCGGCGATAGCGCCAATCTGCTCCGGCGTCTTGCCCTTACCAAAGATCACTTCGGTGAGACCATGCCGCAGCGCGCGGTGATGATCCAGTTTGGCGTAGCCCAGATCCTCAAACGGTAAATGACGAATGCGGTCCAGCGCCGCGTCTACATCCACCGAGCCTGAGGACACCTGCTCCAACAGCCCGCGCAATTGATCGGAATCCATCTCAACTTGAGGGTAACAGGCCCGTGCTCCAAGCGATGCTTCACAACTGGATTCTTTGGCCGATGTGCAAGCCGTACTTCTTAACCATGCCCGCTCCCATCTCCAATGAATAGGACGAGATCTGCGTGCCGCCATATTTCGGGCACTGGCTGGCCGGCGTCTTACAGGGCTGCAAATTCTCGACAATCTCAACGATGTCTCGATTCGAGTCCAGCCAAACGGCATCCAGCGGGATCAGGGTTTGATACATCCAGAGCTGATAATGGTCAGCTTTCCTATAGATGAAGAGCATGCCATGATCGGGCGCCACGGACGTGCGGAACATCATGCCGCGGAGCAGATCGAAATCGCTCACCATGGTCTCTATCCGAATCACTTGGCCTCCTGGAAGCGTGACGGGACGAGTTGGAAAGTCGTCGAGGCTGGTTGCTTTGGGACCGCAGCATGCAAGAGGCAGCAGCGCCGCAAGTAGGAGATACCGCATGAATTAGAATGGTAGCGCAGGGTAAGAATTCAGAATACAGAATGGCGTTTTGGAAAAGATTGCGGTTGACGCTCGAAATGATCAAGTTCGAGCACTCCGTGTTCGCGTTGCCCTTTGCACTCACCGGGGCCTTGCTGGCTTTCCGCGAGAGCCATTTCGACGCGCGGGGATTCGGCTACAAGCTGCTTTGGATCGCTATCGCTATGGTGAGCGCACGATCGGCCGCCATGGCATTCAACCGCATTCTGGATGCCGATATCGACGCCCGCAATCCGCGCACGCGCATGCGCCACATTCCGGCGGGAATCTTGAGCGTGCGGTTCGCCTGGGGCTTCGTACTGGTTTCCGTTGCGGTGTTCCTGTTTGCGGCGCGCGCGCTCAATCCATTGTGCTTCAAGCTGGCTCCGGTGGCGCTGGCTGTGGTTTTCTTTTACTCGTTCACCAAACGCTTCACCACGTTCTCGCACTTGATTCTTGGCTTTTCGCTGGGCATCGCACCGGCAGCGGCGTGGATCGCCGTCCAGGGATCGCTAGACCCGCGCATCCTGTGGCTGACGGCTGCGGTTACGTTTTGGACGGCGGGCTTCGACATCATTTACTCTTGCCAGGATTACGAATTCGATTCGCGCGAAGGGCTGTTCAGCCTGCCCCGGCGATTCGGCATGTCCGGCGCCCTATGGATCGCCCGGCTGTTTCACATCGCCATGATCGGTTGCCTGGCATTGCTGTCGGTCTCCTTCCGCCTGGGAGCCTTAAGCTGGGCCGGCATAGGGGCCATCGTATTGCTGCTGCTCTATGAGCATCGGCTGGTGAAGGCTGACGACCTCTCGCGCGTGGACGCCGCCTTCTTCACCGTGAACGGCTATGTGAGCGTGCTATTCTTTCTTTTTTGGGCCGCCGACATCTACTTCTTCGGCCTGAAAGCCTGAAGCGCATGCAAATTTACATCGAAGACACCAGGTTGCGGCCGATTCTGGAAAAGGTTCAGGCCGACGTTCGCCTGGACGCCAAGGACGGCGTCGCGCTTTTCAAAAGCTCGGACATTCTCGCCCTGGGCTACATGGCCAACCTGGTTCGCGAGCGCAAACACGGCAACGTCACCTGGTTTAATGTGAACCGGCACATCAATCCCACCGATGTCTGTGTGGCAAGCTGCAAACTGTGCGCCTTCGGGAAGCGGGCTAAGGATCCGAAAGCTTATACCTGGTCGCTGGACGAAGTGTGGCATCGCGCGGGCGAGGGCTGGAGCGAAGCCGTAACCGAGTTCCACATTGTAGGCGGGTTGCATCCCGAGCTGACTCTGGATTGGTATTGCGATCTGTTTCGAGGGCTGAAGCAGCGCTTCCCCGACGTTCACCTGAAGGCGCTCACCATGGTTGAGATCGCCTATCTCGCCCAGCGCAGCAAGCTGTCGATTCGCGAAACGCTCAGCAAGCTGATCGATGCCGGTGTGGATTCACTGCCGGGCGGCGGTGCGGAAATCTTCAATGAACGCGTGCGCCGCATCATCTGCGATCACAAAATCGACGGGAGCCAATGGCTGGAAGTGGCGCGGAGCGCGCATGAGCTCGGGCTGAAATCGAACTGCACCATGCTCTACGGCCACATCGAGACCGAAGAGGATCGGGTGGATCATCTGGTGCGGCTGCGTGCGCTGCAGGACGATACGGGCGGCTTTCAGACCTTTATTCCGCTAGCCTTCCATCCGGCCAATACGGCGCTGGAACACATACCCACCACCACGGGATTTCTGGATCTGAAAATGATCGCGGTGTCGCGTCTGATGCTGGACAACATCAGCCACATTAAGGCCTACTGGATCATGATGACGCCCCGCATCGCACAAATCGCGCAGCGCTTCGGCGCCGACGATTTGGACGGCACCGTCGTAGAAGAGAAGATCTACCACGAAGCGGGCGCCACTACCAGCCAAGGGATGCGGCGCAGCGAGTTGCTGCGGTTGATTCGCGAAGCCGGGCGCGAGCCCATGGAGCGCGACACGCTCTACCGGCCCGTGACGCGCACCGAGACGGCGTTCACGGTTCTGGTTTAGCCAGTCCCTTACCGAACCGCGACCAGAGGAAGCGGACGCCGATTACACGCTTAAACAGGCTGCGGAAAAAGGCTACTTGGCCGCCGATGAACGCCGATAAGACAAAAACCAAGCTTGTTGTGCCCTATCTGCGTTAATCGGCGTTTATCTGCGGCCAGCTACGTTTTGGCCTTTTTCCGCAACCTCGCGACTATTGCTGCGTTACGGTTTGCGCGCCTGCCAGCGCTTCGCGTTCTAGCGTGCGCCGGGCGGCTTCCGGTACCACGCGCCAGTTATTGTCGGGCTGCGCGGGTAAGGTTTTGTGCTCGCTGTAATACTGAATTACTAAATCGCGGATTTCGTCGGGCGACCGCCAGACAATCTTCGCGCCCCGAAACATCGAATAGCCTCCGCTGCCGCCGGCGCGATAGTTATTCACCGCAATGCGCAAAGGCTGATTGTCGTCCAGAGGCTTGCCGTGCCAGCGAAGATTGCGGATACGTTGGCCCGGCGGCTGCGTCAAATCGATTTCGTAATCCACGCCCTGCGCCATGTCGTAGTTGTACCCGATGACGTGCGGATTGATGAGCGGGCCGCGCGAGCAATCACCGGCGCACGTATTGTAATAGCGCGCCGAATTCTCCAGCGCATCCCGCACCATCTTGCCGTTGCCCTGGATCACGTAGAGCTGGTTCTCGTAGACGTACAGCGCTGCGATCTGCCGAATGGTCACTGGGCCTTTGGGCACGCTGACGCGCGAGTTGAACGACGAGGCGAAAGAAACGTCGGCTTTGGTGTAAAAGAGCTGCACTTCCTGGACCGCGTCGATCAGCGCCGAGTCTTCCACGCGAGCCAGCTTCGAATCGAGTGAGACCGGGGCTTCGGCCACCGCCGTACTCAGGTAGCGCTCGGCGAGCTCATGATAGGGCCGTCCGATTTCGAGGAGCTTGGGGTCGGCCGGAGTATCGCGCGTCACCGGAATCAGCCGGCTGGTCTCGGAAACAATCTTCCATCCGGATGTTTCCTTCGGCGTCAGGACGAAATCCATTTCACCCAGCGAAATGCCCCAGTTCTTGGGTTGCATCAAGAGAACATTGCCGATTTGCAGACTGGCAAGCTGCTGATGCGAGTGTCCGAACACGATGGCGTCGATGCCGGCGACTTCGGTTGCGATTTCATGCACCATGTTTTCGCGCGCATCGCCGTCGAGTCCGGAATGCGCCGCGACGATTACGATGTCGGGATGCTCGCGCTCGCGGACTTCGGCCACCGTGCGCCTTACCGCATCGACGCCCGATTCGAAACGATACCCGCGGTAGTGCTCCTCGGCCTCCCAATCCGGAATGAGCGGAGTGGTGACGCCGATCACGGCGATCTTGACGCCCGCGATGGTCTTCAAGAAGTACGGCGCGAAAGGCCGCACGGTGGCGCCCGGCGCAAGGCCGATGTTCGATGAGATCCAGGGAAAATGCGCATCCTCGCGCGCTCTCGCGATATTCTTCAGGCCGAAATTGAACTCGTGATTGCCCACCACCATGGCGTCGTATCCGATGGCGCTCATAGCCAGCATCATCGGGTCGTGTTCCAAGGGTGCGCCGGCAAACGAAAGTTTCCACGGCAATCGGCCGTTCTGCACATACTCCTGATACACGGCTTCGAGCGCGGTTCCCTGGATGGTGTCGCCGCAATCGATGAGCAGGTTGTTCGGGTTCTCGGCGCGGGCAGCCTGAATCAGAGTCGCGATTTTCGCCAAGCCGCGCGCCGCAGGCTCCACCAGCAACAATCGCAGCTTCGCCACCCGACCTGATTTCTTCGCCAGGAACACCGAGCCCACAATCACGCCATCCCGCTCCGCAATCCAGCAGCGCTCCCGCTTGGCATCGAACTTCTGAATGAACGCGGCGGCAATTTGCGCCACCAGCGCCTCAAAGTGTTCATCCCATCCATATTCTTCGGCGTACAACACGCCATGCCGGTGAATCACCCATCCCATGTCGCCCGGCTGATGGGCGCGCAACAGATAGGGCGCCTTCGGCTCCCCTGGTTCACCCAACAGGTGCTCAATGGTCGCCATAGCGGCGCTCAAGCGATGCTGCTCCTCGGCGGACAAACGCCGGATCATCCTGGATACCCCGGCGGCCGACCGCGCCTCCAGCGCTTGGAACGAAGCCCGGCCCTTTTTGGTCAACCAAAGATGGCTCTGCCGCGCATCCTGTTCGGACGCTTTGCGCGCCAGGTATCCGCGCTTGCGAAAGCTCAGCAGCATGCGGCTCAAGTAGCCGGCATCGAGCCCTAGCGCCGTGGCGATCTCCACCGCCGTGGGTCCATCCCGATGCGCCAGCTCATACAGCACGCGCACTTCGGCCAGCGTGAAAGGGCTGTCCAGGTAGCCCTGGCCGAGCAGCCCGATCTGCCGTGTATAGAAACGATTGAAACGCCGGATCGAGCTAACCGCACCGATTCCAGTCAACGATCTACTTGACATTAGTCAACTATTGTAGCGCATCCCCGCGCAAGGTCTCGCGATACCGCCGGCTCTCCATCCCGTAAGCCCGCAAGAGCTTCGCCGCGGTGCATTCCTTGACACGCAGCAGTCCCAGTATCAGGTGCGGCGGTTCAATTTGCTGGCTGTCGAGCTCAGCGGCTTCTTTCGCGGCATAGGTCATCGCCAGCCGGGCCTTCCGGCTAAGCGGCAGATCGCCGGGAGGGGCGACGCGCTCCTGCCGCGGCGGCGCAACTTGCTCCAGCTCCTTGCGAATGGTTTGGAACGCGCCTG
>Ga0209006_10004496_pt1 | contig 12657 bp, 12 predicted proteins | sample JacPin_JW_Ref_O2_FD_188567 | JGI IMG/M metagenome (GOLD analysis project Ga0209006, IMG submission 188567) | Forest soil microbial communities from Algoma, Ontario, Canada - Jack Pine, Ontario site 1_JW_Ref_O2 (SPAdes) (version 2) | ecosystem: Environmental > Terrestrial > Soil > Boreal...
ACCGTCTGGCTGTTGTTTCCCGGTTCATCCACTTCAATCAGTCGTCCCAATCCGTCAGAACACGATTCTCGCAACCTGCCAGTTTCGTCGGCGACGACCGTACCCATACCGTTGGCACTCGCGGCACACGTCTGATCATATTGAGTCTGTGCGGAGGAGCCGTCGGGGCGCTGGATGACAATTGCGCGATCCAGAGCATCATAAGTGAAGGTCGTGATACCGTACGTCGGGTCAGAAGTGGTACGGTATGGGTTTGTCTGCGTGAAAACATTGCCCAGTCCATCGTAGCTGGTATGTGTGAAGGTCGGCCCATCCGGATCCGAAACAAGCTCAGTTTGGACGGAGTGTCCCAAACCGTCCATCTCACTAGGCTCGTCTTCCAGCCGGGTGCCGGACTGCTCGAACTGCAAGCTGCTCCCGCTGTGCCGCTGATCAGTTGGCAGGATGTGACTGTGGGCGATGGGGATACGTCGCTGTACGAGTGCTCAGTCTGGCCGCCGTCTGGATAAGAAATCTGTGTCGGTCGAGAGAATAGGTCATCGTATAAATAATACGTGGGTTGGTTATTCGGGTCTGTAGCAGCTGTTAGTTCGCCGCTATTGTAGTCGTATGTGAAAGTGGAATTGTGCCCGAGTGGATCAACGATTGATGTGAGATACGCATCTGTATTCCCGCTCACCGTGAAAGATTGGTTCTTGCCACCAGAAAGAATCGTAAAGGCATTTTGATAGCTGAACGTTGTGGTGTGGTTGGAGCCGGCCATGTCACTGCATGCCCCGTTAGGGTTGCCGCAGGGGTCCGTCGTCGACGTAACTTGGCCCGCCTCATCATACGCGTAGGTCGTCACGGCGTTTGCGCAACCAGATGCCAAACATTTTATCGTCTTCGTTGTCACATTTCCACGAGTGTTGCTGCTTGTCCCGTAGTTGCGGATTGTCGACCACCTCTCTAAGGACAAATGCTCCCGCGAGCAGAGTATAAAGAATGATCCCTACGCTGAAGCATAGGCTCAATCGTGCGTCCCGTTGGGCGGCGATGTCTTCAGACATATGTGGTTCCTTCAAGAAAACACCGCTAACCAGAGAGTGAAAGCGATTGAAGCTGCCAGACAGGGATAGACCACAATCGTCCACCGAACCAGATGCTGCCTCCCAAACCTTCCGAGCAAAACGCTCACGGCAGAGGCCCCCGCAACGCCGGCGAGGATACACAGTAGCCATGCGGGAAAATACGAGCCCAGGATGTTAAAGGTGGGGGCATGTGCACAACCGGCCAACGGAACCACGGCAATCAGGCTCGCAATCTGAATAGCTAATCTCTTGAGAAAATACATGCCTGGGTTCCTCTTAAGGTGTCTTGGCTCGCGTCTGTACCTGGATCATGTCTCCGGTTCTGAAGGCGAGGTCGGCTGCTTCGAATAAGAGTTGCGCTCTGGCGACCACCTCCTGCGATCGAGCGGTGGCTATGGTCGGGATCGGCCCCATGGTTCTCGAGCGGGAGCGCAACGTGTCAACCCAGCTTGCTCAAATCGAACTTCTAGAACGCGAGAGCTCCCATACTGATGCTCACCACTGAGTCTCAGGCCGAGAAAAAGGATGCGGGGCGCAAAGCGGGAGCAACGGGCTGGATTGTGAAGCCTTTCAATGCCGAACAGTTGATTTCCGTCATCCAGAAACTGGTCAAGTAAGTCAGCGCACCTAGTCGGCGATATCAGGGCGACACCGGAGCAAGTCTTCAGGATCGGCAGCCAAGCGATTAAAAGAGTTCCCGGCATTGGGCCGAAGCCACTGACCGAGATAATGCATACATTCGGCACCGACAGGGTTCCTGTGCTCAATGATAGAAGTAAAGAAAGGAAAACGTGGAACCTTTTAACTCGTCAGATGTGTTTTTCTAAGAAGAAGGGATCTCTACCGCGCCTTTGCGTTTTCGCAAGGCGCTCGAAGGCAACCTTCGCCCATTGGTCGACGGCCTGTCGTAGCGCGACAGACGCGGATGATTGCTTTTCCTCGGAGTCATCGAAAAAAGCTGTCCGACCGTGCTTGTCTTTTGCATAGACGCCTAAGATACTGTCGATGCTGGAGTCCTGGAATTCATCTCGCTTCACACCAAGGAAATTGAGAATCTGCCGAAGGCCATCGGCGTTCAGATTCTTGTATTCCATAAAGAGACTGCGCTCATCTGCCATGGCTGCCGCATTGGAATAGTACTGAGCGATTACTCTTGCTCCGAACTCCTCGACGGACATCGCGCTCACATGTTCTGGGGTAAAACCGAAATGCGCCGATGCCCTTTCGGGAGCGGCCTGGAAGTTTAACCAGGATGGCTTTTTTCTGAGGTTCGAGACCAGGATCTCGATCGGATCGCGATACACGAAGACCCATTTAACATTCGGCCAGACCGTCTTCACAGTGTGCAGTGCTAATGTGTTCCAGCTGTTAAACTTAATGTAGAATCGTGCTGTTGGCGACGGTCGCAGCTGACTGAAAATCCTTGTCATTGCCCAGACCAGCCTGTCTCGATTTGTCAGCCACGTCTCTGGCGGGAAAGGCCAGACTCCAGGTGTATAAGGCGCTAAGGTTGCGGAAATGGGCTGAGCCTCGGCTACAACGGTGGACAGCGCAATAGACTTCAGAGCATTGCAGACGAGCGTCGAACCGCATCGTGACGCGTGAAATATAAAACCATCAGGTTCGCGATTAGGGAGCTGTTCCGATAGTTCGAGAACAGCCCCGAGGCCGGTAACCGCTGTCTCGCATTTTCGCTGTGCTATCACTCGTTTCAGGGTTTGATAAAAAAATGGCTCGGACAGTCGCATAGACGATGCGTCAATCCACACGACATCGGAGTCCTTACCTCGTAAGCGGACTCGCATAGGAATAAATCCCTTCAACCCGACTGTCACATCCCCTCCACGTTGTCCTTCTTCCTTTCCCGAAACATACGCTTTTCCAGCCTTTTCAACGCTCCCAGGCTTCCGATGAAGAAGCAGCAGCGAACTCCTTTTCGAAGGTCAACCCGTAGCGTCATAAGATTTAGCAATGCCGGAACGGCGATTTCTAAAATCGGCGCGTTCCAGGTCCCCCAACGGTTGGCTGCATAATATTCCGATGGCCGCATCACCTGCTTCAACTATAATTTCGTGGGCGGCGCGTGTTGTGCCCTCGTGCTTCGGAGCTTACTTTCTAACGCCGCCCGTTTATTTAGTCTTTCCGTTTCACAAGTCCTTTAATGCACTGAAAAGAAGCATTAGCTTTTTGAAGATCGTTTTTCGTTGGCAATGAAGAATTTCAGATTGATAAAGAATGGACTCAACCTCGATGCCATACGAGCAGAGCTGGCAGAATCGACATTATGGGTCGATATGGACAGTCGCGGGAACAGACCAAAGACACAAGTTAATACTGATCGAATTCAGCTACGCGCCAACCGACAAATTCCAGGGAGACACTATCACAATATTCACGAGACGGTAGACCTCCCGGCATGGAATATCCTCACTCACTCGCGTGAGTTTGTGCTCGGTTTTCTGCGCGAAGTCGGTGGCGATCTAGGGCATGTCCGCGTCACCAGCTTAAATCCATATGCAGAAATTCCAGAACACATCGACGTGGGAGAATACTGTGCAATTCGGAACCGTTATCACCTGGTAATCAGCTCAGCACACGGCACGCTATTCACCTCAGGCGATGAAACCGTTACGATGCATGAAAACGAGCTCTGGTGGTTTGACAACAAGAAATTGCATTCCGTTAGAAATCTAGGTTCATCCCCACGAACGCATTTAGTCTTCGATATATGTCCCCCCGGTACCCGTGTTTGATCGCTTTGAAGGACCAAGTCTTTAATGCAATTACCTTTTGTAACGGGCTCACGATACTGCGTATACTCTAGTCCGAAGAAAAAGCAGGGAAACGTTTATTGTGTTTCGAGCTGAACGAAAGTACGAGGGGCCAAGTCGAGACCTGACGTGAAAGTTCGCACTAAGATCCCGCTCGCCGAACCGTCAAAGAGGCGCTGGTAGGTTATAAATGCCGTAAGGCAAAAAGCTTGCCGTCCAACGTCGCTGCAAAGAACAGCCCGCTATCTTCCCCATATGCAATCTTGTTAGTCACGCGTTCGGGCAATTGCGACTGGCCGGTGAGTTGCTCTCCGATGGGATCGTATTCATATACGACACCCGCTGTAGTGGCGAAATATATCCGTCCGAGATGCGAACTCGGCGAACTGTAGAGTTTTGCTCCCACGTCTAGCCTGGTTTTCGACGTGCCGGTCTCGCGCTCCAGTATGTGCAAACTCTTATCAGTAGACGCAATATAAATGCTGTTATCGACAATAAGCGGCTCAGAATATATGCTCCCGCAAGTGGCTGTGCGCCACTTGACTTGGCCGCTACGAGTGTCAATTGCATAAACGTGTTTGTCAAATGATCCGACAACGACCTGATGGGATACAGCATCGTACCCAGGACGGGATTTTATCGGGCCTCCGGTATCAACAGACCATATCTGGCGACCGCTGTTTCCCTCGAATGCATAAAGAACACTGTCGTTCGCACCGAGAACTATCAGATTTGCGTCTGAAATGTACAGCGGGCTGGAGTGGATATACGCAGAGGTATACCTTTCCCAGCGTTTAGCTCCAGTCGCCAAGTCCAGGAGCACGACGCTGCCTCTCTCTCCTGGCAGAGCATGTTCGAGCCCGACAGCGACGCCCCCCAACTCGGGAACAATACAAGGAGAGGATCCTATCCAATCCGCTCCCTCAAAGGTCCATATCAATCGGCCGGTGTTTTTGTCCAGGCAGTATAAGTTTCCGTCGTAGCTCGATACAAAGATATGCCCTTGATACAAGGCTGGTGTGGAGCGGATGCGCTTAGGGCCATAAGCACCTGCCCTAAACTTCCACACCAAACAGCCATCAGTCTGGCGCAGGGCCGCACACTCCCCAGAATCGGAGCAAAAGTAAACGGACGTCCCGTCACAGACTGGGTTTGATTTCGGAACCGTATCAGCCGCAAATGAGCAATCTGTTGAGTAGCTCCATGCTATCTCGAATAAGCCTGGACGAAGTCCCTTGTCGACGACGCCCTTTTTCAAGCCAAGGGCGTCTAAAGAAAACACAGAGTGCGTTTGTATGTTTTCCGTGGCAAGCGCTTCCTTAACCCCATTTACACGGTAGTCGATCAAAGTAATGACATGAGAAATTGTTCTGTCGCAGATCGCAAGAGCCCCAGCCGCCCCTCGGATACTGGCGCCACTGTTCAAAATATCGTCCACATGCACGATCGGGAACTCATTCAACTCTCCCTCAATTTGTCTTTGTCTGCCATGGGACTTACGCTCGCGCCTGATGATAACGCCATTCACTTTATGGCCGACACTCAGAGCATAGGCTTGAATCGCTACCATCAGGGGAATACCGGTTACTTCCAGACACGACAGCTGAAATGGAAGAAGACTTTCGGCTTTCTCCCACATGAGAGCTGCAATATTATGAGACATACAAGGGTCTAAGAGCGCCACTCGCGTGTCAATGAGCCACGCGGCCGGCTTGCCAGTCGTTAGAAATATTGGCTCCTTGCCTGCACGTATGATGGAATGGTGCTTTAAGAAACGCAGCAGGTCATCTGCTGTCGTATTTGGCGAACGAAGATCTTGTTTACTGTTCCACCAGGCCATGACTATTTTGTTATGAAGTGCTTGTTCTCTAGTACATTTGTCAATCCATTCAAAAGCTGAACGCCAAAGTATCTTTTACGGACTTGTCCACACTAGCTCCACAAAGTGTGGATCAGAGCCCGCCGACTGATTTGCAAACACGAGGGATCCGTCATCGATTCCGCGGAGGACGGGCACTGAATCCACGTTAGCATTCATGGGAAGATTCGGTTGAACGCTCCAGCCATGTGAATCGCCAGTGATCCTTGCGTACAAGACTTCGCCGACGGTTCGCGGTTGCTTATCCTGTCGAAGCACCACACTGGAATAGATGGTTCCATTGTCCAGACACTCGAAGTCGGTAGTGACCATCCCCGAACTCATCAGTCTTACACTGACTATTGTGGCGGCAAGAGTGTGGGCATCAACTGTTGCTAGCACCCCATCAGAGCTACGATATAAGAATAGGTTTTCTCGGCCGCATCGAAAAAAAATGCCAGAATTGGTTTCGCCTCTGATCCCTGACGGTAGAAAGAACTCTCTGTAAGGTAAAGCAGCAGCTTTAAGGCCGGTTGTCATGCTCCACTCCCTGATCACTCTATACGTTTGGGGGACATCTCGATTGTCCACTTTTCCAGCCGTCCAGACGGAGCCGTCTTGATTCATACAAACGCTCGATGCCAGATAAGGATTGGTTCGTATTACATGAGTGACTGCACCATGAGCATCTAGTTGAGCAATATATTTTGCCGTAACTCCGTCTTTGCTGTGAGCATAGCCCGACACGACGATGTTCGCTCCTAGACTAGCCGTTGCGGATACGATATGCACGTCCGTCGCGTCGTCAAACCAAAGCGTCATTTCCTTGACTTCATGATTCTTTAGGTTGGTCAAAACAATGTTCGGCATCTGCTTGTTCGAAGAATCACGGAGAAACTGCAACAGCACCCCGCCGCTGACGCTTGGATAAGTCATCTCTGGATTGATGCGGTATGTGGACACTCGAGCGCCCGAACCCCTATCCGAACCTTTCTGCTGTCGGTCATACGATCCGGCAGTTGCAGAAATACCCACCAGTGTAAGGAGGACCAAACCGGAGGCGATAAAATTGCGGTCTTTGTGAGTCACAATTCGGACACCATCCTGAAATCGTCGAAAATTATAGCGTCACCTTTTGATGGACTGTCGGATCGTACGTCTATGTCCAACATTGTGGATCGTCGTGCGTTTGACAATCAACACAAAAAAAGCGAGCGGAGTCGCCGATGGCCACAAAGGCGTCACTTCCACTCCCCGTCATCGCCTTGGATGATACTACATGAGTCGAGAGCGCGCTCCAGTGGTGTCGGTGCAAACCGCGACTGACGGGCCCTTCACGGCATGGCACTCCTTTGCGGGACCACAAGCCAAGATGTGGACGGATGTTCTGGACACGCGGAACGTAGGTTTTGTCTTCATCGTGCGCGGACGAGAAGAGCACTTTTCGTTGTGCGGGCGCGCCCTAGGACCCGGCTTCTGGTACGGGCGATCAAGGTCCGATTAATCGAGCGCCGCCACTGGCGGCGCTACGTGATAATCTTGGACTGAAGGCGGTTAACGCGAATTACGAGTTGAGTTTCTCATGATCCTGCACTGGCGATGGGCTGTCGTTGCTATGCATCTTGAGATCGTGCTGGCAGTCGGCGTCTTGGTAGCACTCGCGCTTTTTGATATTCCTGTTAGCTTCGTGCTGCCGGTCGCCGTTCTTGCGGGATTCATCGGCGTCGCTCAGCGCGGCCCGATCGACGACAGTCCCGCATGGCTGCTCGATCTTGGCGTTTGCTTGCTGCTCATTAGTTCGCTGGTTTCTCAGCAAGCCGCGCTGTCCGTGGCAGTCGCAAAACTTCAAACTGGGATCTGCGCAGTGGCCTGTAGTCTATATTTTGCCGTGCGTAACTTTCGTCGAAGTCACACCTTGCTTCTGGTTTTGGCGGCAGGCGGAGTAATGTGCTACGGTTCGCGAGGTTTGCTTGAGTTCTTGCGGAGCTACCGTAACTGGAGTTCTCTCGGATTCACGCAATTGGCGGACTTTCGCGCTTTCGTCGCGCTGACACCATTTGGAACGCCCTCAGGGGCGGCTAACGCGACGTATTTGAGTTTTTTCCCACTCTGTTCGCTCGCATTTGTTTCGTTGGGGTCCACATACCGACGACTTCGCTTCGTACTCTTGATACCAATCACCCTATGTGGTGTGTGTATCCTGCTGAGCTTCTCCCGTGGGCTATATATATCTGCGGCTTTGGGCGTGATGGCTGCGCTCTACGATTTACCGCGCCGATACGCGTACCGCGCTGCGCTTTGTGCGATTGCGTTCTGCAGCGTTCTGTACCTCAGGCACTCAGCCATCGGAGACGCTGCACTCAACACGGTCAGTCTCCACCAAACGTCATCGCGCAGGTTAAGCGCTATCAACCGATGGTCGTTCCTTCGCTCAGGACTTTCTCTGATTGCCAGGTCGCCAATCCTGGGTGTCGGACCCGGTAACTTCACTCTTGGACTCGACGCCTATTCATCTCGCACGACCCAAGGCCTCACGAGTCAGCCATTCAATGCTTTCGTTTCCATCACCGTTGAGCAAGGCTTGCTTGGCGCGATCGCTCTATCGGCAGTCGGCGCCGGAGTGTTTATTCTCCTGTGGTACTTTCCAATCTCAGCCGATCCAGATCGATGTGCAATTCTTAGAGGGGGTTGTGTGGCTCTCGTTGTCTATAGCCTCTGCCAAGCGTATTTATTTGCCGATCGAGCTTCCGCGGCATCCACTTTTCTATTTCTAGGCTTAGTGCCGCTCGAGTACAGATATGCAACTGAGAAAGGCCGTTCGTCAATATAGTTCGCGCGCTGTTTCCATAGTTTGTCTCGGGCTTTGCGCGCTGTTTAGCATTCCTCTGAGAACAGCTGAGACCCGAGCCTTAGGGCTTGAGCGCATTGCCGTCCAGAATATTGCTCAGCGACCGCAAGAAGTCTCTTGTGAGTTGCTCCCTCCACCTAAAACAGAGCGGTACGAACATTTTGCGATCGCATACGGATACGCTCTACATCAGATAGGCGGCCTCTCTTGGCGTCAGGCTGTTGCGCCCGAGGCCCAGCGTCATGATGGAGCGGCGATTAATATAACGCAGGCGATAGACTGCTTTCGCCTCGTGGTCTCCGAAACTCCATTCGCGGATGCAGCATGGAACGACCTAGCATGGCTTTATCTGATAAATAACGATCCTGATCAAGCGCTCTATTGTGCCCACCGAGCGCTCGGAATATCTCGCGTTGACTATACTTACTATATAACCCTCGGCATTATTGAAGAAAGTATGGGACATGCTGGGAACGCCGGAGAAGGTTATAGCGATGCTATCTCGTTGTATCCGCGGCTTATTAGATCGCCGTTTTGGCAAGAACTTAAGCTGCGAAATGGCGAGTTGGCTGGAAACTCGCTCGACGCTGCTCTAACAGCGGCTCGAGCGAACTACCTTCATGACTACGCCCCATTCTCTGGTGAAGCATTAGCGCGTCTTCTTTTAGAAAGCGACAACCCAGATGCAGAGCGGCTGGTTCGGAACGTTCTGGCTCGACTGCCGACAGTACCTGGTGCGTGGGAGCTACTAGGAGAAATCAGTTGGTCGAAAGGCGATCAAGCGGAGGCGCAAAGAGACTTTCGTCGTGCTATTTTTATAAACCCAGATGACCCGCTCCCGCGTGAACTACTGGCGCGTCTCTCGCTCGCAAGCAATGATATCGCAACCGCCTCAGAAGAGTCTTATCGGGCGTGGAGACTTCAGCTTACCGCCCGCACTCCGCATTCTAGACGTGCTGTGGTTGAATACAAGTCGAACGCCGTTTTGCAAAATGACGTATTACCACCCGACATTTTTAACGATCTCTCCCCTCGATTTCCTTTCAGCAGTTTTTTTCGGGAGGTCGCCACGCGTTGGACCGACCTGGGAAGAGACAATGATGCTGCAAGATTCTCTAGGCTCGCGGATTCGGCGGCGCCATGAGATGTTCCGAAAGAGTTAGTCGATAAAAAGCGGCAAATGATGAGAGCGTAGGCTATGGCGACCTCCGATTCGCTGCGTTTTTGATCTATAGCGAAGAGGGCGCTGAATTGCGCATACCTGTCGCTATGGGAACCCGTCGAAGGAGCTAGCAATGTTGGGAAACGCATCCCGTATCGCTATGACATGCCTAACGATACCTTTACTTGCCACAATAGCGTTAGGCCATCTGACTGGCCTTCGATCCGGTCGAGAGGATCTGTTTCACCAGATTGACAGGGCGCTGCCGATAGAGGCAGCTGATATACATCCGAGCTTGGTCGACTGCAACGCGGATCTATTTTACAAGCTGGTTGCAGAACATAGGCAGAGCCCCTTGACCGTTTCTCCGGATGGAACAATGATTTTGCTTCGCGTTCTTGGGCAGGATCGTCACTTCGGTTTGGCCATCGAATCAACAACAGAGAAACGAATTCTGTACAGTCTTCATTTGGATGGAGACGTACTTCACGCCACCTGGTCTCGCAACAGCGAACAGGTCGCATTCTTTTTGCAAGACAACATACATAGCATGCGGAGTTTGTATATTTGGAATATGCACACTGATACTACCTTTATCGTGCGTGAGGCTTTAAGTTACGCTGAACAGCGGATCGACTGGTCGCCAGATGATCGCTACCTAGCGTATTACGAAACACTTCGCGGTGTTTATCTCGTGAACCTCGACCATCTCTCCGTCTCCAAGCTGGATATCCCAAACGTACTTTATTTCGAATGGGATAATGATAATACCCTGCTTGCGATTACGCAGGGCACCAACAGCACCACTATTCTGAAGGTTTCCAGAGACCAATCAGTACGTGATACCTATACGATACCTTTCCGAGTCTACGTTGGTGCGGGGAGCATTCGTACAACAGACGGTGTGCTGCTCGCGACCATGGAAAACAATAGTCATTCGACCGTTGTTGTGTTTATTGACCTCAATCGACATAAAGAGCTTGGGCGACGTCTGTTCAACGAGCATCTCACCGAGCTTCGGTGGTTCGATGATCATGACTACGTGGCAGTGATAGCCAGGGGGCCCTATCGAAATGTGGTTTTCTGTAATGCGGACACGACGCGTTGTCAGAGGCTCACCAGGGGTACCGAAGTCGACGACATCGTCAGAGTGGACCCAAGTCACAGAAATATTGCATATACACGTCGCGGAAGTTCGCCTGAAGAGTTACGTTTACTCAATACAAAGACGAAAGCATCGACGAGGCTGGTACAGGCTCCTACGGGCGATCTTCCCGTTCTGAGTCCATTTTCATTGCGACTTGGCCAGAGCGCAGATGGGAGGGCGGATGGGTACTTGTGGTGCCCTAGTTCAGGCGTCACGGCCGCCATAATTCGTTTGCACGGCCGAAACTCATCAGAAATGCCGGTTTGGCAAGATGACATTGCTGCTGCGAACCGAGTCGGCCTATGCTACCTGACAATTGACTACGAAGATGCCGCTAGCCAGGATAGTTTACAAAGACTAGTTCGCAACGGTTCAATGTATCTTCAAAATACATTTCATATGAAGCCCAGACGGATAGTGTTGCTGGGCTACAGCGCCGGTGCCGAGGATGGTCTGTTTATCGGTACAAGGGTGAAAGACGGGTTTGGCCTTCTCGTGCTCGCATGTTTGTCGGAGAAATCGGCCCTGACGATAGGTACAGACATCGTTTCAGAAGAACTATCAGTTGCTCTTATTGAACCTAGATTTGACCGAGAAAGCGAAGACGGGACTTTAGCAAGCATGGCAGCATCATTGAAGAAGCATGGTATACGAGGGGATCATTTGACTGTGAAGGTCGTGAACGACACTCATTTATTAGTTCATCCACAATCGTGGATCGCGATTTATGGCCAGATATATTCGTTTTTAGGAATCGGTGACTGCGATGCAAGCCACCACCAATGAGAGCTGAAAGCGACGGACTGGTGTTCCCCATGTGGGTTAGTACGCATCTACGAGTTCGTCGACTAGTGGTTCTGTTCGGATTGATCCTCGCGCCGCCGTCGTTAACCCTTCGGAAGCAAATCGAAAATGAGATGAACGCGCCATTCCGGGGATGCGTTCCGGCTCTCATGTCTAAGCTTGTTGTCGAAGCCCCAGAGTTCGCCGGGGTACATAACGACCTGCTCATCCTCGCAGCTCATTATCGAACCGTCGACACTGTAGAGCACCAAATGATAACGATTACGAATTAGATAGTAGGCCCCTCCATCCACATGGGGCAACACCTGCGAAAAAGGCAGTAAACGTACATAAAGCGCCCGGCATAGCTCCGCGTTGAAGTGAGCTGCTACTCTATTTAGAAGCTGCATAGTAGCAGGAAAACGGGAAGCAAAGCGCGTCGGTGCTGATTCTTGGATGTCATCGCTTAATGATGGCCCCCCCGGAACGCGAAGGGCGCCTCGCAAGAAGATCGATTGCGTGTGTTGTTGGACCTTGATTTTGCGCTGCCTGCTTTGATCTGCCAGCCAGAGGTCATCGTTAGTGTGGAGTTCATCTAACAGGTCGGGAACACTTATGGTGACGCACGGAACATCCCAGCGTTGAAAGTGCTTGAATTGACCTGTCCCCCCCATAAAATACCTCCCCAGAGGCGGCACCCATGAGATCGCGCTCAAAACCTCAGGCGTAATGATGGCATTCTTGCCTTGCACAGGGCTGCTTAATCCATACCGCTCGCTGGTGACACCGACTGGGCATATCCCATGGCAAAGGCGACTAAGCTGCATTGGCGTAGTCCCTCAAGGGCAAAGAGGACCTGCGCCGCTCTTCCTACTATACCGGCAACAATCGTTCCACTCAATTCCAAGCGAAGCGCTGCAAGCCACATTCCATTGGCAGCCGCGCCTGCCCGGAGCAACAGACGGCGATGACCTAATGCACCCTCTTGATCGCACGCTGCGGCAAGATCTCAACAATC
>Ga0209006_10004497_pt1 | contig 12653 bp, 8 predicted proteins | sample JacPin_JW_Ref_O2_FD_188567 | JGI IMG/M metagenome (GOLD analysis project Ga0209006, IMG submission 188567) | Forest soil microbial communities from Algoma, Ontario, Canada - Jack Pine, Ontario site 1_JW_Ref_O2 (SPAdes) (version 2) | ecosystem: Environmental > Terrestrial > Soil > Boreal...
CACCGAGCATTTGGCGTAGCGCACCACATGGCCGGCGTTGGAGCCGAGAAAATAGGTCCGCATCGCCGGCCGGTGCGATGTCATGACGATCAGGTCGGCATGAATGGATGCGGCCTCCTCGAGAATCTCGTGATAGATGCCGCCCTGCCGCACCACGCCAGAGATGCGGGACGCCTCGATCCCCGATTCGCGTGCCACGATGGCGAGCGCCTCTTCCGAGGTCTGGCGCTGCTGGGCGTCGAAATCGGCGGGCACATATTCCGCCAGCATCACCGGCGTCATCGGCAACACGTTGAGAAGGCGCACCGTACCGCTCCAGGTCTGCGACAGCGTCGCCGCCGTCGCAATCGCGGGTTTCGCCAGATCGGTGTCGGCGAGATCGATCGGGACGAGAATGGATTTGAACATCTCAACGCCTCCCCAGGTCCGCGATCAGCCTAGCATGATTTGACGGCCTGGCGACGCCGGCGGGCGCGCCGGTCTCAATCGTCGGATGCCTGTTTCAACAGCTTTGGGCTGACAAACAGCTCCAGGCGCCCGCGGCGGAATGCCACGTCGCTCCAGTCGTCGATCGCAAAGTCGAATATGGCAAGCCCCGACGTCGGCAGGTTGTCGGCGAGCGCCTTGCGCCCTGCGGCGTCGCCGCTGCCGGCCAGCACCAGCGCCAGTTCATGCATGCCCGGATTGTGGCCGACCAGCATCAGCCGCCGCGGATCGGCCTCCGATGCGGCGCGGATGATTTGCAGCAGCTGTGCCGGATCGGCGCCGTAGAGTTCCGGCACCAGCTCGACCTGCGGCTCCGGAGCAAGGTCCTTCATCGCCTCCCAGGCGATTTCCCAGGTCTGATGCGCCCGGATCGCGTGCGAAACCAGCACGGAATCCGGAAAAGGCGGATGCCGGCCGATCCAGCCGCCGATGTCGGCGGCATCCTGGCGGCCGCGGTTGTCCAGCCGCCGGTCCAGATCGCGGCCTGACGGTGCGTCGTTTTCGGTCTTGGCGTGACGCAGCAGCATCAAACGGCGCATGGCGCAATCTCGATTCGTTTTCCGAGCTTGCGGATTAATGTACAAGCCGGAGCTTAAGGACAAGGTGACAAGCGCCGGTCCGATCCGTAAGAAAACGATATGAGCGAGACTTCCGCAAGCAAGACCATTGCGCCTGGCGCCGCCGATATGATGGAGCGTTCCCGCCTGTCGTTCGATCTGGACGTCGACATCGCCGTGGTCGGCGCCGGGCTTGCCGGGCTGACGGTGGCGCGGGAGGCGGCGCGGCTCGGCGCCAGCGTCGCCGTGCTCGAGGGCCGGCACGTCGGCTGGAACGCCTCCGGCCATCAGCTCGGCACGGTGATGCCGGGCTTCGGTCTTCCAATCGGCGAATTGATCGCACGGATCGGCTTCGAAGACACTCGCGAATTATGGGCGCTGTCGAAGGAGGGCGCCGAATATGTCCGGGCGGCCGCGACCGAAGAATTGATTCCGGGCATTGCGCCGAGCGACGGCGCGCTGGAAGTGTCGAACGTCGAGGCCGGCGACCAGTTGATTGCCCGGCTGCAGATGCTCGGCGAGGATTTCGAGACCGAAGTGGAGGGCTGGCAGGTCGATCGCGTTCGCGCCGAACTCAAGACCGATCATTATTTCCACGGCATCTACTATCCCGGGGCGTTTCAGATCGACGGCCGCAAATACGTCCACGGCCTCGCCGCGCTGGCGCGGCGGGCGGGCGCCCGGATCTTCGAGGACACCCCGGTCGTCAGCATCGATCCGTCGGGCATTCGCAAACGCATCGTGACGCCGTCGGCGCGGTTGCGCGCTTCCCATATCGTGCTGGCCGGCAATATCCATCTCGGCGCGCCGCTGCGGCGGTTGTCGGAAACGCTGCTGCCGGTCTGGCGCTATGCCGGGGTGACCGAACCGCTCGGCGAGCGCCTGGCCGAGGTCATGACGTTCAGGGGATCGGTGACCGACAGCGACGGCATCGATCATTTCCGCATCGTCGACGGCGACCGTCTGATGTGGGCGAGCCCGGAAACCACCTGGGCGGCGCGGCCGCAGCGTTTTGCGCCGGCGATTGCGCGCAGGATTCGCACGATCTTCCCCCGGCTCGGGCGGGTCGAGATAGCAGACGTCTGGGGCGGCGCGATCGGACAGACCGTGCACGGCATGCCGCAGATCGGCCAGTTGCGGAAGGGCCTGTGGGTCGCCAGCGGCTTCGGCCGCCAGGGCCTCAACACCTCGGCGATGGCGGGGCAGCTGATCGCCCGCAGCATTTTGTGGGGCGACGAACGCTGGCGGCTGTTCTCGCCGTTCGAGCTGGTCTGGGCGGGCGGCGCCACCGGCCGGGTCGCCGGATACGCTATCGGGATGTGGGAGCGGGGAAGCTCGGCTGCTGCCGGCACGCTGGCCCGTTACCGGGAACGCGCGCGAGCCCAGGAGCGCATTCGCGAGGCGCGCCTGGCGGAAGCCAATCGCCAGGCCGGTACCCGGCCGCCGCAGCGCCGCCCGCCGCCGGGCCGCCCGCGCCCGCCGCGCCCACCGGCGCCGCCGACGAACACTGCGGATGCCGAGGGACCTCCACCCTAACCCTCCTCCGCAAGCGGGAGAGGGGACCTATCGATTTCGGGGCGGGCGCCTTGCCGCATGTCATGTCGAGACGGCAACTGGTAAATGATGCTCTATTGATGACCCGGGAGGTCTGCTCCCTCTCCCGCTTGCGGGGGAGGGCCGGGGTGGGGGTGTCGCCGCGAGTTCGGTCGGCGCCATCTCGCAACAAAGTGAGAAATTTACCGCTGGATCGGTGTAACTTCCGCCGCTGCGGCCCGTATTTGTGAGCGAACCATCCGCTATCTTGCCCCGCACGGAGACCATCATGATTGACCGCCGTATTCTGCTCGCCGCTGCCGCAAGTCTGCTCGGGCTGGCCGCCTTCCGCTGGCTGCGCGCTTCCCCGGCACAGGCCGCGGAAAAATTCGAGATCGAAAAGACCGACGCCGAGTGGCGTGCGCAGCTGACCCCGCAGCAATATGAGATCCTGCGCAAGGAAGGCACCGAGCGTCCGGGTTCGAGCCCGCTGTTGAAAGAGCATCGCAAGGGCATCTTCGCCTGCGCCGGCTGCGACCTGCCGCTGTTCTCCTCGGAGACGAAATTCGAGAGCGGCACCGGCTGGCCGAGCTTCTATCAGCCGCTGGAGAACGCCGTCGGCAAGACCGAGGACCGCACCTTCGGGATGTTGCGCACCGAAATTCACTGCCGCCGCTGCGGCGGCCATCTCGGCCACGTCTTCGACGACGGGCCGAAGCCGACCGGCTTGCGCTACTGCATGGACGGTTTTGCGCTGGTGTTTCATCCGGCTTCACCGTCCGCGACCTGAAGTCTGGCCCGGCAATTGTTGCCCGCCCGGCAATTGTGCCCCGGTCTTCGGACCGGGGCATTTTCATTTAAGCTGTTGAAATAAATAGATTTTCTATTTTGGCATAGCGCTTGCGACAGCCTCCTTCGATTGCGGCCATGGTCATGCAGATCACCTCGCCGCCGGGATCGAATTTGGAGACGATGTTATGGGTATCTTCGACGCTCTCAATACCGCGGTTGGCGGACTTCAGGCGCAGTCCTTCGCCCTGCAGAACATCTCCGGCAACATCGCGAACGCCTCGACCACGGGCTACAAGGGGATCGATACCAGCTTCGAGGATCTGATTCCGGATGCGACTTCGCCCAGCCGGCAGGTCGCGGGCGGCGTGACCGCTTACGCGCAAGCGACCATCACCACCCAGGGCACCGTCTCGACGACAAGCGTCGCCACCAACATGGCGATCAACGGCGACGGTTTCTTCTCGGTGCAGCAGTCCAGCGGGACTGTCGACAACGTTCCCACCTTTACCGGTGTCACCGACTACACCCGCCGCGGCGATTTTCAGGTCAATGCCAACGGCAATCTGGTCAACGGCGCCGGCTACTACCTGATGGGCGTCGCCGTCGATCCAAAGACCGGCAACCCGCTCGGCAATGTTCCGCAGGTGCTGCAGTTCCAGAACAATTTCATTCCGGCCCAGACTACCACTTCGATCACCTATGCCGCCAACCTGCCTTCCACGCCGACGACGGCGATCAGCGCCTCTTCGCCAAGCGGCACCATCAGCGCGCTTGGGGGGCTCAACCCCTACGATTTCGCCGTCAATCCGTTGCCGACCACCACGCCGGCGGTGCCGTTTGGCGACAATACGGTAACCGGCACCGCGGCGCTGAACCAGGCCGCAACGCCAGCCGCGATCACCGCGGCGACGACGCTGTCGGGCGCCCCTCCGAGCAATTCGCTGACGTCGGGATTTGCGGCTGGCGACAGCATCACGATCGACGGCACCACCTACAACTTCGTGAATACCGGCTCGCCGGCCGGCACGACCGGCACAAACATCGACATCAGTGACACCGTCGGCACCTTGCTTTCGAAAATCCAGGCGCTCACCGGGGTTGCGCCGACCATCACCGGCGGCGCGATCACGCTGCATACGGGAACGACCGCGAACCTGTCGATCAGCAGTTCGAACTCCAACGCCCTGGCAGCGCTCGGATTTGCCGGGGGGGCGGTGGCGGCGGCACGCACTCCCCCGCTGGCGGCAGGAACGGGAACGGTCATCGCCAATGACCAGCAGACCTTCCTGAACGAGTCGATCAGCGGCGGCGCTGTGACCGCCTACGATTCGACGGGAACCGCTGTCAACCTGCAGTTGAGATGGGCGAAGACCGACAGCGCTGCCCTTGGCGGAGCACACACCAATACGTGGAACCTGTTCTATCAGGCCAATCCGAACGCATCGGGCACGCAGACCGCGTGGGTCAATGCCGGAACCAATTTCACCTTTGGACCGGCGGGTGCGCTGACCAGTCCGGCCACTCCCGCCATCACCATCCCCAACGTCGCGGTCGGCAACCAATCGCTCGGAAACCTGTCATTCAGCATGGGTTCCGGCAGCTTGACGCAATATGCCTCTACCGGCGGCACCGCCACGATCAATGCCGTCACCCAGAACGGCTATGCAGCCGGCCAGTTGCAATCGGTCGCCATCAACAACAACGGCATCGTGGTCGGAACGTTTTCCAACGGGCAAAATCTCGATCTGGCCTCGGTGACGCTGTCGCACTTCAATGGCACCAACTACCTGAAGGCGCTGGACGGCGGCGCCTATGCCGTCACCGAGCAGTCGGGGGCCGCCATTATCGGCGCCTCGGGCTCCATCAGCGGCTCGTCGCTGGAGGGATCGAACACCGACATCGCTTCCGAATTCACCAAGCTGATCGTGACCCAGCAGGCCTATTCCGCAAATACCAAGGTGATCACCACGGCCAACAGCATGGTCCAGGATCTCCTGAACGTGCTGCGCTGATCGTTCCGCAAGATGCGGCACGGTTTGACTTGAGGCGGTCGATATGAGTTTGGGTTCAGCTCTCGCCACTGCGATGTCTGGTTTGCGTGCCAACCAGGCCGCGCTTTCGATCGTGTCGTCGAATGTCGCGAACGCGCAGACGCCCGGCTATGTCACCGAAAGTATCAACCAGGTCGAGGTAGCAAGCGGCGGCACCGGCGCCAGCGTCAGTGTGCTCGGCGTCAACCGCCAGCTCAATCAATTCGTGCAGTCCCAATTGCGCTCGGAAACCTCCGGCGGCGCCTACGCCGACCAGATGGCAAACGTCCTGACCCAGCTGCAATCGGTTTATGGAACGCCGGGATCGGCGGGGTCGCTCGAAACCGCTTTTTCGAATTTCACCACCGCGGTGCAATCGCTGTCGACGACATCAGGCAGTTCGTCGTCGCAGATCGCCGCGGGGTCGGCGGCGCAAGCGCTGGCGCAGCAGCTCAACGCAACGACGCAGGGCATCCAGACGCTGCGGACCAATGCCGAGCAGGACATCAACATTTCGGTCGGCCAGGCCAATTCGGCCATGACCCAGATCGCGCAGATCAACACCCAGCTTCAGGGAATGAGCCCGACCGATCCCGCCGGCGCGACGCTGATGGATCAGCGCGATGCGGCGATCGACCAGCTGTCGCAGTTGATGGACATCCGCGTCTCCTCGACCGGCAATAACCAGACCACCGTCTACACGTCGAATGGCGTCGAACTGGTCGGCGCCCAGGCCTCGACGCTGTCTTTCAATTCGCAGGGAACGCTGAGCGCCAATTCGCAGTGGAACAGCAATCCGGCACTGTCGACCGCCGGCACCATCACCTGCACGCTGGCGAACGGCGCCAAAATCGACATGATCGCGACCAACTCGATCACCTCGGGCCAGATCGCGGCCGATGTCACGCTGCGCGACAAGACGCTGGTGCAGGCGCAGGCCCAGGTCGACCAGCTGGCGGCGTCGATCTCGACCGCGGCGTCGAACACGACCACCGCCGGCACCGCCGCGCCCGCGGCGCTGGCGCCGAAGGCCGGATTCGATCTCGATCTGACCAACGTGTTGCCGGGCAACACGATCAATCTCAGCTATACCGACAATGCGACCAATACCCAGCACAATGTCACGATCGTAGGCGTCGACGATCCGGCCGCGCTGCCATTGTCGAACGCCGGGGGCAACCCCAACAATCCGGTGATCGGCGTCAATTTCTCCGGCGGCATGGCGTCGGTCGTCTCGCAATTGAACAGCGCGCTCGGCGGCGCCAATCTGCAGTTCTCGAACCCTTCCGGATCGACCCTGCGCGTCGTCGATTCCGGCACCGGTGCGGCGACCGTCAACGCGGCCTCGGTCATCACGACGGCGTCGTCGCTGGCGAACGGCAGTCCCCAGCTTCCGCTGTTCACCGACGGAAATTCGCTTTACACCGGCGCGATCACGGCGACCGGCTCGCAGCAGACCGGCCTGGCAGGGCGCATCGCGGTCAACCCCGCGCTGCTCAGCGATCCCTCGAAGTTCACGGTCTACAACACCTCGCCCGCGACGCAGGCCGGCGACACCACGCGCTCGGACTTTCTCTATTCGCAACTGACGTCGGGCAACTTCACCTACTCGCCCCAGACCGGGCTCGGCACGGCGACGACGCCGTTCACGGGAACGCTGACCAACTTCATGCAGCAGTTCCTGAGTCAGCAGGCCAATGCCTCGACCTCGGCGACCCAGCTTCAGCAGGGTCAGGATATCGTCGTCAGCGCGCTGCAGCAGAAAATGAATTCCGCCTCCGGCGTCAACATCGATACCGAGATGGCCAACCTGATTTCACTCCAGAACACCTATGCCGCCAATGCTCACGTGATGTCCGTGGTCCAGAGCATGATGACGAGCTTGATGCAGGCGCAGGCGTAAGGCGGTCGATATGGCAATCAATGGCATCACCTACGGCACGTCCTCGGTCCTCAACCAGTCGGTGGCCAATCTCAAGAATCAGATGACGACGCTGCAGTCGCAGCTGACGACGGGAGAAAAGTCGACCACCTATGCGGGCATGGGCGTCAACGAGGGATTCGCGATCGCCGCGCGCTCGCAATTGGCGAACATTTCCGCGTTCACCGACACCATGACCAACATCAATACCAATATCGGCGTCGCCAACACAGCGCTGCAGGCGCTGGTCAATATCGGTTCGACCGTTCAAAGCAGCGCCAACACCGGGTCGCAAGCCCTGAACAGTTCCGGGCAGACCATCGGCCAGCAAACCGCGGCGTCGCAGTTGTCCTCGATGCTCGGAATTCTCAATACCCAGGCGGGCAGCAACTATCTGTTTTCCGGCAGTGCCGTCAATACGCCGTCGGTGGCCTCCTATAACGACATCATCAACGGGACTGGCACCCAGGCGGGACTGACGCAGCTGATCGCCGAGCGCCGGCAGGCCGATCTCGGGACCAACGGCATGGGTCGCGTGGTGATTTCTTCGCCGACGCCGACCTCGGTGCAGGTCGCCGAGGATGTCGCCGGCTCGCCGTTCGGGCTGAAGCTCAATTCGATCTCGTCGACGCTGACGGGCGCGACCGTCACCGGGCCCTCGGGATCGCCGGCGGCCGTTTCGGTCGCCCTTGGTGCCGCCAATCCGAACAACGGCGATCAGCTCAGTTTGACCTTCAATATGCCTGACGGCACCACGCAAACGATTCAGTTGACGGCTTCAAGCGCGACGCCTCCGCCGGCCGGAAGCTTTGCCATCGGCGCCACCCCCACGGCGACCGCCGCCAATCTGAACGCGGCGCTGACCACGGCGATCGGCACGCTTGCCAATACTTCGCTGGTGGCCGCGTCGGCCATGGAGGCCGGCAACGATTTCTTCAATTCGGCTGGAACGGCCACCGGAGGCGTGGCCAGCAGCCAGGCGTTGCCCCCCGCGCCGATCGACGGCGCGACGGCGCTGTCAGGCGCGGCCGGCACGGATTCTCTCGCCTCCAGTTTCGCGGCCGGCGACACCATCACCGTCAACGGCACGCCGATCACTTTCGTCGCTTCCGGCGCGACCGGCAATCAGCTCAACGTCACCGACAGCGTCCAGACGCTGCTGACGAAAATCGACTCGATCACCGGCACCTCGACCCCCTCGACGGTCAGCGGCGGCGTGATCGCGCTGCACACCGACAACGCCGCGAGCCTGTCGGTCACGAGTTCGAACCCGGCCGCGCTGGCGGCGCTCGGCTTTCCCGCCACCGTGACGGCGATCCAGCCGCCGCTGCGCGTCTCCGGCTCTCCGCTGGGCAGCGCGACCGCGCTGGTCAGCGGCACGCCCGCGAACACGGTTTCCTGGTATACCGGTAATCCGGGCCCCACGGCTTCGGCGCGTGCATCCGCGACGGCGAGGATTGATACATCGGTGACCGTTCAATACGGTATGCAGGCCGATGAGCCGGCGATTCGGTCCCAGTTGCAAAACCTCGCGGTGTTTGCCGCTTTTACCGCCTCGCCGACCGGGACCAATTCGGCCGCCCAGATCGCGGCACTAAGTCAGGCGGTGACACAGAACCTGACGACTCAGCCGGGACAGCAGACCATCCAGGATATTCAGGCCGATTTGGCCACCGCGCAGGCGACGATGCAGGACGCGGGCGCCCGGCAGACCCAGACCCAGGCGATGCTGCAGAATCTCGTCGATCAGACGGAGACGGTTTCGCCGGACCAGGTGGCTAGTCAGATTTTGCAGCTTCAGACCAACCTGCAGGCGTCCTACCAGACCACCTCGATGCTCTCGCAGCTGACGCTGACCAAGTATCTTCCGCTCGCCGGCTAACGCCGTCAGCCGTTAGGGTTTCGTTAACCACGCTTATTTACTGTTTGGTGAGGAATGCGGGCGCTACCCGCTTCGGAGCCATTCATGACCGAGCAGATTCATCTGGTGGTGGCCACGCCCTGCTTCGGCGGCCAGGTCTCCAGCATCTACGCCAGCTCGATTTTCCAATTGCAGCGGGCGCTGCGCACCAAATCCAACATCGACCTCAAGGTTCTCTTGCGCGACGGCGACGCGCTGATCACCCGCGCCCGCGCCAATCTGGTGACGATGTTCCTCGACGATCCCGCCGCGACCCATTTTCTGTTCGTGGATGCCGATATCGGCTTTACGCCCGACCAGGTGTTCCGCCTGATCGAATCCGGCGCCGACATGGTTGCCGGCGTCTATCCCATCAAGCGCGTCAACTGGGACAAGGCGAAGCGAATGCTGGAGGCCAACCGGCCGAAAGTGCCGTCGGCCGCGCTCGACTATGTGCTGGAGATCGACGATCCGGATCGCGTCGTCGTCGTCAACGGATTTACCCGCGTGCGCCATGCCGGAACCGGCTTCCTGATGATCAGGCGTCACGTGCTGGAACGGATGTGCGAGCATCCCTCCTACGCACCGCTGCAATTCTTCCGCGAGCATTCCGTCGATGCGCTGGCGGGCAGCCCCAACCGGTTCGCCTTGTTCGAATGCATGATCGATCCGAAGACCGGAACCTATCTCAGCGAGGACTTCGCCTTCTGCAAGCGCTGGACCGATATCGGCGGCGAGATCTGGGCCGATCTGGAGAGCCGCCTCGATCACGTCGGGCCGTCGGTGTTTCACGGCGATATCTCGTCGCAGTTTGCCGCGCCCGCCAGCGCGGCCGACGCCGCGTGAAATCGTGCCGGCGTTGAGCGCCGCGGTTTGGTTGCGCGCGGCCGAAGACCGCTGGCCAGACCAGTTTGCGACGCGCCGGAGCGGCCGGCACGGGCATCGCCAACATTAGCGCATCTCGGGGGTCCCAACATGCAGCCTGATTGCGAACGAACAGGAGTTATCGAACCGCTGTGCGCCAACCGCGTCGGCATGGCCCGGCTTGCGAAGATGGCGTTCGACGGCAAGGATCTTCGCCCGATGTGGCGAAACCTCATCGCCAAGCTGATCGACGGCACCGCGGAAGCGGGCGAGGGGCTCGACCTGTCGCTGATCGCGCAATTACTGGGCGACAAGCAGGCGGGTCTTGCGATCCAGCAAGAAATACTTGCATCACACCAGCTGTTCCGCTCGCCCTGCGCGACGAAACAACCTCGATTGCGCGTCCTTGCGCTTGCGGCGGCGACCGATATGGGCAGCAATACGCCGATCGAGTTTTTGCTGGAGGAGTCCGGGATCGAACTGCTGATGCTGTACGTGATCCCGGGAGTCGATTTGCCCGCGCCGCTTCCCGATCACGACATCGCCATCGTGATCGCGTCCGATTCGGAAGATTGCCGGGACGCCCTGCGCAAGATCGACGAGGCGGCGGCGCGCTGGCCGCGGCCGCTGCTCAATCCGCCGGAGCTCGTTTGCAATCTCGATCGCGACAAGCTGCATCAATTGCTTCGCGGCATCGAAGGGCTGGTCATCCCGGCGACGGTCGCGGTGACGCGCGCGCAACTGGCCGATGTCGCCCGGTCCGGCCTGTCGTTCGCGGACATCGCGGCGGAACTCGCGCTTCCGGTCATCGTCCGGCCGCGCGGTTCGCATGCCGGCGTAGGTCTCGCCAAACTCGACGATCGCGCCGCGATCGATCGATATCTCGCGGCGCGCAACGAGCAGGAATTCTTCGTCTCGCGTTTCGTCAACTATGCGAGCGAGGACGGCCTGTTTCGCAAATACCGGGTCGTGTTGGTCGACGGCCGCCCTTACGCCTGTCACATGGCGATCGCCGATCGCTGGGACATCTGGTATCTCAACGCGGGAATGTCCGACAATGCCGCCAAGCGTCTTGAAGAAGAGACGTTCATGCGCACCTTCGACTTCGGCTTTGCCCGCCGCCATCAGTCCGCGCTGGCCGGCCTGGCGGATCGAATCGGTCTCGACTATTTCACGATCGACTGCGCGGAGACGACAGAAGGATCGTTGCTGATATTCGAGGCGGACAATACCGCCGTGGTTCACAATATGGATCCGCCCAGCGTGTTTCCGTATAAGGCGCCGCATATGCGCAAGATATTCGATGCGTTCGCGGCAATGCTTTATTTGCGCGTTCGGCTCGGCCAGGAGAACGCTGCGTGACCAAGGCGCTGCGCGAGGCCCCGCTGCGGCCGGCATCGAGCGAAACACTCGATCCGAACAACTGGGACGACATTCGCGCGCAAGGTCATCGCATGCTCGATGACATGATCGACTACATCGCCAACATCAGGGATCGGCCGGTCTGGAGCCCGATACCGGATGCGGTGCGCGCGCGTTTTCGCGCCGGGCTTCCGCGTCAACCTTGCGATCTCGGCGAGGTCTATCGGGAATTCGCCGATTTCGTCGTGCCCTATGCGACCGGCAATGTTCATCCCGGCTTCATGGGATGGGTGCATGGCGGCGGCACCGCGGTCGGGATGCTGGCGGAAATGCTGGCGGCGGGACTGAACGCCAATCTCGGCGGCCGCGATCACATGCCGATCGAAGTTGAACGTCAGATCGTCGAATGGACGCGCCAGATGTTCGGTTTCCCGAGCGAGGCCAGCGGCATTTTCGTCACCGGCACGTCGATGGCCAATCTGATGGCGGTGCTGGTGGCGCGGACGGATGCGCTCGGACGAAGTGTCCGGCAGCGCGGCGTCGGCGACGACGGCGCGCGGCTGACTGCCTATACCTCGACGGCCGCGCATGGCTGCATCACCAGCGCCATGGACATCGCGGGTTTCGGCAGCGATGCGTTGCGCTGCATCGGGGTCGATCGATCCCACCGCATCGACGTGGCGGCGTTGCGCGAGCAGATCGCGCAGGACCGCAGCGCCGGCCTGAATCCTTTCCTGGTGGTTGGATCGGCCGGAACGGTCGATATCGGCGCCATCGACGATCTGCAGGCGCTGAGTGCGCTGTGCCGCGAACAAGGCATCTGGTTTCACGTCGACGGCGCCTTTGGCGCGCTCGGAATTCTCTCGCCGGCTTTGTCGCCGCGGCTTGCCGGTCTCGAAGACGCGGATTCGATCGCGCTCGATTTCCACAAATGGGGACAGGTGCCCTATGACGCCGGCTTCCTGCTGGTTCGCGACGGCGATCGGCATCGCGACGCGTTCGCCGCGCCGGCGGCGTATCTGCGCCGGGAAAGCCGCGGGCTCGCCGCCGGCTCACCCTGGCCTTGCGACCTCGGCCCCGATTTGTCGCGCGGCTTCAAGGCGCTGAAGACCTGGTTCACCCTGAAAACCTACGGCACCGAGAAGCTCGGAGCCGTCATCGCGCGCACCTGCGCGCTGGCAGGATACCTGGAAGCGCGGATTCTGGCC
>Ga0209006_10004498_pt1 | contig 12649 bp, 9 predicted proteins | sample JacPin_JW_Ref_O2_FD_188567 | JGI IMG/M metagenome (GOLD analysis project Ga0209006, IMG submission 188567) | Forest soil microbial communities from Algoma, Ontario, Canada - Jack Pine, Ontario site 1_JW_Ref_O2 (SPAdes) (version 2) | ecosystem: Environmental > Terrestrial > Soil > Boreal...
CATCCCCGGCATGGGCCTCACCACCGTCCGCTATTTTCGCGACAAGCTCGCCATGCGCGCCCGCGCCAAAGAAGTCGGCATTCTCGCCCCCGAATTCGCGCACATCCTTAATTACGACGATCTCCGCCACTTCATGGCCAACGTGCCCGGTCCGTGGCTGCTCAAGCCGCGCTCGCAAGCCTCGGGCATCGGCATGAAAAAAATCCACACGCAAAACGATCTCTGGCCCTGGCTCGATCAACTTGGCGACAAGCAGTCGTTCTACCTGCTTGAGCAATTCATACCCGGTGGCGTTTTTCACATCGACAGTGTTGTGTCGGAACGCGAAGTCGTCTTCGCCGAAGCGCACGCCTACGGCTCACCGCCGCTCGACGTCTCGCACAAGGGAGGCGTCTTCACCACGAGCACGCTTCCGTACGAATCCGACGACACAGAGACGCTGCTCGCCGCCAACCGCCAGGTAATCGAAGGGCTCGGCGGCGTTCGCGGCGTCACCCACGGCGAATTCTTGAAATCCAACGCCGACGGCAAGTTTTATTTTCTCGAAATCGCAGCGCGTGTCGGCGGCGCTTACATCGCCGACGTCGTCGAAGCCGCCAGCGGTATCAATCTATGGCGCGAATGGGCGCGCCTCGAAATCGGAGCAGGGAAGGAGCCGTACACCCTCCCGGCAACGCGCAGAGATCACGCCGGAGTCATCCTGTGCCTCGCGCGCCAGGAACATCCCGACACAAATTCCTACAGCGATCCTGAAATCGCCTATCGCGTGCACAAATATCATCACGCCGGTTTCGTCCTTAAATCGCACAGCCACGAACGCGTCCAGCATCTTCTCGATTCCTATGCCGTTCGCTTCCAAAACGATTTCCTGGCCTTCCAGCCCGTTCCCGATAAGCCTACTGCTTGAAGGAGGTCCAACAATTCCAATCGTTACTCCAATATTAACTAACTGCGCGGTACCAAACGAAAAGCGAAGACCTGTACCTCGGTCCAAGTAACCGTCAGGACCACGTTTATAAGACGCCGTTTGCCTCGACCCGGCACAGGGTCTAAAGTTTGCAGTGCCCCACCCGATATATAAATGACGGGGCACGAGTCCTTGGGGGAGTTTGGAATGTGGGGAAATAAGAAGCCGGATACGCCGCAGCAGCAGCCTCAAGCTGTGCCGCAGCCGCAGCCGGGGCCAGTTGCCGTGAATCCAATTATTCAGTCGCCGAAGCCTACTCCGGCGTCTTGGGAGGAAAAACCCGCTATGTCTACAGATTCTTTGCGTCCATTGAGTGCCACGAACGACCGTGCCAGCGCGCGGCTCGGATCGAGCCTGCATGTGAAGGGCGAGATCACCGGCAGCGAAGACCTCTTGATCGACGGTTCAGTCGAAGGACTGATCCAGCTCGACGAGCGGAAGCTCACCGTCGGCGCGACCGCCAAGGTCACCGCCGATATCATCGCCCGTGAAGTCGTTGTCTACGGAACGGTGAAGGGCAATCTTCGCGCGAAAGATCGTATCGAAATCAAGAAAGACGGCTCGGTCAACGGCGACCTCACCACGTCGCGCATCATGATCGAAGACGGCGCCTACTTTAAGGGCTCCATCGAGATCGACAAGTCCGCCGACAAAGATTCCGGCCACAGCGCGTTCGCGAAGAAAGAATCGCCCGCGACCGCCGGCAAAACGATCTAAGCAAGTTTTAACAATTATCTTGAGAGAGTCACACGCGGCGCGGGTCATCCCCGCGCCGTTTCTTTTTTTATGGCGTGCGATGCGCCGGCGGATTTATCGGACGGCCATGGCGGCGGCTTTGCCTTCGATTTGGGCGATGTCCTGGTCGGTGAGTTTTAATTCGCCGGCACGCATGACGCCTTCGGCTTGCTTGGCGCTGCGGGAGCCGACGATGGCGCCGGTGACGGCGGGATTGTGCAGGGTCCAGGCTATGGCGACTTCGCCTGGGCTGCGGCCGTAGCGGTCACCGATGGCGCGGAGGCGTTCGACGAGTTCGAGATTTTGCGAGAGCTTCGGCTCGCTGAATTCCGGTTTGTTGCGGCGCCAGTCGTCGGCGGGAAGATTGAGTGCGCGTTCGCGCGTCATGCTGCCCGTCAACATGCCGCTCAGCATCGGAGAATAGACGATCAATCCGACATTGTGATCCTTGCAGTACGGGGCGACGCTGGCTTCGATTTTGCGGCGCAGCATCGAATAGGGCGGCTGATCGCTTGTTACCGGCGCGATTTTCGCGCAGCGTTCCATTTGTTCGGCGCTGTAATTCGACACGCCGATCCAGCGAACTTTGCCGGCTTTTTGCAGATCGACCATTGCTTGCCACGATTCTTCGACGGCAGGGCCGTTGTCTTCGGGCGGCCAGTGAAGTTGGTAAAGATCGATAACGTCGGTTTCCAAGCGCTTGAGACTGTCTTCGCATTCCTGCTTGATCGAAGCGGCGTCGTGATTGCTGTTGACCGCGCCCTTGTCGTCCCAGCGCCTCGTGCATTTCGTGAAAATGTACGGGCGATTGCCTTTCCATTTTTTTAGAGCCTTCGCTACCATTTTTTCGGAATGGCCGAGGCCGTAGACCGCGGCGGTGTCGATCCAATTCACGCCGAGTTCGAGCGCGCGGTGAATCGCGGCGATGGAGTCGCTTTCTTCCTGCGCGCCCCAGGCGAAGGCCCATCCGCCTCCGCCGATGGCCCAGGCGCCGAAGCCGACGGGGGTGATCATCAAATCGGAATTTCCGAGCTTGCGGGTCTGCATTCTTCCTCCAGATTTCTATGATGAGTGTTGTGCGTTCATGGTTTCGCGTAGTGCAAGTTGGCGACCGTTTTTACGCACGCAGATAATCGGGTCGCCACACTTTAATCATTTGCTTGATCGTCTTGCGGTCGTCGATTTTGTCGTCGAGCACTTTTCGAGCGAGCGCGGGGAGTTCCGCGTCGCTTGCAAAACGCAATGATACGAGCTGATTCACCGTGAAGTCATCAATGCGAGGTTGCAGATCAGCGGGAAGCAGTCGCTGGTAGCGCAACCGCTCTTCGAGGCGGATGACGCGATCCTGTACTTTCAGCGCCATGACACGCGCGATGGTCAGCGTGACAACAAGGGCAGCGGCGACGAAGACTTGGAAGATCGAATACGCAGTAAAGCCATCATGTCTCACCCGGAAGAACGACCAAATCAGGTTGGCGAGCAGGATCGGCGCCGCGAAGAAGTGAAACGGCGGGAAAAACTTGGCGTGATTTGAGAAATTCTGTTGTTCAGCCATGCGACCCTCCAAAGTGACCGCGGTGCGTCCGGGATTGTGGCGCCGCGATGAACGACGGGCCATCTATCATACGTTTCTATGCGAAGTATGTATCAAATTCGGTCGAAGAGCATCCAAGTGAGCGTAAGAGTCGTAGAATGAGTGAGGCGAGGCTTGGCGTGCGGTAACTCCAAGTCGCGCCGCGAAAACGGGACCTACTATGTGGAAGTTTGGGAAAAAGCGGAGAGATGGAATGGCGAAAGCGACCTGGGGTGGCAAAGTCATTGCGGAAAGCAATGCGACCAAGGAAATCGAGGGGAATCAGTATTTCCCGCCTGACTCGGTGAAGAAGGAATTCTTGAAGCCGAGTTCGCATACGTCGGAGTGCCCTTGGAAGGGCACGGCGCATTACTATTCGCTGGAAGTGAACGGGATGCGGAACGACAACGCGGCCTGGTTCTATCCCGCGCCGAAGTCGGCTGCGGCGGAGATCAAGGATCACGTTGCGTTCTGGAAGGGTGTTCACGTCGAGGCGTAGAAGAGGTTGACAGTCGACGGTTGAAAGTCGAAAGCGAAGAGCCTCGGAAGCGCAGTGGTTGGCGTTCAAGCAGGAAAAACCCTTAACAGTTGAAATCTTGCGGACATGGGGCACAGCATGCTGTGCCCCTACGTATTTGTGCATCACCACGATTGGTTGAGCGCGGCGATCGATTTCGTGCGGCGGGTTTCTGTTTTTGCGTCGAGAGGTCATTTAGGGATGTCGTTTTTGTAGACGGAGCCGTTGTGCATAACGAAGTGGACTTGCTCCAGCGTGGAGATGTCTTTTAGCGGGTCGCCGGTGACGGCGATGATGTCGGCGTAGGCGCCGGGTGCTACGACGCCGATTTCACCTTTCATGTCGAGCATTTCGGCGGGGCGCGAAGTGGCGGCCTGGATTGCGTCCATAGGGGACATGCCGAGGTTGACCATGCGCGGAAATTCGCGGGCGATGGATTCGGTCCAGGGTATTCCGCCGATATCGGTGCCAAATACGATTTTCAGATGGGCTTGCAGCGCGCGCTTGTAGGAGGCTTCGTGGAGCGCGGCGCGTGCGCGATCGCGTTTGCCTCCGGGCGTCTCTTCGGGCGCCCAATCTTCATAATAAATTTGCAACGTCGGGCAATACCACGTCCCTTGGGCGGCCATTTGTTTGACCTGGGCTTCGGTCATGTCGAGGCCGTGCTCGATGGAATCGCAGCCGCCGTCGAGCGCGCGTTGGAGGCCGATGCCGTTGTAGGCATGGCAGGCGACTTTCTTTCCCCATCCGTGAGCTTCATCGACGATCGCTTTTAATTCCTCGACGGTCAGTGTTGGCTGCGAGACGAGATGACCTTCCTTGTCTACCCACGAGCGATGCGTCATGTAGACCTTGATCCAGTCGGCGCCGTGATCGAGTTGCTGTCGCGCGGCTTTGCGGGCTTCCACGGGCCCGTCGATGATTTGCGCGCCTTTGGGCATGTCGAGTTCGGGAGCGTAGCCTTCGAGGTTGTACCCGCCGGTGGAGGAGATTGCGCGGGTGGCGCAGAAGAGACGCGGGCCGGGGATGGTGCCTTCGGTGATGGCTTCGCGGATTTCTACGTCGCCGTAGCCCGCGCCTTCGGTTTCGACGTCGCGCAGCGTGGTGAAGCCTTGGTCGAGAGCGCGGCGGCAGGCGAAGGTGGCGCGCGCGGCGCGGAGTGCGATTCCGGCTTTGAGGATGTTGGCGTCGTAGCCACCTTTGGCGGGGTCTTCGCCCCAGAGGAAGATGTGCGTGTGGGAGTCGATGAGTCCGGGGAGGACTGTGGCGTTGGAGAGATCGATGACGTTGAAGCCGGTGGGAGGCTGGGCGGGCGCGGCCGAGACTTTAATGATCCGGTCGTTCTTGATGAAGATGAGCTGGTTTTTGAGCGGGGCGGCGGAGGTGCCGTCGATGAGGGTGCCGGCGCGGATGATGGTCTCGGCATCTTGGCCTTGGGCTGGTTGCGAGAATGCGATCAGCGCGGCGCAGAGGAGTATCGGGGCGAATTTTAGAAGGGGCATGGAAATCTCCAGGGAAGCGGGCGGTAGCTTGCAGCAGGATGGGAGGAATTTGCAAGGATGGGGAGTTCCGATTTGGGAATTTGCGGCGGAGCGGACCCACCCCCCGGGTGTTTTGCGCAAGAATGTGAATTTAAAGGAGTTGTGCGTGTAGATGCGCTAAGGATGTGATTGTAGGGGAGTTGCGGGAGAAGTTCGGGAATTGAGGGGCGACTCACGACGGATCATAGCATTTGTTACCTAGTTTGTCAAGGGTAGAGTGCGGGTATCACTCGAAACGGGGTGGCGACCCAATACGCAGCCGGTGGTCGTCGTTGTGATCGAAGAGAGATTTCTCCGCTACGTGGGCCTGGACGTTTGCAGGCGCGAACGTGGAGGAAAAAGCGGGCCCGCTCCGGTCGAAATGACAGGTTTAGGTGGTTGAAACCAAGAAAAAGCAGATTTATCGCGCGAAGGACGCGCGATGGCGCAGAGTAACTCGCTTCGCAGCGCGCGCGAAATTCCGGGCAAAAAACTCAACTGCCTTCGCTCGAAAAGACGTTTGCCGACCATATACCGAGTCGGGGCAGGGATCGTGTGGGCCCGCGGATTACATCGTGCGGACGTGGGGCGCATCAATGCTGCGCCCTTACACGATCGCGATGCGTCGCCGCCGTCGGCGAGCTATTCGTGGCGCAGGGCTTCGGAGGGGTGGATTTGGGTGGCGGAGTGGGCGGGGAGGGCGCAGGCGAGTAGGGCGGCGATGGCGAGGACGGCGATGACGACGACGAGGGCAATGGGGTTGGTGCCGCTGATGCCTTCGAGTTTGTCGGCGAGGGCGTGGGTGGAGATCACGCTGAGGATAGTGCCGAGGACGAAGCCGATGATGAGAACGCGGCCCATGGATGTGATGACGAGGCTGAGGACGTTGGCGGGAGTGGCGCCGAGGGCCATGCGGATGCCGAATTCGCGGGTCCGTCGGGAGACGCTGTAGGAGACGACTCCAAAGATGCCGATCGAGGCTAGTGCGAGGCCGATGGCGCCGAAGATGCCGAAGAGTAAGGTTGCAAATTTCGGGTAGGCAAATTCATAGCCCAACATTTGCTCGCCAGTGCGAACGTAGGCGAGTGGCTGGGTGGAATCGACATCACTGACCGCCTTGCGGACGGACTCTTCAATCGCCAGCGGGTTCGAATTCGTGGTGCGAATGGCGAACATCAGGCCTGGCGGAAAAAGATTGGTGAAGGGAATGTAAGTGGCTGGTAGCGGACTGTCTTTCAATCCGCGATTCCAGGTCGAGCCGCAGACTCCGATGATTTCGAAGGAAGCTGCGGGAGTCGGCGGAAGCAGAAAGCCTTGCGGCAGGCCTTCCTTGGGAACGTCTATGCTGATGTGGCGGCCAATCGGATCGCGGTCGGCGAAGTAGGTCTTCACCATATCCTCGCTGATGATCACGACGGGATTCGGCCGCTCGACATCGCCTGCGTCGAAGAAACGTCCTTTCAGCAGAGGAATGCGCATGGTGGATAGGAAGGATTCACTCACCAAATTCACGCGAATCGGGACGGGCGCCTGCAATCCGGCCATGTTGAATTTGAGATCAGCGCCGCCATAAGGCGGAACACCCGTCACGGTCGCCGTTGCGGATTGAACTGTAGGAAGCGACTTCAGATGCTCAAGGACGTTGGCGAAAAAAGCGCGGCGCTGGCTCCACTGAGGATAGCGGTTCTCTGGCGATGGAATGAAAGCGGTCATCACGCCTTTAGGGTCGTAGCCGAGTTTCTTATTCGTAAGCTGAACGAGACCGAACCCAGCCAATGCGGCACCGGTGAGAAGCACGAGGGAGAGAGCGACTTCGCTGACGATCAAAATGTTGCGCAGACGATGTCCGGCACCAGCTGCGGCCGAATCGCGCCCCGATTCACGCAGATACACCGCTTGGTTTTGCCTCGAGAGTTGAAGGGCAGGTGCCAAGCCGAAGAGGATGCCAGTAAGGACGGAGACAGCCACGCTAAATGCAAGAACGTACGGATTCAAAGAAATAACGGCTTCATCAGGAATGGAGTTCTCGGGAAATAGCGCGACGACGGCCTTGATGCCACCGTATGCGAAGAGCAGGCCGAGAATCCCCCCAGTGACGCTCAGAATGACGCTTTCCGTAAGAAGTTGCTGGACAATGCGTTTTGCACCGGCACCCATTGCGGCGCGGACAGCGATTTCACCGCGGCGCGAACTCGCGCGAGCGAGCAAAAGATTGGCGACGTTAGCGCAGGCGATCAGGAGAAGAAATCCCACCGCTGCCATCAATGCTAAGAGCGTGTTCTGAAATTTTCCCAGGATGCCCTCATTGACGGATTCGAACTGCGTCCGGAAGGGAGGGTCGGGATAGAAGAACGTCGGAGCTGTCTTTGCGTACTTCAGGTGGAAGTCTTGAAATTCGGCGTCGACTTCCTTGCGAGGAGCACCAGGTCGAAGTCGCATGATCAGTTCGTAGCGCGACTGAGCATCGGGACGAATGGCGAGGGGTGTGTAGACGTCGGCGACCTGCCATGTGAAGCGAACCGGCAGTACGCCAACTATTGTGTAGAACTTGTCGTTGAGGCGAACCGACTGTCCGAGTACATCGCGACGACCGAAGAAGTGGCGTTGCCAGAATTTATAGCTGAGAACGGCAACGTCTTCGATCTTGGACTCGTCTCCGGTGTCTTTTGTGTCGAAGGTCCGGCCAAAAAGGGGCGCTACGCCGAAAAATGCGAAGGCGTTGGAGGAAAAGTTTTCCTGGACGACAGCTTCCGGGATTCCGTGTTCGGTTAGCGCGACATTGCGACGGTCACAGAGCATCATGGCTTCGACGGATTTGACGTTGGCTCTCATTTCCTGAAATTCGTTCATCGTGTATCCGACGTCACCGTTGTCGTCGTTTTTGGCGGTGAAAATGTGAGCCGTGCCGATGCGGTCGGCGCCGGTGTAGGGATAGGGATCGATGAGGACGGCGTAGACGACGCTGAAGATGCTGGTGGTGGCGCCGATGCCGAGTGCCAAGGAAAGAATGGCGAGGGCGGTGGATAGTCGAGACCGGGCGACGAGGCGAAGGGCGTAGCGCAGATCGTGGCCGAAAGACATGAGGCACCCCGACGCTGTGATGCGTGTGGACGTGATGAAGTGGTATCGGCGTGGCGAAATTATTTCATTCGTGGCGGAGGGCGTCGACGGGGTGGATTTGGGTGGCGCTCCGCGCGGGGAGGGTGCAGGCAAGTAGGGCGGCGATGGCTAAGACGGCGATCACAGCGATGAGAACGATCGGGTTGGTGTGGCCGAGGCCTTCGAGTTTGTCGGCGAGGAAACGAGTGGAGATGACGCTGAAGACCGTGCCCAGGACGAAGCCGACGATGAGGACGCGGCCCATTGAGGTGATGACCAGGCGGAGGACGTCGCCGGGAGTGGCTCCGAGCGCCATGCGGATGCCGAATTCGCGGGTGCGGCGGGAGACGCTGTAAGAGACGACGCCGAAGATACCGATGGTGGCGAGGGCGAGGCCGATGCCGCCAAAGATCCCGAAGAGGAAGGTGGCGAATTTGGGGTAGGCGGTTTCGTTTCCCAAAATGTTTTCGCCTGTTCGCACGAAAGCGACGGCTTCGGTGGAATCGACCGCGCTGACGGCTTGACGGACGGAGTTTTCGATCGCGAGGGGGTCGGGGTTCGTGGTGCGGAGCACGAACCTTATGCCGGGCGGGACGATATTGGTGAAGGGTATGTAGGCTGCGGGTAGCGGGGCGTCGGTCAGCCCGTGATTGCGCGCGCTACCACAGATGCCGATGACTTCATAACTACCTGATTGAGAGGGTGGGTAGACGAAATCCTTTGGCAACGCGTCCTTGGGCATCTGCATGGTGAATTGACGACCGATGGGATCTTCGCCAGCGGGGAAGTATGTTTTCACGGTTTCTTCGGTGATGACGGCGACGGGATTGGGACGTTCGACGTCGCGAGCATCGAAAAAGCGGCCTCTTAGAAGCGGGATGCGCATCGTCTCGAGGAAGCCGTCTCCGACGAGGTTGACGCTGATAGGCGCAGGAGCTTTCATGCCGGTGATACTCACCGGGATAGGAACGCCGCCGTAGGGAGGAATGCCGGTGACCGCCGGCGAAACGGATTGGACGGAGGGTATGGTTTTCAGGCGCTGGATGATGTCGTTGAAGACTGCGCGGCGCTGGCTCCATTGCGGGTAATGGGCGGCCGTCGCGGGAACGTAGAAGGTGAGAACGCCTTTGGGTTCGTAGCCGAGCTTGATGCGAGTGAGTTCGATGAGGCCGAAACCAGCGAGCGCGGCGCCGGTGAGCAAGACGAGGGAGAGAGCAATTTCGCTGACGATAAGAATGTTGCGGAGGCGATTTCCAGCGGAGCCTGCGGCGGAGTCGCGGCCTGCATCGCGGAGAAATGAGGATTGATTCTGGCGCGCGAGCTGAAAGGCCGGGGCCATGCCGAAGAGGATGCCGGTGAAGACAGAGACGGCAACAGCGAAGGCGAGGACATAGAGATTGAGGGAGATGACGGCTTCGTGAGGGATGGAGTACTCGGGGAGCAGAGCGACGACGGCCTTTACTCCACCATAGGCGAAGAGCACGCCGAGGACGCCACCGGTGAGGGAAAGAATCACGCTTTCGGTGAGTAGTTGCTGGATGATGCGCCTGGCGCCGGCGCCCATGGCGGCCCGGACCGCGATTTCTCCGCGGCGGGCGCTGGCACGGGCAAGCAAGAGATTGGCGACGTTGGCGCAAGCGATGAGGAGGAGAAAGCCGACGGCGGCCATCAGGGCGATGAGCGTATTGGCGAATTTTCCGAGAATGCCTTCGTTGACGGACATGAATTGGGTGCGGAACGGAGGTTCGGGGTAGTTGAAGGGCGGGTCGGTCTTAAAGAATTTGAGGTGGAACTCCTGAAATTCGGCGTCGATCTGTTGGCGTGGGACGCCAGGGCGGATGCGCATCATCATGCCGTAACGCGCGTCGTTATCGGGACGAATCGGGATGGGAGTGTAGACGTCGGCGTCATTCCAGGTGAAGCGGACGGGAAGGACGCCGATGATTGTGTAGAACTTGTCGTTGAGACGAAGCGATTGGCCGAGGACGTCGCGGCGGCCGAAGAAATGGCGCTGCCAGAAGGCGTAGCTGAGGACAGCGACGTCTTCCACTTTGGATTCGTCGCCGGCGTCGCTGGGGTGAAATGTGCGACCAAAGAGCGGAGGGACGCCGAAGAAGTCGAAAGCATTGGGTGAGAAGTATTCCTGAATGACGGCTTCCGGGATGCCGTGTTCGGTGAGGACGACACTGCGGCGGTCGTTGAGGACCATAGCTTCGACGGACTTGGCGTTCGCGCGCATTTCGAGGAACTGCGGCATGGTGTAGTTGATATAGCTGTCGTCCTTTTTTCCGTTGAGTACGTGAGCGCCGCCGATGCGGTCGGCGGCGGTGTAGGGGTAGGGATCGATGAGGACGGCGTAGACGACGCTGAAGATGGCGGTGGTGGCGCCGATGCCGAGTGCGAGGGAGAGAATGGCGAGGATGGTGGAGAGGCGGGAGCGGGCGAGGAGGCGGAGGGCGTAACGGAGATCGTGGGTTGCGGACATGAGGGGACCTCCTTGCGTGTTGTGATGCGGGCGGACGAGGATACGAGGTAGAGACGCCGGAGGTGGGGGATTTGTTCCGTCGGACGGAGCGATTCGTGATGAGGCGGAGAGGCCTGCGATCTGTGAAGCGATCGCGGCTACAGGGTGGCGGGGTGGAATTTCTTTCGAGCGTATAGAGACGGGAGGGAGTGGGAAAAACCGCACCCTTTTAAAAGCTAAAGGGTGCGGCACCCAACTGCCGGTTTTCGGGACAGAAATTTCACGAGCGGGGCGTGGGGTTTTGTTTTGCGGCGGCTTTTTCGGACATTTGGGTGAGGCGGGCTTTGACGATTTTTTTGAGGAGGGCGGCAGGGAGGGGTTTGTCGATGGGGAAGCGGACGGTGCCTTTGGAGACTTCGAAGCGTGAGAGTTGGGGGCGGAATTTGTCGATGACGAAGTAGCTCATGGGGAAGAGGCTGCAGTGATCTCTGAAGGCGGCGATGGCGAGGATGCTGCCGCTGTGTTTGAAGGTGGGGATGCCGTAGCTGAGAGTTTCGATTGTGGATTTGGGGCAGGCGGAGAGGATGGCGGCGCGGACGGATTGGAGGGTGGTGCGAGCGGGTTCGGGGAGGTGGGAAAAATAGTTGGCGACGGCTTGATCGTTCGCCGGTTTGACGGCGCTTTTTGGGGAGGTGGATCGGGTGGATTTTTTCATGGGATCGACACGCGTCATGGCTCACTAAAAACGCCGGCGGGACGCCCTTCCTGCGTCGGGGTAAACCGGCGCTACCGAAGACTAGGGGAGTTTGCCGCCGAAGCGGCCGGCGTCTTCGAAAAGGGAGAGGAGGTTCGTCATGCTGAGGAGGGAGCGGGTGGCTTGGTTGAGGTTGATGAGTTCAAGTTTGCAGCCGCGGGTGCGGCAGGAGACGTAGAGAGTAGCGAGGGCGCCGAGGCCGGAAGAGTCCATGTGCTGGACTTGCTTCATGTCGATGATGATGCGCTTTTCGGCGGGGAGAAGATTGCGGACTTCGTTGCGGAGTTGGGGGGTGTGGTCGGAGACGAGTTTGCCGTGGCATTCGATGACGGTGGCGCCGTCGACGCGGTAGGTGTTGAGGTGGAAGTGTTGGGAGGACTGGGGAGATGGGTCGGGCATGGGCGTACTCCTTGTGGAAGGAATGCGGCGAGATTATAGCGGGTTGGGGGCGGGTTGGGAATTTTTGAGCGAGCGGGCGATGCGACGGATGGGCTGAAGACGGGTACGGCAGTGCCGTGCCCATACGGTTACACGAAATGTTGAATTGGAGGCGACCGTGGGCCGATATCACGCGCGGATTGGTGTAGGCTTTGGCGGCGAGATGGAAGAGGAGGAAGTGTGGCGGAGGAGACGGCGGGGCGAGGTGGGTCGGAGCGGGGCGGAGATGATGCGGAGCGCGAGTGGGCGGAAAGTGATGCCGGTTGCGGAGTTGATCGGGTTTGAGCTGGCGGAGGTGGGCGAGGGACGCGCGATTGTGACCCTGGAAACGGGACCGCAGCATACGAATCCGATGGGAACGACGCACGGAGGAATTTTGTGCGACATTGCGGACTCGGCGATGGGGATTGCGTTTCATTCGACGCTCTCGCCAGGAGAGTCGTTTACGACGGTGGAGCTGAAGATTAATTTTTTTCGGCCGGTGTGGAAGGCGCAGTTGCGGGCGGAGGGGAAAGTGGTGCGGCGCGGGAAGACGGTCGGATATGTGGAGTGCGAAGTGTCGGACGAGAATGGGCGGGCGAT
>Ga0209006_10004500_pt1 | contig 12648 bp, 9 predicted proteins | sample JacPin_JW_Ref_O2_FD_188567 | JGI IMG/M metagenome (GOLD analysis project Ga0209006, IMG submission 188567) | Forest soil microbial communities from Algoma, Ontario, Canada - Jack Pine, Ontario site 1_JW_Ref_O2 (SPAdes) (version 2) | ecosystem: Environmental > Terrestrial > Soil > Boreal...
CTTCTGCTCCGGCGGCGACCTGGGTGGACGGAAGGATTCGTCAGCCCCCACGCCTACGCTCGAACAGCGAGCCGATGAATTGCACCGCCATGGCGAAACGGCGCGCCTGCTGCATGAGATGCCCAAGCCCACGTTGGCGATGATCAATGGAGTAGCTGCCGGAGCCGGGCTGGCGCTGGCGCTGGCCTGCGACTTGCGGGTGGCGGCCGGCGAAGCGCTGCTGACCACCTCCTACGTAAACGTTGCACTCTCCGGGGACTTGGGTTCGAGCTACTTCCTAACCCAATTGGTCGGGTCCGCCAAAGCACGTCAACTGATGCTCCTGAGCGATAAAGTTGACGCGGCTGAGGCCCATCGCATCGGCCTCGTCAACCTGGTCGCCGACCCCGGTACGCTGCGGGAGACGACCATGAGGGTCGCTCGGCGCCTCGCGGAGGGCCCGGCGGTCGCGCTGCGCTATATCAAGCGGAATTTACTGTGTGCCGAAACGGACTCATTGAGCGAGGTGATGGACAGCGAGGCATTCGGCATGGCGCGCTGCGGCCGCACGCAGGACGTCAAGGAGGCCGCGCAGGCTTTTCGCGACAAGCGCCCGCCGATTTTCAAGGGTTGCTGAGGCGACGACGCAACTCTCTCATTTCACGCGGAGACCGACAATGGAAGCAGCAGAGCAAGTTCAGGACAGCGCCGCCAAGGACGATCACGGGAAAATCACCGATGCCGACGTCGAGCGTGCGCGCCGTCAAATCGGCGTGCCGAAATTCAGCTTCAACAAGCCGTACAATTCGGTCGCCTCGACCGACGTCCTGAGTCACTTTGCCTGGGCCTGCGGCGACGACAATCCCCTGTGGCACGACCGCGGCTATGGCGCGAAGACACGGTGGCGCGACCAGATCGCCTTTCCGTTGTTTCTGCACTCCACCGGCTCCAATCTCACAGCCAAACCGGACGCGCAGAACAAAGCGCTATTCAAGGGTTTGTTTCGCGGCGTCGGAAAATATTACACCGGTGTGTCGTGGACTTGGTGGCGGCCGGTGTACCCCGACGAACGGCTGTTCGTGGAGCGCGTAACCTCCGATATCAAGGTCAACCCGAAATCCTCGTTCAGCGGTGGGATCTCGGTCACCGAAGTCTATCGCGACGTGTGGGTGGATCGCGCCGGCATCCCCGTGGGGCGTCGCGAGGAGTCCTACTTGAGCGCCGAACGCGAGGGCAGCAAGAAGACAGGCCGCTATGCCGGCATCAAGCGTCATACCTACACGCCGCAGGACATCGCGGGAATCGACGCGGTCTATGCGGCTGAACAGCGCCGCGGCCCGGAGAAGCGGTTGTGGGACGACGTGCAGATCGGCGAGCCATTGACACCGATTGCGAAGGGGCCGATGACCACCGTCGACATCATCGCCATGCACATGGGATTGGGCTTGTCGAGCAGCGGCATCGGACCCCTGCGCTACAACTGGAAGCAGCGCTCGCGAATGCCGGCATTCTACGTAGCCGATCAGTACGGCGTACCCGATGTGGTGCAGCGAGTTCATTGGGACCATGACCGTGCGACCGAGTTGGGATTGCCCACATCCTATGACTATGGGCAGATGCGTACGAGTTGGCTGATTCACCTCGTGGCCAACTGGATGGGCGATGACGGCTGGCTCTGGAAATTAGATTGCCAGTCGCGCGCCTTCAACTTCATGGGCGACACCACGATTTGCTCCGGTGAAGTCGTCGACAAGCGCATCGAGGGAGTTCATCACATCGTGGAACTCAAGCTGGCCGGAACCAATCAACGCGGGGAGGTTACCGCTCCCGGCACGGCAACAGTCATTTTGCCGTCCGGCAGAGGCCCGGCCATCCTGCCCGCGCCGCCGGCCGACATGTGTCAGCGCGGCGCCGAGATGCTTCAGGGTGCGGCCGATCGCTTACGTGAGGGTTAGTCCCATGCCCCGCACCTACGATCTATATATCGATGGTCGGCCCGAAAAGCCGGCTTCGGGGGAATATTTCGACACCGACAATCCCTATACGGGTGAAGTATGGGCAAGCATTGCCCGTGGCAATGCAGCGGATGTCGAGCGTGCCGTAGCGGCGGCGACGCGCGCGCTGCCGGTCTGGAATGCCCTCAAGCCCGCGGATCGTGGCCGACTGCTGTTGAAGCTGGCCGACTTGATCGACCACGATGCGAAAGCGTTGGCCGCGGCCGAGGTGCGTGACAACGGTAAGCTATACGCGGAGATGCTGCCCCAGGTGCGCATGGCGGCCGACTGGTATCGCTACTACGCCGGGATTGCCGACAAAATCGAAGGCTCGGTGATACCGACGGGCAAGGCCAATATGTTCACGTTCACGCGCCACGAGCCGCTGGGCGTGGTGGCGCTCATTACTCCGTGGAATTCGCCCTTGCTGTTGTTGTCGCATAAGCTTGCCACGGCTCTCGCAGCCGGCAACGCCGTCGTCGTCAAACCATCGGAGTTCGCCTCGGCCTCCACGTTGGAATTCGCGGAGCTGTTCGCGCTCGCCGGCATTCCACCGGGCGTCGTCAATGTGGTGACGGGCTTCGGCGGCGAGGCCGGCGCGGCATTGGTCGCTCATCCGAAAATCGCGAAAGTGGCGTTTACCGGCTCGGAGTCCGGCGGCCGGAAGATCAACGAAGCGGCGGCTCGGGAATTCAAGCAGGTGGCGCTGGAGATGGGCGGCAAATCGCCGAATATCGTCTTCGACGATGCCGATTTGGATGCCGCCGTAGTCGGGGCGATCGCGGGTATCTTCGCCGCCGGCGGCCAGACCTGCATCGCCGGCTCACGATTGTTGCTGCAAAGGACCATTCACGATCGCTTCGTCGATCGACTGGTCGAGATGGCGGGCAGCGCCCATATCGGCGACCCGATGCAGGCGTCGACCCATGTCGGCCCCATCGCGACGCAGCCGCAATACGAGAAAGTTTTGCAGTACATCGACATTGCCCGACACGAAGGGGCGCGCTGCGTGCTCGGCGGCGAACCCTATACGGGTCCCGGCGCCCGCGGCGGCCGTTTCATCGCGCCCACCATCTTCACCGGCGTGCACAATCAGATGCGCATCGCACGCGAAGAAGTCTTTGGTCCGGTGTTGTCGGTCATTTCCTTCGACACCGAGGAGGAGGCCTTTCAAATTGCGAACGACACGCCCTATGGTCTGGCAGCAGGAGTGTGGACCTCGGACATCGGCCGCGCCCTTCGCGCCTCCGAACGGCTGCAGGCCGGAACGGTGTGGATAAACACCTATCGAATCGGCGGTGCGTCGACGCCGTTCGGCGGCTACAAGCACAGCGGCATCGGCCGCGAGGGCGGCGTCGAGGCCATCAAGGAATGGGTGCATACGAAAACCGTTTGGATCTGCGGCAATCCGGATACGAACTTTCCCTTCGTGATGCGCAGGTGATGCTCACGCGGGGCTCGCGATCGACGAACACTTGGGGGAGGAAGGACGATGGAAATTACGGGAAAAGGGGCGGTCGTGACCGGAGCCGGCAGCGGCATCGGACGGGGCATTGCCTTGGCGCTCGCGCAGGCCGGCGCCGGCGGTGTCATCGTCGCCGACGTTCAGCGGGAAAAGGCCGAAGCCGTCGCCACGGAGATCCGCGCACTCGGCGTCAACGCGGACAGCTGCCGCTGCGACGTGAGTCGCGCCGAATCCGTGGAAGCCTTGGCCGATTTCGCCTGGCAGACCCTGGGTCATGTCGAAATCCTGTGCAACAACGCCGGCGTGGTCACGACGGGCCCCGGCTTCGATACCACCGAGCAGGACCTGCGCTGGCAATTCGAGGTCAATGTCTTCGGGGTATTTTTCGGCTGCAAAATCTTTGGTCAGCGCTTCTTGAGGAGCGGCGAGAAAGCATGGATTTGCAATACCGGCTCGCATCACTCGGTGGGCACTCCGTCGGTCGGGTTGCCCACCTATGTGGCGACCAAGCATGCAGTTTTGGGTTTCACCGATGCGTTTCGGCTGGAATATGGCAGCCGCATCGGCTTCAGCATCCTGTGTCCGGGGATCGTCAATACCAATGCCTGGGATGCGGGCCGGAACCGCCCCGGCGAATTGGGCGGACCGACTCAAGGCAACCCGCAAAACCAAGCGGCTCTACAAACTTACGGGCTGTCGCCGGAGTTCGTCGGAAAGCTCGTGGCGCAGGGCATTGAACGGGAGGAGTTCTTCATCTGGACCCATCCGTTCACACTGGAACTCATCGAGAAGCGCTACCGCGAAGGCCGGGATTCCATTCAGCGGCAGTGGCCCGACGGCCCCCTGCCCGTACACAAACGGACGCCGTCGCGCGTTTAGTCCGTTCGGTCCCACGTGAAGCAGCAACAATCGATATGGAGACATGGCAATGGGCGACTTGAATGGTAAGGTGGCGATCGTCCTGGGCGCATCGACGCTCGGAGGAATGGGTGAGGCCGTTGCCCGGCGCCTGAAGGCAGAGGGTGCCACACTGGCGGTGTCCGGGCTCGGAGCGGCGCCGTTGGACACCCTGGCGAAGGAACTCGGCGGCACCGCCTGCGAGGCGGACATTACGCGAGAAGGCCAAATCAAGGCCTTGGTGGAGCACACACTGCGTCATCACGGACGGCTCGACATTGCCGTCAACGTCGCCGGTGTCGCGCCGCGCGTCCCCTTCAAGGACTTCACCGAAGATCACTTGATGTTCATGGCGAAGATGCATTTCATAGGGCCGGCCATGTTCATCAAGCATGTGGCCGAGGTCATCGTGGACGGCGGCGCCATCGTCAATATTTCCTCGTTGTCCGCGTACGACCCGCTGTCCGGCATCGTCGGCTATGCCGCATCGAAGCGTGCCGGCGACCGGGTCGTGCAAGGCGCCGCCTTGGAATACCGGCACAAGCGGCTACGCATCAACGGCATCATTCCCTCCTTGGTCCCGACCGAACTCTCGCGGCAAGGCATGCGCAACTTTGGGGCCGATCCGGCCGCCTTCGAACAAAGCTTCGTGGACCTCACACCACTGGGGCGGATCACCCGCCCGCAGGACATAGCCGCATTTGCCTATATGCTGGTCCGCGATGAATTCTTCGAAACCGGTCAGATCATGCATTACGGCGGCGGCAACTCGTTGCTCGGCCACCCGCGATTTCTGGCGTAGGAGCGCCGGAACTGACGATGAGTCAGACTCATCGCACCTTAAGCATCCCGAGGCGATGGGCGCGTCTGCGCATCGAAACGATCGATAGTCAGGACACGTTTCCGCGGAAACGCGCGTTAACTATAATTCTCCATATACGATGCATATCGTTGATTTATAACGATTATACATTGGATCACGGGTCCGTTCTCTTGATCAGCTGCAAAACGGACTTGAACTTTGGATGATCGGACTTCCGCAGCCATTCGAAGAGGACCATCTCGGGCGAGGCCAAGGTGGCACCGGCTGAGCCCAGGCGTTGCATTGCCAAGCGATGATCAAAAGGAGACCTTGAACCACACGCCGGTTCGACCACCCACACCCGGCGACCCCTGCGCAGCAGCCCCAAAGCGGTCTGCATTAGGCACACATGCGCTTCACAACCGGCAATGACGACTTGACCGGCAATAGTCCGTCCCCGGTCCAGCTCTTCGACGAGTCCGTCCTCGCAGGCATCGAAATGCAATTTCGGGACGGTGGCGTCACACCGAGCGCGCACGTCGTCGACGTTGGGACCGAGTCCTTTCGGATTCTGCTCAGTACCCACCACGCGAATGCCGAGAACACGCGCCGCATCGGCCAGCAACACGGCGCGGCGAACGACGTTCTCCGACTCGTGGATGGCCGGCATCAACTTCGCCTGGTAGTCAACCAGGACCAGGGTGCACCGATTAACGTCAATTGCGTCCACGATTGCTCCTGCTTGCTTTCTCCGGCGCAGCCGCCATGGCGACGAGTCGGTCGAGGTACCTGTCGAACAGCTCTTGTGAAGCTTGCTTGAACATGCGGATTCGCCCCGTGTGGCTCAGCATGAGCAGTCCGACGATGTGCGCGAAGAGTGCAGTGATCTCTGCCAACGCGTCCCCCGGCGGCATCCCCATGGTTTCGAGGGCGTCCTGAGTGGGGCGAAGCGCGTCGCGCAGGCGCGCGTTGAGCGTCTCGTTCAACGCTGGTGTCAGGCCGCGCGGCTGCAGCCCCTGGAACAGGTAGAAGCCAAGGTCGAGGTCGCGTGGGTTCTCCCGATAGAATTCGAAGAAGGCCTTGGCCGTAGCCATCAACAAGACCGCGCCGGATTCGGTGCATTCGGCCCGCGCCGTCTCCACTCGGCCGTTCAATCGCTTGAGCGACTCGCCGAGCAATGCGGCGTACACCTCTTCCTTGCTCGCGAAGTAGCTGTAGATGGCGCCGGGCGTGTACCCGGCACGCTTCGCAATCTCCCGAATGCTGGTTTTCTCCAGACCCAACTCAAAGAAAGCTGCCCGGGCGGCGTCGAGCAATAGAGCCCTTCGGGCGTCGACGAGCACGCGCTGACGAGTATCGCGCGGATGCTCCGCCGTACGCTGAGCAGGGGCCCGCTTGGCAGGGAAACGCTGCGGGGCGGCAGACGACTTGGCCATTCCGGCTCCTAAGAGTATGCGAAGTCCTCATTGTAAACGTTGACCAATAGATTGAACAGTGTTTAAACTAAATGGACACTGTTTACTGAGGAACCGCAACATGAACGTTCCCGACCCTACGCCTTCCCGGGCCAGCCTCATGAGCGGGGACGAGTACCGCGAGTCCCTGCGCAAGTGCAAACCCGTCGTCTACATGGACGGTCACATTGTCGAGAGCGTCGTCGACGAGCCCGGTTTCAAGCCCGGTGTGAATGCGCTGGCTTTCACCTATGACTACGCGCTGAAACCGGAACTCGCACCCCTCGCGCTCGCCAACCAGTCGAAGCGCAACCGGATCGTCAGCCGGATGCTGCACGTAAACGAGTCCTCCGGCGATCTCCTGAACAAGCTGGAAGCGGTTCGGGTTCTGTGCCAGGAGACGGGCTGCGCGCAGCGCTACCTGGCACACGACGCGGTGAACGCCATCGCGCAAGCCGTCGCACGCATCGACGACGCGCGGGGTTCGACGGAGCATCGTGCTCGGTTCGAGAACTACCTGGCCAACGTGCAGGACCGTGACCTCTCGATCGGCGTAGCGATGACGGATGCCAAGGGTGACCGCAGTAAGAAGCCCCACGAGCAAGCGAACCCCGACACCTACGTGCACGTGGTTGAGCGCAACGCCAAGGGCATCGCCATCAGCGGTACGAAGGCAATCGTCACCGGTGCACCCTACATGCACGAATTCCTGGTGATGCCCAGCCGCAACATGGGTCGTGACGACGCCGACTTTGCAGTATGTTGTGCGATTCCCGTCGACGCCAAGGGCCTGACCGTGGTGGCGCGCCCGGCCGGCCGGCCGGGAGAGAAGCTGGAACACGGGAGCGCGCTGTTCTCGCGCAAATACGGACAATCCACCGGCGTCGTCATCTTCGACCGCGTCTTCGTGCCTTGGGAACGCGTCTTCTATGAAGGCGAGTGGGAGCACAGCCACGTACTTACCTACAGCTACGCGACTCACCACCGCCACAGCTGTATTGCCGCCCGCGCGGGCTTTGGCGACCTGTTGATCGGCGCAGGCGCGCTGATGTGCGAAGCGAACGGCTTCGACCCGGGCGCGAAGAGCAGTTTGCGTGATCCCATGGTCGAGCTCATCAAGATTACCGAGGGCTTCTTTGCCTGCGGCGTCGCGGCCAGCGTGTATGCGGCACAGGACCCCTACAGCGGCTCCTTCATGCCGGAGCCGGTATTCAGCAACATCGGCAAGTTGCTGCTCGCCACCCAAATCTACGACATGCACCGGCTCGCGCACGAGGTATCCGGTGGTCTCATCGTGGCGCTTCCCGGACCGGACGAAGACCACAACCCCGCCACTGCAGCGACATTGTCGGAGGTGCTGCGCGCAAACCCTGCCGTCCCGTACGACAAGCGGATTGAGACCGCCCGCTTCATCGAAGACCTGACTGCCTCTTACCAGGGCGGCTGGTACTCGGTCATCAGCCTGCATGGCGGAGGGTCGCCGGCAGCCATGAAGCAAGAAATCTGGCGCAACTATCCGGTGGGCACAAAGGTCGAGTTGGTCGAGCGACTGCTGGAGCGCGGGGTGCTGCACCAAGAGGACCGCCCGATCACAAAGAACCGTCAGCCCGGACGCTGCTGCGACACCGGCTGCACCACCCCCGGTCAGCCCGTCATGATCCCGTTGCCCGCGACCCGTAAGGCGGTCGGCGGCGCAAATTAGTTCGTCGATGCAACAGGACTTCGTATGTAACTGATTTTACGTACAATATATTAGCCTCCCCGCCAAACAGAAATATTTTCGGTGACGGCGGTATCCAAAGGGTCGAATTGCCGCTCTTTTAGCGTAGGAAGATCATCTCGGGTGGGGATTTTGCCGGCACAAGACCTTCAGATCTTGGTTTCGGAACTAGCAGCGAGCCACGGACCGCAACTGCGCCGGTTCTTGCTGGCCCGCGTGCGCAATACCGCGGATGTCGCCGATATCGTCCAAGACGTGTACCTGCGCATGTTGCGCATCCCTCATGTTGAGTCCATCCGCTCGCCGGAGGCCTATCTTTTCACAGTCGCCCAGCACGTCCTCCAGCAATACACCCTTCGGCAGTCGCAAGTTCCGCCGTTGATCGATCTCGCAGGAATGCTGGAGCCGCCTCTCGCCACGCCCGACGCCGATCCGGTGCTCGAAGTCGATGCACAGCAGTGCTTGGAGGATTTTCAGCAAGCGCTCGATCTGCTCTCACCAAAGGTTCGCGCAACGTTCATGCTGCACCGACGCGATGGATTGTCGTTTGACGAAATTGGGTCAAAGCTCGGGATCTCGCGGCCGATGGTGAAGAAGAATTTGGTCAAGGCGTTGATGCAATTCCGCCGAACATTGAAAGCAGCGGAGTAAGGACGCCGACATGCAACCGAAAGCCCCGTTGAAACTCAACGAACAAATCTACCAAGAAGCCTGCGAATGGTTCGTTGAATTCCGTTCCGGCGATCTCGACGACTCGGACCGGCGACAATTCGACCTCTGGGCCCGCAAATCGCCCGAACACTTGGCGGCGTACCTTGAAATTGCCGCGATATGGAACGAGGGCTCGGCATTGGACTCAGACCGCAAACGCGATGCCGAGGCGCTGATTGCGCAGTCCGCCGTGGACGTCACGAACGTCGTGCCTTTGTCTGACCGCCCTCGATCAGATGTTTCGCCCACGGCTCTTGCGAAATCAGTTCAGCAATCGCACCGTTGGCATTTCTCGCCGCCACGAGTTCTACTGGCCGCGTCGATAGCCGCCGTCAGCGTGATTGCCGGCTTGCTGATCGGGTATCAACGGTTACAAGCACCGATCTACACGACGACATTCGGTGAGGAGCGCTCCATCACGCTCGAGGATGGGTCGGTCATCGATATTAATTCGCATTCGAAAATCCGGATCCGGTATACAGCGGATGAACGAAACGTCGATCTGCTCGAAGGCCAGGCACTTTTCCACGTCGCGAAGAATCCCGCGCGTCCTTTCTTTGTCAGCAGTGCGACCACACAGGTTCGCGCGGTGGGCACCGAGTTTGACGTCTACCAGAAGCTCGGTGGCACCGTCGTTACGGTTGTCGAAGGCCGCGTCGCCGTGCTTTCACGATCCGACACTGGCGCCGGCGAAGTAGCCGATCCACACGCGGCTGCAGCTCTTCGCGGAGGCACGCTGGACGCGCAGAAGCTGCAAGTTGGTGGTAACCCACCCATTCTTCTTTCCGCCGGCGAGCAGGTCCTCGTGACACCCTGGACGATGCAGAAAGCCGATCACCCTAATATCGCAATCGCGACCGCTTGGACCCAGCGACAGCTGGAGTTCGAATCTGCCTCGCTGTCGGACGTCGCGGAGGAATTCAACCGCTACAACCAACGCCAACTCGTCATCGAAGATCCCACGCTATACGACTTCCACATCAGCGGCGTATTTTCGTCGAGCGACCCGGCCTCTCTCGTACGATTCCTGCGGGAACGGCCGGGAGTACGAGTGACTGAGACTCGGACGGAAATCCGCGTTTCAAGAAATATTTTGTGACCGGGGGTATACAAACCAAATTCAATCGCTCTTCAAGTGCATGAGCCCGTCGCAACGTCAGACGACGGCGATAAAACGCCTCATCAGAGGCACGGGGAGCTTCATGCGCTTGAGCATTGCTGTTGGGGTGGTTTGTTTATCCTTCGTCGGACTATGTTCTGCGGCGGGATCTTGGGCATCGATGACAAGGGAGACCAATATCCCGGCGCAGGGCCTCGGCCCAGCGCTCGAGCTATTGGCGAGGGAGTTTGACGTTCAGATCGTCTTCGTATCCGAGGACATCAATCATCTGCACACGCAAGGCGCCATCGGAAAGTTCACACCGGAGCAGGCGCTCAAGCAACTGCTGATCGGCACGGGGCGAACGTTCAAGTACTTGGATGAAAAAACCGTGACGATCGTCCCGGTGGTGCCAAATGCCGAACCCATTGCCTATTCGCGCACCGCGGGCACCGACGATCCACGGGTGGCGCAGGAACAGAATGGCGCGACTGGGAAGCAATCGGTTTCCGACGCGCCGCCGGCACCGGCCGTCAGGAGCGAGGATGCCCCCCACGAAGCCCTTGGGGAAATCATCGTCACAGCGACCAAACGTGCAGAGAACCTCAATAAAGTACCCATCAGTATCTCCGCATTGACGCCGGAAGCGATGGCACAGTCCGGCGTCAAGAGCTTTCGCGACGTCGCTGCGCTCGTGCCGGGAATCGAGTTCGACAGCGTTACGAACTGGGGCCCGAACCTCAACAACATCGCAATCCGCGGGGTCAATTCCACGATTGGCACGGCGACCACCGGCATCTATCTTGACGACACGCCGATTCAGTCGCGAGTACAAAGCTTCAGCTACATCGGTCAACCGCTGCCATTGACCTGGGATTTGGAGCGAGTCGAAGTTGACCGGGGACCCCAAGGTACCTTGTTTGGCGCGGGCGCAGAGGGCGGCGCGGTACGATTCATTCCCAGCGCGCCCAGTTTGACGGAATTCCGCGGACTCGCGCATACCGAGGTCAGCGAGACCAAGAATGGCGGCTGGAGCTACGAAGCGGGAGTGGCAGCCGGGGGCCCACTCGTCCAGGATGCCGTCGGCGCCCGCATTAGTCTCTGGGATCGAAAGGATAGCGGCTATGTTGACCGGGTCGACCCGTTTACCGGTGCTACGGTAGACGCAAACGCCAATCGATCGGAGAGCAAGGCGGGCCGTATCGCCCTCGCCTATCGGCCTTCGGATGCCCTGACGATCACTCCCTCTGTCAACTATCAGTCGCAGCAAACGCATGACAGCAGTACTTTTTATGAGGCCTTGTCGAACACCCACGATGGCGTCTACAGGAGCGGGCGGTTGCTCCAACAGCCCACCACGGATTCGCTGTATCTACCCTCCGTAAAAATTGAGGCCAACCTTGGTTTTGCGGATCTGACGTCCGTAAGCTCCTACTATCATCGGGACGCATCGACCCTGTTCGACAACACCAACCTCCTGGGCGCGTTGCTGGGCGGTTACGGCAGCCCATTGGGACCCTCGTATCCCACTGCCTATTCGCAAGCTTCGCCCGGATATATCAATCTGAAGCAGAGCTTCATCTCCCAAGAACTGCGGCTTGCCTCATCCGATGCACACGCACCGATAACCTGGGTTGCGGGACTGTTTTATTCCAGGGTTCGACAGGAGGACAACGAAACCGTCGATTCCCCTGTTTTCGGGCCTCCCAACCCGGTCCTCTACACGGATCAAGATATTCTCGACACACAAGTCGCCGCCTTCGGCCAATTAGATTACCGGCTGACTGAACGTCTGAAGTTGACGGCGGGCGTCCGTGTCGCAAACGTGAAATACGATGCCATCCAGTTCGTAAGCGGTCTGCTCAATACCGGCGTTCCTCCGGTCGCCTCGGGCGCGTCTCGGGAAACTCCGGTTACGCCCAAAATCGGTGGGTCATTCCAATACGATGACAACAATCTATTCTACGTATCCATCGGCAAAGGATACCGCGTCGGCGGAGTCAATACGCCATTGGCGGACTACTGCAACGTCACCACTCCGGCTCCGAAGACTTACAATTCCGACTCCGTCTGGAGCTATGAAATCGGCGCCAAGGACTCCTTGCTGGACGGCCGTTTGCTGATCGATACCAGCGTATTCCACATCGATTGGAAGAACATTCAGCAACCGGTATTGATCCCGAGCTGCGGTTTTGAATATTTCGCCAATCTCGGTTCGGCCACCAGTAACGGCTTCGATCTGGCGCTGAGCGCATTGGTGGGAGACCACTTCAAGCCGTCTCTCGCGGTGGGTTACACCAATGCTCACTATACCAAGACGATCCTGATCAACGGCATCGTAACCGTCGACAAGGGCGATGCCATTGGGACCATTCCGCAGGTACCTTCGCCGTGGAATGTGACGGCATCGACCGAATACACTCTAAATGCCCTGGCCGATTGGCGGGTCAGCTGCGCCCGGCACCATTCAACCGGAGCGGCCGCCGTCCGCGACTTTGTGAAAATGCCGGCGACCTGCGTTCCCGGC
>Ga0209006_10004501_pt1 | contig 12646 bp, 8 predicted proteins | sample JacPin_JW_Ref_O2_FD_188567 | JGI IMG/M metagenome (GOLD analysis project Ga0209006, IMG submission 188567) | Forest soil microbial communities from Algoma, Ontario, Canada - Jack Pine, Ontario site 1_JW_Ref_O2 (SPAdes) (version 2) | ecosystem: Environmental > Terrestrial > Soil > Boreal...
TCTGATCGCGCTGATCACCTTCGTCTGCTATCGCCTGCAACTGAATCTCACTGTCACCGGCTTCATCTACCTGATTGCTATTGTGCTGCAGTCCCTGATGGGGAACTTCCTCTCATCCGCATTGGTTTCCGTGGTTGCCGTTCTGTGTCTGGATTTCTTCTTCACACCTCCACGCTTTTCTCTTGAGGTCACAAGTCCGCTGGACATACTGGCTCTGATTTCGTTCGTGACTACGGGTCTGGTCGTGTCTCGACTCACCACCCGAGTGCGCGAGGAGGCAGCGATCTCGGATCGCCAGCGGCGCCAGGTGGACCGACTGTACCGACTGGCGCAAATGCTACTGGCAGTTGATCCGGAAAAGACGACTTGCGCCACTTCGATCGAACTGTTTCGGAATGTTTTTGATCTTCGGTCGGTCTGCCTGTTCGATGCGGCAAAGGCAGAAATATACTGCACGGGTACTATTCCCAGTAGCCTCGCGGATCAGACCAGAGATGCATGCTCGTCAGGCCAAGACAGCCAGAATGTACACTCGGGGATTCTGACTCGATGTTTATACACTGGAGGGAAAGCGATCGGTGCGATCGGATTTGAAGGTCTATGCGATCCAGAACTAACGGCGGGAGCTCTCTCCACACTTGCCGCGGCGATGCTGGAAAGGGCGCATACCTTCCGTACCGCCAGCCATGCTGCGGCTGCCGCGCAAGCGGAATTATTTCGCGGAGCTCTTCTGGATGCGCTTGCCCACGAGTTCAAGACTCCACTCGCAACCATCGTGACCGCTGCGGGAGGCCTCCGCGAACTCGGACCTATGTGCCCAGAGCAGCTAGACCTGACAGATATTGTTGAAACAGAGGCTTCCCGGCTGAGCTTGCTGACCTCCCGACTGCTTCGAACCGCGCAGTTGGATCGCGAAGAGGTCAAGCCGCAACTAGAATTCACCGACATGGCGGATCTAGTTACGGTCGTGGCCGACCAGTACTCAAGACAATGGACCGATCGAAGACTCTCCATTCGGAAACACGCAGTGGCCACGGAGGTGATGGCAGACCCTGAGTTACTCCAGCTGGCTCTGCGACAGCTACTGGACAACGCCTGCAAATATTCCGTCCCTGGCTCCGCGGTTAGCGTAAGCATCGACTCGCAGGATGAGTGGTTAGCGATTCGCACCGCAAACAGTGGCAGTCGTATTCGTCCGAATGAACGGTCACGTATTTTCGAACGGTTTTATCGGGGCGCCGAGGCGCAGGACAAGGCGCCGGGGTCGGGTCTGGGTTTATATGTAGCGCGGAAAATCGTTCATGCACACGGCGGGAGCCTGGATCTGGAGATGGGGTCGACCGCGCGTGAAGATACGGCTTTCCTTCTGGCCCTACCGCTGGCAGTGAGAGAGTTTCGAAATCACCTGGACATAGAATCACAATGACTACGGACCGGCTCAATACATTGGTCGTCGATGACGAGCCGTCCTTTCGCCGAGTACTGAGAACCTCCCTGGCCACTAGCGGATTTGCGATCGAGGAAGCGAGAAGTGGCGAGGAAGCTGTCGCGATTCTTGCCCAATCCACCTTTGACCTCGTGCTACTCGACGTGAATATGCCGGGCATTGGTGGGGTGGAAGCATGCCGCGAAATTCGCGCGCACATGCCGAAGATCGGCATCGTAATGGTCACGGTGCAGGATGGCGAGAGCGAGATTGTCAAAGCTCTGGAAGCAGGCGCGGACGACTACATCACAAAGCCTATCCGGTTTCGCGAGCTTGTTGCACGGCTAAGAGCGGTGTTACGCAGACTTCGTAACGACGATGCCAACGAGCCGGCACTGTTGCAGGCGGGCGACTTCGAACTTGATGTAAATCGCCATGTGTTTTATCGGCAGGGAGAAATTGTCCACCTTACTCCGACCGAGTTCGAGCTGCTGGCGCTGCTGATGCGGAATCAGGGGGTGCCAGTAACGCATGCCAGATTATTGCGCTCCGTCTGGGGGCCAGAATACGGCACTGAGCTTGACTACCTGCGCTCTTTTGTCAAAACGCTGCGTCAAAAGGTTGAGAAAGATCCCTCCAAACCAAAATATATTGTCACAGAACCCTGGGTTGGGTACCGCTTCTGCAATCCGCGGGATGGGTCACCGACCGTACCTGGTGATGTGTCGCAGTAAGTTTTCGCCGCCGACTGGCACCTCCAAGTACTACTTCTTCATCCTGCTATCAAAGAACTTATCCAAGTCAGTCGAATAATTAATGCCTGATCTTCACGGTTTCTTCACGCCGTGCAGTCTACTCTCCTCCCCACATTGGGGCGTTGAATCATTTTGCTTTCCGCCTGGTGGTGCATCTCAGCTGATGCTTTGAGAAAGTTTGAGCAGTTTCTGCTCTTGTCATTGAGGCACGAGACGACTGCCGGGGGTGACCTTGGAATGGGAAGACCGCTGCTCAAGGCTCAATGTGGGGACAGGTTTATGCGTTCTTTATGAACTTTTTATCCGACCTTTATAAGTTTTCGAATGTGATAGTGAATTGAGTGCCAAGCGGAAAGGACTCGAACTTGAAGATCATGAAAGCTCTATTGCGTAAGCCCGCAGCGGTGTCAGCGTTGCTCCCGATGTTTGTCTTGAATCTCTGTGTTGGTCAGGGTGCGCGCTGTTACGCACAGGCGCAAGCTCAACCGGAAGCGCCACCAAAAGTGGCTGCTCTGCACGAACCATCGCCCACAGAGACAAATACGAACAGCACGGCACCTGCGGCCGCCAAGCCTACAGCTAAGCCCGATCCAGACATCTCGCTTGATATCGCCAAGGAATTGGCTGTCATGAAGGCGCGCATCGAACAGCTCGAAGCGGAACTGAAGAGCCGCGCGGCCACCGATCCCGCAACGACACCTGCCGCGGCACCAGCCTCTCCTGCTCCGGTGGCTACGGCCACAGCAACCGAAGCTGCTCCGTCGCCAGCCCCAGTTGCCCCGCCGACACAAGAGGCCCGTGCCAGCTTACCCGCGAAGCCTGCCCCCACCGAACCCTTTGCTTACGCCGATTGGACCTGGCTCAACGGCACTGCCCGTAATAAAGACGCGGTCTGGGACTCGAAATTCTTCACGCCAGAGATCCGCCTCGATACCGATTTCGTGAGCAGCTTCAACCATCCCAAAGACGACACAATCGGCGGATCGACCGAAATCTTCCGCTCCAACGAAGTCCAGTTAGATCAAATCAGCTTCGGCGGCGACTTCCACTGGCAAGATGTCCGCGCCAGGATCCTGACCATGGGCGGAATGTTTGCCGTGACTACGCCGCGCAATGACGGTAGCGTCGGGCGCGGCCAGTGGGACCTGCGCGGCGCATACAAATATTTTTCTGAAGCCTACGGCGGTTATCACTTCAACGTAAATCACGGGATCAACGTCGACGCAGGAATCTTTGTGTCGTACATCGGCCTGTTCAGCTACTACAACTTTGACAATTGGGCCTATCAGCCCTCCTATGTCTCTTCGAACACACCGTGGTTCTTCAATGGCCTTCGAATTCAGTGGTTCCCCACGAACAAACTGAAAATCGAACCTTGGATCATCAATGGCTGGCAATCCTATGGCCGGTTCGGCACCAAGCCTGGAGTCGGCGGCCAGATCTTGTATCGTCCGGCTCCCTGGATTTCGCTGGTCTTCAATAACTACGGGGTGGGCGAAGACACGTTGTGGACGGGGAATGTGCCACTCGGTCGTTCGCGCTTCCACTCCGACAACAGCGTCGAGATCAAGTATTACGACAGGCCGGACAAGTTCGTCGACAAGATGGCCTTCTCGCTCACCGGCGACCTGGGCTGCGAATACGGCGGCGGTGTGAGTTGCCACCACAACGAGCCGCTGACTACTGCCGCGAATGGCTCACCGAAGGGCGGCCCGCAGCAGAGTTTTGCTGGGTGGATGCTCTACAACCGCTGGTGGTTCAACAAAGACAAATACGCGATTACGGTCGGGGGGGGCGCGTTCGACAATCCCGGACGGTACCTCACGTTGCTGCAGCCGATCAACGGAGCCGATGCCGTTTCCGGATCTCCGTACTTCCCGGAAGGTCCCGGGTTGCCGTTCAAGGCCTGGGATAACTCAATCACGTTCGATTACATGCCCAAGCAATACATCACGTTTCTATGGGAGTTTGGATATCGTCACGCGGACGTGCCCTACTTTACCGGCCGGGGCGGCATTACGCCCCCGGGTGGAAATAACGGGGCCCCCGGTCAATTTGTCTGCATGGACAACACGCCTGCTGGCACCTCTCTGACTCCCACGTCTTGCGCCAATGACGGCGGTGTCTGGTATCCCGACCTGCGCAAGGATGAGCCCAGTCTCCGCATGGCGATCATGGTGAAGTTCTAGGCCTTGCGAACATGCTCGCGCGAGCAAGGAGACGAGACGACGAAATGCACGATATGAACCGGAGCAGCCTTCGAAAGTTGTTCCCCCCCGCGGGATTGCTCCGTTTTTTCCTTTTGCTTTCTTTAGCGGGATTGCTAGCCCTCGCGGGTTGTACCGCGCATGCCGACCCTGCAGCGGAGGCGCCACCGCCTGCAAACATCGTGCCTGGGGCTAACCCTGGGTTGTTCACGGTGGATCATCCCGAGCAATTCCCACTGGCGCCCGCAGTTGAGCGATCCTCAACCTCCGAATTAGTGGTCACGGGGCTCGTCGCGCCTGATGTCGCTCGCAATGTTCCGGTGGTCTCGCTCGCCTCGGGACGTGTCGTGGCCATTCACGCTCGCCTCGGCGATACAGTCCAAAAAGGTCAGTTGTTGCTGACCATCCGCAGCGACGACGTTGCAGGAGGTTTCGACGCTTATCGCAAGGCCGTGGCCGACGAGCTTCTCGCACGAAAGCAATTAAATCGTGCCCTGGATATGTTCGCACATGGCGCCATCGCAGAGCAGGATCTCGAGGTCGCGCAAGACACCGAGGACGACGCCAAGGTTACTCTGGCAACCGCGACCGAGCACCTTCGGCTCCTGGGCAACGATCCCGACAAACCCATGGGTATGGTGGACATCGTCGCGCCTACCACGGGCGTAATCACGGATCAGGAAGTGACGAATGCAGCGCTTGTGCAGGCCTACTCATCGCCCAGCCCGTTCACCATCTCGGATATTTCGTCGGTCTGGATTGTCTGCGATGTGTACGAGAACGATCTGGCTACGGTCCGCCTCGGAGACACCGCCGAGATCACCCTGAACGCGTATCCCGGCCGACCGTTCAAGGGAAAGGTGAGCAACATTGGCGCCATCCTCGACCCCAGTATGCGCACCGGGAAGGTCCGAATAGAAGTCTTAAATCCGGGAATCATGCGGCTCGGCATGTTCGCGAAGGCGACCTTCCGTGGTCAGACTGCAGAAATGCACACCATTGTCCCGGCCTCTGCGGTCATGCACATGCACGACCGCGATTTTGTCTTTGTTCCCGCACCCGACAAAAAGTTTCGCCGCATGGAAGTGGTGAGTGGTGACGTCCTCACCGAGAACGCGAGTTTGCAGGAAATCAAGTCGGGTCTCAAGCCAGGGCAACAAGTGGTTACGAACGCGCTGGTTTTGGACCACGTGCTCGCTCAATAACGGATGCTGAATTATATCCGGCCTCGCGAGTGCAGCCCATGGCGCACATTCCGGAACACCGGCCGTCAGGAGCGGCTAAGCCGGGGCAGCGGCAACTAACACAGGACAGAAAATGATTCGGGCACTCGTCGACTTTGCACTGAACAACAAATTTGTGGTGCTCGCCGTGGCCCTCCTGCTTGCTGGCTGGGGAGCGATTTCGTTCCACAACCTGCCGGTGGAAGCTTATCCCGATATCGCCGACAACTATGTAACCGTCATTACGCAATGGCCAGGCCGTTCCGCGGAGGAAGTGGAACAGCAGGTCACGATCCCCATCGAAATCCAAATGTCGGGAATGCCGCACATGACCTTTCTGCGCTCCGAGTCAATTTTCGGCCTGTCGTTTGTGATCATGATCTTCGACGACAGCTCGGTCAACGACTGGAACCGGCAGAAAGTGCTGGAGAGGTTAACTCAAGTGAACCTCCCGCCCGGTCAAAACCTGCAGCCGCAAATCGGCACCGACTGGAGCACCACCGGGCAAATCTACTGGTACACGCTAAGAAGCACAAATCCCCGCTACGATCTGATGGAACTCAGGTCGATCGAAGACTGGGTCCTGCTCAAGCAATTCAAATCCGTTCCGAATGTCGTGGATGTTTCCGACTTCGGCGGTACGGTGCGCGAGTATCAGGTGCGTGTAGATCCCGACAAGCTGGTGTCGTACGGACTCAGCATCGGCCAGGTGGAGCAGCAGCTCGCCAACAACAATATCAATGCCGGCGGCAGCTTCGTTGAGGTCGGCATGCAGCAGATGAACGTCCGCGCCCTCGGGCTGTTCAGCAGCGTGCGCGACATTGAGGATACGGTACTAAAAACTCAAACTGGAACCGCACTGAGGGTGAAAGATATCGCCGAAGTGACTCAGGGTCCTAAGATCCGACTGGGGCACATGGCGAGAGCGAATCACATGGAGGACGGGCGCATCATCGATGAGCCCGATGTGATTCAGGGGGCGGTGCTGATGCGCAAAGGCGCCGAAGAACAGCCCACGCTCGACGCCATTCACAAGAAGGTGGTCGAACTCAATAACGGCCTCCTGCCCCCAGGTGTGAAGGTCGTTCCCATGCTCGACCGCAGCGATCTCCTTTATTTCACACTGCACACTGTCATGCACAATCTGGCCGAAGGCATGATCCTGGTCAGCGTGATCCTGTTCCTGTTTCTACTGAACGTCCGTGCCGCTCTTATCGTCGCGCTAACCATTCCATTCTCTCTGCTTTTTGCCTCGATCTGGCTGGACTTGAGCCATATTCCTGCGAATCTTCTTTCTCTAGGTGCGCTCGATTTCGGAATGGTCGTCGATGGTGCGGTAGTCATGGTCGAAAACATCGTCCGGCATATGAGCCGCCTCAACAATGGACATGGATCGGCGAGCAAGAAGACACCCGCGGAAGCGATTCGTGAAGCTGCGCATGAGGTGCAGCGGCCGGTCTTTTACGCGATCGCCATCATAATCACCGCCTATATGCCGATCTTCACGCTGCAACGCGTGGAGGGTCGGCTGTTCCGGCCCATGGCCTGGACCGTCGCGCTCGCGCTCCTGGGCGCCATGACGTTTTCCGTTCTCGTCGCGCCCGTGCTGGCAGGCATATTTTTTCGTAATGGCGTTCATGAACGGCGCAACCGAGTAATGGATTATCTGACGGAGCGTTACCGGGAGAGACTCCGCTGGGCGGTTCAGCACCGCTGGGTCGTGGCTGGTGTGGGCACCGCGGCACTGGCCGGAACGCTCTACTTAGGATTCGGCGGCGTAATCGGTGCGGAGTTCCTGCCTCATCTGGACGAAGGCGCGATCTGGGCGCGCGGCACGCTCGCCAATAGCACAAGTCTTTCAGAAGGCGAAAAGTTCACCACCAACTGTCGTTATGTGTTCGCTTCCTTTCCGGAGGTGAAGACGGTGGTATCTGAAGTAGGCCGTCCTGATGATGGAACCGACACGGGTGGATTTGGCAACACCGAATACTTTGTCGATCTGAAACCACACGACCAATGGCGCCCGGTGTTTCACAAGAGCAAAGAGGAATTGATTGCCGCCATGAATCGCGCGTTGGAAAAATATCCCGGTGCGATCTGGAACTTCTCTCAGCCCATCGAAGACAACGTTGGGGAAACGATGACGGGCACCAAAGGTTCGCTGGCACTCAAGATCTTTGGGGACGACCTGAAGCTTCTCGAACAGAAAGGCGAGGAAGTCACGGCGGTCATGTCCGACATCCGGGGTATGCACGACGTCAAACTCCTGCGCGATTTCGGTCAACCGAATCTCGACTTGACGATCGACCGCCGCTTGGCCGCCCGTTTTGGAATCAATGTTACCGATATTCAGGATGCTGTCCAAACCGCGGTTGGCGGAAACGCGGTGAGTCAGGTGTTGATCGGAGAGCAGCGCTACGACGTGGTGGCTCGCTACCAAGCTCCGTATCGCAGTACTCAACAAGCGATCGAGAGAGTTCGCCTGCTCTCTCCCACGGGAGAACGCGTATCCCTGGCACAGTTGACCAGTGTGGATGTCAAAGACGGCGCGTACGACATCTTCCGCGAAGGCAACACCCGGTACGTAGCGGTCACGTTTAACGTGAGAGGCCGCGATCTGGGCACCACGGTCGAAGACGCAATTAAGCAGATCGGACAAAAAGTAAGACTACCGCCGGGCTACAGCCTCGCCTGGTCCGGCGAATACGAGAGCGAAAAGCGCGCTGAGGGCCGCCTCGCCTTAATCGTCCCCCTCACCATCCTCGTCATCTTCATCATTCTCTACACCATGTTTCGCTCTTACAAATGGGCGTTGCTCATTCTGTTGAACGTCGGCCTGGCTCGCGTAGGCGGCTTTCTGGCGCTGCTGGTTACCGGAACGTACCTCAGCGTGTCCTCGGGCGTGGGCATGCTGGCGCTCTTCGGAGTCTCGGTACAAACCGGCGTGATCATGCTGGAATACATCAACCAGCTTCGTGCACGAGGTTATTCGATCGCGGATGCCGCAGTCGAAGGGGCGGTACTGAGGCTTCGCCCCATCATGATGACCATGCTGGTGGCAACTCTCGGACTTCTGCCCGCGGCGCTGTCGCACGACATTGGATCGGATTCCCAGCGCCCTTTCGCAATCGTAATCGTAGGCGGACTGATTTCCGATCTGCTCTTGAGCATCGTGCTGTTGCCCACTTTTTATGTTTGGATCGCGAGAGATGGTGATCAACTACCGGAACCGGAGGCCGCCCTTGAATAGTTTTGCCTTGCTCCGGAAGACTGGCGTCATTGTCGGCATAGCCGCAATGCTGGCGTGCGCGCTGATTCGTCCGGCATCCGCCCAAGGCGCTGGATCAACCAGCGTAACCCTCGACGAAGCGATTCAGATGGCGCTGCAGCACAACCACAACATGTTGGCGCTGATGACTACGATCCAGCAGAGCCAGGCCGAAGAAATCACGCAAAACCTGCGGCCCAATCCCACGCTCTTTGCCGACTGGGAGTATCTGCCTCTCGGTTCGCCTGCCAACCAAAATCCTGGCATCTACAGCGGACAGTCAACCAAGGATTATCTAAACAACAATACCGAAGGCGACATCGGTCTCAGCTACCTGATTGAACGTGGCGGAAAGCGCCATGATCGCCTGCAGGCACAGAAAGACATCACGGCTCAGACACGCTCGCTGGTGGAGGACAACGGGCGCGGTCTTACGTTTCAGGTGGCCACATTGTTTTACAACGTGCAACTCGCCGAATCGACGTTCGAACTAGCCCAGAAGGACGTAAAGAGCTTTCAGGAGACCGTCGATATCAGCGAGCACCAATACAAGGCCGGCGGTATCAGCGAGAACGACTACCTGATGATCAAGCTGCAGTTGCTGCAATTCGAAAGCGATCTGGAACAGGCGCAGTTGGCCAGGGTCCAGTCGCTGTCGGACTTGCGGCAGCTACTGGGATACGAATCCGTCTCTCAGAATTATGACGTTGCCGGTCCCTTCGAGTACCAACCAGTGAAGGGCAATCTCGAGGACTTGCAGCTGAAAGCACTCCAGAATCGCCCCGACCTGCGTGCCGCACAGCAAGGTGTGACCGCCGCGAACAGTCAGCTGACGCTGCAAAAAGCCATTGCCCAACAAGACGTGACCGTTCAAGGCAACTACTCGCACGTCAACGCAATCAACACCGCAACCATCTATGGGAGCATTCCGCTGCCGATCTTTAATCGCAACCAGGGCGAAATCGCCAAGGCACGCTTCGCGATTACCCAGGCGCAGGAACTGGAGAAGGCGACAAACGGTCAGGCCCTCACCGATGTATACGATGCCTATCAGGGCCTTCGAACCAATGACAAGCTGGTGCTGCTGTACATTTCGAAGTATCTCGATGCCGCCACGCGGTCGCGCGACATCAGCGTATACGCGTACCGGCACGGAGGCATCAGCCTGCTCAATTTTCTGGATGCCGAGCGCAGCTACCGAGCTACCCAACTTGCCTACCGGCAAGCCCTGGCTTCGTACTTGCTCGCTCTGGAGCAGTTGCGGCAGGCAGTGGGTACGAGAGCGCTACCCTGATTCGACGGTGAAGTTTGTGCCCGCTTTCAGTTAGAGTCCATAACGCAAACTTTGCAGCGGTCGCCCAAAGGAGTCGGTTTGTTGGACAACCAAGACGTGCGGAGCCGGATCGAAGAACTCGGAATCATTCCGTCCATTCGGGTGTCGACGACGGAAGATGCGCTTTTCGCCGCCGAGGCGATCGCTCGCGGTGGAATTCCCATTCTCGAAGTCACGTTGACCGTCCCCGAAGCGATCAAAGTCATTGCACAAGTGGTACAGCACACGCCAGAAGTGATTGTCGGCGCCGGGAGCGTTCACGATGTTGAAACCGCGCGCCGGTGCCTGGATGCGGGGGCAAAGTTCCTTTCGAGCGACGGCCTTGATCCCGAGACCGTTCGGTTCGCCGTGCAACAAAACGTCGTAGTGATACCGGGGACGCTCACGCCGACCGGCGTCATCGCGGCGTGGAAACTGGGTCCAGATTTCGTCAAAGTCGTACCCTGCGGGCACATCGGGGGTGACAGCTACATCAAGGACCTGAAGGCGATGTTTCCCTACGTCCCGATGATTGCGGCTGGCGGGGTGAACCAGCGCACCGCATTCAACTTCATTGCCGCCGGGGCGATCGCAATCGGGGTTGGCGGAGAGTTGATCCCGAGAGAAGCGATCCGGCGGCGGCAACCGGATCGAATTGCCGAGCTGGCGCGCAGGTTCCTGGAGTCGGTTAGAAACGCTCGCGACCGTTGAGCACGCGCGTAGAAAACGATCGGCGGAGAGCTTGAAGAACTTCATTTTGCTCTTCCAGCTCACGGCGCGGAAAGATAGAGTTTCCTGTGAATCAATATCTGGCGGTGCTGATTGCGGGCATAACGACCTTTGCCGTCACGAATATTGACGATGCGTTTCTGTTGACTCTCTTCTTTGCCCGTAGAATTCCAGTGCGGCGCATCGTGGCAGGTCAGTACGCTGGTTTTGCCGCTATCGTTGGCATCAGCCTGATCTGCGCCGGGGGCGCTATGGCAGTACCGCATCGGTGGATTCGTTTACTCGGAGTGCTTCCCCTCGCGATTGGCATTAAGCGCTTGTTGCGGGCGCGCCGAACCGCTGCGGACCGGCCGCTCGCCAGTACGGAGAGCGTCGCGTCCATCGCTCTCGTGACGTTGTCAAACGGAGCTGACAACATCAGCGTATACGTGCCGTTCTTTGTCATTGGGCGGTCTAATCTGTGGCTGATCCTGATGGAGTATGCCGCGCTCGTTTCGTTGTGGTGTTTCGTCGGCAGGTGGCTCGGAAGCCACTCGCTTATTCTGCGTTCACTAGATCAGTGGGGTCATTGGGCGGTACCGCTGGTGTTCGTTGGGTTGGGAATTTATGTCCTGAGTTCGTGAAAGTCTCAAGGTCCCAGACACCAGCTGTTGCAAAGTGGCAGGATTTTGGAGCCCGACAAGGGACAAAGTGGAACACCCGCACGTGCAACTGAGGAGGTTCAGATGAAGCTGGTCCGGTTCGAGGACATCAACGGCAGGGAAACGTTCGTTAACCCAGACCGCGTTAACCATGTTAGCGATTACGGAAGCGGAACAACCGAGATTAACTTTGGGGATAAAGAAGCGAGCGTCTTCGTCGCGCTGGAGGTCTCAGCAGTTGCTTCGACACTGCTAAAAGCAGCGACACCGAGTTGAACAGCATTTCGATGTGTTTCGAACCGAAGAGACGGTCGCAATGAGCTTGGTCTGTTTTCCATGACAGATTCGCCGCGTCAGCCTGCACATCTTAAGCCGAACGGGGCTGGCGTTCCCAGTGGGCGCTTCCAACTCGACAGGAAGGCACCGGAAAAACAACTGTTGTTTCCACAACACGACCTGATAAGAAGGAAGCCTGCGTGGAAAAGACGAGCAGCAGTTGGATGTCTTCCTGGTTATGTTGGGCAACAAAACCGGGATTATGTTGTCTTCGTACTTATGTTGTGTTCGTAGTTGGAATGCGCGTGCTCGCTGGGTCGAGGTGTTCTGAACGCCACATAACTGAAAGCCGCGGGTTGGGAGTTTGTCAGTTTAAACCGGCTTGCGTCGTTTGAATCGCCAGATTCCTCATACGGACTAAGCAAGGATATTGAGGGTGGATTACTCCCACCGGTTATCTGGTTCTAATTCTGAAGGCCCTCCAGAGGTCAGCCGATTGGGAATAAATAATTAGATACTGTTGATTTCCTGACACACCCTCGTATGGCTCAAGACCATCAGACCATCGCGACCTTACTTAGGGTTTCGTATCCTGGTATTGCGCTCCCGACACGATCGACTCCGGCGTCCAGTCGTAGGTGGGCTGGAAAGTCTGGTCGCTCAATTGAATTCCCTGCGCGTTGAAAGGCATGCCGTTCGTGCGTCCGCTCGCCCGGACCGCGATGCGCACAATTCCCGCGTCCTGCAGGGAGATCACTTCGCCAGGATCGCACACGCCATTCCCGTTGATATCGCGCCAGATGGCGATT
>Ga0209006_10004502_pt1 | contig 12643 bp, 10 predicted proteins | sample JacPin_JW_Ref_O2_FD_188567 | JGI IMG/M metagenome (GOLD analysis project Ga0209006, IMG submission 188567) | Forest soil microbial communities from Algoma, Ontario, Canada - Jack Pine, Ontario site 1_JW_Ref_O2 (SPAdes) (version 2) | ecosystem: Environmental > Terrestrial > Soil > Boreal...
GAGCGTTGAATGTCGATGGCGGGGAAGACGCGCTTATCGACCAGCTTGCGCTCGAGGATGATTTCGCTGTTGCCGGTGCCTTTGAATTCTTCGAAGATCACGTCGTCCATGCGGGAGCCGGTGTCGATGAGCGCGGTAGCGATGATGGTCAGCGAGCCGCCTTCTTCGATGTTGCGGGCCGAGCCGAAGAAGCGCTTCGGGCGCTGCAACGCGTTCGAATCCACACCGCCGGAGAGCACTTTGCCGCTGGGCGGAACGATGGTGTTGTAGGCGCGGGCGAGACGCGTGATGGAATCGAGCAGGATGACTACGTCGCGCTTGTGCTCGACTAAGCGCTTCGCTTTTTCGATCACCATTTCGGCGACCTGTACGTGGCGGGCGGCGGGCTCGTCGAAGGTCGAAGAGATGACTTCGCCTTTGACTGACCGCTGCATGTCGGTGACTTCTTCCGGGCGCTCGTCGATCAGCAGCACCATCAGGACAACTTCGGGATGATTGGTGGTGATCGAGTTGGCAACGTTCTGCAAAAGCATGGTCTTGCCGGCGCGTGGCGGAGAGACGATCAGGCCGCGCTGGCCTTTGCCAAGCGGCGTCAGTAGATCCATGACGCGGGCGCTGGCATTTTCACGAGTCGTTTCCAGTTTCAGGCGCTCCTGCGGATAGAGCGGCGTCAGATTATCGAACAGAATCTTGTTGCGCGCTTCGTCGGGAGACTCGAAGTTGACGGCTTCGATCTTTACCAGGGCAAAATATTTTTCGCCTTCATGCGGCGGGCGCACCTGGCCGCTGATGGTGTCGCCGGTCTTGAGATCGAATTTGCGGATCTGCGAAGGCGAGACGTAAATGTCGTCGGGGCCGGGAAGGTAGTTGTAATCCGGCGAGCGCAGGAAACCGTAGCCGTCAGGCAGAATTTCCAGCACGCCCTCGGCGAAGATGTGGCCTTCTTTTTCGCTTTGCGCCTGGAGGATTTTGAAGATAAGGTCCTGCTTGCGCAGTCCGCTGGCGCCGGGCAAATCCAAGGTCCTGGCGATCTTGGTCAGCTCGGTAATGTTTTTTTCTTTTAATTCAGCAATGGTCATGTTTCACCTAAACCCGTTTTCACCTAAACCCATGCGTTTGAACGCAGCCGTTAGTGTCCGCGGGAGATTTTCAAAAAGGAGGGTTACTCAGGGAAGACAACACCAGGCAGGAAGGCGGGGCTGTTTACGCAGCCCGCCGTTGTGCCTCAGCAAAGTTCTCTGGTTCCGACAAAACCGCTTGTCGCTCCGAGCCTGCAATCCGTGACAATACGTCGTTCATCGTTTCCGGGATTCTGGTACTGGGCCGATGGAACTTCCGCGTGGCCTTGGAGGCAAGCTGACAGAGCATATACCGGTTTCGTAGCGTCTGTAAAGCATCAAATACACGATCAGAGCGCATGTGGTTTATTTCTCCTTCTTTATAAATGTAGCGTTCGCCTTCGGCCTAAACGGACCATGTCAGGTTACAAAATTCCAGCACCTGACATAAGTAACTGATTCCAATTAGGTTGTGATGGAGATAGCGCTAGCTTCACAATCTGAATAGATGCGCAACCGGACATCGAAGATGCTCAATTTTCTGGATTTGGCCTCGGCTGGATACCTCAAAAACATAGGACCGAGAGCTTCCGGATGTCCTTTTAACCGAGCTAATTTAGCGTCTTAACCGCAATCTGGTCAAGGTAATTCTTCATCCTAGGTCCAAGACGGGAATCAAGGAGTGCAACAATGGGACGCTTGCATTTACCGGCGCAGGTGCCTACAAGCGTAGTAACCTCCTCTTTTGCTTATACTTAGGATTGCTTATACGGGTAGCCAGGCAGTCGATTGAAAGCGAGGACAATGACCACCGATAATGATCAATCCGAAGCGAAACCGGCAGAGCTGGAAAGTTCGCCCGCTGTCAGGCTCCGTTTATGGCTGCTGAAGTTGGCCGCCGACGGCGGCAGCGACCTGCTGCTGGTGCCGGACGCGGCGCCGGCCATCCGCGTAGAAGGAAAGCTCCACGCTATTGGCGATGCACCGCTGACCGGACCTGATATTGAGGCGGCCGTGCTTCCGGCCTTGGCTCCCCACGCGCTGGTGCAATACCGGCAATCTCGCATCGCGGACGCGTCGTATCGCGTGCCAGGGCTGGGGCGGTTTCGCATCAACCTGCATCATGAACGAGGGCGGCCGGCGGCCGCCGTCCGGTCCTTGCCGTCCAAGGTTCCGTCATTGGCGGAGTTGCATCTTCCGGCCGGGATCGCTGCGTTGGCCCAACTGCAGCGTGGATTGGTGATCATCGGCGGGGCCACCGGGTCGGGCAAGACCACCACTCTAGCGGCGCTGGTGAACGAGATCAACGAGAAGGACGCGCGCCACATTGTCACCATCGAAGATCCGATTGAGTACGAGCACGTCCACAATCACAGCATCATCGAGCAGGTGGAGATCGGCTCGGACGCTCCCGACTTCCCTACCGCTTTGCGGGCGGCCCTGCGGCAAGCTCCGGATGTGATTGTAGTGGGCGAGATGCGCGACCCGGAGACGGCGCGGATTGCACTGTCGGCGGCGGAGACCGGGCATTTAGTCTTTACGACTTTGCATACTACCGATGCCGTGTCGACTATTTCGCGCATCGCCGATTCTTTTCCGCCAGAGCGGCAGCACTCCATTCGCGCCGAGATGGCGATGGCTCTGGCTGCGATTGTCACCCAGACTCTGCTGCCGCGCCGCAGCGGTGGGAGAATTCCCGCGGCTGAGTTGCTGATGGTGAGTTATGGCGCGCGGCAGCATATTCGCAAGAATTCGTTGCAGCATCTGCATCAGGAGATCACCATTACGCGGAAGAATGGTTCGTTTACGCTGGAGGAATCTTTGGCGCAGTTGGTAGTGCAGGGCGATTTGAGCCGCGAGGATGCAATCATTCGGGCCATTCATGCGGAGGATTTGGATACCATGCTGAAGGCCAAGGGGATTTGAGGGGTCACCTACGTTCGGGACTCCTTCACTTCCACTGCCTCGTCAAGGGTGTCTCGGGACCGCTGTTGTAAAACCGGTTTCGGCGCGATCAGCGTTTCACTCTTTGGTTGGGAACCGCGACAGACGCCATCGCGCATCGGACTCATACCCGCGAAGGATACATTCCGCCATCATCTCCCCCACCGCCGGCCCATGCTTGAATCCATGCCCCGATCCGCCGCCTAGCAGCCAGACGTTCTCCAGACGCGGGTGACGATCGAGAACGAAGTTTCCGTCGGCGGTTTGTTCGTATTGGCAGACGCGGCTTTCGATCAGCGGAGGGTTTTTCAGCGCGGGGAAGCGGAAGGCGACGTATTCGCGGACGGTGCGCAGCGTTTCTTCGCTGACGATTCTCTCGCCCGAGGTCGGATCGAAGACGGGCCCGCGAGTGTCGTCGGCGACTTTGAAGCCGCGGTGGTCGTTGCCCGGGATGCCGTAGAGGAAGCGGTCGCGATGGTCGGCCCAGACCGGCAGATGGGAGTCGGTGAAGCGGGCGTCTCCGGCGGGCGTGCCGAAGAAGAAGACATCCTGCTTGGTGGGGCGGATGAGATTGCCGATGGTTTGGGGAAATAGTTTGCCCAGCCAGGGGCCACAGGCGAAGACATAGATGTCGGCCTTGACCTTCGATTTGCCGGACCTTGATTTGCCAGACAAGGATTTGTCCGATAACTGCAAGCTGCGAAGCGGGGAAGTTTCCAGGCCATTTGGCGAGACTTCGGCCTGACGATATTCGCCGCCCTGTGCGATGAAGGCTTCGACGACCGCTTGGCAAGTCGCCCGGGCTTCGAGGTAGCCGCATTCGGGCTCGAAGATTCCCCAGCGGACTCCGGCGAAATCGATTTGCGGCCAGCGCTTTTTCATTTTCGCGACTGAGAGTTCTTCGAACTTCATTCGCGCCTGCTTCAGCATGTCGATGGAGCCGCGCTCGAAGACTTCGTCATCTCCCTTTGACATCCAGAGCACACCGGTGCGATGGAGAACAGTTCGCTCCCAGCGGCGTTGATATTTCTGCCAGAGCTTGAGCGAGCGAGCGGCGAGTTCCGTGTAGGGTTGGTCGGGGCCGTAGGTGCCGCGCATGATGCGGGTCTCGCCGCCGGAGGAGGAGCGGGAGTTGCCCGGGCCCCATGCATCGATGAGCGTGACGCGTGCGCCGCGTTCGAGAAGATGGAGAGCGGTCCAGCCGCCGAAGGAGCCGGCTCCGATGACGGCGATGTGGGGTTTGGAACCTGCCATGGACGATGATTAAGAGAATGGAGAACGGTGGGCTGATTCGTCGGGCCCTCGCCGCACCCGCACTTTTTGCTCGGTCACGACCACAAAAGACCCAGGCCAGGTGCTGATGTCTTCGAACCGGAAGACTTGTTCAGTCCGAGTTACCAAGTCATCCCTATTGGGCGCACGGAGCCGGATAAGCGCAATTCCGTAGTGAGTTCCAGGAGCAAACTTTCGCGCATCCGAGAAATCGAGGTCCTGTGTCAGAAGAAACCGCCCTTCGCGCTGGGTCGCGTTCCAGATGTGATCGTCGTCGGATCCGGATAGTCCCTCTTCCGGCGTCGTATGGACGTCGTGCCCGAGAGAGCGCAAACGGGGCGCGATCTGGAAGGGCAGATTCTCGTCGAGCTTGATTTTCATCGAATGTCAGGAACAGCGGGAACCGGGAGGTCCTCTTCGGCGGAGGCGGCGGCGAAGGAAATCGCTGCTTGAACATCTTCTCGTTTAAGAGTCGGGAAATTCGCGAGAAGGTCATCAATGGAGTCGCCGTCCGCAAGACTCGCGAGCACAGTCTTAAGCGTGACCCGCGTTCCTTTAAAGACAGGTTCGCCGCCGCAAATGCCGCGGTCACGGACGATGCGATCACGAAATGGCTGGCTCGGGCGATGTCGTTCAGTCATATGTGCCTCGCTCGTACTAACGCCATCTTATCAAAAGGATTGCTTCTAAGCGGCCCCCCGCGTTGGACCTTGACAGTCCTGCCTTGCATTCCTAGAATCCGAACAGGAAGCGCCATCATGCGCCGAAAGCTAAGTTTTTGCATCTAATGCAGTTAGGCAGGATACGACTCAGGCAGCCTTCCTTCTTGTTTAGTGCGAAAGCTCGATTCTCTCGAAATTGCAGCGATTACCATGCCCTCTGAACCGAATATCGGCAACCGGGAACGCGAGATTCTGACCGCCATCGTGGAAACGTTTATTTCCACGGGCGAGCCGGTCGGGTCGCGGACGCTGGCGCGGTCGAATCGGGAGGGGCTGAGTCCGGCGAGCATTCGCAATGTGATGGCGGATTTATCGGATGCGGGATATTTGGAGCAACCGCATACTTCGTCGGGGCGCGTGCCTACGCCGGAAGCCTATCGCTATTACGTGGAGCAGATTACCGGAAATGCCCGGTTGTCGCCTCCAGATCTGGCGCCGCGGGAAGAGGCGATGATTTCCGAGTCGCTGGCCGGGATCAGTGATGTGCAGGAGTTTATGGAGCGGACCTCGCGCGTGCTGTCGCTGATTTCGCGCAACGTGGGCGTGGCCGTCGCCATGACCAGTGGACCGAATAACGCGCTGGAGCACGTTTATTTTTCGCGGCTGGGCGATCAGAAGGTGCTGGCCGTGCTGGTGACGCGGTCGGGGGTGGTGCGCGACCGGGTGTTGCGGCTGGATTTGGCGCAGAACGATCTGGATTTGGCGGCACGCTACATCAACGAAAATTTTCGCGGCTGGACGATGGAATCGCTGCGTACGGAACTGGCTCGGCGCATCGAGCAGGAGCGTAGCGAAGCCGACCGCCTGATGCATTCCATCGAACAGCTCTACAAGCAGGGAGCGTTGGCGGCCGAACGCGGCGCGCAGGTGGTGTTTGTAGAAGGCGCGGCCAACCTGGTCACCGACGAGCAGGACCGGAAGCGGTTGCAGGAAATGCTGAAGACCCTGGAAGAGAAGGAAAAAGTCGTCCAACTGCTGGGAGCATATTTAGATGTGAAACAGGAAGCCGTGCGCGTCGTAATTGGGCTGGATCAGGCCTTGCCCTCGATGCAGAACTTTGTATTGATTGGCGCGCCGGCGCGGGCAGGCAAAGATGTCATGGGATCGCTGGCGGTGATTGGCCCGACGCGGATGGATTATCAGCACACCATTACAGCGGTTTCTTATATTGCGCGATTGTTTGACAAGATCTTGAATGAACCGGAGTGATAGAAGTGGCTATGGCAAAAACGGACGGAAAAACGCGAGAACAAGACATGGTGGGACTGGATTTGGAGCACGAACTACCCGAGGCAGACGGGGATGAGGGCACGGATGGCGGAAGGCCTTCGAGCGAAGCCGCGTCCGGAGCAGGGTCTGCCCTGGAAATCGAGTTGCAGAAAGTGAAGGCAGAGCGGGATACGCTGCTGGATCGGCTGGCCCGCATGCAGGCGGAGTTCGAGAACGCGCGCCGCCGCGCCAGCAAAGAGCAGCAGGATTATCGCGACTACGCGACCATGGACGCCATCAAATCTTTGCTGCCCGCGATGGATAGTTTTCAGCGGGCGATGCAGATCCAATCCGACCCAGCGGATTTTCGCAGCGGAGTGGATCTGATTTACAAGCAGTTGCAGGATGCGCTGGCTAAGCTCGGAGTAACGCCGATCCCCGCCAAAGGCGAACAATTCGATCCGCGTTTTCATGAGGCGATCGAGATGGTGGAGACCTCGGACGCCCCGGACCATCAAGTTCTGGAAGAGTTGCAGCGCGGATACAAGTTAAAAGACCGGCTGGTGCGTCCGGCGATGGTGAAGGTGGCGAGCAATCCTTCAAAAGCGTGACGATTAATTTTCTTAGGGAAGTTTTTCAAGGGAAAGGCCGATTCTGACGACGAACGCAAAACGCGATTACTACGAAGTATTGGGTGTGTCCCGCACGGTGACCGAAGTTGAGCTGAAGAGCGCCTACCGAAAACTGGCGCTGCAACACCATCCGGACCGCAACCCTAATAATCCTGACGCCGAAGAAAAATTCAAGGAGCTCAGCGAGGCCTATGCCGTGCTTGCCGACGCGGACAAACGCGCGGCCTATGACCGCTATGGCCATGCAGGCCTGGGCGGCGGGCAAGGCGGAGGATTTGACGGGGCTGGCTTTCAGGACCTGGGCGACATCTTCAGCGAATTTTTTGGCGTCAACGATATCTTTGGCGGCGGCGGTGGTGGACGTCGCCGCAGCCGTGTGCAGCGCGGCGCCGATTTGCGCGAAGACCTCACCCTGGAATTCGAGGAAGCGTTTTTTGGCACGGAAACCACCGTTACCGTGCGGCGGCATGAGGCTTGCGAGACCTGCCGCGGGTCCGGCGCGGCTCCGGGAAAAGGCCCAACGACCTGTAAGTCGTGCGCGGGGCGCGGGCAGGTTCGTTATCAGCAGGGCTTCTTCAGCATCGCGCGCACGTGTCCCGCATGTCAAGGAACGGGAAATGTGATTACCGATCCATGCCCCAAGTGCAGAGGTGAAGGGCGCGTGCTGAAGCAGCGCACGGTCGACGCCAAAGTTCCCGCGGGCGTGGAAGATGGGACGCGCATCCGCTTTTCCGGGGCCGGAGAAGTTGGCCAGTTTGGCGGGCCTGCCGGCGATCTTTATGTTGTGCTGAACGTGAAAGAGCATCCCTTCTTTGAACGCGAGGGCAACGATCTGCATTGCGTGGTTCCCATCTCGATTGCGCAAGCTGCTATGGGAGCGGAGATTCGCGTGCCGACGATGGAAGGCGAGCAGGCATTGAAAATTCCCGACGGCACGCAGCCGGCCACGACGTTTCGCATCAAGAATAAGGGCGTGCCGGTGCTCAACGGCCACGGCAAAGGCGATTTGTACGTGGAGGTGCGGGTGCAAATTCCCACAAAACTCAACAAGCGGCAGAAAGAACTGTTGCAGGAACTCGACAGCACCATTCAAGTGGATAACCAGCCGCTCATGCGTTCGCTGATGGGCAAGGTCAAAGAGATTTTCGGATAGTTCTGTGGCTGGCCGAAAAGCGTGATTCCTCTGTCCTGATTTTCCTCGAGTGCTTCTCAACCAATGACTCTTAGCATATGACGCGCCGCCGATGGATTGCCGATGAGATTTCTGTTGACCGGGCGGCGCTGACCGGCGAGCATGCCGATCATCTGATTCGCGTGCTGCGCGTCCGCGTGGGCGAGGAATTCGATATTGCCACGGGCCCGGTCGTGCGGCGCGGCAGAGTGGCGGAAATTTCCGATGGCCGGGTCGAGTTTGAATTGTCAGAGGAAGTATCACCCGGGGCTGCGACCGCGATGCAGATCGCGCTGCTTCTTGCCATTTTCAAGTTTGACCGCATGGAGTGGGCGATTGAAAAATGCACGGAGTTGGGCGTTGCGCGGATTCTTCCGGTGATTTGCCAGCGGACAGATGCGCATCTGGCAACAGCCTCCGGCAGGCGAACGGAGCGTTGGCGGCGCATCGCCTTTCAGGCGAGCGAGCAGTCGAGGCGAGCCAGTCCTCCAGAGATTTCCGATCCAGTGAAGTTTGCGGATGCGATTAAGATTCCCGGCGCTCTGCGAATTGCCTTGCTCGAATCGGAGCGGCAGGTGCGCCTGCGGGATATTCTTTCTCCCGCTTTCGCTCTGGCACAAGTCATGCTGGCGGTCGGGCCGGAGGGCGGCTGGACGGAGAACGAGGTTCAACTCTTCCATGCTGCCGGATGGGTTTCGGCATCGCTCGGAGAAACCATCCTTCGCGCCGAGACCGCCGCTATCGCCGCCACTTCGATTGTGCTCTCCGAACTCGCCTAGCCATCTTTTCCTCAACCGCCTTGGTGGTATGCTGGGCCGCAGATGTCCGCCACGAAGTCTCATCCCCGCAGCGTCTTCATCCCTGACGAACGGCAGTGCGAAGCCATCGAGCATGTGCATGGTCCCATGCTCGTCGTGGCAGGCGCAGGTACGGGCAAGACTTCGGTCCTCACACAGCGTATTGCACGGCTGGTCCGCGAAGGGCACGCTCAACCCAGCGAGATTTTAGCGCTCACCTACACGGTCAATGCCGCGGCCCAGATGCGCGAGCGCGTGAAGCAACTGCTCGACGGCTGCCAGGTCCAGGCCGTGACGTTTCACGATTACTGCAACCGGCTGCTTGAGCGGACAGGAAACAAGTTCGGCGTGCTGGATGAAACCGATTTGTGGATTTACCTGCGGCGTCGCATTCGCGAACTTCATCTGGAATATTTTGTCCGCGCCGCCAACCTTGGACAATTCTTAAGAGACCTTCTCGATTTCGTCAGCCGTTGCCAGGACGAACTGGTCACGGCCGAGAAGTATGCGCAATATGGAAACCGGGTTGCGGGCGGCGAGGTTCCGATTCCTCGCGTAGAGAAATCGAGCAAAGAACTCAGCGACGCGGAAGTGCTGGGACGCTGCCGCGAGATCGCAGGCGTTTTTTCGACGCTGGAGCGCTGGCTGCGCGAGGAGAACTACGGCACCTTCGGCCACATGATTACGCGCGCGCACTCTCTGCTATGTAACGACGCAAAATTGCTGGAGCAGGAGCGGGCCCAGGTGCGATTCATTTTGGTCGATGAATTCCAGGATGCCAATTTTGCGCAAGTCAAGATTCTTGCGGCGCTGGCGGGGGCCGAGGCCAACGTCTTTGCCGTCGGAGATCCCGACCAGTCGATCTACCGCTTTCGCGGAGCGTCGAGCGCCGCGTTCGATTTGTTTCACCGGCAGTTTCCGGCCGCGAAGATGGTGGTGCTCGACAAGAACCGTCGTTCCACGACTCCCATCCTGCGCTGCGCCTTCGCGGTGATCGACAAGAATCCGCCGGTGTTTGCCAGGAAGAACTTCGCAAGTCATCCGTTGCCGCAAAATGGCGGTGCTGCACGATCCTATAGCCGCACACCGTTGCAATCCGCGCGCGAAGAAGATGCAGCCAGAGAAGGCAATCCGCCGCTTGGCACCCCGGTGTCGATGGTTACTTTTACCGGCAAGGAAGCCGAAGGTCCGGAAGTCGTGGCCGCCATGCGCGATCTGCGCCGCAAGCTGGGCTGCAAGTGGAGCGACTTTGGCATCCTTTATCGCCAGCACTCCCACCGGGAGGATTTGATTCGCGAACTGATTGAAGCTGAAATCCCATTCTCCATCGAGAACCTGGATGTTTCGGACACTCCCGAAGTGCGCGATCTGTTAGCCGCGGTAACCACCGTGGTCTCGATGAGCGACGACGCGAGCCTGTTTCGCGTAGCCGCACTGCCGCAATTCAACGTCGATCCCGAACAATTGCGCTCGGAGATGCGGGCGCTGGCCAAGAATGCGAAGGAAGGCCAGACGGTTCCGCTGGCCACGGTGCTGGATAAGATTCAAGGCGGCCCGGCCGTGCTGGCCACCATAATCCAGGCGAGGGAACAGATTCGTCAGAAACATTCCAAAGGGCGAGCAGCAGTTGAAACGATCGCGCGCATGTTTCAACTCGAAGGCAGCTCACCGTTTCTGCAAGCCGCTTTCAAGTTTATTGAAGCCTGGGAGCAAAAGGCGACGACCAAGACGAAAGAGTTGGAGGAATTGGTTGAGTACCTGGCGTACTTTCGCGAGGCCAATGGCTGCATACCGCTGCCATCGGACGAGAGCGCGAACGCGGTCCTCCTAATGACCGTGCATTCAGCCAAAGGCCTGGAATTTCCCCACGTGTTCGTCCTGCGCGCAAGTTCTCCGTCGTTTCCGGCGTCGTATAAAGAGACTCTGGTGGAATTTCCGAACGAGTTGCGCGACGAGGATTCGGCCTCGGAAGACGATTCCAGGACGTTGCACGAACAGGAAGAGCGGCGGCTGTTTTACGTGGCCATGACGCGGGCGCGCGATTCTCTGCACATTTCCGCCGGCCAGGGAAAAGGAAAAAAAGATAACACGCCGCCGGGCTACATGCGGGAGTTACTGGGCAATCGAAGCTTGCAGTCGTGGCTCAGTCCTCGTCCGTCGCGCGGATCGCAAGCCCCGCTGGATATGTTTGCGGGTGTGTCTCCAGCCTATAGCGAGCCCTCGCGAACGCAGGAGTGGCTCGATCTCCCGGCGACGGAGAATCTGGAATCGCGGCTTAGCGCGTCGGCGGTCGATACCTATGAACGATGCGGCCTGCAATTCAAACTGGAGCGCGATTGGAAGCTGGCCCGCAAGCCAGCGGCAGCGATGCTCTATGGCGCGGCCGTCCATCGCGTGCTCCGTACCTATTACGATGCGATTCAGCTGGGGCGTCCCAAGACGGACGAAGAGCTTCTGGCACAATTCCGCGACGATATTGCGGCGGCGGGAATCGAGGAGCAGTACCAGCACGAGCTATACGAAAAGCAAGGCTTGGAGCAGTTACAGGAATTCCTGACCGCGGCACGATCGGGGGTAGTCCCCGACGTTCTGCATACAGAAGAGTGGTTCGATATTCGCGTGGGCGAAACCGTGGTTGCCGGACGCATCGATCGCATCGACCGTTGCGCCGACGGCAGCGTGAGAGTGATCGACTACAAGACGGGCCGGGCGCGAGATCAGAAGAATGCCGACGAGAGTTTGCAGCTTTCCATCTATGCCATGGCCGCACAACGAAAGTGGAATTACCGCGTGGAGGCTCTCGCCTTTCACAATCTGCAAGAAAATGTTGCGGTCACCACGACGCGCAACGAAGGGCAGTTGCAGGAGGCGTGCATGCGCATCGAAAAGGCCGCGCGCGGGATAGCCGATGGAATTTTCAAGCCAAAGACCGGCTTCCACTGTTCGTTTTGCGCCTATCGCAGTCTTTGTCCCGCGCAGGAAAAGCGCATCCCGATGATTGCCATGAGCGCGGGGAAACGGGCTCAGTGAGTGATCGCATGCGGGAAATCTCTGCCACAAAAAACTTAGGGGACGCATTTCGCGTCCCCTGTTTTAATTCGCACTGAAACAGCTTAGTGCTTTTTGGTCTTCTTCTTTGCCTTCTTTTTGGTTGCCATTGGTTCTATTCTCCCTTCCATTCTTCATGGAAAAATTTGCAACGGTATTTTGTTGCAACTAGTTGATGTATAGAGTCATTGAAAAATGAAGTCAAGAAAAAAATGATGTTGCGCATGCATTCAGTGGTGGTACCAAAGTCACCGCGAAGCAAAGCTAGAGCGAAAATTTTATCTTCGCAACACAATTTTTGACTCTTGCGAGTGTGCGACGCGAGCAATTCGCGTCCTCTGCAATGCTGCACGCGACGATTTTGCTGGAGCATCGGTCGCGAAAAATATTCGATCACGCATGCGGCATTCTCTCCCGCAAGCGACCGCGCGCGATCTTCCCGCATCTATAATAAAAGTCGAGAAACATTCGTGAGGAGCTTGAATCATGGCCTCGTTTGACGATGTGGTGATTATTTCCGGATGCCGCACTGCGGTGGGAAAATTTCAAGGCAGCCTGTCCGATTTCAGCGCGACCCAACTCGGCGCCATCGCCGTGCGTGAAGCGGTGAAGCGTGCGGGCGTCGATCCGGCGCAAGTCGATGAATGCATCATGGGCAACGTCGTCTCCGCTGGACTGGGACAAAATCCAGCGCGGCAAGCCGCGATCTATGGTGGACTCTCTCCCGCGACAGGTGCCATGACAATCAACAAAGTTTGCGGCTCGGGATTGAAAGCGGTCGCGCTCGCGG
>Ga0209006_10004503_pt1 | contig 12642 bp, 9 predicted proteins | sample JacPin_JW_Ref_O2_FD_188567 | JGI IMG/M metagenome (GOLD analysis project Ga0209006, IMG submission 188567) | Forest soil microbial communities from Algoma, Ontario, Canada - Jack Pine, Ontario site 1_JW_Ref_O2 (SPAdes) (version 2) | ecosystem: Environmental > Terrestrial > Soil > Boreal...
CGCGCTGCCGCAAGGCCGGCCGGTGACGTTGCGGTTCGCCACGCCCGACGTCATTCACGGCATCCTGATCACCGGCACCAATGTGAACACGATGGTGGTGCCCGGCTACGTGGCGCAGGTGCATACCGAATTTACGCGTACCGGCGAATTGCTGATGCCCTGTCACGAGTATTGCGGGCTTGGCCACAGCGAGATGTGGGCCAACGTCCAAGTGCTCTCCAGTGCCGATTTCAAGCCAGGCCAAGATGGAAGAGTGAGCTGTGCACAGCATTAGCCGTTTATGCCTGGCGCATTTTTGGGTGGCCTTTGCCGCGTTCCTCGGCGCGGCCGGGCTCGGCGCCTTTCAGATGTGGGTGCGCAGTCCCCTTGGGGCGCACACCGGAACGCCGGGCACGTATTACATGTCGGTGACGGCGCACGGCGTCGCCATGGCCTACGTGCTCTCGACGTTCTTCATCATGGGTTTCGGCTATTTCGTCGCCGTGACCGCATTGAACCGTCCGTTGCCGGGTAAAGGCTGGGCTTGGGGCGCCTTTGTGGTCGGCGTGATCGGCGTCGTCATGGCGCTGGTGACGATCGGGCTCGGCAAGGCCTCGGTCCTCTACACTTTCTATCCGCCGCTGACCGCAAGCCCCTGGTTCTATATCGGGCTCGTTCTCGTGGTCGCAGCTTCGTGGGTGTGGTGCGTCCTGATGCTGGTCGCCATGACCGCATGGAAGCGCGAAAATCCCGGACGCCCGGTGCCGCTCGCCATGTTCGCCACCACGGCCAACGCGCTGCTGTGGCTATGGACCACGGTGGGCATGGCGGTCGAGGTTCTTTACCAAGTGCTGCCGGCAGCATTCGGCCTCGTTCAAACAGTGGACGTTGGGCTGTCGCGGACGCTGTTCTCCTGGACGCTGCACGCGATCGTCTATTTCTGGCTGATGCCGGCCTACATCGCTTTCTACACGATGCTGCCGCGCGCCGCCGGCGGCCGTCTCTACAGCGACACCATGGGCCGGCTCACGTTCATTTTCTTTTTGCTCTTCAGCCTGCCGGTGGGCATCCATCACCTGCTCATGGATCCCGAGCACGGCAACGGGTTCAAGTTCATTCAAGTGTTGCTGACCGCGTTCGTGACCGCGCCGACCGTGCTGACGATTTTCACGATCCCGGCATCGCTGGAGATTGCCGGCCGGCTGCGCGGCGGGCGCGGCGTGTTCGGCTGGATCGCGGCTTTGCCTTGGGATCGCCCGATGGTGCTGGCGTCCGGCTTCTCGTTTGTCATGCTCGGCTTCGGCGGTCTCGGCGGCCTGATCAACATGGCGTATGGCATGAACGCCATGATCCACAACACCGCCTGGGTGACCGCGCACTTTCATCTGATCTACGGCGGCACCTCGGTGATCATGTATTTCGCCATCGCCTACGAGCTTTGGCCGTATCTCACCGGGCGGCAACACCAGTCGCTCGCGCCGTTGCGCTGGCAGCTCTGGCTCTGGTTCGTCGGCATGATGATCATGACGCTGCCCTGGCACTGGCTCGGCCTGCAAGGGCAGTGGCGGCGCGTTGCCAATTTCAACTACGACAATCCGATCATCGCGAGCTGGGGCCCGCTGGTTACGCTGTCGCTCGCCGGCGGGCTGCTGTTGCTTGCTTCAGCGCTGTTGTTCATACGCAATTTGGCGGTCCTGCATCGCAGCGTCTTACCGACTCCGGTGCGTTCGCTCTATGCGCTTGCCGTCGATCCGCCGCGGCGCGTTCCCGTGGCGCTGAACGGATTCGGACTATGGAACGTGTTGGTCCTTGTTGCCATGCTGATGGCCTATGGCTATCCGATCGCGCAATTTGTTATTGCTCCGTCGCCGACCGCGATCGTTCACAGGACTGAATAGGAGCGAACGTGGCCGAGTCTTATGAGCCGCCCGTTATCGACCGAGCTTGGCGTCTGTGGCCGAGTGTCGCCATTATCGCGATTGTGTTGAGCGGCGCGCTCCTCGGTGTGGTGATCATTCCGCTCGTGCAAGGCAGGAGCGCCGGCATCGATCCTTACACGGCGATCTGCCGCGCTCTTGGCATCTTGCCGGGATCGCCGGCCGTTCAACAAATTGTCGATCGAACGCCGCCCACGCCGGTTTCCCGGGTGGTGTGGACTCCGCAGGTGCTTCAGGTTCTCGCCGAGGCGAGGCCGGAACGCGGACGCGCGAAAGTGCAGGAAGTTTGCTCCGCTTGCCACGGCGAACAGGGCGTATCCGTCTCGGCGGACTATCCCAATCTCGCCGGCCAATCCGGCACCGCGATCTACAAGCAGCTCAACGACTACCACACCGGCAGCCGCTCCAATCAATTCATGACTGACGTCGCCAAGGCGCTTGACGAAACCGCCATTGCCGACGTCGCCGCCTATTATGCGGGTCAGCCGATGCGCAATCCCAAGCCGTCGACGCTTGCGGACGCACCGGAGGCGATCGTGCATTTGGTGGACATCGGCGATCCGGATCGCAACATTCCGCCCTGCGCGGCCTGCCACAGCCGCGGCGCCGGCGGGCCGATCGATGCGCCCGTCCTCACCGAGCAGCGGCAGGAATACCTGACCGCCCAGCTCAAGGCGTTTGCGTCCGGGCAACGGCGCAACGACATCTACGGCCGCATGCGCGCGATTGCGGCAAAGCTCACGGACAGCGAGATCAACGGCCTGGCGGCATACTATCGTGCCGGGTATCGATAATGGACGTGCCATCGCGCCTCGACTGCGATCGGCGTAATAGCGTATAGCCGAGAGAAGACTTGCAAGGGAGGAGACCTAGAGCGCGATCGCTTTAGGTTGAATCCCGCGATGGAATAGGCATCAGCGCTCTCACAGATGGCAAGTTCGACAAACGGTGGTGACGGAGCCCAATCCCGCAAATGTGCGGCGATGACTGTGGCGAGCTGATCAATTCCGCCGTTCATAGGTCATCTTGGTGCGTCGGCTCGTGCCGTGCGTGGGTCGCAGGGCGCTTCGCTGCCGCTGACGTCGACGAAATATTCCCCTTTCGGGTAACGGTCAGTGCGGTTTGGGGCGGATCGCGACCGGCAGAAAACTACCGTCGTTTTTGCCGACTTCCTTGGCCATAAGTTCGTTCAGCAGGGCGTTCATGCGCAATATGACATCTTTGTTCTTTTCGGTGTCGAGGGCCAGGTTATGTGCCTCGAGCGGGTCATTCCTTAGGTCGAAAAGCTGAAGGTCGTTGTTGCGAACAATTTGTTCGAGCGTTTCCGGCGTATTGAAATTGGCCGGGGCATAGTAGCGCGCGAACTTGTACTGCCCATCGAAGACAAAACTGAGAAATCCCCGCTTATTGAGTTTGGGCTGTAGTTCAGTCAGGGGCGGCGCTGCTTGTCCCTGGAGAAGTTGCGTCATCGCCGACAGGCAATAGTCCGAATCAATGGTCAAGGGAGCGACATAGTTGAACAGGACGCCGGGCCGCACGGCTTGCGGGGCGGCGGTTTCGGCATGTGCCAGGACGCCGGAAAAGTCGCGGCCGGGCAAATCCCTAGTGGCTTCACGCCGCTGTACCTCCGGCACCCCCGCGAGCCCCGGCAGGGTTGGCATCAGGTCCAAGTGACTGGTGAGAACTGCGGACGATTGGCCGCCCGGATAGTTGGGGTGGACGATGATCAACGGCACATGGGCGTTTCCTTCATAGGCGAAGGGGCCCTTGCCCCGGAGACCACCGTGGTCGCCAGCCATCTCGCCGTGGTCCGCCGTGAATATCACGACCGTGTTGTCCCAGAGATTCAACTCGTCCAGTCCATCCAGCAATTGCCCCAGACCGGTATCGGTGTCGCGGATCATGTTCAGATAATACTCATTGAATACGCGCCACATGTCGGGGCGATCGACCGGAATGAAGCCGAGGGCCCGCGACCACCCCACGTGATAGTCCGTCAGCGCCGCGGGCATGCCAGGGGCCGACAGAGATTCTTGGATCGTCGGCGAAGGAGCCGTGCTCCAACGCCTGCTGTACACCGAATTCCGCGGCGGTGCGGTGAGCACATCGTTGACGACGGCCCTCTGCACCTGCGGCGTTTCCGGTACATTGGCATTCGCATACATGATGTCGTGAGGGTTGACGAAGCTCACGATCATGAAGAATGGCTGCCCCGCTTTGCGTAGTTCCGGCACATTGCCACGCAGCCAGCGGACGCTTTCAGCGGCGGTGTAAACGTCAGTCTTGTAGCCTTGGTCGGGCGTGCCAGTTTTGTCACCGTCGGGCTGGTAGACATCGAAGCCGTACGGCTTGAGCGCGTCGCTGTAGTTGACGTTCGACTTGGGAGACAGGATGTCGAAATCCATTTCCCATTTGCCGTAAAAAGCCGTCCGGTAGCCGAACTTCTTCATCATCGAACCCATGTTGGAGCGGTCTCTTCGCAGGCTCGGCACATAGCCCGCCTCCAACTGGTCGAAGACACCGTTGACCTGCGGCGCTTGGCCACTGAAGATCGCCGCACGGGAGGGTGTGCACATCGCTGAGGCGATGTAGTGATTTCGAAACGTGATGCCTTGTTGCGTGAGTCTGTCGAGAGCCGGCGTGTGGTAACCCGCGGCATTTGGCAACTCGGAACGCGTCTGATCTCGCAGCACAAGAATGATGTTCAGCGGGCGGCTCGGTGTCGAAGTCGCCGAAACTTGTGCCTGCGCGGCAGGCGCGATTGTTAGCGCAGCCAGGGATAATTTCAGTGCGCAAACAAGTTTACTCAAATCACGCGTTAGTCGCGCCGGGGGATGGACGAGCTTTCGAACCGAAGCGTGAGCATTCATCAATCGTCTCCTGGTCGCAGGCCTTCACAGTGCGCGCCTACTATACTCACCTATGTGTGTTCTTCGAAAATCAGGTCAGCCTCGCGCCAGCCGGTGAAGGAATGGTGTCTGAATTGAAGACAAGCAATCTATGAGTACGCGCACTAAAAAGCCGCGAGTCCATTTGGACCCGCGGCTCAAAAAGATCAGTCAGGCGGAGGTTCTGTTTACTTCGCCGGATCGGACGGCGACCACAGCTTGATCGGCGAGGTTTTCTCGTAGGCCATGCCCTTCGGATAGGAGATGATCTCCATCTGCAGGCCCCAAGGCGCGAGGAAGTAAGTAATGGTCTGGCCGGCGGCCGGGCCCTCCTCGACCGGGAACGGGCCGAAGAACGTCTTCACGCCTTTGGATTCGAGATAGTCCTTCGCGGCCTTCACGTCGTCGACATAGAAGGCGATGTGGTAGCCGCCGATGTCGCTATTCTTCGGCGTCATGTCTTTCTGGTCGGGCGAGGTGTATTGGAACAGCTCGATGTTCGAGCCGTAGCCGCAACGCACCAAGGTGATCTTGTTGATGACCGCGCGCGGATTGACGTTGACGAGCTGGGTCATGAAATTACCCTTCTCGTCGGCGAACGGACCGAACGACATCGCTTCCTTGCAGCCGAGCACGTTGACGAAAAAGTCGGTCGCCTGCTTGATGTCCGGCACGGTGATGCCGGTATGGTCGTGGCCGCGCATCCCCGGCATCGGGTCCGCTTGGGCTACGGTGGCGCCAGCCAAAACTGCGGCGCCGACGGCCGCCATGATCATGCTACGCTTTGCAAACACGTCTCTCTCCTCTGTCGGGTCTCAGGTTTCACTTTTTCGCCCCGTGGCCGCCCGTTACCGACGACGCGACACTTTCTCCGCGCGAACGAACCGAAAGACGATGTTCGGTGCTCGGCGTCATGCTCGGCTCAGGCGGTAGCCGCCGCCTCGGCCGCGGCGCCGCGGGTCAACCAACCGGGATCGACCGAGGGCAGCGGAATGGCATCGATCAACATACGGGTATAGGCGGCCTGTGGCGCGGCAAAGACACGCTCGCACGGGCCCTCCTCGACAACGCGGCCTTCACGCATCACCACCACGCGCTGGCAAATCGAGCGGATGACCGACAGGTCGTGGCTGATAAAGGCGACCGCCAAATGCATCTCGCTGCTCAGCTCCTTGAGAAGCCGCAGAACCTGTGCTTGCGTGGAGACGTCGAGGCCGGAGACGATCTCGTCGGCGAGCACGAAGTCCGGCCGCAGCGCCACGGCACGGGCGATGCCGACACGCTGGCGCTGTCCGCCGGAGAGCTCGTAGGAATAGCGATCGACGGTGACGCGCGAGAGCCCGACACGATCGAGCACGTGGTGGACCAGATCGAGCGCGGCGCCGCGCGTCCTCGCAAGCCCATGCAGAAGGATCGGCTCGATCAGGATGCGGCCAACGGTGTGCCGCGGATTGAGCGACGACATCGGATCCTGAAAGATCATCTGCATGCGCCGCCGATACGGCTGGCGGTGACGCTCATCGAGCGTATTGATAGTGGTGCCGTCGAACAGAACCGTGCCGCTCGACGGCGCGACAAGGCCGAGCAAGGCGCGACCGAGCGTGGTCTTGCCGGAGCCGGATTCGCCGACAATGCCGACGGTCTCGCCGCGGCCGACGCTGATATCGACGCCATGCAGGATCGTGGTCGATTGCGGGCCACGCGCCAGCAAGCCGCGCGGGCGGCCGTACGACACCACGAGGCCGTTGGCCACGAGGAGCGCGTCAGACATCGCGCGACTCCAACAAACTGACATCGAAGGCGGAGATTTCAGCACGCAGCGCCGAAATCACTTCCGGCGGCGTCGGCTCGAGCCCGGTGTCGGGCCGATCGTAACGCGGATTGGCGGCAAGGAGCGCCTTGGTGTAGGCGTGATGCGGCGTGGTCAAAACTTCGGCCGTGGCGCCCTGCTCCACCACCTTGCCCATGTAGAGCACGGTGACGCGGTCGCAGATTTTCGCCACCACGCCGAGGTCATGGGAGACAAACAGCACACTGGTGCCGTGGCGCTCCTGCAATGCGCGGATCAGGCGGAGAATCTGCTTTTGCACCGTCACGTCGAGCGCGGTGGTCGGCTCGTCCGCAATGACAAGCTTCGGCTCAAGCCCGAAGGCCGCGGCGATCAGCACGCGCTGGCGCATGCCGCCAGAGAGCTGATGCGGATAGCTGGCGAGCACGCGCTTGGGATCGCGTATCTGCACCTCTTCGAGCAGCGCATATGCGCGCAGTCGCGCTTCCTTCGCCGAAAGCCCGCGCTTTAGGCGCAAGCCGTCCGTCATCTGTGCGTCGATCCGGCGCGCCGGATTGAGCGCGGTCAACGGGTCCTGCGGGATCAGCGCGATGTCGCGGCCGAGCACGGCGCGCAGGCCGCGCGACGATAGCGACAGCAGGTCGCTGCCCTCGAAATCGATGCGCCCACCGGTGACGCGCACCTGCGACGGAATGATGCCCAGAATGGCCTTGGCGATGGTCGACTTGCCGGCGCCGCTTTCGCCGACCAGGCCGTGAACCTCGCCGGTGCCGACGCTGAGCGAGACGCGCCGCAGCACCGGCTTATTGCCGTCGCGCAGGGAGATCGCGCTTAATGTCTCGACGGCGAGCCTGGGCGCGCTCATCGGCGCAACACCGGATCGAGGCTACGGGCAAGGCCGTCGCCGAGCTGGTTGAAGGCAACCACGGTCGCGAACAGGGCGGCGAGTGGTGCCGCAAGCACCCACCAGGCTTCGTGCACGATCTGGCGGCCTTCGGCGATCATGCCGCCCCAAGTCGGCGTATCGGACGACACCGAAAGCCCGACGAAAGAAAGAATGGCTTCAACCACGACGGCGATGCCCATTTCGAGCGTCAGCAACGCGATCAGCACCGGCATCACATTGGGCAGAATCTCGCGGAACAGGATGGCTCGCCGCGAAAAGCCGATGGTGCGCGCCGCCACCACGTAATCCATTTGCGCCTGCCCCATGGTCTCGGTGCGCACCACCCGGCAAAAGCGCGTCCAGTCGATCACCACGATCGCGGCGATCACCGAATGCACGCCGGTGCCGAGGATGGCGACGAGCAGGATCGAGAGCAGCACCGGCGGAAACGCCATCCAGACATCGACCAGCCGCGAGATCAGCGCATCGACCCAGCCGCGCAGGAAGCCGGCCAAGAGACCGAGCAGCGAGCCGATCAGGCACGCAAGGCCGGCGGCGACGAAGGCGACGGTGAGCGAAATACGCGCACCGAAAATCACGCGCGAGAGCACGTCGCGGCCGAGACCGTCGGTGCCGAGCAAAAATCCCGCTTCGGCATCCGGAAAGCCGATCGGCGGTAACGTCGCCGCCAACAGATTTTGCGCCAGCGGGTCCTGCGGCGCGATCAGCGGGGCGAATACGGCAAGAACGATCAGCAACAGAATGAAGCCGCCGGCAACGACGACCTTGGGGTCGCCGAGCAGGCGGCGCGCGGTCGATGGCGGCTTCGGCTCCGCCGGCGCCGACGATGTCGTTGAGGTTGGGGACCAATGTTCCACGTCGCCGGCCTTACGCGTGCCGCAAGCGCGGATTGAGCGCTGCCACCGTGAGATCTGTCCCGATATTGACCAGGATGAAGATCAATCCGAACAACAAGACCAAACCCTGGATCAGCGGGAAATCGCGGTTGATGACCGCGTCGATGGCGAGATTGCCGATGCCCGGATAGGCGAAGATGCGCTCAACGATCACCGTGCCGCCGATCAGGAAGGTGAATTGCACGCCGGTGAGCGCCAGCGTCGGGCCGACCGCGTTGCGCAACGCCTCTTGCAACACCAAGCGCAATTCGCGAAAGCCCTTGATCCGCGCCAGCAACACGTAATCCTGCAGCATCGCCTCCTTCAAGGATTGCTTGAGAAGCCTCACGATTACGGCGGCGAGCGGCAGCGCCAACGCCAGCGTCGGCATGATCATATGGCTGAGGATGTCGCCGGCCACGGCGAAGCGGCCGGTGACAATACTTTCGATCAGGTAGAAGCGCGTGCTGAAGCCTTCGGCAAGATCGGGATCGATGCGGCCGGTCAGCGGCAGTATCGGAATGGCGACGGCAAAGAGCAGAACGAGCGCCAGGGCCCAGATGAAATCCGGCACCGCAAGCATGATCGAATTCAAGCTGTCGATGATGGTTTCGCCGAACGTGCGCCGCATCAAAGTGCCGGCGACAGCAATGGCGCCGCCGAGGACGACTGCAACCAGGAGCGCCAGAAATGCAAGCTCAAGCGTCGCCGGCAGCCGCGATGCCAGCACTTCGGTCACCGGCAGGTGCAACGTAATCGAGGTCCCGAAATCGCCGGTGACCACGCCCTTGATCCATATCCAGAACTGTACCGGAATCGATGCATCAAGCCCGTAATGGGCTTTCAGGGCGGCAATGTCGGCTGGCCCTGCTCCGGGCGAGATCATCATCGCCACCGGGTCGCCGGGCACGACCCGCAGCAATATGAAGACGATGACGGCAACGCCCGCAAGCGTCAGCAGCGCCATAGCCACCCGATTGGCGACGACAGAAAGCAACATCAACGGTCCTTCGCTGACCGCGTCGATGGCCGCCGCGCCCGGCGCGGCGGCGGACCGCTTCGACGATACGTTAGGCCTTCGAGATCAAGGTTGCCGGCTGCAAGGCCCCGGTCTTGTTGGGGATCACTTTCAGATCGGATTTGTAGAGGATCGGCTGCTCGTATTGCAGCAAGGGCAGAACGTAGCCCTGCTCGGCGATATAGCGGTCGACCTTCTTCCAGCCTTCGATGCGCTTCTTCTCGTCCTTCTCACCCCAAAGCGGGCCGATCATGGCGTCGAGATCATCCGAATGCCAACCCGAGTGCGGCGACTTCGAGAACATCGCGTGACCGGTCGAGGTGCTCGGATCGCCGATCGCGTTGCCCCAATTGTAGAACGCCGCAGGCGCCAATTTGTGCGACATGCGCAGCTCGAAGTGCTTGGCGATTTCGTAGATCTCGATGTTGGCGTCGATGCCGACATTGCGCCACATGCCAACGATGGCCTGGACCATTTCGTAGTCTTTCGGCTTGAAGCCGCGCGTCGTCTGGATGGTGAACTTGACCGGCTTGTCCTTCGAATAGCCGCTGGCGGCGAGAAGCTTGGTCGCCAGCGCCGGGTCGTACGGCACCTTGATCGAGGGATCGTAGGCCTCGTAGTCCGGCGCTTGCAGCGTATCGATGGGAACGCCGTAGCCGCGCAGCAACTTTTTGATGATCGTTGCCTTGTCGACCGAATGGCACATCGCGAGACGGACGTTCTTGTCGTCCATCACGCCGCCGTTGGTGATGAAGATCATGCCGATATCAGAAATCGGCTTGCACTCGCCCTTCAGACCCGCCTTGTTCTTGAGACGATCATACTCCTCATACGGGACCTCGAGCGTCACGTCCGACTTGCCGCTCTCGATTTCGGCCACGCGGCTGGTCGCGTCTGGCACGAACTTGAAGACCACGGTCTCGAACGCGGGCTTGCCGCCCCAGTATTTCGGATTGGCCTTGAGGCGGAGATAGGCGTTGCCCTCGTAGGCGTCGACCATATAGGGACCGGTGCCGACCGGCTTCTTCTCGAAGCCCTCCGGGCCGACCTTCTCGAAATAGGCCTTGGGCAGGACGTAGCCGGTAAGGAAGGCCATCCACTTGAACAGGTCGGGCATGAACTGCTTGACGTCGGCGGTGATGCGTTTGCCGTCGATGTTGAAGTTGTCGATGCTGGCCCACACGAAAGAGACCGGATTGCCGCCATCGGGCTTGGCCTCGCGTTTGATCGACCAAACGACATCTTCCGGCGTAAACGGCGTGCCGTCGTGCCAGACCACGCCCTCGCGCACGTCCATCCAGACTTTGGTCTTGTCGTCGTTCCAGCCCCAGCCGGTGAGCAGGCCCGGCTCGAAAGCCAGATTGGGCTTCTGGCCCACATATTGATCGAAGATCGAGCGGTAGATCCCCTGAATGGTCGGGTTGACCGAGGACGGCCCGACCTGCGGATCGAACGACGGAAGGTTAACGTTGTAGGCGATGTTGAGCGTCGAGCCGACGGCCGCACGCGCAAAGCGCTGAGGAACCAACAGCGAGCCAATGAGACCGCCGCCGGCGGCGAGGGCCTGACGACGCGAGAGATTGAACATGTTCTGAAACTCCCCAATCGACCGCTACGGCGCGGTGCTCAACGCGCCCGACTCTACGCCTTGGTGCATAGCTGATCGGCGCCTGGACAAGATACTTTAAACCTAAAGCAACCACCGGACAAGCTGACGCAATGGGCTTTTTTTGCGCAATTTCAGAGGCCATCTGCCGGAGAGTGCGGCAGTCCGCCCGCCCTCTTGCGCATCTGTCAAGCGGGCCGGAGAGGCCGTTGCAAGACACTCTAGAAGGGTTAATAAGTAACGCGAGCGGCCGGCGCGCGATGTTGCAGCGCAGCTAGGGCCTGGAGGTTCTCATGGCAGAGCGATCGTTTGCACGCGAAGTGCAGGATCTCAAACTCGGCGAAGGCGAAGAATTTCGCGGCGAGGGCATTCTCGCCATCACCAAGGCGTTGCTGCAATCCGGCGTCTCTTACGTCGGCGGTTATCAGGGCGCGCCGATCTCGCATCTGATGGACGTGCTCGCCGACGCCAAGGATGTGCTCGACGAGCTCGGCGTGCATTTTGAAAATTCGGCCTCGGAAGCCACCGCCGCGGCGACGCTCGCCGCCTCCGTCATGTATCCGATCCGCGGCGCAGTGACGTTCAAGGCGCCGGTCGGCGTCAACGTCGCTTCCGACGCCATCGCCAATCTGGCCTCCGGCGGCGTGAAGGGCGGCGCACTGATTATCATCGGCGAGGATTACGGCGAAGGCTCCTCGATCATGCAGGAGCGCTCGCATCCCTTCGCCATGAAGTCGCAGGTGTGGCTGCTTGATCCGCGGCCGAACCTGCCGACCATCGTGCGCATGGTGGAAGAAGGCTTCCTGCTCTCCGAAGTCTCTAACACGCCGGTGATGCTGGAGGTGCGCATCCGCGCCTGCCATGTCCATGGCCGCTTCATCTGCAAGGACAACAAAAAGCCGGACTTTACTTTGCGCGACGCGCTGGAAAATCCGCAGCGCGATACCGAACGCGTGGTGCTGCCGCCTGCCTCCTATCTGCACGAGCGCGAGAAGGTCGAAAAGCGCTGGCCCGCGGCAGTGAACTTCATCAAGGAGCGCAAGCTCAACGAATTCTTCGGACCCGAGAGCGCCGATGTCGGCATCATCGTGCAGGGCGGTATGTACAATTCGCTGATGCGCGCTTTGCAGCAGCTCGGCCTCGCCGACGTCTATGGCGAGACGTCGGTGCCGATCTACTGCCTCAATGCCGTCTATCCGCTGATCGACGACGAGGTTGCGGCCTTCGCGATGAACAAAAAGGCGATCCTCATGGTCGAGGAAGGCCAGCCGGAATTCATCGAGCAGGCGCTCAACACCATCCTGCGCCGCCGCGACATCCAGACCAAGATCAGCGGCAAGGACGTGCTGCCGATGGCCGGCGAATACACGCCGCAGGTGGTGGTCAAAGGCGTCAAGGCGTTTCTCGAGCTGTACGCGAAGAACGTGCTGGGCAACGCGCCGCCGCCGCCTGACGCTTCGGAAGTGCTCGCCAATCCGAAGATCAAGGAGCTGGCCAAGACGGTGCCGCCGCGACCGCCAACCTTCTGCATCGGCTGCCCCGAGCGGCCGATCTTTGCGGCCATGAAGCTCGTGCAGCAGGAACTCGGGGTCCATCAGATCGCCGGCGATATCGGCTGCCATCTGTTCGCAAGCCTGCCGCCG
>Ga0209006_10004506_pt1 | contig 12637 bp, 18 predicted proteins | sample JacPin_JW_Ref_O2_FD_188567 | JGI IMG/M metagenome (GOLD analysis project Ga0209006, IMG submission 188567) | Forest soil microbial communities from Algoma, Ontario, Canada - Jack Pine, Ontario site 1_JW_Ref_O2 (SPAdes) (version 2) | ecosystem: Environmental > Terrestrial > Soil > Boreal...
CGGTACGCTCATTCCTATTTCTATCATCAGATAACAGCGGCCAACAATATATACGTTGAACAACAGAATTTGCTGAATATACCAGTGCATTGGAAAGGATCGCTCTGGGCAAGAAATCGACAAAGTTGGAAGCGCAACGGCGGCGGGACGCTTTGAAAGAGATTGTGGCTGATGCGTGTGTGCTGCTTTTTCGAGAATTCCTCTCCTTTATGTAAAACTCATCGAGACTTTAGAGAAGAGGAAGATGACGAGAGCATGGAATGGGAACGGGAACAATTGCGAAGAGGAGGACACTTCAAGATGGCCGCTGCAGACAAGGAAAGAACGAAACAGGTTTACAAACCTGCTCCAAGTAGGTTGCCAGTTACACTTTTGTCGTGAGACGACTTGACGTGTCCGTTCTAGTTCCACCAGCAACGACCATGCCCACTCTTAGCTCTGCCATCTCTCGCCTCACACAGTCATTGAGCGACTTAACAACATCCCGTGCAAATGTTATGTCGTCCCTGAGTTCACTAGCGGAAGAGCGTTCACAACTAGATGTACGCGAAGCAGAAATGAGAGAAATGGTTCGCAAGGCAGAAGAGAAAAGGAGTTGGTTTGTTGCTTTCAAGGACTGGGTAGAAAGTGTCGCAACGTTCCTCGACGAAAAGGTGCGTATGCAGTCACTCCGTCGTTAATTCGTACTTATCTTGCTCCATTGAGTTCCCCCAATTGGAGAAACTCGAGGACGAGCATGTATCTATACTAAAGGAACGGTCGGACATGATTAATCGTAGACGGTCAACTGATGACGAAGACGATCTGAGCGTTGTCTTTGGTTCTTTACACCTTTCTGCTGAACCTGAGACGGAGATGCGGGACGAGCTTGGCCGAAGTCTGCCAAACGCCAATTCTACTGTCTCCAGGCGAGAACGACAATCGGCGAGGCTCATGCGCCGTTCACGTCGGATGCCGAACCCTGACGCGGAAGAAGGATATTCCACGGATTCGTCTTTATCTCCTTCTGACGCTATGGACTTCAACACAGCAATCAAAAAACTATTATCTGACAAAAAGGAGATCCTCTCTGACGTACGAGCAGCTGAATTCAAAGATCCAAGTCGTGGCCTCGGAAAATGGTTTGGTGAGTGGCGAAGTCGGTTTGGCGACACATACACAAGTGCTTGGGGTGGGTTGGGCGTGGTAGCCGCTTGGGAATTCTGGGTGCGATTAGAGATCATGGGATGGAATCCAGTGGATGTGAGTTTTGCGGTTGCCACCCTCGCTAATTACTGACCCAAATGGTTTGAAGGATCCTAGAAATTTAAACAGTTTTTCTTGGTATTCAACTCTGCAGGAATATTCTCGTTCTGACCTTGAGGAGAATTTGGACCCAAAGCAAAGGCCAGACGGAGACCTTGTGTCAGCGATGATCTCTACGGCCATGATACCTAGGCTGTGCAAGCTTATCGCCGTGGGGATGTTTGACCCATACTCTGCGAAGGGCTTACGGAGAGTTGTGGAATTAGCGAAAGATGTGGAAGCATCTGTTGGAGGAGAAAATGCCAAATTTCAGGCTAGTGTGCTATCTTCATTGTCGGCCTCTTTACCAATCTGCAGTCCCCACAGATGCTTCTAAAATCAGGGTATACCTCTTTCCAACAAGCGGTGGTTGAGACGGAAGCATTGATATCGCGTTACCTTGCCCACAACAATCCACGGTTCGATCCTGATGCCATTCCAGCGCGGCGACGCTTCCTTGCACGAAGGATAAAACTCTTGCAAAATTTACTGTCGTGGAGAGAATACTCAGGTGAGAGATTTGGCGTTGGTGAGTTGAGCGTGAAGTTGGTGGAGGCTTCAATATTCCCTGTTGCGCGGAGCGGGTGGGAGGTGGGCGGTGAAGAGAGCTTGCGGAAGGCAAGTGTTTCACTGTGGTTTATGTTGGATGTTTGCTAATGCCATGTCCTAGGCTACCTCCTTATTGCCGAGTGAACTTGTACCAGAATCACTGAAGTCTCAATTGTGATGGAGGTTCATAAAAGAAATCGTTGGTCATATTCAGTCTCTCGTGAGTGTGCCCAGCGTTTTTTGACAGTCGACCTCATAAACAAACCCGGGTGACTCTCCAATCGAAGTGGCAGTCAGCGGGAACGCATTGTCACTTCCATGATCACCTTGGAATATCAAACCTGAAACTTCTTGACTGACGCGGCAATCACCTTTGGTGGTCTTTTCCTCGCTGCGTGCAGCTCGTTCAGTTGTCAAACATTCTCGGTCTAGTACATATGCTATCTTCATGCTATACTAGCCGGCCGTGAAGTCATAATAAAGTGATTTGTCTCCAGATTGCGATCACAGGCGGCATCGGAAACCGGCTACGCTTGGTCATAACTTGGCACATCGTGAATAGGATGCAGAGACGCGATTGCAGCAGATAACTACCTCTCGCCTGGAACAGACGTACAACATGATGGATCGTGTAACATGAATAAGCACTCACCACTGTTGATGACCCTAAATGGCGTTTTTTATCACACTTTCGTGAAAAGGGTCACCAATTTCTGAATAAAACGCCCACATTAGCGTGTGTATGACATTATTGATGTGGTGATGGATCAAGATCACCTTTTCTCAAATACTCTGCCAAAGATATGTCAACCAGTTCGTCCTTATCTCTCTTGCCATCCTTCCCTTCCCCCCACAGACTTCCACTCGACCTGGGATCCTCTCGGCGCCTGGACTTGGCATCTCTGGTGTTTGAGGCTGCGCCAAACGACGAACCAGGTGGAAGGCGGCGCTTTGTAGGGCTTCCGCCGACAAATGAAGTGACAAGTTGTACTAGGTGGGAGCCAGTGCCGCTGCTGCTCGTTTGTTGGGTGAATTGGTTCTCGTCAGGGGGAGGAGAACTTGAAGATGGTGTAGAGGAGGACGGGGAACCTGGGTCTGGTGGAGAGTTCATTTTGGGCGACTCAAGCAGTTTACTCTTGTTTGTCCCTTCGATTCGATCGAGCTCGCTATCATGATCAATTTCATCTCTGGTGATGTGCGTCCGAACCCCGTCATCCGGCCATGCACTGAACAAACCGAATTAATCTCTAGAAACTCGCAGCTCTTATCAAGAGTGACAAAGTCCCACTGAGAGATTACCTTGTTGTGGATGTTCGGGATGACGACTGGGCAGGCGGAAACATCAAGAACAGCCGTCATATACCCTCAGGGAAATTCTACTCTCGCGTGGTGGGTTTAATAGAAGAGTGTAGAAATATTCCAACAATCATCTTTCATTGTGCGCTCTCACAGTCGCGGTGAGACCTCATCGAAGTTCCTTGCCAACAGTTGTCGCTAATCCCACTGAGAAAGAGGACCCAAAGCTGCTAGAGTTTGTTTCATTCATCTACGACGAGAATAACGGTTCATGTGGTCCCAAGATATACCAGGATACCCGTGCTGAGCTCTTGAAAGGAGAAGCCAGTCCACAAGAGGTCCTTATCCTCGGTGGCGGATTTGCGCGGTTCCAAGACAAGTTCAAAGTAAGTGGGATAGACATATTCTTGTGATCGAACACTGCATTGTATCAGGACGATGTGAACCTCGTAGAGAACTGGGACCCAAACGTTTGGGCTGAGGAATGGGGTTTCTAGCTGGTCCTAGCAACACTTGCACAATCCACATTAATGAGCTGCATATCTGTTTCCCGACAGAGATATCTACCTACATTGTACGTAAGTACAATGGAGATTCACATGATATTTTGGAATGTCAAGATCCTCCAGGAGCGCGTACACTTGGTGAAGGTGACGACTCTATTCGGAACTCCCACCAGAGCAGCACTGTTCGCATGTCTAGAACTCCATCACTAGTTCAATGTTCGCGAGTATCCTCGATTCCACCATCTTGTGAGTCTGAGGTGGTTTCATGCCCGTCCTCAGGCTTTTGGGCGTCGACATTGTTCTGGCATGTGATTAGGGGCTGAATTGAGAAGGGGATGTATGCCGTACCTCGCCGCCAGCTTCTGAGACGGTTGAAGAGTCTTCACTTTCTGTCGTTGTGTTGGACTACCAGGCATTGAGTCAAGTCCTTTGGAACTACAGATACTAAAAGACTTGACGCACAGACGGGTCATCTTGAGGGGAATTTTGGTCCTGTTGGCTCATTACATTTATAGAATTCCATGGATTTCGGAGTGGGACGACGCACCTTTCCTGCAGACGTGGATTCTTCAGGAACAGGTGTCTCTACATCTTCTTCCTCTTTCGCAGGAGCAGGTACAGAATGAGGGTCTGTGTTACCGTGTGAGTCGTGATGGAGTGGCGCCTTCTTCGCCGAAGAATAAACCAAGTACAGTAGCTACGGGGGCGAAAATAGCAGTCAGTCAGAGGACGAACCACACGAAGACAAGTTGGACACTCACAGCTGGACCAAAAATCAGTGAAGAACCAATCTTCAAGAGCGATGTTAGTGAGCATGTCAAAGGCGACCATAAGGTACACATACAATCCAAGGAGCATCACTCGAAGTTGTTCCAGATGCTTGCGTTGAACTATAGAACCGCTTTCTTACAAGTAATGGAACATTCGTTCGTGATATTGAACGCACAGATGCGCGGAACGTCTGCTGGAGACTGCGGGCAAGATGAGACGCCATAGAACTATGTATGTAGTGTGCTGAGACTTGGGGAACTTCAACTTAGCTTCCGGTTGAATTCGGTCATACTGGGAGTGGCTGTGCAGTATATCATCAAGTCAAACCACGGACACTCCCGACTCTGCACCATGTAGCAGGTACGACCGTTTCTCCTCCTTACAGGAACAGAAAAGGAGCCGGATGTGTTGGAGACAATGCTCAACGGGGCGGTATAACAGTCATACCGCCGTTACACTATGAACTATCACTTTCCTATGCCCGGCATTCCATGACAATAGAATGCCAGGCATAGGAAAGTGAAAACTCATCTTGCGTTACATGGCCTCCAGTGGTAAGCATGGCCAGGAATCCCCATTGTACCATTAAATTCAAAGATCTATCTGATACAACGGCTCCTTTATTCAATGCAGAGTAATGCGTAATGCAGGCTTCGGAAAATCTTGACTTTTCTGTTCAGTCAATTGGTCTGAAATACGTTGGCCTCCTTTCTCACCGCTGTTCAGGTGGAGTGTTCAAACTTGCAGAGTGAGGTAAAAATGGAGGTAGGTGTCTACGATATATTGCCTCTTACTACACCGTCGCCTTCGATGCCCCTCCTTTGCCGTCATGCCCACCACGTCCATTTCACCACTCCTTCAGTTTCAATGTTCGAGAACAGTTTTCCCCATTCCGTCGCGATATCGACAAGAAGAGCAAAGGCACAAATTGAATGATCGCAAGCTTGTGCTCGACTGCGTAGCTGTTTCTCCTCCGATCTTAGGTTTTCATGACCCGGTCGAATTGATGCAATGACTACTATACATGAAGGTAACGGGCAACAAGGATGTACATACGCTCACAGAACGTTTCCAGGAAACAGAGAGGCGAACAACATCTCATCATGCCTTTCCCCACACAAATTGGCCCATTCCTCAAGACCAAGGGTATGATATCGCTCTTTAGCAGCAAGAAATTGCCGAGCTGCCTCTCGGTGTTTGCTCTGCCCGGCCAGTATCTCGCCCAAGCTTTGTAGGCATTGTGTCACTCCCAACTTATCACCAATGGCCGTAAATTGTTCTTTGGCCGCCTCCACATTTGCCGCCGCCTCCGTATACCTACTTTGCATCATCAAGATCACTCCCAAGCTTCGCAGACATTGGCTAGCTCCCAACCTTTCACCGATGGCGGTATATTGTTCTTGGGCCATTTCCAGATTAGCAGCCGCCTCTGCGTACTTGCTCTGCATTATCAAGATCTCCCCCAATCCTCGCAGACATTGAGTAGTGCCTGACTTGTCACCAATGGCACTAAATTGTTCTTTAGCCATTTCCAGATTTTCGGCTGCCTCCGTATACCTGCTTTGCATTATCAAGATCTCTGCCAAGCGTTGCAGACATTGAGTAGCTCCCAACTTTTCACCAATGGCAACAAATTGTCCTTTGGCCATTTCTAGGTTGGTGGCTGCCTCTGCGTACCTGCTCTGCATCCTCAAAATCTCCCCTAAGCTTCGGAGACATTGCGCAGCTCCCGACTTGTCACCAATGGCGGTATATTGTCGTCTGGCCACCTCTACAGTTGCAGCTGCCTCTGTGTACCTGCTCTGCATCCTCAAGATCTCCCCCAAGCATTGCAGACACCGAGCAGCTCCTCGCTTGTCATCAACGGCAGTAAATTGTTCTTTGGCCATTTCCACATTTGCAGCTGCTTCTTTGTACCGGCTTTGCATTATCAAGATCTCCCCTAAGGTTTGCAAACATTTAGCAACTTCCAACTTGTTTCCAATCATGGTGAAGTGTTCTTTGGCCATTTCCAGATTTGCAACTGCCTCTGGGTACTTGTTTTGCATAAGAAAAATTTCCCCCATTTGTTGCAAACAGAATGCTTCAAGCTCCCCTAGCCCAAGTTGCTCAAGTTTTGGCATCACTTCAACCAGAAGATCAACAGATGGCATTGTTTTTCCACTTGACATGAAGCATGTCATATTATATGCAGCATTAGCAACATCATCATTTGGGTGATGTTTTAGGGCACCCTTAATGACACTCATCACATTCCCTTCCTCAACAACCATATTCTCAACAGTGTTCTTGTCTTGAGCATTGTATGATCTGTTGACAAGGCCTATATAATATTGCTCTATCTCCTTGAGAATACTCTCCCTTGGAGAGTGATACTTCAACATATAATGTCTGATAGGAGAGAGCACTTTCAATGTGCCTGCGTTGTCAACATATGCTAATGCAGTTCTCAACAGCACTCCAACTAACTGCTCTAGGTTTTCAAAACTTGGAAGCATCTGGCCTAGTTTGCTTTCCCATTCAAACACTCCATCAGGAAGGTGAGATATCAACCCCAAGAGCTCTGTGGTCTTCTCACCCTGCTTGGTCACTGCATATTTGAGTGAGATAGAAATAGACACATCAATACTTGTCAAACGGCCAGACTTTGACCCATGTACAGTAAGAAGAGTTGTCTTTTGGCTTCTCCACTGTCTCAAAAGAGAGGGGCATGAAGAGGTCTTTGCCAACTGGGCAACCAGCTTTATAGGCAGTGGAACACAATCCAACTCTTCCAAAAGGGTATCCAATTCCTGGCATGGTCTCACATTGCCTGCCATTTCCAAAAAAGCTGCCCTAGCAGCATCCAGAGAGATAGGGGGCAGTGGAGGCATTTTCTGAGGCTCTGTCCACTTTACACCAGTGGGACTTTCTCCACCTCTCATTGCCACAATTAATGACACATGCTCCACAGCTGCCACCCTTTGCAGGATAGACTCGACTGCACTCTGGTTGTCAGACTCTTCCCAAGGAGTCTCAAAATTGTCCAAAATCAGCAGCATGGGGCCAGCAGACATGAACTTATGCAAGCTCATGAGAGGATCACCAAAGGATCCTTGCTGCTGTACTCCAACAACTTGGAGAATGTGCTGAAGCAATAGATCTGGACTAGTGGCCGCTTCGCATGACACATAGTATCGCCTCGTCTGGAAAGTCTGTTGGATGTCCTTGTGATGAAGGACAGCAAGAGAGACAGAGGTCTTGCCAATTCCACCTGCACCAAGAATAGCTAGGTGAGTGGATTCAGTGGTTTCGATCAGGGAGACAGCCTGAGAAACGTAATCATCTCGGCCATGGAATACATCTGCTGCGGGGGGCGCCTCTGTCGAGAGCTGTAAGCTGCGAGAAGATGCATCAGAGATGTCTTGTAAGAGGCAGCGAAGTATATACTTCGACGCATGGGTAGTACTCGATCCTGCGAAGATGTGATCAGAACGGATCAATGGCGATCAGACGATAAACATACCAAAAATTTGAATGGTCTGCGCGTTGTATTGGTTACCGCCAACCATATTGATAGTGCCATGGCTGCTGCTGAGACTCTTGATGACGCTGCTCGCGACTGACGAGGCTGGAATGGGCGCTTCAGAAAGCGATAGACTGCATAGAGATAAGACGCACGTCGTGAGTTTACTGACCATGGCGTCCTCTGCAGTGAAAGGGACACCACGGCGTCGCCGCATCAGCGAAATTCTGTTGTGCGGAAAATTGGAATAGGATTTACATTTACATCGTTGTTAGCATCCTGTTCAACGATATCTCGAGCCATAGAAGTCGGCGCACTCGCAGTCTGAGAAGCTGGATCAAAAGTGAGAACTTTTTTGAGAGCGTGGAGCACAGAGAAGACAAACGCGATGCGTGCGCGGTGGATGGTACCTATGCAGTCAAAACAAGTACGGAGCTTTAGTATCAGCAACCCATATGACATCGACAAAAAGTACCCACAATGGTATCATCGGTCAGGTTTAGACTTTGAGATGCTGAGAACCGTTCCACACGGGCTAAATTGAAAGTGTGAGACGGCTATCGGGACTGGAATCTGCTCAATGGACCAACATGCTCGAAGCAAGTGCTCTGGCTGCGGTTCCTACATCCAGGTCAGCCCAGGTCTCAGCAAGAAAAAGTGTACTGACAGATTTCCCTTTCCGAAAGACGCCTTTGAATATTTTCTTCATTATGCTATGGGATGAGAGAGATTGGTGTTCGTGGCGTGTGGCGTATGGTCGTTGAGAACTTGGCGGCGCCCGGGATATGGCGGCCCGCGTAAGTGCTTTTGAGTCGCCGCTCCGATCGCACTCTCACGACCCAGATTTAGGACTATAGGGGCCTTTGCAGGAGAGAGTCCAAGATGATGGGAGGGTAAACCACTATTGAGTCTACAAGAACCAGCCGTACAAATACTCAGTCTTTTCTTCAAAACTACAGCCAAAACCCGTCGAGACAAACAGCCTGGTGAGTTACTAGTTATGAGCTGTGACCTCACGCGTTATTTGGGTGTGTTGTTCTAGAGTTCATTTTTTTCAAATGATCTTCTGAGCGCCATGGACGAGCAAGAGCCAACGAATGTGTTTTCACTCTCTGACCAGGTCTTATCCGACCAGCTGTACTTTATAGGCGAGGTAAGTACGACCGTCGTTTCCCAACTCGTCGACTGTCATATCCATAGATTGGATGCGGGAACTGGGGAAGTGTATGGCTATGTCGTCCCAGAGCGGATCCTGGGAGGCCTGCAGATGATCTTGATAAGCTTCACGACACTAATTTTGCAGTAAAACTCGTACACCGCTCCGAGACACCGACTGATGCTGCACGAGTCCGCTCCTTGTCAGTATTGATGGCACATTATCTTACATTTGATAAAACAAGCCCTTTATTTAGATGGAACGAGATGAAGATTGTTCGGACGTTCGGGAACGACCCTCACCCATCCATCATCCCATTCCATTCTTTTATCATCACGCCCTCTTACGCGTTAATCACGATGTAAGCTCATTTTTCCGCTTTGGCTCAATGTCCTAGAGGCGCGTCGTGCATGTCATACTGTGCTAGTTGCTTCCATTCGTATTATGACAGTCCAAACGAGTAACTAATGTCTATCCTCAGGGCATTCCTCCCGACTCTCATGCCTGTAGAAGTAGACGAATCTAAAGCCATGGGATGGTTTCGCTCGCTTCTCTCAGGCGTAGAATTCCTTCATAAACGTGGAGTTGTTCATAATGACATCAAGTATGTATTTCTTGTTTGCCGTGCCGTATGAGAGCACATCGACCTGACAACCTGCCAGACCTGCCAATATTCTGCTCTCTCACGAAAATGTTCCTGTTCTTGTTGACTTCGGCTTTGCAGAAAGATATGACCTCGATTCGCACAACGCCTTTCACAGCAATTTGTCATATGGGACCCCAGAGGTAATTTTCTGCATTCAATATGGCCCATCCCTGTTGACTGATTGTTTGACACTCATCCTCTAGTACCTATCTCCTGAACGTGCGCAAGGAATTCTGCATGATACTCGTAAATCAGACGTTTGGTCTCTGGGTATCTCCTTTTTTGAAATTTTAATTGGCCGTACGCCGTTTGAGCACTCGGATAGCGAACCATTCACTACCGAGGAGGAATTGGAGATGTACTGGTTACGCACCGTAGGTTCTGTTTTTCAATTGTTTCTGCTTGTTTGAGACGTTGAATGCACAGCTCCGTGGAAAGTGGGTCGGTCGCTGGAGGATGTCCAAACGCATGGAAAAATTAATACGTAGAATGATCGCTCCTAATGCTGACTTACGGTGCACGGCGTCAGAAGCAATGTCAGATTCATACTGGTATCGGCAGAAAGACCCGAATCCCATTCGTAGTGCGTCCCTCTCTCACCCAGAAAGCCTTGGTGTTGCTGATCAGGAGGCTGTCTGTATAGGGAAATCTGCCAGTGTGGCCTCGTCTCTTGCATTGGAAGACGTGTCGAAGATCATCAATATGACGGCGCCATGGCTATCTCGTTCAACCAAGGCGACAGAAAACGGAATCAATTCTCGAGGACAGCAAGGTTTAGAACAAACTACTCGGCCAAAATCTCAGCCGAAGATCTTGGCGTCCAAGAAGCCTGATCGTGTACCATTCTCTCACCACAATGCCAAAGAAAATATTCCTGTAACGACCGCCTTGAAAGCCGCCACCACACGCAAGCACATTGCCTCGCCGGAAATCAAGTCTCGTGCCGGGATTCTGGGTCACTCACCACCAGTGACATCGGCGATAAAGGCATTACACGATGTGAACGCTCAAGAAAAGGGAAAACATAGCAAAAAGGCCCTGGCTGACGTGACTGGATTGAGTCGGAACGTGGAGAACTACGGAAAGGAGGGCGGTCCCAGTGGTAAGAATTTGGTCCATCAGAGGATAAAAGAATGGGAGAGGGAGAGAGAGCGGCTGAGGGAAATTACGCGTGTGGAGGAGTTGGCGCAAGTGCCGGATCAGTCAAGGTCTAAGGGACAGGAAAAGGAAAATTTGACACCCCAAATCGTGCAACCCATGCTTAATGTTCCCCTTCTGGACGGTATGTCATCCAACGACAGCATTGCCCCTTAAACTAACCTTTTCGGTAGAGTTGAACAACAACATCCTTCCTCGGCTCAGCAATGATCGGGCACTTGATGGCTTGAAACACAGTTTGAAAACCTCTATGGGTTAGTACGACTTTTCCTAATACGTCATAAGGCTACTCACCACGCGGTCCTCGTGTTTGCAGACAGGACGGTGCAATTATATAGGACATCCAGACCCAAAGTTAACACTGACACCTCAATCGATAGAATGGATGATACAAAGACCAAGAGAAGCCGTAGGCAACGACAGTCCATGGGGGATGGTGGTCTTCTATGCGATGGTCTGTCTCGTGTCGAATGCCTTGCCCCCCGTTGTTGTCCGCTCATCCTTTCATCCGCAGCCAAGTCCTCTCTTCCTGTAAGACGCCATGAACAAGTCGCTCCCGACAATAGATTTGATAGAATGACACTATGGATCAAAAATGTAGAGAGTGAGTCCTGCTTCGTCCGCTTTCTCGACCCCTCATTGATGGGAACTATGCTTTTAGAAGTGGTTGAAGATACTCGTCAAACCTTCGCGGCGACCACCATCACACCCCTCCCACCACTTCCCGTTTCACCTTCAGCTCGTAACACAGACAACCGGTCGACACATCTGCCTCATAAGGTTCTTACCGCAAACCAGATATTCACGGACAGACCGGGTTCTTCGAATCAACCCCTCTTGTCTAGCGTGAATGCGGTAGAGTGTCCTGGCCGCGTGACGGAACGCAATCTCCACACACCACAGCGAACTCGTCGTGCAACGGTTTCTACACGATCGCCTGAACCTGTGAAGTCAGAGACCACGTTTAGTGTCGAAAACAGCTCACCGTCGAAACACAAAGCGAAGTCGAGGTCACATGGAAACATTATGCAACCCATCTCTTCCATTTCGGTCCTGGAACTCGAACTGAAGAAACGTATGTTCATTATCTCATTCCTTGCCACCTGAAGCTAACTCGCTCACTCAGAGGATATGCCCGTCCCTCCACCCCGCCTTTCCACCGTGCTGCGTCCCCGCCATGAAGAACCCACGTACATTCGCTGGCAGCGCCACGTCCCGCACCCCATCCGTGTGCAGCAGCGACGCCCCTTTCTGCCAATATTCGGTCGAGGTATTGCTCTCGATGACCTTCACCCCACCCGCAGTCGTCGCGAACGGATATTCGATCTCCGGAAAATCGTGATCCTCATGCCAGGTCCGCGTCCGCCCCGGTTGCCCGAACGGCATATTGAAGAACACCCGACCGATCCCCGCGACATGTGTGTATATACCATCGAACACACGCCCACCGGCCTCGTCCTGGTTGAAGCCCTGCGCCAGATGGTCCCGCAGATATCGTCCCGCCTGGGAAATCCCAAATCCCAGAGCATGCGTCACCTGCCGCCCCAGCAGATCGCGTCCCCCCGCGCTCCCCCGCAGATGCGAAATGAGGTCGCGCGTCGCCGCAAACCCGATCCCCAGCACTTTGGGATTGGTCGCGCTGTAGCGCAGCTCGTAGATCAACCCCGGCTCCGGCGCTCCCTCCGCCAAGCGCACGGTCCGCGGATCCACGAACTCGAACGCGACCGTCCGCCGAGGCGCCGTCTGCGTCCGCCGTACGGTCAGCG
>Ga0209006_10004507_pt1 | contig 12634 bp, 11 predicted proteins | sample JacPin_JW_Ref_O2_FD_188567 | JGI IMG/M metagenome (GOLD analysis project Ga0209006, IMG submission 188567) | Forest soil microbial communities from Algoma, Ontario, Canada - Jack Pine, Ontario site 1_JW_Ref_O2 (SPAdes) (version 2) | ecosystem: Environmental > Terrestrial > Soil > Boreal...
TGTTTAACGGTTTCCGGACGATACTCCGCCTGGCGCTTTCGCTTTCGCCGGAATTCGTTTCTAATGCTTCCCTATGATTCGTCGGCTGGGGTGGCTGCGGTTTTCTCTCTTCGTCTCTCTCATATCTGCTGTTTTTCCTCTGACTGCGTTCGCGGCTGATGGTGATTCGGATCGCGAGGTCGCGAATCGTCTGATTGCCGAAGCGCTCAAGCCATCGGCTCTAGAAACCAATCTCCGGCGTTTGACTGATGAAATTGGTGGACGCATTCCTGGCACTCCCGCTTTCCAAAAGTCGGTTGACTGGGGCGTGGCGGCATTCAAAGAAGCGGGAGCGGATAGTGTGACCACGGAAGAATTCACGATTCAACATTCGTGGGCAGAGGGTGCGACCGAGATGACGGCATCGCTTTACTCAGGCGCTTCTTTTCCGATTCATGCAGTGTCGGTTGGTTGGGCTCCGGCGCTGGTAGCGGCGAAGCACGTGCCGGTGGTGGATGTGGGCGAAGGTTCGGCGGCGGAATTTGCCAAGGTTGGGGATATTGCGGGAAGGGTGGTGCTGGTTCATTCGAAAGTTCTGGCGACATGGGAGGATCTTTTCGGCGAGTACGAACGGGCGCCGGCGGTGATTGCGCTGGCAGCGAAAGGGAAGGCCAAAGCGATCGCTTTTATGGCCACGCGCGAACACGGCATTCTTTATCGCCATACGAATTCCAATGCGGGAGAGATTGATGCGCTGCCGCAGTTGATCGTGCGGCGTGAAGATGGCGAGCGCATTGCGCGGCTGCTGGCAACGGCGCACCCGGTATGGGCCGATATTTCGATTCCCAACAAGATCGGACCCGCGTTTAAAAGCTGGAATGTAGTCGCGGAGATTCGCGGGAGCGAGAAACCTGACGAATTCGTCGTTCTCGGCGCGCATCTGGATTCGTGGGAATTGGGAACTGGCGCGCTCGATAACGGATGCAATGCCGCGCTGGTGGTTGATGCGCTGCGAACGATCAAAGGTTCGGGAATGAAACCGAGACGATCGATCCGATTTATTTTGTTCTCAGGCGAAGAGGAAGGATTGATCGGCTCGCGGGCGTATGCGACGGCCCATCGGAGCGAGTTAGATAGGGCGGCGGGAGTGGTGATCTTCGATTCCGGGACGGGGAAGACTACGGGTTTTTCGACCGGCGGCCGTAAAGATGTAATCCCGGCAGCGAGAAAGATGTTGATGCCGTTGGAACAATTCGGCGTGGCGACCGCGGAAGCAACTGCGGAGTCCGGCACAGATCATTTTGATTTCATGCTCGAGGGCGTACCGACATTCGTCGCCGACCAGCAAGAGTCGAACTATCTGGAGAATTATCATGCAACGACCGATACGTTGGACAAAGTAGATTTTGCGCAACTCAAGAAGCACGTGGCCGAAGCTGTGGTGTTGACGTTTGCCCTGGCGAACGATCCAGCGCGCATTGGCCCGCGCTTGAACCGTACCCAGATCGAGCAGACACTGCGCGAATCCCATCTCGACAAGGAAATGAAAGACATGGACATGTGGGGTGAATGGGCGGATGGAAAGCGGGGACGAGAACAATAAGGCAGGCATCAGGTACCAGGTTTCAGGAAAAATCGTGAACCGGTGGATGACCGCTGACTGCTTCTTGAGATCTGGGGATTCACGAGCTTTATCGTAAGATTCCTTGTGCTCGTATTCTGGATTCTTTTCAACGTGTTTGTAGCGGCCATGCTGGCGCTCGACCTGGGCGTGCTGAACCGGCGGTCACGGAGCATTAGTTTTCGGGGAGCGCTTGCCTGGTCTGGGCTGTGGATCGCGCTGGCTGGCGGTTTCGCGGTACTGGAGTTTTTTTGGCACGGCCGGACGCAGGCCTTGCAGTTTGTAACCGGCTATGTGGTGGAACTGTCGCTCAGCGTCGACAATTTATTTATATTTCTGGTGATCTTCCGCTACTTTAAAGTCCCAGACGATTATCAGCGCAAGGTTCTTTTCTGGGGAATTATTGGAACTCTGGTGATGCGGGGAGTGTTCATCTTCGCAGGAGTGGGGCTGATCCAGCGCTTCCACTGGATCACTTACGTATTCGGCGCTTTGCTGGTTTATTCGGGCCTTAAACTGTTACGGCAGGGCGAGACGGAAATCCATCCTGATAAAAGCCTGGTGGTGCGCCTGTTCCGCCGAGTTTTCCCGGTCACGGAGGACTATGAAGGTCCTCACTTCTTTGCGCGCCGGGAACGGCTTTACGCTACTCCACTGCTGGTGGTGCTGCTGGTGGTGGAGACGACCGACATTTTACTAGCTATGGATTCAGTTCCGGCAGTACTGGCGATTACGCTGAACGCGTTCGTTGTTTATACGTCAAACGTATTCGCGATCTTGGGGCTGCGTTCGATGTATTTCGCGCTGGCGGGCATGATGGATCTGTTCCACTATCTGCATTACGGATTGTCAGTAGTACTAATTTTCATCGGCGTCAAGATGCTGAGCGCCCACTATGTGACGGTCCCCACTGAATGGGCCCTGGGCATTGTGCTGCTTGTTCTCGCGGTTTCCGTTCTTGCGTCGCTGGCGCATCCTAAAAAAGCCGTTTCGTAGCTCTTGCGTGGTGGCTCTACCCCTGGCAGCCGGATCGTGGAGCGCCGCAGGCATACGCTATGATGAATATTCATGATTAGTATTCCGGTTGCGACACCGTCACGCTCATATGAGGTGATTATCGGGAGCGGTCTTCTTGCGCGCGCCGGAGAATTCCTGGGCAAGATTCTTGAGAATCGCCGAGTGTTTGTGGTCACTACTCCTCCGGTGAGGAGGCACTGGGCGAAACTTCTGTTGAAGTCGTTGTCGGCTTCGCGAATTGAAGCGGCACTGCTCGAAATGCCTGACGGAGAGCGTGCAAAGAGACTGACGACGTTAGAAAAGCTGGCGGAGAAACTGGTGAAGCAGGGCGCGGATCGTGGCATCACGTTGATCGCGCTGGGCGGAGGCGTGGTCGGCGATGTGACCGGATTTCTTGCATCGGTCTATATGCGAGGGGTCGATGTCATCCAGGTTCCGACGACGGTGTTGGCGCAGGTGGATGCGGCGATTGGCGGGAAAACTGCGGTCAATTTGATTTCGGGTAAGAATTTGTTGGGGACGTTTCACCAGCCACGCGTCGTGCTGATTGATCCTACAGTTCTTGAAACGCTGCCTTCGCGGGAATATCACGCGGGCCTTTACGAGTCTTTGAAGTGCGGGATTATCGGCGATGCGGGCCTGTTCAAACTATTTGAAGACCGGCGGCGCGAGATTCTCGATCGGGATCCGGTGGTGGTCGAGAAGGTGATTGCCGATTCGGTGCGGCTGAAGGCATCGGTAGTAAGTGTTGACGAAAGAGAAGACGGTTTACGGCAGGTGCTTAATTTCGGCCACACGGTTGGTCATGCGCTTGAGGCTGAAACGCGCTATACGCAGTTATTACACGGCGAGGCTGTAGCGTGGGGAATGATTGCCGCCACACATATCGCGCTTTCGACCGGCAAACTGGATAGCGTCACAGCGGGTCGCATAACAAATTCAATTTTGGGATTCGGCAGGCTGCCTCGGATGAAGATACAAACGGCCAGCATTCTGAAGCGACTGCGTTCGGACAAAAAAGTCCGGCATGGAGTGGTGCATTTCGTGCTGCCGAGGGAAATCGGAAAAGTTGAGATCACGAGCGATGTGCCGGAGGCGATTGTCCGGTCTGCGGTGGATGAGATTCGAAAACTGGCGCGGAATTAAGAATGAATCGGGAAATGGATCGGACTGCCGTACAGGAGAGAGTGGTTGGCGCATCGCCGGTGGGCACTCGCGATCGCGAGTCGGCGGCGCGCGCGGTACGGGAGATGTTCACTTCGATTGCTCCGCGGTACGACATTCTGAATCATGTTCTCTCATTGAACATTGATCGGCTGTGGTGGTGGCGGACGGCGCGGAAATTCGACAATATCCTAAAACGTTCGGACGCTCGCGTGCTCGATCTTTGCTGCGGCACGGGAGACATGACTTTTGCATTAGGTCGCCGAGCGGATGGAGCCTTCCCGCAGATTTTGGGTGCGGATTTTTCACATGCTATGCTGCAGCGCGCGGCGGAGAAGGGAAGAGGCACGTCGCTACGATGGATTGAAGCGGATGCGCTGCGGCTTCCGTTCGCGGACGGGCATTTCAATCTGGTTACATCGGCGTTCGGGTTTCGAAATCTGGCGGACTATGATGCGGGATTGCGAGAAATTGCGCGCGTGCTTGCTCCCGGCGGAGAGTTTGGCATTCTGGATTTCGGCGAACCTGGCGGTTTGCTGGGGCACGGTTACCGTTTTTATTTCAAGAAAGTGCTGCCCGCGATCGGGACAATGCTTTCGGGAGTGCGCGGTCCGTATGACTATTTGCCGGCGTCGGTCGAGCGCTTTCCGGCACCGAACGAAATGCTGAACCGCATGCGCCAGGCGGGATTTTGCGAGGTTTCGTGGACTCCGTACACGTTTGGCATAGCGGGACTGTATCGCGGCGTGAAAGGGTCCTAAGCGCCCAAGCGGGCATGTGATGCCGCGGTTCGTGAGCGCCGCGCTGGGAAGGCGATTAATTGCTGGTGAAGGAATCGGCGAACGCTTCGAGGTTTGTTTTCGAGATTACGCGATCGTAATCATCGCCGAGGAATTTCTGAAGACGTCCAGTATTCATAGTGTACTCACCTGTCATATAGGGGACGGCATCGGGTGGGATCGACGATATTTTCAACTTCCATAAAATTTCGAGGACGCAACGCATGCCCCATTTTCCGGGTACCCGCAGCAGTTTGGCGTGCGCCGTCTCGATGCATTGAGCGAAGGTCATAGGTTCGCCACGTCCAGCGACGTTGAGGACGGTCAGGCGCTGGGCTTCGGGTTCGCGCTTGAGGATCCACGCGATCAGCCGGGCCATATCATCGACATGGACGAACTGGATTTTGTTTTCCAGAAATTGCTCGCCGAAAGGCAACATGCAGGGTAGACGTTTCGCCGACTGGCGCATGCGAGCTGCACGCGATCCCTTGCCAGAAGGCGTTCCGCGAAACGCCGCCATCAAATAGTTTTCCACGGTGGCACCCGCAAAAATGTGTGGACGCAGGATGAAGACTCCGCAGCCACGGAGGCCAGGTGCACGTTGCTGAACTACCAGGTCGCTTTCTTTTTTGTGGATAGCGTAGGGGAGCGTATGCGCGTCGAGGGGCGAGTTTTCCTCAACCGGTCCAGGCAAATCGGAGCCATAAGCGGAAACGCTGCTCGGAAAAATAAACTGCCTGATGGTGGCGGTACTACGGTTGGCTTCGGCGATTGCTTCCATCACGCGAGCCGTGCCGGCCACGTTAATCCGCCACATGCGATCCACGTCCAAAACTCCGGAACGCTGGGGATCGATCACAAATGCGAGGTGAACCACCGAAATTGGTTGTAACTCGCGCAGCAGCAAAAGCAGCTCGCGGGTCGACTCCTCGAGGCCAAGGTCGAGCGCCACGAAGCGATCAAGTTGGATGCGAGTGGGAGGCGTCACATCAATACCCACCACTGTGTAGTCCGCAAGCTGCGGCACCAGGCGTTGTCCAAGATTTCCTGAAACGCCAGTCACGATGATAGTGGGTTTCGCTGTCGCCATCTATTCTGGGTCTTGACCCGGCTGAGGAACAGGCCTGGCACCCCGCGGCGGCAGCGGCATGGCGGAATTTTTCACCGGACCGAAATAGGCGTCATTCAAATCAGTGTTGGAAGCGTCCTGGAAAGATTGCATGCTGTCGCGATAGCGCTGGCTGGAGATGGCGTTCTTAATCTCCGGTTTCACGGTATCGAGCGGGAGCGTTTCTTTAGCGATCATTTTGTAAATGTAGTAACCACCGTTTGGATCAGCGATGACCTGGGACACTTCACCGGGCTTGAGCTCCATAACGGCCTGATGGTTCGCGGGCAACGCGGTGCGGCGAAGATTCTCCATTTTTACGGGCGGAGCATTGCCGGGAAGGCCTGCCGCGACGTGGGCTTCTTTGGCCAGCTTTTCCGGGTCTTCACCCTGGGCCGCCCGAGCTCGTAAAGTGTCTGCTAGTTTTTGCATGGCGGCCTCGGCTGCTTTTTTCTGAGCTTCGGTCGGTTGTTCGGGCATAGCTGGTTTCGCGGTGGAGCTGGCCCCGGATGCGGTGGGCTTGGACGCTGTACTCGGAAACTGCCTGGATCGAGGAACGTAAATCCGAGCAAAAGTGGCCTGAGTGTAATTGCCTTCGTTCTTTTTGTAATAGTCGTCGATATCGCTGTCGCTTACCTTGGCCGCGTCTTCCTGCATGGCGCGGTTCAATTCCTGGGCTAGAACCTGCATGCGGGAAAGCGCCATTTTTTCATCGAAAACCGGTCCTTTATCGAGGCCGCGTTTTTCGGCGGCGGCAGACATCTTCAGCATGCGGGCATAGACGGTAGCGGCGCGGCGACGGATGGTCGGTGACATTCCGGGCTGCATCGCGTCAGTTACTCTTTCGAACTCCGCGCGGGTGATCACCGTTTTGCAGGCATCGCCTTGTGCATTATCTGAACAAGTACCCTTGAGCGTGATTACCACATCGCCGGGAGCAATTTGGGCGGCAGAAGTGTTGTCAGGAGCGACGGCGGGGGCCTGGGCGGCACTGGCAGCGGCGGGTGTCGTAGCGGGAGCAGTAGATGGCGGCGCTGCTTGCCCATAGACCAAGCTGGCAACCATTAGACAGAAGAGACACTGAAAACGCATGAATCGGGATCCTCTCCAAAGGAAAATTGCAGCGAATCTAATCGTAGCATGGGTGGTCGGGGACGGAGCAATCGCGGCAATCGCCGACAGCGATCATGGTTGAAAACTCGGTCATATTTTGGTCACATTTTTTGGTCATGGCTTGCTTAGTCTGATCATGGTTGGGTGGCGGTGCGCTGGTAGTGCGGGCGACGTCCGCCAGGCAGATTGCTTTTCAGGGTTGGCGGCAGGGGAATCCGAAGCGATAATGAGCGTGATGTCTGAAGTGCAGGCCACTTTCAGTTCGGGATCAATGCGCCAGGAAAAACGGGCGGTCGCCGGCAACTCTGTGCTGGCTGCCTTGGTCATTACTGTCCTGAAAATCGCGGTTGGGATCGCGACCGGGTCACTGGGAATTTTATCGGAGGCTGCCCACTCCGGTTTGGATCTAATTGCGGCGGTGGTAACTTTTTTTTCGGTGCGAGTGTCGGACAAGCCGGCCGACGCCGACCATCAGTACGGACATGGCAAGTTCGAAAACTTTTCGGCTTTTATTGAAACGGGCCTGCTGCTGCTGACCTGCGTCTGGATCGTCTACGAATCCATAAAGCGTTTGTTCTTTCACAGTGTTGAAATTGAGCCGAGCGTTGCGGCACTGCTCGTAATGTTTCTATCGATCGGGGTCGATACGTGGCGCTCGCGCGCTCTCCGACGGATTGCGACCAAATACGACAGTCAGGCATTGGAAGCGGACGCACTGCATTTCTCCACCGACATCTGGTCGAGCGGCGTGGTGATCATCGGACTTGCGCTGGTGTGGTTAGGCAGGATGTACAAGATTGAATGGCTGCGTCAGGCCGATCCGGTCGCAGCATTATTTGTGGCGGGTGTGGTGGTATCCGTGAGTTGGCGGCTGGCGCGACGAACCGTGGACGCTCTGTTGGACGCGGCGCCAGTCGGCGTGCGTACTCTGATCCTTGACCGGCTACGAACGGTGGACGGTGTTCTGGAAGTGGAGTGGGTGCGGTTTCGGAAAGCTGGAAACGGTTATTTTGCCGATGTTTCAGTGGGATTGGAACGCAATTTCACGTTTCAACATTCGGAGCAGGTTTCAGACGCGGTACGGGCGAAAGTTCGGGAAGTGTTGCCGAACGCCGACGTGATGGTGCATACGATTCCGCGGGCGCGGCGGTCGGAAAATATTTTCGATCGGATTCGAGCCGTGGCTACCCGCCACAACTTTAATGTCCATGACGTCAGCGTGCAGGATCTGAACGGGCGGTTGCATGTGGAACAGCATCTGGAACTCGACGAGCAACTCAGCATGAAGCAGGCGCACGATGAAGTCACTCGGCTGGAGTCGGAGATGCGCACGGAGGTTCCCGAAATCGCGACGATCCTGACGCATATTGAGAGTGAACCGGCGACGATTGAAACGGGGGAAGAGATTGTTCGCGAACCGAAATTGGAGCAGCGCCTGAAGACGATTGTGAAAGAGTTTCCGGAAGTGAGGGACGTACATGAATTTCAATTCAAAAAGGTGGGAGGACGGCTCTATGTTTCCTGCCATTGCACGTTGCCCGACGACATGCCGCTATCGCAAGTGCATGATATTCAAACGTCACTGGAGATCCGCTTTAAGCACGATGCGCCGGAGCTGTTTCGGGTACTGATTCATCCCGAACCGGTGACGGATAACCGGCGTTAGCGAACTAGCAGGAGATATGAGACGGAAGGAATCAATAGAACCATGATTGAAGCTTCGTTGCGTTGGACAGATCAAGACAGATTCGTGGGGATGGCGAGTTCGAAACACTCGATGGTGATGGATGCCGGGAGTGAGAAGACGGCCAACAGCCCCATGGAGCTTGTGTTGCTGGCTTTGTGCGGGTGCACGGCTTCGGACGTAGTGGGAATTCTCCGTAAGAAACGCGAAGCATTTAGTGGCCTGGAAGTCTCGGCGAAGGGCGAAAGAGCCGACGGCTATCCTGCGGTTTACACTTCCATCCATCTTACGTATCGAGTTCACGGACAGGTTTCGGAGAAGGGCATGACCGATGCGGTGCGGCTTTCCAAAGAGAAGTACTGCTCGGTTTCGGCGATGCTGGAGAAGACGGCAAAGATTACTTATACGATCGAGCACGTTGCGTGAAGGCGGAGCCTGGTCCGCGTCCGCTGCTGGGCTACTTGTATATCGCGAGCTCCACGCTGTTGTGGGGAATTTCTGCAACTCTGGGGCGTGCGGCGTTCACGGGACATCTGCTGCCGGGTGGCGCGTCCCTGCGTAATATCGATCCGCTGATTCTGTCACAAAGCCGGGCTACCTTGTCGCTGGCAGTGCTGTTGCCAGTTTTGCTCGCGCGCAGAGGGGGAGCGGCGTTACGGGTTCCCGGACGCGATCTGGTGCAGTTTTTTCTGCTCGGCGTTTTCGGCGTCGCGATTTCAAACTATTGCTATTACGTAGCGATCCAGCGGACCAATGTGGCGACGGCCATTATTTTGCAATACACGGCGCCAGTCTGGGTGCTGCTGTATACGGCCATCCGAGGGGGCGAGTGGCCGTCGTGGCGCAGAAGCGCGGCGGTGGGATTGGCGGTTGCCGGATGTGCGCTTGCGGTGGGACTGGTGGGTTCAGGGCGATTTCGCATGGATACGATTGGAGTTCTGTTTGCGATGTTCGCGGCGTTCTCCTTTGCGTTTTACAACGTCGGCGGACATAAAATCCTGGCCCGCTATGACCGATGGAAAGTTCTACTCTGGGTGCTGGTGGGGACTTCGGCATTCTGGATGTGCGTGAATCCGCCGTGGAAAATAGTGGCCGCACACTATGACCGGCAACAGTGGGGCTTCATGATGGTGTTCTCGCTGATATCCGTGCTCGGACCGTTTTCCTTGTATTTCGCCGGACTACAGCACCTCGATCCTACGCGCGCGATTGTGGTTAGTTGCATGGAGCCGGTATTCAGCATCGCGATCACAGCTTTGCTGTTGGGAGAGTTAGTTCGTCCCGTGCAGACTGCGGGGATCGTTCTGGTGTTGATGGCGATTATCCTGATTCAGTTGCCGGAGCGGGCGCGAGATGCGGAGTTGATCGTGGAGCCGATTGAATGAGACGGGATCACACTAACTTTTTGCCGCGAGTCTCAGGCAGTTGCGTCGCCATTAAACTTGCCAACAAGAAACTGGCTCCGCAGAGATAGAAGGCCCAACTCAATCCGTGAGTTTGGCCGATTCGTCCGATCACATAAGGAGCAATCGCACTCAAAGTGCGCGCGCCGTTATAGGTAAATCCCAGAGCTCGCGCGCGCAGTTGCGTGGGAAAAATCTCGCTGCCGATGATGCCGGAGCCGGAGAAAAACCCTGTGGCAAAGAAGGCGACGATTGCGCCTACAACCAGTAACAGTACTGGCGACTTGGCCATGGCATATAGAGGGACCAGAAGTGCGGCGGCGAAAAGATAAAGCACGAAGGAGTTTCGTCGGCCAAACTGATCGGCCACCCAGCCGAAGCTCAGATATCCAGGAAACATGCCGAACAGGTTCAGCACAATCAGCAGCGTTGTGGTGCCCATGATGCTGAAGCCGCGGCCGCCTTGTGCGATGGGGAGGGAAAGATATGGAGGAATCCAGGTGAAGAGTCCCCACCAGCCGAAGAGGCCGAAGAAGTTGAGCGATAGAAGCGCGATGGTACTCCTTCTGTAGGGTGGGCGAAAAATGTCGAAGAAAGAATCTTCGGGCGCGATGTTGGAGGCAGAAGCACTTTGGGTTTTGTGCTTGAGCCACATCGGCGATTCCGGTACGCGGTTCTGGATCCAGAGAGTAACGAGGGCTGGCAGAATTCCGACGAAGAACACCATTCGCCAATTGGCATAGTGGAGAACGACGCCAGCGACCAGCGCGGCGAGCGCGTAGCCAATAGCCCATGAACTTTGCACGATAGAAAGCGCTTTGGCGCGCAGTTGGTCTGGCCATGTTTCCGCCACCAGAGTTGCGCCTGTGTTCCACTCGCCCCCCATACCGAGACCGAGGATGAAACGAAATATGGCCAACGTAAGCACGGTGGTGGAAAGGCCAGAAGCGAAGGAGCAAACCGAATAGGTCAGGATGCTCAGCATCAGAGCGCGTTTACGTCCTATGCGATCGGCAAGGAAACCGAAAAACACACCGCCGATTCCGGACGCCAGCAGGGTGAGAGTGTAGAGAAGGCCGGATGTAGCCTTCGACATACCGAGGTCGCGCATCACGTAGGTCAAAACCAGCGCGTAGAGCATGGTGTCGAAAGCATCGAGCATCCAACCGAGAGAGGCCGCGAGCAAGGCATTACGCTGAGTTGCGTTTGCCAGCTTCAGCAATTGGATGGGGCCGATGGGCATGCGGAGGGAGAGATTGTAGCAGTGAGTGTGCCCGGAGTTGCGTTCAAGTAGAAACGACCGCTATTTCAGCAGACGGAAATAACGCTGCGCTTTGGCTACATCCCGCCCAATCTGCGCTCTCAGGACTTCGACGGAAGGAAACTTCATCTCGTCGCGCAGCCGATCGAGAAAGTAAAGTTCGATTTCGGTCTCCGGAGAAAGTTCGATGGGATGAAAATTGAGCAGGTGAGATTCGATGGCAAAAGAATCGGCGCCAAACGTAGGGCGATTGCCGATATTGGTTACTGAATCAAAACATTCGCTCTGCAGGCCTTTGCCGACGCGGGTGCGGGTTATATACACGCCATTCTTAGGAACGAGTTCTTCGTACCGTGCCAGGTTGATAGTGGGCACGGTGTATTTCGATCCATAGCCGCGGCCGCGGCCGGGAGTGGAGAGAATGCTGAAGGGCCGCGCCAGTAGATGACGTGCGCGGCTCACTTGTCCGGCCGAGAGCAACTTGCGAATGTGGCTGCTTGAGACGTTTTCTCCACGCAGCCGCATTTCCGGATAGTCGTGCACTTCGAAACCCATCTCGCGGCCTAATTCGCGAAGGCGCTGGATGTCACCTTCCGCTTTGTGGCCGAAGTGGAAGTTGTAACCTTCGTGAATTTCGCTCGCGCGGAGCCGCTTCTTCAGAATGTCATGGGCGAACTGGTGCGGCGTCATCAAGGAGAGATCGCGCGAGAAAGGAAGCAGTAGGATGCCGTCAACTCCGGTAGATGCCAAGAGGCTTAGTTTTTCTGGCAGGGGGGTCAGCAATTTGAAATCATAATCGGGACGGAGAATGCGGGTGGGATGCGGCTCAAACGTCACCACGACCGATTTGGCGTTTGCCGCCTTGGCTCCTTCCACGATTTCTTCGATTACATGGCGATGGGCGCGGTGAACGCCGTCGAAATTACCGACGCTGACGAAGGTCGGGCCGAAGTCGGCGGGGATGTCGTCGAGATGGTGAAAGATTTGCACGCTATATTTGTTATGGCGACGCCTTAAATTTCAAACTCTAATTTCATTCCGTCGAAGGCCAGTTGCACGCCAGGGGGTAACGCGGCGTTGGTAGCTTCGTGCGGCAAGTCGTGACAGATGTGCGTAAACAGTGTGCGCTTCGGTTTTACGGACTCCGCGATTTTCAGCGATTGTTCGATGGTTGAATGGGTGGGATGAGGTTGATGGCGGAGCGCGTCCAAAAATAAAATATCCAGGCCGCGCAGTTTTTCAACGGTCTCGGGGGGAATCTCGCTGTGATCGGTGAGATAGGCGGCGGATCCGAAGCGGAAACCTAGAATCGGCATCTCACCATGGATGACAGTCAATGGCTCGAAATGTGCTCCCCACAATTCTAAGGTGGCTTCGATGGGGTGCAGTTCGACTTGAGGCAGTCCGCCAAACTTATAGGTTGGACGAAAAATATATGGAAACATGTCGCGCAGGAAGTCGCAGGCTTGCGGCTTGGCATAGAGAGGGAGCTTGCCGGGCTTGTG
>Ga0209006_10004508_pt1 | contig 12634 bp, 7 predicted proteins | sample JacPin_JW_Ref_O2_FD_188567 | JGI IMG/M metagenome (GOLD analysis project Ga0209006, IMG submission 188567) | Forest soil microbial communities from Algoma, Ontario, Canada - Jack Pine, Ontario site 1_JW_Ref_O2 (SPAdes) (version 2) | ecosystem: Environmental > Terrestrial > Soil > Boreal...
CATCCATTCGGAAGGAATCTTTTGATCATCGACGTGACGGCTCTTGCGAATCACAGATCGAATTGGAATATCAAAGTGTTCGAGCATGTGAATCATGCCCGGTACGTTCTCCATGAAGAAGATATAGTCGAGGCGTCGTTTCCATTGGAAAAGATCATGGGGGCCCTCCGTAACTATTTTGCACACGTGAGAGTGGTCGATACTGATCGCGGACGACCAACTGGGAAATCAGAGAGGCTATTCTTTATTTGCAAAGAGGCTTTGAGTCCCCGTGAGCCATCGCCGCATGGCTGATCTCAATCGACATTCATCAGAGTGTGTCATCAGGTGTTCGTCGCAACCGCTTCCCGGAATAGGCCACTGCCCCAACTGCAACCGTATCGTTAACAACGTCATCGTGGGCCAGATAAAGCCATCTGTCGATACGGAGGAGACCTCATCGGCCGCCGGAGGCCTAAACCGGGACACACTGCCCGTTTGTCCACGAAACTCCCGGGGAAAAAAGCCCAGCGTCGTTTCCGTCTGGTCCTGCCTTTTCTATGGGCTTCGGTTATTGAAACGATAATGCTTGGGGAATCCCCGCAGGACCAGGACGGGAAAGATTCGAAGCATTGGGGGTTATCCCGGGGACCGGACGGGAAGTTTACAAATCATTCAGCAGTTGCGACAAAACGCCTCGCTCTGGACACATCGGCTTACCCAAACTAAGGCACCACAAGCTCGACGTCCCTCGGTATGCGGCGTTTTTTCCATTCACGAGGTATGGCGTAAACGACGCTTGTACAACCAAAAACCGTGGGTGCCCTATCCTGGTCGACAGCCAAACCGTCGACCAGGGTCGGAGGATCGAATCTCTGAATTCGCTACCCGACCATCGCACCCGTCCGATACACTTGCCGTGAATTGCAATTCCCCGAGGGTCTCTTCCATGAAGAAGAGGTTGATACTCCTGTCCGCAGCCTTGTTGGTAGCCCTTTATGCTTTCTCTGCGTTCGCCGCGAATGTAACTGGTAAGTGGACCGCTGAAGACAAAGATCCTGACGGTAACCCGTCGACGATCACCTACGTCTTCAAGCAGGAAGGGACCCAGCTAACCGGCACGGTCGAGATACCAGCCGACACCGCCAAAGTCAGCAACGGCAAGGTCGATGGGGACAAGGTCTCCTTCGTCGCAGTCTTCAGTTTCGGCACAATCACCCACACAGGCACGGTCCAACGTGACGAAATCACATTGACCGTAAAGTCCGATGACACGAGCTTCACCACTCACGAGATAACCCTCAAACGGTCGAAGTAGCGGGGAACTATGGGACGGGACAGGAAGTTCACCAATCATTCGGCAATTGGAGGTCGCCGGTAGATTTGTCGTCGAAGACTCGTCGTCAGACTGGACTGGAACTTTGCTAAAAGCGGCACGGCCGCCCTCTTTCCCTAAGTGACAGTCCCGTCTGGCGACGAAGCTTTAAAAACTGTCCAGACTTGGACACTGGGTAATCGAAACCGGACGGCATGTTATTACCGGCCCACCGCGAATTCCTAGCGGGAGGGTTTCCAATTTGTGGTGCCCCACGTGCAGGTTAGAGTGAATGATGGTTTCGCGAGCTGCTCTCAAGCTTCTTCGATCCATGAGAACGTTCGCTCGCACTCCAGGTCTGTTGCTGGCTCTCATACTCACGATTGCGTTTGGAGTAGGCAGCAATGCTGCCGTGTACGGGTTCGTTCAGGGACTGACCCGTCCCACTTCTTCGTTGGGGATGAATGACAGAATTGTTTCCATATACAACCAGAACGCGCTGCATGAGGCAGGGCCATTTTCCCAGAGCGAATATGAACAGCTACGAACGCGTACCGGTACTTTCGATTGGGTTGACGCCGCTCGAATTAGTCCAAGCGAAGCTTTCATCGGCGATCACACAGAGGTGGTAACCACCGCCACCGTTGCCCAGAGCCTTGCAGGTGCACTCAACCTGCGGATTGGAAACGGAGTCGTGATCAGCGATCGCATGTGGCAACGTGAGTTTGACGGAAGGCCTCTAACCGTTGGTGATCACATTCGCATCGATAACGTGACCTATCCGATAGCCGGGATTGCACCAAGCGGCCTGGAAGGTCTTTATCGTGACCGCCCTGTTGATATCTGGATACGCTCGCAAGGTCGATCGCCGCAAGGTCCCGGGGGGCCGCACAGGAATTTGTGGATCGTTGCGCGTCTTCGAGGGAATGTCTCAATGAGGCAGGCTCAGGCGGTTGCCCAGAAGAGTCTCGGTGTATCCGGTGAAATAGCCGTAGTTACCTTCCGTGATATGACCCCCAGGATGGCCCACGCATTGTCGCGCATAAGCGTCTTAGTCAGCTTTGCCGCCGTGGCTGTGTTTGTCATCGCTTGCATCAACGTTGCTTCTTTGTTGGTAGCGAGAGCTTCGAGACGTTCCCATGAAACATCTCTTCGAATCGCGCTCGGCGCATCTCGCAGAGAGTTGGCGGGAGAGCTTTTGTCAGACAGCGTCGTCATTTCTTTTGCTGGCGGAGCCGTTGGGGCGCTCCTAGCCACGTGGACAGCGCATATTGTCCCAATTTTTTTGTTTAGAGAGGACGCCGAACACCTCGTGTTTGCGCCACACTTGGCACCTATTGTCATTGGCTCGTTGTTATCTGTAGCTACCACTATCCTCTTTGGAATGATTCCGCTCGTCGCGACAGTAACGGATTGCCCATGGACGATTCTGCGGTCCGAAGGCGGGTCGCCGTCAAGAGCAAACGGGAGTCTTTGGGCCGGAATAATCATTGCGCAAATTACGTTGTGCTGCCTGGTTTTCGTCTCTACGGTTCTCCTGCTGCAAAACCTACGCTCTGCCCTACAATCCGACGCTCGGGATGCACGAGGCAGCCCAATTATCGTAACTGTACAAACACCGGCGCGACCGGCAGCTGATCTTGACTATTTCGAGGAAGTAGAGCGACAGGTGAAGTCGGTGGCTGGCCTCCATCCGCTGGCATGGGTCGCTCGACTTCCTGGCAATCAACCAGATTGGCGATCGTTCAAACTTCAGCCGCCATCGATGCAACTTCGCGATGTGAAGATGGATATTGACTGGCTCACACCCGACGCTCTCGACGTTTTGGATAACCGTCCAGTTGCGGGACGGCTCTTTTCCTTCGGAGATCCGATATCCCGTGTTGGGGTCGTGAATGAGGAGGCGGCCGCAGAGCTTTTCGGTCAGGATACGGTCGGTAGGGTCATTCAAGATCCGGTTGCCGCACCGGTCGAAATTATCGGGGTAGTCAGGAAAAAGGCGACGGTGGCATCGAAAAGCGGACGCCCCACTATCTACTACAATTACGCAGGCCGTTCCAATCCGCCGCCGCGCACTGAAAATGCAACTTTTCGTGCGCCTGTTGCCTCGCCGATGCTGCATGTACCGCTAGAAGTTAACATCGTCTCGTCGAACTATTCCAATGCTCTTGATCTGTCGTTGATTGCTGGACGTATGTTTCCTCAAGCGCAAACACCCGATCAGGATCGGGTAGGCGTGATTAACCAGGAAGCTGCTGATCTTTACTTCGGGGAGAAACCGCTGGGAACTGACATCATCGACGACCGGGGTGTGCGAACTGAAATCATCGGCGTAATCAGATCTCGAGGGTTGGGGGCATTCCAGCGACCGGCAGAACCTACCGTGTACTTTCCGATGTGGCAAGATTCCGCTCCGCGCATGAAATTGATTATCAATGCCCCGAACTGGAATGGCCGACTGCTAGCTGAATTGCAACGGAGAGTCGAGGCCGCGCCAGGCCGCGGTTTAGCTCCACCGGCTGTAGGGACACTTAACGCGCAACTCACACAGTCTGCCCTGGCACCGTTGCGAATCGTGCAGTTGATCGCCAGGGCGCTGGCCTGCGCCGCTACGATACTTGCCATTCTTGGTCTATTCAGTAGTCAGAGTTACGCTGAATATGAACGGCGGCCCGAACTGGGTCTTCGTATCGCTCTCGGTGCCCCGCGCCGGAATATTTTCCTTAAGGTCATAGTGGCAGGCTTACGACTGACCTTCGTGGGCAGCCTTGTAGGTATGTCAATCGCTTTTGGGCTCTTGCGCAGTCTGAAAGGAGACACGGCAGTGATCGGCTTGCGACCGCTGTGGGTGTGGTTGGCTGGGCCGCTCGTATCCGCCGGAGTGGTACTACTTACCAGCTCAATTCCTGCGTATCGAAGCTCGCGTTTGGACCCTATGACGGTCATGCACGGTGAACATTCAAATCGACCTTAAACAACAGACAGAGCAAACCGGGGACAGGCAGGACGTTATCTTAAGATTAACTATTCTTGTGCATTGGTAAACAGTCTGTGGCCGGGTTTCGCATTGAGTGCAACCTGATGTTGTGGGTTATCCTATCCTGAATAGGATTCAGATTGTCTCACTGGCCGCCGTTGGCGTCATCAATGCAGGTTCCTCACAAAGTGCTTGGAGAAGTCACCAATAACCAGACTTTGCAGGTGGCTTGCAGGATCACTTCGCCGGTTCCAATTGTCTACTCGATCCTCAACGCCTGCACCGGATCGATGGAAGCTGCCCTTCGGGCGGGAATGAGTGTCGCTAATACTCCGATTAACCCCATCAGGAGGGCCACTCCTGCCAGCGTCCATGGGTCCTCAGCAGATACTCCGAAGAGTTGACTACGCAGCGTGCGTCCCAACAACACCGCGCATGGTAACGCCACAAACACGCCGACTGCCCCCAGCCGCAACGTCTCTTTTAGCACCAGGACGGAGACGGCCATCCGCGTCGAGCCCAGGGCAATACGGATGCCGATCTCCCGCGTGCGTTGCATCGTCGCATGAGCGAGCACACCGAAAATTCCAACACCCGCCAACAGTGCGGCCAGTCCACCGAAGACCAGGGCCAACACCTCGATCATCCGTTCGTTGCTGATGCTCTCTTCGATCTGCTCGTCCATCGTGCGCAGACCGGCAATCGTCAACACGGGATCGATCGAGCGCAGCGCGCTCCGCACCGCCGCAAACAACTCTGCGGGCGGCGTCGCCGTACGCAGGTAAAGGAAAAGTTGCCCTGGCGCATCTACTTGCGCGATCGGCATGAAGAGGGTGGGCAGAGTCGGAACGCGAAGGTTCCTGTGCCGTGTGTCCCGGACAACGCCAACGATGACCATGTAGTGCAAGTGGTTGCCGGCGCCCTCCGCTACGCGCCGTCCAATCGCCGAAGCCGCATCCTTGAAGTAGTGCCGGACGAAGGTCTCATTCACGATAGCAACCGGTTGCGCCGTCGCGTCGTCCGCGTCGCCGAATGTTCTGCCGACGGCTATCGGGACCTGCATGGCGTGGAAGTAGTCCGGATTAACGACGGTCTCTTCTATATCAAAGTCCTCATTCACTGGCGGCGTATAGCCTTCCACTGTCACATTGCCGCCCTGGCCGTGGTCCGCTAGTTCCTGGTCGTCGCTTGCCGCCACTGCCTTCACGCCTGGCTGATTACGCATCACGTCCATCACCCGCTGTTCGAGCGCTGCGATCTGAGGCTGCTTGTAGCCCGCCTGCAATGGATTTATGTAAAAAGTGACCAGGTGCGTTGTGTTGAAGCCTGCGTTTACATGGCGAAGGTTCTCGAGGGTTCGCACGAACAACCCCGCGCCCATCAGGAGCAATACACTGAGTCCAATTTGCAGCGAGACCATCGCGCGCCGCAGATTCAGCACTCCGCGTCTAGTCATCGCCGTCTGCTTGAGTGCCTCGACCAGGTCGGGGCGCAACAGTTGGATCGCCGGCGCCAGGCTGAAAAGCAGGCTCACGGCCAACGCAGTTACCAGCCCGAAGCCGAGCAGCCGCAGATCGAGCCCGGCATGAAATGGGCTCGCCTGGTCTGGCGTGGCGAACTGGTGCACGAGAAGTCGCATTGCGACCGGTGCTATCAGCAGGCCCGCCGTCGCGCCAAGGAGGCCAATGAGAGCTCCCTCAATCAGCAACTGCTGCAGGATGCGTCCAGATCGAGCGCCCATCGCGGAACGCACCGCGAACTCCTGTCCGCGCGAAGCGGCACGCACCAGCAAAAGGCTTGCTACGTTCGTAGCAGCCAGCAACAGCACCAGCGTCGCCATTGCCATCATTGCCAGCAATGGCACCTCAAGTTCCGAGCGGCTGTAGGAGAGACCACGAGCGCCTGGCTCTAGGTGCAGCCGGCTCTGTGTCAGGAAGTCGTCCACGAAGCGCGGTGACCGTTGCCCGAGCGCCTTCAATTCCTCGGCGCGTAGTGCGTGCCATAGCGGTGCTACACCTGCTTCAGCCTGCTCTCTTGGCTCTTCCTCATGCAGTCGTCCGATAACGTTCATCCAGCGGTCGGTGTGGTCGGATAACCGCTTGACTTGGCCTGGAATTACCACTTCGAGCATCGACATTGGCACAAACACATCCGGCATCTCGCCCCATACCGCGCTCTGGAAGTCTTGCGGTGCAACTCCGATCACCTCGAAAGCATGTCCGTTCAGCGCGATCGTCTGTCCCACCAGGCGTGGGTCCGAGCCCAAATGCGAAGCCCAGTAGCGGTAACTCAGCACCGCCGCCGGGTTGGCGCCCGGCGCACCATCGTCGGAGGCAGCCAGCAAGCGTCCCAGAGCAGGCCTTACACCAAGCACCGAAAAGTAATTTCCGCTCACCACCTCTGCATAGCCCGCTTCTGACCTGCGAGCGTATGTGACCCCTACTGAAGCCTGCGTTGTCGCAATGAGCCCCTCGAACACCCTGGCCTGATCGCGCAGATCACGGTACATCGGGTAGGAAAATGATTTATCTGTCCCGGCGCCGCGATCACTCGTACGACCCTCCCATTCCTTGCCTGGCGCGCTCAGCACTACCAACTGCTCCGGCGCACGTACCGGCAGGGCACGCAGCAGCGCCTGGTCCAGCAGCGAATAGACTGCAGTATTCGCACCCACACCCAGTGCCAGGGTAGACACAGCCGTCAGGACGAAACCGGGCGCTCGACGCAGCTGCCGCAGAGCAAATTGCAGGTCCTGGACTAAGGTCGACATGCGGTCCTCCAGTTAGAAAAGCAGTTCTGGTAAATCGGCTTTGGTATGAAGGGACATTGATTCTAAAGAATGAAAAATCTATCTCCGACACACTGCGGAGTAACCCCTAAAGCATACGCCTCCAATAGGTTTGGGCGAGGACAGACGGGAAGTTTGTGACTAATCGAGATCACAGAAGCGCAATCCATCTTTAGGTTTGCCACCAAGTGCCTGGAACGTGTAACCTCCGTTCACTCACGGTATTTCATGAAGACAGAAGACCAGCGGCGCGCGAAACGGGGACGGTTGCCGATGCGACGGTTGATGCTGCTGGTGTTTTTGGTATCGTTAGCGCCTTATGCGGGGGCGACAAAGCGCGTCAGTGTGGTGCAACTGGAGCAGGCGTTGACTACCGCCCAATCCGCGCACAAGCCGGACGCGGACATAGCCCGCCAAATTGGCGAATTTGAGCTTTCCGAACGGCTAACTGTGGCTACTCTCAACCGGCTCAGCGCCTCTCTCGATCCGGGCTCCCAAGCGGCGCAGGCTCTGCGATTGCTCGCCGATCAGTCGGTCTTTCTGGACCCGCCGGCGAGCGAGTTACCGTCTACGGCAGCTCCCGACGACGCAGCGCAGCAGCGGATGATCGAGGCGGCGCGAACCTATGTGGCTAAAACACTACCGCAGTTGCCCGACCTCTCTGCCATCCGAACCACGGACAGCTTCGATGATCGGCCTCAGGTGATCAAGCAAGGCGGCTGGCCGGTTCGCGCGGGCCTTCACCGGGTGAGCACTGCGAGCCAGGAAATCTCCGTTTTTCAAGAACGAACCAATGCGTCCACCACTGCGGCGTCCACTCGCGGGCAGGAACACTCTGTGCTGATTTCCGGAGGGGAATTCGGGTCTACGCTGAATATGATCCTGACCGACTCCGTCAAGGGCAAGGTGAACTGGAGCCACTGGGAACAGGCCGCCACAGGTCCGCTCGCAGTGTTCCATTATTCCGTTCCGGGTTTCGCCTCGCATTTCGAGATCATCAACTCGCTTCAGCGGCAGGCGTCGCTTCAGGGCACGTCCAATCCCAGAGTCGGCTCAAACGCGGGTTCAGGCATCGAAGTGACATCGAACAACGGCTCCAACACATCGACCTTCATCACCAGGCCCGGCTATCACGGTTCGCTTTGGGTGGACCCGGCCACCGGGTCCATTCTACGGGCCACCCTTGAGGCTGACCCGAAAGGCAGCAGCGAGTTCAAGAGGGCCGCGATCATGGTTGAGTATGCGCCGGTTCAAATCGGCGAGAGCCAGTTCATTTGCCCGGTGCGCAGCCTGGCTCTCTCCATGGCTGTCAGCGGCGCCAATCTCGACCCCCTCACGCGCATGCCGGGAGATGCGCCGACCGAATGGTTGAACGTGAGCGAGTTCACCGGCTATCAAAGCACCTCCTTGGCCGCGCCGAAAGCGAAGTGAAACGTTCAGTGCTTCCCCAGGGCTGGTCTACATCAGATGACCGCTCGCGGACTCTGTCAAGGACAACGTTCTGCATCTACCACTACAACCTTCGACAGCTTCGTCTTACCGGTAAGCCCGGATGATAATCTCAGGCTTACCGCTCTTCACAAGAGGCTCTTGGACATTGCCGGCGCAATAAAACGGGAACAGACGGAGTAACCCCTGTAGCTAATGTTAGGGGTTACTTGGGTCTGTCCCCGAAAAGAATAGGGTCTCAATGGCCTTGCCGTTGAGGTTTGGGACCAGCGGCCGGGCACAGGGTACTGCAACGGTTACTGTTTCTTAAATATGAAACCGTGGATCACGTACTGGTTGTCGGTGTAGACACCGGTAACCGTACCGGCGTCGTTAATGGATTCAGGGGGTCGTCCCCTGGCCCGCTTCGGTGCCCGCCTTAGGAACGTCGATATTGGCGAAGGTGCCGTTCGCAGTCCGCACGAAGCCGTGGTAAATCAAATTGATGTCTTGGTAGTCGCCGGTGATCATTCCGCCCACATTGATGCCCAGAGGGGACGTTCCCTCCAAAAACCCGGTCCCCGAGCCTGGGGGATCGAAGGTGAGGTAGGTGCCGTGCGCAGAGCGAAGAAACCCATGATACACGGAGTTTGCGTCCTGGTAATACCCGGTGATCGCCCCCAATGCATTGATAGACGAAGGATTGGTACCGGGGCTAACGCCCCCACCCGAACCCGGAGCTTCGAAAGTCGTGGTGGTGCCGTCCGGAGAGCGAAGGAAACCATGGGTTAAACCACTTTCGTCATAGTAGGCCCCGGTGATCGCGCCCTCCAGGCTGATCGATTGGGGGAACGTGCCTTGGTTACTGCAATCAGTGCATGCGCCTTGAACATCGAAGGTGTTGATGGCGCCATTCGCGGCCCGCACGAAGCCGTGGACAATCAGATTATTGTCCTGGTAGGACCCGGTAATCGTTCCGCCGAGATTGATGCTCACGGGTTTGGTGCCCGAGTTATAAACAAGAGTGCCCGAGCCTGGTGCATCAAAGGTGGTGATGGTGCCGTTAAGGGCGCGCACGAACCCGTGATATATGCCCGTCGAGTCTTGGTAACCTCCGGTGACCACCCCCACCGGGCTGATCGATTCAGCAAGGGTGCCCTGGAATCGCGCCGTGCCTGAGCCCGGTGCTTCAAAGCTGATGATGGAGCCGTTCGGGTTGCGCACGAAGCCATGGAATAGGCCGTTTGCGTCCATGTAAAATCCGGCGGCCGCCCCTAGATCGCTGATACCGGCAGGTTGTGTGCGTACCGATCCTGGAGGGTCAAAAGTGATGAAGGTCTGGCACTGGGCTGAGGGTTGACAGGCTGGCGCGAGCGTAGCGATGAACATGCTCAAGGCGGCACACTTCAGGCTATTGCATTCCATGTTGTTATCCTCTTCATTGTCTTGATATGAATTGACCTTGCTCGTGGAGGCAGTTCTGAGACCGGTCGCCACGCTCTAAGTCAGTGGACTGTAACTCAGACGTTGTCAAGAGATCTGCGCCTGCCCAAATGTGAAAAGATTGCGAAAGGCCGACGCATTAAATTTTGCTGTTCGTTCTTAACGAAGCAATGTGTTCTTACCAGGGCGCGGGTATCAGCTTCTTTCCCAGCGCAGTTCTGGGTTAGAAAGGGAGGAGCAGGAACGCATTCGAATCATCCTGATCGCCGACGATTGGTTAGCTATCGAGAAACGCGTTAGAGAGATAAGGTGACAGCTCATCGATCGCTGGAAATTGCTGCAATAGAGGTTCTCTTGGACAGACGCACCCGGTCACCTCAGGGGACAACTGCAGCGATTGGAGGTTCGGATGGCAGGTCTCTAAGTTTTCAGGGTGGAATTTCGGATTGCATTAGCGCGACGGGTTCTGAGCGTGGAGAGTGTGTCCACGCTAAGTAATCAGCTAAAGATCAAGCGCAGCTTACTGAAACAATCCGGGGACGGACTGGTGTAGGCATTGAAGGGACGGACGGAACAACCACCACTGCGCAGTGCGATAAGGACGCGAAATTTGCTATGGTGATTGCTCTCCGTCTGTCCTGCCTTTCTTCTTGGGGTGCATTCCAGTCTTTCTGCTTTTCGGCCCTGCTTCTTTCCCGAACAGCGCGGGCGTAACCATGCACGTCCTCAGGAGAAGAGCCCACCACCATTCACTGCGAGCGTTTGCCCGGTGATGAACCCATCGCGGACCAGCAACATGACAGCTTGCGCAATCTCTTCGCCGGTTCCGCTTCGGCCGACGGGGATCCGGGCGACGACGCCCGCTTCGATCAACGGCTGGCCCATCTCGGTGTCAATGAGACCAGGCGCGACGGCGTTGACCGTAACACCTTCCGGAGCGAGGCGCGAGGCGTAGCCTCGTGTCAAACCCTCCAGGCCGGCTTTGGAAGCGTTGTAGGCGACGCTGATGGATCCGGCTCCCCGCGCAGCGATGGATGAGATATTGACGATCCGCCCCCAGCGTCGCTCCCGCATGCCAGCCACGACCCCCTGCGTACAGAGAAAGGCGGATTTCAAATTGACCGCAACGGTCCGGTCGAAATCCTCCTCGGTGATTTCGTCGAGCCCGCGCGTCACTGCTATGCCGGCATTGTTGACGAGAATGTCGATCGGGCCGAGCCGCGATTCAACATCAGAGATCATATCTCGCACGGCGCCGGCGAGCGAAACATCGGCAGCGATCGCGGCGGCTCGTCCGCCATTTCGTTGAATGTTTTCGACGACGGCAGCCGCCTCCTGGCTGCGCTCACGATAGTTGACCGCGACAGCTGCTCCTGCCTTGGCCAGCGCTATAGCGATCGCCTCGCCGATGCCTCGCGAGCCGCCCGTAACCAGCGCGACCCGGTTCTTCAAATCAGACATATGTCAAAGTCTCCATAGTGAGAGTTTAGTCGTCATGCGGAGTCTAGTAGTCCTGACGGGACTGAAACTCTGGCGGGACAAAACTCTGGCGGACGAGTTGGGGTCCACACCAAACGGGACGTTCTCCCACCTGTGTCTACGCAACGCTAGCCGCGATGGGAAACGCTGCCTCTAGTCCTTATAGTCGGACAATTCGCTCGGGTCGATCAGCGGTCGAAAGCGATGCACCGGCGACGGCACGGGAGAGTCCGCGCCTTTGATGCTCTTCCAGAGAATGGCGTTGAGAGCATGCATCGGAGCACGGTCGACATCGGAGAAGTCCATCTTTTTGCTCTCTTCTGCCCCATAGGACTTATCCGTGTTCTTGGCGTTCACATCGATCATCGGGGGAATTACCGTGAACGGCGTAACCTTCGCGACGGTGCCAAAAGATGCATAAAGGGGCATGGCGGCCGCGTCGTACTGGCTCATCGGCGACATACCGAGCAGCAGCTCGATAGAGCGCACTAAAGAGCTGGTGGAGTAGAGCGTGCTGTCGACGATGCCGCGCTTGACGTAAGGACTGAGGACGAGTCCCACGGTCCGCCGTGCGTCCACGTGATCCGGGCCATCCTGGGCGTCGTCTTCAATGATGAAGATCGCGGTGTTTGGCCAGTACTTGCTATGGCTCACGGCGTCAACCAACTGCCCGATCGCGTAGTCGTTGTTTGCCACCATGGCCTGAGGAGTGAACGCGCCTGGTTCGGTTCCCCGGGTGTGATCTTCAGGCATGCTCATAATCACGAAATTGGGAAAGCGTTTCTCTGCGTCCTGGCTGTCGTAGTTATCCTCGTACTCTTTGAACTCGCGCAGAAAGACCGCAATATTTTCTGTATCGCGCTTACGCGATCCGCCGTAGTCCTTGGCGACATGACCAACCAGACCGCCTGCGCCTGGCGCTGCCTCCATGGTTGTGCCGGTACTGGCGCGGGCGGCGTACTCACCGTAGGAACGATAGGTAAGCCCCTTGCGCTGGGCTACGTCCCACAAGTGCCCGGCGGACGGGATGTAGGCCCGCGCAGGTTTCGCATTGCTGCGGCCGGCATAGGTTGGTGGCCAATAGCGTTCGTTGAAATCGGTGGCATAGGCGGCGTCAGACCAGGAGTGACCGTCGACGCTTACTTCGCCGTCACAGTAAAGATTGTCGAGAACCACATATTGCTTCGCCAGGGCGTGCTGATTCGGAGTGACCTTTTCGCCGAAG
>Ga0209006_10004509_pt1 | contig 12630 bp, 10 predicted proteins | sample JacPin_JW_Ref_O2_FD_188567 | JGI IMG/M metagenome (GOLD analysis project Ga0209006, IMG submission 188567) | Forest soil microbial communities from Algoma, Ontario, Canada - Jack Pine, Ontario site 1_JW_Ref_O2 (SPAdes) (version 2) | ecosystem: Environmental > Terrestrial > Soil > Boreal...
AAGCCGATGAACCCCTACGGCTGGAGCAAGCACCTGTTCGATCTCGCCGTCGTCGAGCACGTCGCGCGCAACGACAAGGTGCCGCCGCAATGGGCCGGGCTTAAATTCTTCAACGTCTTCGGCCCTAATGAATATCACAAGGGCGACATGATGAGTCTCGTTGCCAAGCGCTTCGACGAGGCCAAGGCCGGCGGGCCGATCCAGCTGTTCAAATCGCACCGCGCCGGCGTCGCCGACGGCGAGCAAAAGCGCGACTTCATTTATGTGGACGATGCGGTCGCCGTGGTGCGCTGGCTGATGGAGACGCCCGCCGTATCGGGTATCTTCAATGTCGGCACCGGGCGGGCGTCGAGCTTCCGCGCGCTGATGACGGCGATGTTCGCCGCGCTCGGACGAGAGCCGAACATAGACTATGTCGACATGCCGGTTTCGATCCGCGATAGCTATCAGTATTTCACGCAAGCGGAGATCGCCAACTTGCGCCGCGCCGGTTTCACCGCCGACTTCATGTCGGCGGAGCAGGGGGTAACAAGCTACGTCAGCAATTATCTCGATCGCGCCGATCGCTTTCGCTGAACGGGGATCACGGGGCCGGACCGAGCATGTTCGATTTTGAGGAAGCGCTGCGGCTCGTTTCCAAGCAGACCATTCTGTGCATCGGCGACGTGATGCTTGATGACTTCGTCTACGGCGAGGTCACGCGCATCTCGCCGGAAGCGCCGACGCCGGTGCTTCGGGTCAAGCACAATGCCGTCGAGATCGGCGGCGCCGGTAATGTGGCGCGCAACATCGCCGCGCTCGGCGCGACGTGCGTCTTTGTCGGCCTCATCGGCGATGACGAGGCCGGTTTCATCTTGCGCGACGCGCTCGCCAAGCTCGGCGCCATCGTTCCCGAACTTGTGGTCGACAAAACACGGCAGACGACGCGCAAAGTGCGTTTCGTCTCCGAGCATCATTCGGCGCACTTGATGCGGGCAGATTGGGAAACCGCCGACGCGGCCAGCGCGGAAAGCCAAGCGGCGATCATCGCGTCTGCCGAAGCGGCGATGCCCAAGGCGGACGCGGTCGTGTTGTCCGACTACGCCAAGGGCGTGCTCACCGAGCGCGTCATCCGCGCCGTCATCGAAGCGGCGCGCCGCCACGGCAAGCCAGTCATCGTCGATCCGAAGGGTCATGATTACCGGGTTTATCGCGGCGCCAGCCTGATCACGCCGAATGCCAAGGAGCTTGCCGCCGCGGTGCATCGGCCGGTCACGACCGAGGCGGAGATCGCCGCCGCCGCCGCCGAGCTGGCGCATAGGGTCGAGAGCGAAGCGGTGCTGGTGACCCGCAGCGAAGCGGGCATGAGCCTGCATGTCAAAGGGCAGGCGCCGATCCACATTCCCGCCTATCCGGTCAAGGTGCGCGATGTTTCCGGCGCCGGCGACACGGTCGCGGCCGTGATGGCGGTGCTGCTGGCGATGCAGACGCCGTACGAGTTCGCGATGCGCGCGGCCAATGCCGCGGCCGCCGTCGTCGTCGGCAAGCGCGGCACCTCGACAGTGTCGCTCGGCGAATTGCGCCATCGCATTCTGCCGGCGGCGTCGCTGGCGCCCGAGGATAAGATCGTGTTCGACTGGTCGGTGCTCGACGAGCGACTGGCGCAATGGCGCCAGCATGGCTTGCGCGTCGGCTTCACCAACGGCTGCTTCGATCTGCTGCATCGCGGTCACGTCAAATTGCTGGCCGAAGCGCGGGCGGCCTGCGACCGCCTCGTCGTCGGTCTCAACAGCGACGCTTCGACCGAGCGCTTGAAGGGCAAAGGCCGGCCGATCAATCCGGCGGAAGGCCGCGCCGAGGTGCTCGCCGCGCTCGAGGCGGTCGATCTCGTCGTTGTCTTCGAGGAAGACACGCCGCTGGAATTGATCAAGCGCGTCCGTCCGGCCGTGTTGGTAAAGGGCGCCGATTATAAGATCGACGAGGTGGTCGGCCGCGACGTGGTCGAAGGCGCCGGCGGCGACGTTCTTCTCGTCAGTCTCGTTCCCGGGCATTCGACCAGCGGCCTGGTGCGCCGCTCCGCCGAGTCCGCCGCGCCGCCGGTCCGTTCGACCAAGCCCGTGGAATCGTAACGATCCGTCATCGGGGCGTGTACTCATAAACCCGGCGTATCCAATGTCGGCTATTGGGCGCGCAAAAGCGGACATCGCGCGGACAGTTCTGACTTCGCTGAATGACCCGGAAGCTGACTTCGGTCGTTATTTGATCGAGCGTCGTGTCATCGCACGCTCGGAGCGTAGGCTTTCCGACCAGCCTTTCGGTCAGCGGTGCGGGTTCTTGCCGCGATGTTTATGGACAGCACAGCGTTGATGAGATCAGTCTGCGTCAGCGTGCCATACATAAATGGCTTCAGCCGATCATTCATGCGCAGGAGCGCGAAGCCGTAGCTGGTCGACATGATCGCAATGGCCGCCGCTTTGATAGCGCGGTCATCCGGGTGGTCGAGCGTCGCGGCGACGAGCCCCTCGAACATAACGTAAGATTCCCCGGCGGTCTTGATTAGCACGGGGTCGGGCGGTGCAGTGCTTTCGCCCAACAGATCGGAGACGAACATCAGCCGGAACAATTGCGGCCGCTCGGCGGCGAATGCCAGATACGCTCGGCCGGCCGCGGCAAGCCGACCCTGCGGGGTCGTTCCGTTGGCGATCGCATTACGATAGATCGCTGTAAGCCTGTCAAAGCCATTGGCGGCAACGGCGGCGAGCAGCGCGCGCCGGTCGGCGAAATGCCGATAAGGTGCGGCACGCGACACGCCGAGCGATTCTGCAAGCTCGCGCAGCGATAGGTTCTCATAACCGCCGCGTTCGATCTCAGCAGCCGCCGCCTCGACGAGCGCGCCGCGCAGGTCGCCATGGTGGTAGCTCGAATCGTTCTTCATGGGTTTCAATGTTGACACAGCTTACATTATGGCGCAATGTAAGCGCCGTCAACATTACGGAGGCCACTATGAACTTTGCCATCGCCGCATTCGGAATGGTGATGCTGGGCGCAACGTCTGCCCTTTCGGCCGGGTTCGAGCAGATCATGGTGCCCGATCCGGCGGGCGCCCCGCTCGAAGTCGGCGTTTGGTATCCGAGCAACGCCCACGCCGCGCCGCAACCGCTCGGACTGTTCGAGCAGAACGTCGCAAACGGTGGAGCGGTCGCAGGGCGCGATTTGCCGCTGATCGTAATGTCGCACGGCACCGGCGGCTCTTTTGAAGGCCATTACGACACTGCGCTGGCGCTTGCCGAAGCAGGTTTTGTGGTCGCCGCCGTGACGCATACGGGTGACAACTACCGAGATCAGACCCAGGTCGGTCGCCTCGAGAACCGCCCGCGTCAGATCAAGGTGCTGATCGACTACATGCTGGCATCGTGGCAGCACCACGACGCCATGGACCCTTCTCGCGTCGGTATGTTCGGTTTTTCGGCCGGCGGCTTCACCACGCTCGTGGCCATCGGCGGGACGCCCGATATGAGCACTGTCGCGCCCTATTGCGCCGCCCATCCGGACGAGTGGTCGTGCCGCATGCTTAGAGAGCGCAAAATCAACGTATCGGCCGATAGGTCGAAGGCCGCACCGAATTGGGTGCATGATCCCCGTATCGTTGCCGCCGTGATCGCGTCACCGGCTGTAGCCTATGCTTTCTCGGCCGAGGCACTTTCCGCTGTCGCGGTCCCGATCCAGCTTTGGCGTGGCGACAGTGACGAAATCCTCCCGCAGCCAAACTACGCTCAAGCCGTTTATGACCGACTGCCGGTGAAGCCCGAATATCAAGTTGTGCCGAACGCCGGCCACTTCGCGTTCCTCGCTCCGTGCACGCCAGCGCTAGCGGCTAGGGTGCCCGAGATCTGCCATGATCCCGAAGGGTTCGACCGCGCGGCGTTCCATCGCGAATTCAATCCCGCCGTGGTGGCTTTCTTCAAGGCAAAGATGCCCGCACACTGAAGGCCGCGATGTGACGATCATCAATCGACGGAACTAACAGGCAATTGTGACTTGCGCCGTTGGCCCAAAGCCGACGAGCAAAAGGCCGCCGATCAATGTCTGCTTATCGGGGTAGGTGCCGACGTAACTCGGACATCGCGGTACATCCGCTGATGATCAGCGCGAACGATAACATGCCTTCCATTGGAGGTCTGTGAGGTGTTTTATGGTCCGCCAAGAGGGCCCAGAGCATGTCAGCTCACGGCCCAATTCGGATCCGTCGGGCATGTCTGCTGCATGGTCGCTACGGGGGAAAGCGGACATAGAGCAGGGAGCGCGCCATCCCCGATTTATGAGTATGTCTAGACAAATCATGGCGCAACGAATGTCCAGCCTTCCCATGCTCGCCGGCTTCGATCGCAGCCGCTTGAGCGCGGTCGTCGACTGGCTCGCTGTCGGCGTCGCCGTGTCGCTGCCCTGGTCCACCACCGCGACCGATGTCCTGGTTGTCGCATGGCTTGTTGCCGTTCTACCCACTCTGGATCTCCCGGCGTTGCGGCGCGAGCTCTCGACTGCGGCGGCTTACCTGCCGGTGCTGCTTTGGCTCCTGGCCGCCATCGGCATGCTATGGGCCGACGTCAGCTGGGCCGAACGTTTCAGCGGCCTGAACAAATTCCACCGGCTGCTGTTCATTCCGCTGCTGCTGCTGCATTTTCAAAAGTCGGAACGCGGCGTCTGGGTGTTGTGGTTTTTTTTGGCCTCGACATCCGCCCTGCTGCTCGTGTCCTGGGCGTCGCTGCTCATTCCCGCCCTGGCCTCGCGCGAGAACACCATCGGCGTCCCGGTCAAGGAATACATTTCGCAAAGCGCGGAATTCGTCGCCTGCGCCTTCGGCTTGTTGGCCTTCGCCTGTGGAGCCGCGCGCGAGCGGCGATGGCGATTGGCACTGGGTTCGGTCGTTGCGGCTTTGCTTTTTCTTGCCGATATGCTGTTCGTCGTCACCAGCCGCACGGCGTTGTTGGTCATCGTGGCGCTGTTGCTTCTGCTTGCGTTTAAGGCATTCAGGTGGAAAGGCCTGGTGACCGCGCTGGTGGTGAGCTGCGTTGCGGCGGCCGCGGTTTGGTCCGCTTCACCCTATCTGCGTGATCGGCTGACCACCTCGGTGACGGAGCTCAAGGCCTATCGGGAAAAAAACGCAGCGAACCCGACCGGCCTGCACCTCGAGTTTCTGCGCGAGTCGCTAACATTCGTCAGCACCGCGCCGCTGTTCGGCCATGGCACCGGCTCGATCCCCCAGCTATTTCGCCAAGCCGCTTTCGGCGGCGAAGGGGCTTCGTCGGCGACCTGGGGAACACCGCACGATCAGATTTTGGGCGTTGCGGTCCAGATCGGCCTGATCGGCGCTGTCTTGTTGATCGCCATGTGGATCGTGCATTTTTTGTTTTTCACCGGCAAAGGACTCGTGTCGTTGATTGGAATGCTTGTCGTCGCCCAGAACGTCGTGTCGTCGACTTTTGACCTTTATCTGTTTGCCTTCGTGCCGGGCTGGCTTTACGTCTTCGGCGTCGGCGTCGTCGGCGGCATGGTGTTGCGTCAGCGCGATATCGCTTCGACCAAAGCCGCAAGGCCGCCCCAGGTATCGTGAAGCGGCTGCCAGCCGGCGGCGATGAGCTTGCCGGAATCGACGCGCAAATTGCCGCCGAGGCGCTCCCACAGGTCGTCGCGGTGCAGCGCCCGCAGCGGCGTTTCCACATAATGCGTCGGCAACGGGAAGATCAGCGGTCGGCGGCCTCGGGCCTTGCGCAGCGTCGCGATCAGATCGGGAAGCCGCGGCGGAATTCCCGGATCGGCGACCACGTAGGTCTCGCCGATCGTGGCGGGCGACGACAGCACGAAGGTCAGCGCGGCGATGAAATTGTCGATGCTGACGAGCGAGCGCCGGTTGACGAAATTCCGCAGCGGCAGCGGCCAGCGCGAGAGCGCCGCCCGCAGCAGCAAGGCAAAATTTCCCTTCACGCCGGGACCATAAAACAAAGCCGGACGCAGGATGGTGAACGGCACGCCCGACGCGCGCACCGCGCCCTCGGCGGCGAGCTTTGAACGGCCGTAAGCATCGGTCGGCGCCGGTTCGTCGCGCTCGGTCAAGGCATGATCCGCCGACGGTCCGGTCTGCGCCCGCACCGAGGAGACGAAGACGAAATGCCGGACGCCGCTCCGGGCTGCGGCAGCCGCAAGCGCCGCGGTCGCCTGCCGGTTGACGCGGTCGTAAAGGTCCGGCGCGACGCCGCCGGTATGCGCGATGCCTGCCAGATGGACGACTTGATCGACGCCGTCGAGAAGCGGCGCCCAGTCAAACGACCGCAATAAATCCGGATGCTGCGCGACCTCGATTCCGGCGGCGAACGCGGGCCGCGGCGGCCGGCGCACCGCGGCACGAACCGCGCGGCCGTCGCGCGCGAACGCCGTCACTACCGCGCGGCCGACGAAACCGGTGGCGCCGGTGACCAGCACGCTCATCACGCTTTGTCCTCGATGCCGGACGCGCGACGCGAAACCCGTGGCGCGAGGGCGGCGTGTCTGGCGGATCCAGCAGATCGAGGACCTTTAATGCAGCGGCTCCAGTACACCTTGCATCCGCTCGAACGGAAAATACGTCTGCAAGTCGCAATTGTCGGTCTGAACGGCATAGCGATCATCGACGATCTTGTTGGCATTGAGGAACAACGCATAGATGCGCATGTGGCCGTGATCCTGGAAGCGGACGCAGGTTAGCCAATTCCAGCCCTTTATCGAATGAACCCATCGCGGGTCGGCTATTTCGAATGAATCGTAGGATGCGTAATTCTTGAATGTCGCTTTGAGGTGGGCGGCGATCACCTCCCGGGATGCCGGATCAGGACCCGTTGCCGCAATATCCTCGGTCGTCGCCGCGATCCCGCTGCATCCCGCCAGGAATCCTAACAACGCGGCGGCCGCGAGCAACAACGCCGCCCGTGCGCCGCGTCGCATCGGCCACCGGCGGCCGTGTCGTCTTTCCGGGATCAACGCCTACAACCCTTGTTCCCGCGTTTGCGGCAACCACTCTGTGGCAACGACTATGCTGAAACCACGTCTGGGGCAACAAAACGCCCATTAGCAAATCTTTGATGGCCACGAGATACCAAGAGACACAAGGGATAGAAGCGCCCCGGCTGGCGCGCCGCTAGCCCTTCGGCCGACACAGTCCCGCCATGAAGGCGCTTCTCTTTTGCGGCCGGTGGCCGTTTAAGAATGATTTTGCCGGGTCGGATAAGATGGTCGCGACCTGGCGGGTTATCATGCAGGTGATGTTGTAGGTTTATGGCCGAGAGCATCGAGGTTCGAATTTGACGGCCGGCACGACCAAGCGCCTGTTCACGCTGACGGCAGCGCTTTGCGTCTGCTTGACGCTCGGGGCGTGCAGTTCGTTCTCCGGATTTGTCTCCGATACCTGGCCGACCTGGGCCGGCGGCATGCCCAAGGACGTGCCGCCGCGGCCCGGCGCGCCGGGATACGAGGAGTTCATCGCTCACCAGCAACGACAGGACGTGCCGCCCAATACCGGCGCGGTGCCCGGTGCACCACCCGGCCCGGCGGCGGCCGCTGCTCCCGCTGCCGCTCCCGGCACCGCCGCCGCCGTTCCGCCCCCTCCGGTCGCTGCGCCCGCGGGCAGCGCCAATACACAGCCGCTGCCTCGCGCTTACGCTCGACCTGACGATCGAAGCGCGACGCAGGGCGGCTTGTATTAGGGCTCTTATTCCGCTCATTCCCGCGAAAGCGGGAATCCAGCCAGTGAGAACGCCTAATCTCAGATCCGGAGTTTGTTGGGCCCCCGCCTCCGCGGGGGCGAGCGGCAACAGAAGCTACGCCACGCCGGCGCGCAACAGATCGTGGAAATGCACGATGCCGACCGGTCGGCCCTTGTCGACGACGATGAGCGCGGTGATCTTCGAGCTATTGAGCAGGGCCAGCGCCTCGCTGGCCAATTGATCCGGCCGGACCGTTTTCGGCGCCGCCGTCATTACTTCGTCCACGGTCGCGCGCAGCAGATCGTCACGCATGTGGCGGCGCAGGTCGCCGTCGGTGATCACGCCGGCGAGCTTGCCGGCGGCGTCGGTGACGGCGACGCAGCCGAAGCCCTTGGCCGACATTTCGACGATCGCCGCCGACATCGGCGAGCCGCGCGCGATCAACGGCACGGCGTCGCCCGGATGCATGACGTCGCGGATGAATTTGAGCGCCGCCCCGAGCTTGCCGCCCGGATGGAATATGCCGAAATCGATCGCGGTGAAGCCGCGGCTTTCCAGGAGTGCGATCGCCAGCGCATCGCCGAGCGCGAGCTGCATCAGCGTCGACGTGGTCGGCGTCAGATTATGCGGACAGGCTTCGCGCGCCGGCGGCAGCGCCAACACGATATCGGCGGCCTTGCCGAGCGTGCTCTCGGCGCTCACCGTGACCGCGATCAACCTGATGCGGAACCGGCGCGAATAATCGATCAGGCTGCGCAGCTCTCCGGTCTCGCCCGACCACGACAGCACCAGCATCACATCGTGCGGTGTGATCATGCCGAGATCGCCGTGGCTGGCGTCGGCGGCGTGGACGAAAAAGGCCGGCGTGCCGGTCGAAGCCAGTGTCGCTGCGATCTTGCGCGCGATGTGGCCCGATTTGCCCATGCCGGTCACGATCAAGCGGCCGCGCGCCGGTTCGCCGGGTTGCTCGCCGTGCAGCGCCGTCGTGGCTTCGCGAATGGTGTCGACGGCGGCGACGAAGGACGCGCCGAGCCCGTCGCCGATGGCAGCCGCCAGCGCCGCCAAGCCTTCGCGTTCGGTCTCCAGCGTGCGCAGTGCCGAGGCGACGAACGGCTGCATAACCGCGTCGCGCAAACTCGCGCCAGCCGCACTCTTCTTCGCACTCATGTTCGCATCTGTCCCCGACAACGCTACCGAAGACGCCACGCCCGACGGCAGCGACGCTTACTTCTTTTCCCAGGCGGCGAAGGCGTCGGCGAAGGCGCGCTCGCCCGGCGGGCCTTTCTCCAATGCCAGGATGGCGCGGCCGCCGCTGGTATAGACGACCGGGATGTCGAACCAAGGACGTTCCTTGAGCAACTGAATGTTGCGCTGCAGGTCGGTGTCGACCGCGGACAGCCCGATCAGAAAGAAGCCGTTCGTGACTTTGACGGCAAGTCCGGCAAGCGGCGTGCCGCGCGCCTGCTCCGATTGCTTCATCAGGATTCCCGGCACGTTGGCGATGCCGCCGCCGGGAAAATCGGACGGCAGGTTGAACAAGATTTCGATCGTGTGGCTGGCCGGCAAAGCCTGGTCGGTGTTACGGCGCAGCGACCACGTCATCGTTATGTGGCGCTCGGGAATTTCCACGTCGGCACGGACCGCAAGTTCCGGCGCCAGCCCCGGTCCGGGAGAGACCGTCTCCGTGCGCCAGATGACCGAACCGACATAACGCTTGCCCTGCGGATCGTTCGAGTCCTCCTCGTAAAGCACCACGCGCTGCGCCACGGCCACTGCCGGCGCCGTTTGGCTTCCCGGCCCTTGGGCCGGCGCCTGTGCGGCACCTTGCTCTTGCGGCACCCGGCCGCCGAATTTCGGCTGCGACGCCGCTTCGCGATTGGTCTGGCTCGGCTGCTTCGCACCGATCTGGGCGACGTAATGATAAATCCCGGTGATGTGCGGCCACTGCCACGAGATCGTCGCCACAAGGCCGCAGAGGATGATCAGCGCCACCACGAGCTTGACCAGCCCGCGATAGTTGCGCCCCGGGCGCGGCTGCGCAGGCTCGTCGTCCGGCGGCTGCAGCGCATGCCGCGCCGGTTGCAGAACGCCGTCGTTGTCCTCGCGGTCGTAAACTGGTTCGCGGTTGCGGATTTGCCGCGGATCGTAATGCTCGGCGCTCAAATCGTCGGCGTCGCCCTCGGTCCCGTAATGGTTCAGGGATTCCGGTTCCACGTCGTCGATGGGCGGAGGATGCTGCGACCCATAAGAGTCGCGTGTGTCGCGTGCCGATTGCGCCGATCTGGCCGAGGCACTGCCGAGATCGTGCGCTTCGCTGATGACGTCGCGGAAGTTCCGCGTGCTCTCCCGCTTCGCCGGCGCTGGCGATCGCGCGTTCAGCAACCGCTCGCGCGCCGTTGGCGGCGCTGCGCGCTCCGCGGCGGCGCCATCGTTCGCCACTCCGGCACTTTGCCTCGGCGCTACCGGCTCGGCGCGCCGCGTTTCGGCGCGTCCGCTGTCGGCGGGTGCGCGGTCGCGGCGCGGCGGCGGTGGGGCTGCTGGACGCGGCTCCGCGCGCGCCTTGCGTGCCGCATCCGCCTCGACCTTGCGGATCGCATCCTCAAGGGCCAAGCGTTCCTTGGTGATCTCCGATTCCGAAAGCGGTGGGTCGACGCCCCGCAACTGCGTGACCAACGCATTGCGCGCCCGTTCATAAAGGGACCGTCGAGCCTCGCCCGTGCTCCTTCCGAGGCCTTCCACGGCACGGGCGATGAGCGGATGATAGTCGGTCATTACGGGAGCTTACGCTCGCCTCCTTGGTTTTTCATCTTTATTTCACGTCTCGAACGGGTTCTGCATCAGGATCGTGTCTTCCCGTTCGGGGCTGGTCGACAGCAGCACGGCCGAGCAACCAATCAATTCTTCGATTCGGCGGACATATTTGATCGCTTGGGCCGGCAGCTCGGCCCAGGAGCGCGCATGCGCGGTTTGCTCCTTCCAGCCGGCAATGGTCTCGTAGATCGGCTCGACGCGCGCCTGGGCGTGCTCGCTCGCGGGCAAGTAGTCGATCTCGCGACCGTCCAAGCGATAGCCGATGCAGACCTTGATTTCATCGAAGCCGTCGAGGATGTCGAGCTTGGTCAGCGCGAGCCCGTTGATGCCGCTGATGCGCACGCTTTGCCGCACCAAAACCGCATCGAACCAGCCGCAACGCCGTGGCCGGCCGGTGACTACGCCGAATTCCTTGCCGCGCTCGCCCAGCATCCGACCGATCTCGTTCTGCTGTTCGGTCGGAAACGGACCGGCGCCGACGCGCGTCGTGTAGGCCTTGCAAATGCCGAGCACGTAACCGATCGCATTGGGCCCAAGGCCGGAGCCGATAGCCGCCTGGGCCGCGACCGTGTTCGACGACGTCACAAACGGATACGTGCCGTGGTCGATGTCGAGCAGCACGCCCTGCGCGCCCTCGAACAGAATGCGTTTGCCTTCACGGCGCCGTTCGTCCAGCGACGACCACACCGAATCCATGTACGGCAGCACTTTTGGCGCCACCACGGCGAGCTCCTCGTACAGCGCGCCCGGCACGATCTCGCTCATGCCAAGTCCGCGCCGCAACGCATTGTGATGCGCCAACAGGCGGTCGATCTTGCCGTTGAGCATCGGCAAATCAGCGAGATCCATTAGACGGATGGCGCGCCGGCCGACTTTGTCCTCGTAAGCCGGGCCGATACCGCGACCGGTGGTGCCGATCGCGCCTTTGCCCGACGCCCGTTCGCGCGCGACATCGAGCTCCTGGTGCAGCGGCAGGATCAGCGGCGTGTTCTCGGCGATGCGCAGATTGGCCGGGGTAACCTCGATGCCCTGTTTCTTGAGCTTGGCGATCTCGTCGATCAGCGCGGTCGGATCGAGCACGACCCCGTTGCCGATGATCGACAGCTTCCCCGGGCGCACGACGCCCGACGGCAGCAGCGAGAGCTTGTAGGTGGTCCCGTTGATGACGAGGGTGTGGCCGGCGTTGTGACCGCCCTGGAAGCGGACGACAATGTCGGCCTGCTCGGACAGCCAATCGACGATCTTGCCCTTGCCTTCATCGCCCCATTGGGAGCCGACCACGACAACATTGGCCATGAGGAAGTGTCTCCAAGAAACTCAAGAGAGACTCAAAGAAAGAGACTGAAGAAGAAGCCCGCAAACCCGCTTCTGAATCGGCTAGGCCCCGCGACTGCCTCGGATAACGGATGACGTGATGCGAAGCAAGGCAAACCAAGCGCCGGGGCGAGCCTCGCTTATGCATTAAATCATTGAATTCACAGAAATTTTGCCTAAGCCGGCGTTCGCCGGAAGCGCTCCTTTGGTGGCCGCCGATTGTCGCAGCTTGGTTAAACCGGGATCAGTCATGCGGCGTGCGCACTGGTCCTCCGGCCCGGTCCGCGATAGCTCCGACGGCACAAAAACCGCCGTGGCGCGGATTCACTTGAATTGGGGGCAAGCGTTCATGGCCGGGGCAGACGTCAGCTTTCGCGGCCAAAAGCGTCGCGGGCTGTTCGACCAACCTTATCTGTTGCTGACGCTGACGTCGTTGTTCTGGGCCGGCAATACCATTGTCGGCCGTTACGTCATCGGCCACATACCGCCGATCACGCTGGCCTGCATCCGCTGGGCCGGCGCGTTTCTGATCCTGCTGCCGTTCGCCGCCCCGCATTTGGTGCGCGACTGGCCGGCGATCCGCAAGCACGCCGGGCTGATGGCGCTGCTCGCGGTCACCGGTTTCTCCGCCTACAACATGATGGCCTATTACGGCCTGCAATACACGACCGCGATCAACGGCTTGTTGCTGCAATCGGCCGGGCCGTTGTGCGTCGCGCTGTGGAGTTTCGTGCTGTTCGGCGAACGTCTTACGATGCGCCAAGCCGGCGGCATCAGCATTTCATTGACCGGC
>Ga0209006_10004510_pt1 | contig 12630 bp, 7 predicted proteins | sample JacPin_JW_Ref_O2_FD_188567 | JGI IMG/M metagenome (GOLD analysis project Ga0209006, IMG submission 188567) | Forest soil microbial communities from Algoma, Ontario, Canada - Jack Pine, Ontario site 1_JW_Ref_O2 (SPAdes) (version 2) | ecosystem: Environmental > Terrestrial > Soil > Boreal...
CATGCTGGACGCTGGCGAGCCGTATCCGCTGACGGCGTGGTCGGCGCAATTCGAACGAATTCGCGAAGATCTGGATGTGGCGCTGCATCTGGAAGAGCAGCTGGCGGGGGCGAATCGCACGGCGGAGCAGCGGAATTATCTCACGCAGTCCGTTGCGCAATTTTGGGGCGCGGTGCATCGCATGTTTGCGCTGGCAGCAGATGGAAAACAAGCGGAAGCGCGCGAGCAAATCCGGTTGACCTTGCAGGCACGGCTGGAATCGCTAAGCACGGCAGTTTCACGGCTGCTGGTACAGAACAACGAAGGCGAGGAGCAGGCGGCGGCGCGCATCGCGGCGATTTACGGCGGCGTGCAGCGGCAGGTTTATTTGTTTTTGTTGGCGACACTCATTGCGATAGTGCTGACAAGTTTGTATTTGATTCGAACGAACCGGATTATTTTTGCGAGGTTGGCGGCACTTTCCGAGCAGCGCAGCGAATTGGCGCAGAAACTGATTTCGACACAGGAGTCCACGCTGCGGCACATTTCGCGGGAATTGCATGATGAATTCGGGCAAGTGCTGACGGCAATTGGGTCGCTGCTGGGGCGGGCGGGAAACCATCTGCCTGAGGGATCGGAAGTACGGGAAGAGGTGCAGGAAGTGCGCGAGATCGCGCAATCGACATTGGATAATATTCGCAGCCTTTCGCAGGCGCTGCATCCGGTGCTGCTCGAAGAAGCCGGACTGGTGAGCACATTGGACTGGTATATTCCAACCGTAGAGCGGCAAACGGGACTTGCGCTGCACTATGAAAAGTCAGGAACGGGTTTTCCGCTCGATGGCGGCGCGAGCGTCCACGTTTACCGCGTTTTGCAGGAAGCGCTGAATAATGTGAGCCGGCATTCGGGTTCGAAGGAGGCCTGGGTGCGGCTGAAGTTTCTGCCGGATGCACTGGAATTGGAAGTGGAAGACCACGGTAAAGGAATGGCGCCGGAGAAAAATGGACGAGGGATCGGACTGGTGGCAATGCGCGAACGCGCGGAGATAGTCGGAGGGACGTTGGAACTTTTGCAGCCTGTGAGAGGGGGCACGATGGTTCGTCTGCGAATCGCGCGCTCGAAGGTGGAGAGCCATGCGGGATAAGCTGACGGTTTTGCTGGTGGACGATCATGCGCTGGTGCGCCACGGATTCCGGCGGATACTCGAGGATGATCCGGAGATAGAGGTTGTGGGCGAAGCGAGCAACGGCGAGGAAGCGGTGCGTTTGGCGGCGAAAGAGAAGCCAGCGGTGATTGTGATGGACTGCGCGATGCCGGGAATGAACGGTTTGGAAGCGACACGGAAAATACTCGAGGCTCGGCCGCACGCAGCCATTTTAATGTTGAGCATGCATTCCGAAGATACGCTGGTGCGGCAGGCGCTGGAGGCCGGGGCGCGGGGATACATTTTGAAGAACGCGATGGACCTCGATTTGGCAAATGCGATCAAGCGCGTGGCGAAAGGCGAAAAAGTTTTGGATCCGCAGGTGACGCGCGCCGGGGCGCTGAAAGGCGAGCGTGAGGGCGGGCTGACACCACGAGAACTGGAAGTGCTGCAACGGATCGTGGCGGGAAAATCCAACAAGGAAATTGCCGCCGAGATGAATTTGAGCGCGAATACGGTTTCCGTGCATCGCGCGAACATCATGGACGCGCTGGGAATTCACAAAACGGCGGAGCTTGTGGTTTACGCGATTCGGAATGGCCTGGTGAATCTGCCTTGAGGCGGCGCGATTTTTTATGGAACGCGTGCGCCGCTGGGATCGGGGCAGCGACTTTGCCCGCGCGGATGCTTGGGCAGGCAAGCGGTGATCTCGGCTTTCATTTAACGAATGTAAGCGCCGCCGCGGGAATTCAGTTTCAGCACAACAGCGGCGCTTACGGCGGGAAGCTTTTGCCGGAGACGCTGGGGTCAGGCTGCGCGTTCCTCGATTACGACCGGGACGGTTGGCAAGACATTCTGCTGATAAATGGGATGGACTGGCCGGGCCACCAGAAACAGAGGTCGACGCTTAAACTTTACCGAAATAATCGGAATGGGACGTTCAGCGATGTGACTAAAGCCGCCGGGCTGGACGTCGAGCTCTATGGAGTGGGCGTGGCAGTCGGCGATTACAATAACGACGGTTTTCCGGATATTTTCATAACATGTGTTGGACAGAGCCGCCTGTTTCGCAACACGGGCAAGAGCACGTTTGTCGATGTAACGAAAGCGAGCGGCTTACTGGGGCGGCAAGGATTCAGTACTTCGGCACTGTGGTTTGATTACGACCGCGACGGTTTGCTGGACCTTTTTGTGTGCAACTACGTGCGCTGGTCGCCGGAGCATGATGTTTTTTGCAGTTTGGATGGGACGCACAAATCGTATTGCACACCGGAGGCGTATCGCGGGGACACCTGCTGGCTTTTTCACAATCGCGGGGATGGGACGTTTGAGGACGTGACCGCCTCGAGCGGGATTTTTGATAGCAGCTCGAAATCGCTGGGCGTGGCGATGTTCGATTACGACCAGGACGGCTGGCCGGACCTGCTTGTGGCGAACGACACGCAGCCCAACAAGCTTTACAAGAACTTGCGTAACGGAAAATTCAAGGATGTGGGCGTCGAAGCGGGCCTGGCTTTCAGTACGGAAGGAAAAGCCAGAGCCGGGATGGGGGTGGACACGGGAGATTTCGAAAACTCCGGCAAGGCTGGCGTGGCGATCACCAACTTCGATAACGAAATGATCGGGCTCTACCATTCCGCGAGGACGGGATCCGGTGGCGCCGGCCCGGGGACGGGAACCTATGACGATATTGCGATTGCCTCTGGGCTGGGCGCGGCGTCGCGGAGCACGCTTGGCTTTGGATGCGCATTTTTCGACGCCAACCTGGACGGCTGGTTGGACCTGGCGGTGGCGAACGGGCACATCGACGAGACGGTGCGAAACATCCGCGGGAATGTGGGCTACGCGCAGGCGCCGCAGCTTTTCTTGAATCAACGGGCTGGAAAATTTCGTGACGTTGCGCAAGAGATTGGCGGAGGATTTGCGACGCCGATCGTGGGCCGCGGACTCGCTTATGGCGACTTCGACGGCGACGGCGATCTGGATTTGCTGATTACCACGAACAACGGGCCGGCGTATTTGTATCGAAACGATCAGACAGGGGGAAACCGCAGCATCCGGTTTCAGCTTATCGGAACAAAATCGAACCGCGATGCGATTGGAGCGACCGTGAAGATTTTCAGCGGCGGCCTGAGTCAGTCGAGAGTAGTGCGCGGTGGGTCGAGTTATTTGTCGCAATCCGAGCTACCAGTTACCTTTGGGGTGGGCAAAAGCGAGAAGATTGAGCGGGTGACGATTGATTGGCCAAGCGGGAGGAGCGAGGAGTACAAGGATTTGGCTACTGGGAAACCCTATCAAATCACTGAAAATAGAGGGGTTACAAAATAAATCGCGCTCTAATCGTTTCGCATTATTGCCAATGGTCTCGGATCCGGCTATAACACGCGTAACAAGTAAATCGCTTCCCATGTAACCGAGTTTATGGCGACGTGGAGGCACCCCAAAGCACCCGCGGCCGGCCGCTCGCACAGCGCCGGCCGCCTTTATTTCTGGGCATGCGTTTGCGAAAATGAATGCTCTTTTTGGAGGCGAGAGCGCATGACTTGGATCAAGACGGTTCGAATGGAAGAGGACGAGAGCGTCAAGAAAGCGATTGAGGAAGAGCGCAAATTTTATCCACTGGAATATGCGACGCCTGTGCCGACGGTTTTTGCGGGAGTGGAGGCTAGCATTGTCGGCTCGCATTCACTTTTTCCCGATGTGCTTTTTCATGCGTTCAGCACGTTTGGGGCATTGATGTCTCCGGAATTGCCGCTCGCGCGACGCCAGCATGAAATGATCGCGACGATGGTTTCGGTGACGAACCGGTGCCACTATTGAATCGAATCACACGCAGAGTTTCTGCGACGGGTGACGTTGGATCAAGAGATGGTGGAAGCGCTGAAGAAGGATTATCGGACCGCGCCGATCAGTGAGCAGGATCGCACGATGCTGGACTACGTGGTGAAGCTGACGAAGGATGCGACGAAGGTTTGGCCGGAAGATCACACGAAGCTACGCGCCGTGGGATTCGATGACCGCGGGATTTTGCAGATTACGCTGATTGCGTCGTGGTTTAACTACATCAATCGAGCGGCCGATGCGCTGGGCGTGGGGCGCGATGGGAATGCGGTCGCGGGGTGAAAAAGCCGGGAAGGTATGGTTATCCTCTGCGGAGAGCGTCGGAGTTACCGGGATGAGCATTTATATTGCGGTGGCGAGAGTCCTGAAGCGCTTGGCGACGCCGCTTTCTTCGAGCCACTTCCCTGTCGCGGTATGGGTTAGGTCGTGACGCAGCAGCGTGCGCAGGTCGGATTCATCATCGACATCCATCTCCAGGCGATCGTTTCGCCTAATAATTATTTTCGCGCCTAGAAGTTCCGCTTCCTCACGATGTTTGGCAAAGCTGTTCGGCCCGAAATGCGACGGGAAAAGCGCGGGCGGCGTGCGAAGAATCGCGTTGGTGCCAGAGCCGTCGCGTGATGGGACCATGACCGCCGCTGGGGCGGCGCATTCCGTTGCCAGAAGTTCATCAATATCGACGGGTTGGGCGAGCGGAAGATCGAGCGGCAAGCGCAGCAGCGCCGTGACTCCGCGCGCGGCGCAGAGGCGCGAGGCAAAATCGACTGACACGCTCTCTGAGATTTGGTCTTCTTCGCGGAGGATTTCCCAACCATACTGCGCGGCTGCTTCCATCGCAGGACCGTAATTTGTAATGACAAAAATTTTGTCTGCGCGTTGGATGCCGCGCACGGCGCGGACGGTGTCCGCCAGCATCGCTTGGGCCAGAGCAAAGCGTTCATCGGGCGCAAGCACTCCTGCGAGGCGCTGTTTCGCGTTTCTTAGGTCTTTGATGGGTAAGAGGAGAGCGCGGATCGCGGGCTGATCGCTCAAAGAATGCTCGGGTGTGGGTTCCATCGATTCTGAAGGACCTGTGGTTTCCGTCGTTGGCCCGTGGGGTTGCGTGGTATTGTTTGCCATCGTTGGTCGTCCGGATACGCAGAGCTAAACCCATCGTACCAGAGGCGGGGGCGGCGAGAATCACGGAAGTGCGCGCCACCGGCGTCAAAGCGCGCGCGGTAAATCACGCGAGACGGAGCAGAGCGGCAATGAGCAGAAAACTGGGGATTCTTGGTGGAACCGGTCCGGAGGGATCGGGTCTGGCTTACCGGTGGGCGCGCGCCGGAGAAGAGATTGTGATTGGTTCGCGGGACGCTCAACGCGCCGCGGAGATCGCTGCTCAACTGCGGACGAGGATTGGTGGCTCGGCGAAAATCGAGGGGTCAGACAATGTCGCAACTGCCGCGCAGTGCGATGTAGTCGTGTTGACGGTGCCGTTTTCCGGGTGTGCGGCACTTTTGAAGCCGTTGAAGAGCGTTTGGAAGCCGGGGACTGTGGTGATTGATACGACGGTGCCGCTGGCGGCTACCGTCGGAGGAGCTGCGACGCGCACGCTGGGCGTGTGGCAAGGCTCGGCGGCGGAACAGACAAGGGAGTTGGTGCCGGCGGGGATCAGCGTGGCGGCGGCGTTTCATAATCTTGGGGCGGAATTGCTTGCAAAGGATGGGGATGTGGACTGCGACATTCTGGTGTGCAGCGATGACGATCGCGCGAAGCAAATCGCGTCGGAGCTGGCAGGAAAAATTCCGGGGGCGCGCGCGATTAACGGCGGCAAACTTGAAAATGCGCGGATCGTGGAATCGTTGACGGCGCTGCTGATCGGGATAAACATGCGGTATAAGGTGCGCAGCGCGGGGATTCGATTTACCGGCTTGCCGATCTTGTAGATTGCGTTTCCTGGTTGCGATCAAGAGTTGGAGTGAGGCAGCTTGATTGGCCTGCATGGGCAAGCTGGGCGGAGCATGCTGCGCCCCTACAAGGACTTCGTGAACGGCAAAGGCTTTTAGGGGTGCAGAATGACGGGCGGGCCTACGCGCACCGGTGGATGGCCGGCGGTTGCGCTCGATGGTGGGAGTTGCAATGGCATAGCCGGGTCGCCGAAGAAGATCCAGGTGCGGCGAACATCGTTGTCGGTAACCCCGGATTTCGATTGGAGAATGGCGACGCCGAGCGGCGTTGATGGATTGGTTTTTAGAATCTCGAGAAGGGCCTGGTTCATGGAGGCCTGGGGCGGTTGATTGGTGAATCCGGAGGAAGCCCAGACGGCAACGGCGCCGCCATTGGGCGCGAGGAGCAGGGATTCCGCCAGGCTGGTGGAGTAGACGTCATGGAAGAAGCCGTTGAGGCAGTCCATGAGCAGGTATACAGATAACTGATCGCCATTCGAAAGAGTGGCCACCGAAGAATTATCCAGGAAATCGGCGAAGGACCATTGTTCGACCGAGCCGTGGCCGGAATAGTTGACCAGGAGCGGGCCGCTGTTGAGCGCGGTGACGATTTGCTGCTGCACCACGTTGGGATCCATGCCGTCGGCGAAAATCTCCGTGGGCTGGAGCGATGACGGGAGATCGGTGGCAGCAAATTTCGTGGCGGTGGTAAAATCTGCGCCAATATTTTGATCGGCAACTAGCAGGGCCTGTTGATTTCCAGAGTTCGCGGCTAAACCCTTCTCATAATTCAGTATTTTCGCGACGACCAGCAGGGCGTCTGCCGCGGTACGGACTGGAAGGCGGCCCGTCGCGATGGTGGCGAATCCATTTTGCTTAAAGTCGCTGAACCAATCGTCGGTAGCGGTTTTGAACGCGGCGGTTTCGATGATGCGTGTGGGCACGAAATCGAAATCGCCCAGGCCGAGGTAGTTACGCGGGTCGAGCGAAGCGTCGCCGACGAGCAGCAGATATTGCGGCTTGCGTAGAGGCTGAGACTCGGCATTTTGCAGGAAGGCCCGGATCGCAAAGGGGCTGCGTTCGCCGTAGTTGAAGGCATCGAAGACTTCATCGATGGTGACGACTTCGACGGATTGGCCGCGAGATTCGTGCATTCGGACGAGGGGCGCTAGCGCCGACTCGAAGTCGGGATGCGTGATGATGATCATTTGGCTGCCGAGGCTCTGCGCCGCGAGGGCGGCAGGCTTGTGGAAGGCGAGCGCTGACGGAGATGAGATTTGATCGTTTGAGAAGACTAGGAGCGTGCGCTCTTGTGCGCCGGCGGGTGGGACGTCGAGCGTGACGGCGTAGCTTGCGCTTTCCTGGCTCACCGTGCCGGACAGTTGCTCGACCGCTAGAGGATTGGTGATATCAAATACCTGGACTTGCTGATTGCTGAAACCGGTGATGTGAACTGTGCTGCCTCCAGGGGCCGTGGCTTTGAGCCAATTGTCGTCGGCTTCGTAGGTGTGCGGATAATGGAGCGCGATGGATTGGACAACGCTGACGTCGTTGTCGCCTTGAAGAGCGGTGAGCGTAACGGTGTTGACGCCGTCCTGGAGCAGGCTGCGGTCAACGGAGAAGGTATTGGTGACATTGGCGAGATTGGCGAAATCCATTTCGCCGATGCTCGCGCCGTTGAAGAAGACGGAAACACTGTGAGCCTGCTGATCGGTGGCGCCTTGCAGCTGAACGTCGACGGAGATCGAGATGCTGGAATTGGGATCGGCGTGAGCGACGGTGAGCTGCTGGTCTACCGGCTCGGAGGTGACCGCTGCGCCGAAGAAGTTATCGTTATTTTCGCCATTGAGCAGAGTCGCGAAGTAGGTGGTGCGCTGCTGCAGCACGACGGTGAAGGGGAAACTTTGCTGTTCGGAGAAACCGGCGCTCACGGCGGGAACGGAATTGATGCGCATGCCGGAACGCGAGCCGCGAATTAGCCAGTAGACGCGGGTGCCGGAAAAGGGTGTGTCGATGCCCGTTCCGTAGAATTCGATGCTGTCGTTGGAGCCGAGCGGACCGGCCTGGTGTCCCAGAATTAGCATTGGCTGCTCGATACCTTCGGCATAGAGCTGCAAAGTGCGGGCGTCGGCGTTGGGATCAAGGCCGGCGGCCACGAGCTGGGCCTTTGAAACTTGATACCAGCCTTCGCTTTGGACGGAGATTTTTACGGCGGCGTCTCCATCGAGCGATACGGGAGCTTCGCCTCGCGGCGGGCCCGGTCTGACGGGCAGCGGCGTAGGTAGCCTGCGACGGCCGATAAAGACGGGCTGCACGGTCGCACGATTCAATTGCGTTAACAGAAGCGGGTGCGAAATAGCGCCGGAACTTGGAGCGACTGAAACGTCCACCGAGACAGGCCCGTGCGGCATGCGCGTGCCGTTGAGATCGACGTCTTCCAACTCGTAAGTCGATTGCGGCGTGCCGGTTGGATCGAACCACTGGTAGGTTTTTGCGGCGTGTTGCGGCAATCCGCCGCGAATCAGAAGAGCGGAGCCGGCGATGATCGAGGGATTCAAGCGCTGGCGGGCCGGACCATCCAAGCGGAAAACATTGAATCCGAGATTGCGGATTTCTTCGCGAGTTTTCCATTCGAGAAGAACGCCGCCGCCCTGGCGCGGAATGGCACGGAAGGAAGCCAATTGAACGGCAGTGGGCGCGGCGATGGTCGAAGTGACGGAAGCCGTGTTGTTGGTGAGATTCGGGTCGCTGGTGGTTGCGGAAACGGTGGCGGTGTTGGTGGAGAGGGTTGAGGAGCTAAAGGTGTCGGCGTTGACGTTGATCGTGATGAGGACAAGTCCGCCGACGCTGACCGTTCCTAGCGAGCAGCTGACCGTGGTTGTAGAAATCGTGTAGGTGCAAGTGCCCTGCGTCGTAGAGACGGAAAAATAGGTGACCTGAGCGGGAAGCGGATCACTGACGGTGACACCCAGGGCCGCAGCGGGCCCGTTATTTGTGACCTGCAGGGTATATTGCAGGTTCGTTCCTTGATCGACGGGATCTGGATTAGCGGTTTTCGCGATGGCCACATCGGCCTGCGTTGGCGAAGCTACGACGACGCTCGTAGAAGCGGAATTATTGGGGCAATTGGGATCGCTCGCTGACGAGCATGGAACATTGATACTGGCGGTGTTGGTGATTGTGGTGCCGGGCGTGTCACCCAGACTCGCCTTGACGACGAGGGGGAAGTTGACGGGTGTGTTCGTGTTGACCGCAAGCGAACTAATGGTGCAGGTGATCGTGCCGCCAGAGCTACCAACGACTGGAAGAGTGCCGCAGTTCCAGCCCGAGGGAACGGTGAAGGAAACGAAGCTTGTACCCGCGGGAATCGTGTCGGTAAAGGTGGCAAGACCGGAAGCGGCGGGGCCGTTATTTGTGACGGATTGCGTATAGCTGATGTTGTTGCCGTCCGTCACCGGATTGGGAGTCGCGGAGCTGACCACGCTCAAATCGGCTTGCCCGGCTGTGGCGACGACGACATTGGCCGTGGCGCTGTTGTTGTTAGGGTTCGGATCGGTGGTTGTCGAGGAGACGTTCGCGGTGTCAGTGATCACGGTGCCCGCAGCAGTCGCCGCGTTCACGGTCACAACAACCGTAAATGTTGTGGAGGCACCAGAAACCAGAGTTGCATTCGAGCATGTGAGAGTGCCGCTGACAACAGAGCAGCTCCAGCCTGCCGCCGGAGACGGCGTGGCGGACAGAAACGTGGTGTTCGCGGGAATCGCTTCGCTGAAGGCGACGGTGCTCGCCGCGGCCGCGCCATTATTTTTGACGACGACGGTATACGTGACGTTGTTCCCAGCAATCACCGGGTTGGGTGAAGCTGTATTCGTGATCGAGAGATCCGCGGTGGTAGACAAGCCCACGGTGGTTTGAACGGTCGCGGAATTGTTCGCTAGATTCGGGTCACTGTTTCCGGCAGTCGCATTCACAATGTCCGTGATCACCGTGCCGGCGGCGACGCCCGTGTTTACAGCCATACCGATGGTAAACGTGGTTGATGCGGCGTTGGCAACGTCCGAATTGGTACAGGAAATTGTTCCGGTGCCGCCGACGCTCGGTGTCGAACAGATCCAGCCGGAACTACCCGGAAAGCTCAAAGATTGAAACGTCGTATTCGCCGGAATTGCTTCGCTGTACACCGCATTCAGGGCGTCGAATGGCCCGTTGTTCGTGATCGTCTGGGTGTAGGTGATGACATTCCCCGGTCCGGGCCCGGCAAGAACTGGATTCGGAGTGCCACTATTCGTGACGGCAAGGTCGGCGCCCGCGCAGTAGGAGCCAGATTGCGTGCCCGGAGTCTGCGTGATCGAGAGGCCCGGGAGAACCACACCGGGTTGCCCAGGGGTTGCTCCGTAAGCGTCGTCCGCGAGCGTTGTGACTCCAGGGTTGCCGCCGCTTACGCTGGTGCCGGCGAGCGCAGCTGAGGCGAGGATGACTCCGCCACCGCCGCCTGCGCCTGGCCCGTGACGGTTGCCAGGAAACGCTCCGGGTACCTGCTCCGGCCAAGTAGTTCCCCCAGCGCCCCCGTTGGCATTGGCCGTAAGTCCGCTGAGTGCGCCGGTGGTAGCGAATACGAGGACTGTTCCACCTGCTCCGCCGCCACCACCGCCGTCGTTTTCCGTCGCAAGGGCCGACTGCCCGTTTGCGGTGATCGTTCCGGTACCAGTCACGGAGCCGGCGTGAATAATGGCGATACCGCCGCCTGCGGCGCCGCTGCTGTAAATGCCTGTGCAATTCGCACCGCAATTGTTGTTGCCGGTGTCCGTGCTGGGAATCCAGTAGGAGCCGTTGTTTGTCGTTCCCGCGCCGGCGCCACCGCCCATTGAGAGTGCGCTCGTCGAAACCGGGAAGGCAGCTCCGCCAAATCCGCCAACGATACCAGCACTATTCCAGCCAAATCCTCCGGTGCCGCCTGAGCCGCCGTTTCCGCCGCCTCCGCCGCCGCTATTTTGATCGTTCGCCGTTGGATTAGCGTCCGTGGCACCGCCGCCCGCGTTGCCTGGAGCGCCACGGGAGTAGCTGCCATTCGGTAAACCTTCCACGGTGGTATCGGCCGCGGTCTGCGCGGGGCTAGCAATTGTTCCGTTCACGACGTACCGCGGCGTGCCGGCAATCCCTTCGCCTTTGGAGCCGTTTGTCGCGTCTGTCGCGAGCGTAATGTAGTCCGTGGCGGCACCGGTGCCGCCGCCAAGGATTCGTCCTGCGCCGCCGCGAAAACCGAGAGCGTCAACAGCCACGGTTCCACCCAAAGTAAGCTGCGATGAAACATCTATGGCCAATACCCCGCCTGTAGCGCCATTCCAAATCATCGCCGTCAGACCGGAGCTGAGAATTGCGGACGAATACTGCGGAACGCGAATGACTTGGTACTTCCTCTGCCCTTGCGTCCCGGCGATGTAAGCAGCACTCGTATAGGTGTTCAAGAGTCCGCTGTTGGCTCCCGTGCCTTGGAAGCTCAGCGTTCCTCCAGCAACCGTCACCGCGCTTGTTGCGGTCACAAATTCAAAATTTCCCGAATTATTGAGGTTGGTCCAGCCGGATCCTGGATCACCAGGAAACCCGTCGCCATAAGCGCCGGTGTTGGTTGAGTTGATCGCGGCATCTTGCGCTTGAATGAAGAGGAGCAAGTCGCCGACCGCAATAGGTGTTTGTGCTCCGCCAGCTGCGGCAGGGCCAAGCACAACAGACGTTGATCCGGCCGCCAGCGCTCCGGTGTTAGCCGGAGGGTAGTAGGCGTTGACGATGCCGGTGAGCGTGCCACCCGGGCCGTCGCGGCCTGGCGAAGCGCAAACAAGAGGCTGCACAACGGTCAAAACCGTAGAGCTGTTGTTGGTTGCAACGGGATCGGTGGTGGAGGAGGTCACGCTGCTTGTGTTCGTCAGCGTTGTCGGGGTTGCAGGCGCAGTCACGGTAATCGCGACGGTGATCGTCGTTCCCCTAGTGATCGAGCCCAAGGCGCACGTCACCGTGGATGTCCCGGAGCAAGATCCCTGCGTGGTGGCGGCCGACACAAACGCCGTGCCCGTTGGAATGGTATCCGTCAAAGTTCCGTCAGCCGTGTTCGACAGGCCGAGGTCTTGAATTTGAATGGTGTAAGTGAGATTGGAAGAAATGAAAACAGGGGTCGGCGAAACGGTCATCGACAGGGAGAGATCGGCATCTCCGGTAATTTCGACGAGAACGGAGGTCGTCGTGGCGTTGTTTGAGGAGACGGGATCCGTCGTCTGAGAAGTTACATCGGCGGAATTCACGATGGACGTGCCTGCCGCGGCTGCGGCGTTGACGGTCACTACGAGTGTAAAAGCTCCGGTCGTCGTGTTGCTAGGCATGGCGGCGCTGGCGGAGCACAGAACTGTTCCGGTTCCGCCAACAGCTGGTGCTGTGCCGCAAGTCCATCCCGCCGGCGGAGTTATCGAGGCGAAGCTCGTGTTAGGAGGAGTTTGCTGATAGAGCACGGCGGCTGTGGCCGCGTTCGGCCCCCTGTTGGTTACGGTTTCCGTGTAGGTGATGGTTCCACCGGGGGCGATGGCCGTGGCCGAAGCTGCTTGCGTCATAGAAAGATCGGCGCCTTGCACCTGGACGGAGGCTGTTGTCGTATTGTTGGCGAGATTCGGGTCGGTGCCCGTTTCGCTTGTGGTAGCGGAATTGGTGATGGTCGAGCCCACCACAGCTTCCGGGCTGACGGAGACGACGACGGTA
>Ga0209006_10004511_pt1 | contig 12627 bp, 8 predicted proteins | sample JacPin_JW_Ref_O2_FD_188567 | JGI IMG/M metagenome (GOLD analysis project Ga0209006, IMG submission 188567) | Forest soil microbial communities from Algoma, Ontario, Canada - Jack Pine, Ontario site 1_JW_Ref_O2 (SPAdes) (version 2) | ecosystem: Environmental > Terrestrial > Soil > Boreal...
GCTGCCGATGGCGCCGGAAGATGGGCTTTTCCGGCCTGAGTTTCTTGCTCACGTGCGCCAGGCGGGAGAAACGTATGCGGCGGTGCGCCGCGTGCATCCGGTGACCTTCGCCGCTTTCCGGCAGTCGCCCTGGTATCACCATGGAATCCTGGCATTGGAACAAACGCAGCTGACGGTGCGCTCTCCGTATCTGGACAATAATTTTGTGCGCACTGTGTTCCGCGCTCCACAGTCAGTTCCAGGCAACGGCAACGGGAATCACGATAGCGACGTCCGGCTGCGATTGATCGGCGATGGAAGCCCGGCGCTGCGGCGCATTCCCTCGGACCGCGGAGTGGGTGGGACCGCAGGCCCGTTCAAGTCGGCGATTTCCCGCGCGTTTTGGGAATTTACTTTCAAGGCCGAGTACGCCTACGACTACGGCATGCCGCAATGGGTGGCGCAGGTGGATCATCTGTTTTCGCCCTTGCGGCTGGAGCGGCTGTTCCTGGGCCGGCACAAATTTCTGCACTATCGTGTCTGGTACCGGGACGCGCTCGCCGGGTATGTGCGGGATATGCTGCTGGACCCGAAGACGCTCTCCCGCCCTTATTTGCAGCCGAAGACTCTGGAGAGAATGGTCACCAGCCATCTCAAGGGAGATCGCAACTACACCACCACCATCCATAAGATGCTGACCATGGAATTGCTGCACCGGCAGTTGTTCGACGGGAAGTAGCGGCGCGAAGTAACGTTGGGATGCAGAGTTCGATGCCAAGCTCAATGCAAAGTGAAATGGGGGTGGAGAGCCAGTCGCGGATGGGTGCAGCCTCTGTGGGCGAAGATTGCCCAGCGCCCGAGACGCAGGATGCCGGTAGCGGAGAAAAAATTTGCCGGCAACCAGACTCGCCGCGCGCCGCCATCGAAGTCGCACTCCTCACTGGAGGCCAGGACCCGCACTACGCCACCGGCTTGGCCGTCGCGCTCGCCGCCCGGGGCGTGGCCGTGGATGTGATTGGCAGCGACGCGGTAGATGGCCCGGAGATGCACGCCACTCCGCGCTTGAGATTTTTCAATCTGCATGGCAACAAGAACCAGACCGGCATCGGCGCAAAAGGTAAGCGAGTCTTGCTTGTCTACCTCCGGCTGATGCGCTACGCCGCGACGGCCCAGCCGAGAATTCTTCATGTGCTGTGGAATAACCAGATTGAAACCTTCGACCGGACGTTGCTGCTCGTTTACTACAAGGCTCTGGGGAAAGAGATAGTGCTCACCGCGCACAACGTGAATGCGGCCAGAAGAGATGGGAAAGATTCTTGGCTCAACCGCTTCACGCTGAAAGTGCAGTACCGGCTGGCCGACCACATCTTTGTACACACCGGGAAAATGAAGGCGGAATTGATCGAGCAATTTCAGGTCAACGAGTCTGCCGTCAGCGTGATTCCCTACGGCATTAACAATGCCGTTCCGGATACAGACCTTAGTCCAGCCGAAGCCCGGCGCCGGCTGGGAATCGGACCTGAAGAAAAGACGATCCTGTTTTTTGGCGCAATCAAGAATTACAAGGGTCTCGAATACCTGGTGCCCGCATTCCAGAAAATCGCCGTCACCGATAAAGATTACCGGCTGATCATTGCCGGGGAGCGCAAGAAGGGAAGCGAAGAATACTTCGACCAGGTTCAGCAGACTATCGCGCAGGACTCCAGCCGGGAACGGATTCTCCAGAAAATCGAATTCATTCCCGACCATGAAACCGAGTTGTATTTCAAAGCGGCCGACGTGGCCGTGCTGCCTTACAGCGAGATTTTTCAGAGCGGAATTTTTTTCCTGGCCTACAGCTTCGGGTTGCCAGTGATTGCGACTGACGTGGGATCGTTCCAGGACGACGTCATCGAGGGCAAAACCGGCTTTATCTGCAAGCCATGCGATTCCGACGATCTGGCGGCGGCGATGGAGAAATATTTCGCCAGCGACCTGTTCCGCGATCTGCCGCGGCACAGATTGGAGATTCGTGAGTACGCGCACTCCCGCCACTCCTGGGAAGTGGTGGGGACAATGACGCAAAATGTTTACCGGACCCTGCTGGGCAAAGGCTTGTTGGGTACGAGTGGGTTAGGCAAAGTTTAATGTCTCCCTCGGTCGCGACCGTTGTCTTCATTCTGGGAATCGCGGGCCTTTTCTGGCTGGACCGCAGGCGCAAGGAAGCCGTGTCCTGGAAGCTGTGGCTTCCCATCGCCTGGCTGCTGATTGCCGGCTCGCGATCGGTTTCGATGTGGCTGAACATGGCGCCCACGCGATCGCCGGAGCAATACCTCGAAGGCAGTCCGTTGGACCGCGCGGTTTATTCCGTGCTGCTGGCCGCCGGGATAGCTGTGCTGTTCTTCAGGCGCAAGGCGGTCGCGCGCATCCTGCGGAAAAATTGGCCGATTCTGTTATTCGTGGCCTACTGCGCCCTCAGCATCGCCTGGTCCGATTATCCCGGCGTCGCCTTAAAGCGCTGGATCAAGTCTCTCGGCGATTACGTGATGGTTTTGATCGTGCTCACCGAAGCGGACCGGGAACTGGCCCTGAAGAAAGTTTTGGCCCGGGCGGCCTTTGTGCTGTTGCCGCTTTCGGTGCTGTTCGTTAAGTATTACCCGGATATGGGCCGCACCTATGCCGCGCACTGGGAAGGGACGCAGTTTTTTACCGGAGTCGCCGACAACAAGAACATGCTGGGCATGACCTGCCTGGTCTTCGGATTCGCCGCCCTGTGGCGGGTTTTCGAGTCGTGGAGCGAGCCGAAACGGGCACGCCGCAAGATCCTTCTGGTACACGGGACGATCCTGGTCATGGCCATGTGGCTGTTGAATAAATCGGATTCCAAAACTTCCCTGATTTGCTTCGTCGCCACCGCCGGGTTGATCGGCGTACATACATTTTTCAAGGCCGGGCGGAAGCCCTGGGCCGTAAACGTAATGGTCGCGGCGATCGTTCTCAGTTCTTTCTCCGTGCTGTTTCTGGGCATCGGAGGCGGCGTTCTGGAGACGATGGGAAGGAATTCGACGCTCACCGGCCGCACCGATATCTGGGATGTGCTGCTCAAAGTCCCGGTCAATCCCTTGGTGGGCACCGGTTTTGAGAGTTTCTGGCTGGGCAAGCGGCTGACTTATCTGTGGAGCTTTCACATCGTCAACGGCATCAACGAGGCTCACAACGGCTACTTCGAGGTGTATCTGAACCTGGGCTGGATCGGCGTGGCGCTGTTGGGGGTGTTGTTGTGGACCGGGTATAGGAACATTCTGCGCCTGCTAGAACGCGATCCGGAAGCCGGACGGCTGCCCCTGGGGCTTTTCGTGATTGCGGTGATTTATAACCTGACCGAAGCCGGCATCCGCACCACAGACTTGGTGTGGATCGCTTTTCTTTTCGCCATTATCGCGTTGCCAAAACCTTTGCTCCGGACACCGGCGCGGAAAACGGTGGAAGCGAAAGCCGTCATCGAGGCGGCGCAGTTTGTATGAACGTCGCATACCTGGTCCTGGCGCATAACAATCCGGCGGTCCTGGAGAGATCGATCCGGATCCTGTCATCCGGCGACTGCGATTTTTTCATTCACATCGACCGGAAAAGCGATCTGAAACAGTTTTCCGCGATTCATGCAGACAATATTCATTTCAGCGATACCCGGCTGCCGCTGTATTGGGGTGAATTTTCCTTAGTCCAGGCGACGCTGCTTCTACTGCGCAGCGCGCTGGCCAGTCCCCGCACTCCTGATTACTGCGTGCTGATGAGCGGGACCGACTTCCCGCTGCGCAGCGGCCGATATGTGGAAGCGTTTCTGAGCGCGAGCCAGGGTCTGGAATTCATTAACGTGGTGAAAGTTCCCGCGCCCGGCAAACCGCTTTCCCGCATCAACACGCTGCGATTTCCGCGAAGCCAACCGGTGCGTCACCTGGCTGGCCGGGCGTGGGCAAAGCTCGGACTGCCGGGGCGCGACTACCGCAACTACCTGGGGAATTTTGAACCGTATTCGGGCAGCCAGTGGTGGGCGCTGAGCCGGGAGGCTGGCGAATATATTCTGGAGTTCATCGAGCGGAATCCGCGCTTTGTGAAGTTTTTCGAGAACGTCTTTGCCGCCGATGAAGCTTTTTTTCATACTATCCTCGCGAATTCGCCGCTTCAATCGCGCATCCGGCGGAATCTGGTGTATGAAGACTGGTCGGCCGAAGGAGCGCATCCGGCCCCGATAAGCGAACGGCATGTGGCATTTTTCCAGCAACAGAATGAAGTCCGGGTCCACGATATTTATGGCGAGGGGGAGACGCTGTTTGCGCGCAAGTTTTCGGATGCGAATCTGGGATTGGTGCGGCAAATCGAAGAGATGATTCGGCGCAAGGAAGCGGTGCTGCCGGGGAACGAAGTTTGTGCGGGCGAAAACAGGGGTGCGGTGAAGCCACAGCATTAGAGCCGAAAGTCCACTATGCGCGGGTTGAGCGGTCGTGTACTCCCGTGACTTGAGACGGGTTGGGGGAGAATGTAAGACTTCTGCAAGCAGCGGCAGATTTTGATTTTGCAGGAGAAAATATTTTGAGAAAGTCCCCCATTCTCTCCGTACTTTTCTGTCTTTTTTTTACCGGGTTTTTACACGGACAAGCGTGGACCGGCATTCTCGATCCCAGCCGGGCCATCGATTGGTCGCAAGCGGGCGTCGTCGGCGGCATTCCTACAAATCAGGCTCAATGCGTGACCAGCGCCTGCGCGGTGGTTTCCGGAGGCAGTGTTTCGGCGGCCACCATCAATGCGGCGCTGGCTTCGGCTCCAGCCAACAGTTACGTTCTCGTTCCTCCCGGAACCTTCACCATGACTGCGGGCATCAATTTTTACAAGACCAACGGGCAGCCCAATAATTTTGTGACGCTGCGCGGTTCGGGCTCGAACAGCACGTTTCTGGTCTTTACCGGATCGAGTTCCAGCGGCAATTGCAACGGGCACGATATTTGCGCCGCCAGCACGGACGTAAACTACGCCGGCGGACCGACCAACCAAGCCACGTGGTCGGGAACGAACGGAGGCAAGGGAACCTACAGCGCAGGCGCCAAATCGATCATCTTGAGCAGCGTGAGCAATCTGACCGTGGGACAGCCGATCATTCTCGATCAGATTGACGATCAATCCGACAACGGCGGTCTTTATGTCGGTTGCGAAATTTACGATGGCTCGCCCGCCTGCTACAACGGCGCCGGACCGAACGGATTTGAACGTGGCGCTTCCTCGCTGAACAGCATTCGCGGCCAGCAGCAGATTGTGAATGTGACCAGCATTACTGGCAGCGGTCCTTATACGGTGGGCATCACGCCCGGCGTTTATGCCGCGAATTGGCGGACCAGCCAGACTCCGGGAGCGTGGTGGGCGAGCAGTCCGGTTTACGGCGATGGAGTGCAAAGTATTTCGCTCGATCACACCAAGGGCGGCGACGGAATCACGTTTTTCAACTGCACCGGCTGCTGGGTGCAGGGCATTCGCAGCGTTCGGCAGAGTACGACCAGCACGGGATGGGGACACGTCTACCTGAGCATCTGCAATCACTGCACCGTGCGCGATTCTTACTTCTACGGCTACAACGGCGATACCTATGGAGTGCCGGCCGACGTTGCCAGCGATGCGCTGGTGGAAAATAACATTACGCAATTTCCGGGAGAAGTGCAGTTCTATAACTCCGACTGCGAAGGTTGCGTGGCCAGCTACAACTTCGCCGCGGGAACTTTGTTTGGCAGTCCCGGCTCGAACTGGCTGGGCCAGCCCGCACAATATCACGGGATAGTTTTGTTCTCCCTTCAGGAAGGCAACATCGGCGCCGGACTTTATGCCGACAGCTTTCACGGCACGCACGTTCTGAACACGTCGTTTCGCAACCGCTGGGATGGAAGAGAACAGAATCAGGGTTATCCCACAACCTCAGGAACAGTCGCGCTGCGGTTGAATCCGGGCGCGCGCTATCATAACGCCATCGGCAACATCCTCGGCACTCCGGGATATCACGCGTACTACGAATCGAATGCCCCGGGCACGAATCTTTACACTTCGGCGGTTGGCGTGGGAACTTATCCTGAAACCGGTACCAACGACAGCCTGGTGAAACCCACGTCCATGTTCTGGGGAAACTGGGATGTCGCTTCGAACGCGGTGCGCTGGTGCGGCAATTCCGGGGATTCGTCCTGGTCTACGGTCTGCGCGAGCGCTTCGGAAGTGCCTTCGGGATTGAGCGCTTACGCCAATCCGGTGCCCGCTAACACAAACTTGCCGCCATCGTTCCTCTACTCCCAGCAGCCTTCGTGGTGGCCTACAGAAAAGGTCTGGCCGCCGATTGGGCCGGATGTGACTGGAGGAAATCTCGGACAGTGTACCGGTGGCACCTACGATAGTTCGGAAGCCACTTCCGGTTCGCAATGCTCGGGCGGCACTTTCGCGGTGGTTGCGGGCGGTAAGGCTACCAGCATTCCTGCCATGGATTGCTATCTGAACACCATGGGGGGGGTGGTCAACGGAACGGGATCGCCGCTGGCCTTCGATCCCACGGCATGTTATTCGTCTTCGACGACCACCACCATCAATCCTCCGACCGACCTTACGGTGGTTGTGCATTGATGGTTGCGGTGTAGTGGGAACTCGAAGAGACTAAGAAAAAAGAGACTAAGAAAAAAAAGAGTTACGGGACTGGTTCGCCTTCCCGTCCCGTAACTCAACTCCCCTTCAGGGCCCTGCGGCGAGATCTTCACCTCATTCCAAGTTGCACCGTAAGGTTTGTCCGGTGAGTCTCCCTCACAACTACAATTCTCTTAGACATTTTGCTTAACTTAGCTATGCAACCCCCAACATTGGGTTCCGCTTGGAATAATCGCGTATTTCTCGTTGGGGAGGAAATCTGAGGCCCTTTGACGCCAGCGGCGCGTTTCAGAACCCGGTTGACTCGGGCAATGTGCGTCAACTGGCCACCCGTGGCGCCGGGGCGGCGCTGTTTTCCGGAGGCGCTGGGCTGGCCATTCAGATCGTGTCGACGGTAGTGCTGGCGCGGCTTCTGGGGCCCAAAGATTTCGGTCTGGTTACCATGGTGACCACGTTCAGCCTGCTGTTTTTGAATTTCGGACTGAACGGAATTACGGAAGCGGTGGTTCAGCGCGAGGATGTGAATCACCAACTGGCCAGCAACTTGTTCTGGATTAACGTCGCGGGCAGCACGGTGTTGGCGATTGGCTTCGCGGCCGCAGGGTCGTTGCTGGCGCGCCTCTATGGAGATGCGCGGGTGGCTGGAGTCTCGGCGGCAATGGCGATTACCATTTTCGTCACCGGACTTCAGGTGATCCAGTTGGCGCTGTTGAAACGGGCGATGCGATTTCCGCTGGTCTCCGCCAACGATATGATTTCCAGGGCAGTCTCGGTGCTGGTGTCGATCGGGCTGGCCTGGGCCGGCTGGGGATATTGGGCGCTGGTGGCGGGAGCGATTGCCCTGCCGGTCAGCACATTAGTGGGCGCATGGATTCTTTGTCCATGGATTCCCGCTTGGCCGCGGCACGCCGCTGGCACGGGGTCGATGGTCCGGTTCGCCATCCATACGTACGGACGTTTTTTTACCGGCTATTTCACCAACAATCTCGACAATTTTCTGGTGGGCTGGAAGCTGGGCCCCGCGTCGCTGGGTTTTTACAAAAAGGCGTATGACCTGTTCGTTCTGCCTTCCAACCAACTGGCTACCGGGCTGACCATGGTAGCGGTCTCAGCTCTGAGCCGGTTGCAGCGGGATCGCACGCAATATAAACGCTATCTGCTGAGCGCACTGGGAGTGATGGCATTCGTCGGCATGGCAATCAGCGGCGACTTGACGCTGGTGGGCAAGGATTTGGTTCTGGTGCTGCTGGGTGCCAAATGGGGCGAGTCGGGTCGGCTGTTCACCATCTTCGCCCCCGGAATCGGGTTCATGCTTCTTTATTGCACACACATCTGGATCCATTTGTCGCTGGGCAAAGCGGATCGCTGGTTTCGCTGGGGCCTGGTGGACCTGGTGGTGACAACGGTATTTCTTTTTGTGGGCTTGCACTGGCACGCGGAAGGGATTGCGGTTGCATGGGTCGCGGCGTATTGGGTCATTGCCTATCCCGCGCTGTGGTATGCGGGCCGGCCCATCGAACTCGGAGTCGCGGCGGTGATAGGCGTTACCTGGAAATATATCGCCGCTTCGCTAGCCGCAGGCGGAGTGGTTTTCTTTCTGGCGCGAGCAGTGCCAGCTTGGCTGGCTGCATCCGGACCGCTGTGGGCGCTCGGGCGTTTGACTGTCGTTTCCCTGTTGTTTCTTGGTTTCTACCTGGGAGCAGTGATCGTGCTGCATCGCAGTCTCTCGCCTTTGTATCAAGTGACAGGGCTGCTGCGCGAGATGAGTGCGCGAGGGAAGACTTCCGGCTCTCCCTCCGGGTCCGATGTAGAGCGCGAAGTCATCGCCGCCGGCGAGAAATCCCAGCGCGAAATTTTGGCCGCGGTGCAAGCCGCAACCGCAAGCCTGAAAGAAAGCGAAGTCAGCATCTGATGCAGGCCCCGATTCCCAAGCGCATCATCCAGACCGGCAAAACCGTTCCGCAATCGTTGCGGACCCGGGCCATGGTGTCGAATCTGCGGCTGTTGCATCCGGACTATGAATATCTGTTTTTCGACGATGCGGCGGTGGAGAGATTCATCGCCGAAGAATTCCCGCAGTATCGGGCGGTCATGGACGCGTTCCGTTTTCGCATTCAGCGGCACGATTTCTTTCGCTACCTGGCGGTTTACCGCTATGGCGGGTTCTACTTCGATCTCGACGTGCTGCTGGCCTCCGGCTTGGACGGTCTGCTCGATTCCGGCTGCGTGTTTTCCTTCGAAGGCCTGACCTTCAGCCATTTTCTGCGCGATCATCTCCACATGGATTGGGAAATCGGCAATTACGGGTTCGGCGCGGCGCCGGGACATCCCTTTCTCGGAGCCATTATCGAGAACTGCGTGCGGGCGCAAAAGGATCCGGCCTGGGTCAAGCCGATGTTGCGCGGGCTGCCGCCGTTATCGAAGAAGGAATTCTATGTCCTCTACACCACCGGACCGGGACTGGTGACCCGCACTTTCGCCGAAAACCCCGAGCTGGCGAAAACCGTCACCGTGATGTTTCCCCGCGACGTCTGCGACTTTACCCAGTGGAATCACTTCGGCGATCTGGGCGTGCATTTTATGGAAGGCTCGTGGCGGCAGAAGAGCAATGTGCTGGTCAAGCGCGCGGCCCTCCATTGGGAAGCCTGGCAACTGGAGAAGCGAATCAAGGAAAGCCGCAAGCTGGGACGAACCAGAAATCATGAGCCGAGGATCGACTGCGGGGCGGCTCCAACCGCGGTCGCCGGAGAAAAAACCAGCGAGCCGCTGGTCTCGATTCTTATTCCCGCATTCAACGCCGAAGAATCCATTGCTCACACTTTGCGCTCCGCGCTGGCACAAACCTGGAGACGAAAAGAGATCATCGTTGTCGACGACGGTTCGACCGATCAAACCCTGGCCATCGCGCGGCAGTTCGAGCCGCAGGGAGTTCGGGTTGTGACGCAGGTCAATCAGGGCGCAACCTACGCCAGAAACAACGCCTTTGCGCTCAGCCATGGCGACTACATTCAGTGGCTGGACGCCGACGATCTGCTGGCTCCCGACAAAATTGCCTGCCAGATGGAAGCGGTCGCGCAAGGCGCCCGGAAGAGGACATTGCTTTCTTCCGCCTGGGGGCTGTTCATGTACCGGCATTACCGGGCCCAGTTCGAGTCGACGGCGCTGTGGTGCGACTTGTCCCCGACGGAATGGCTCTATCGCAAGCTGGGCATGAATCTCTACATGCAGACCGCCACCTGGCTGGTCAGCCGCGAGTTGACCGAAGCGGCCGGTCCCTGGAATACGCGGTTGTTGGGCGATGACGACGGCGAGTATTTCTGCCGCGTGCTGATGGCCAGCGAAGGGGTCCATTTCGTACCCGAGGCGCGGGTTTACTATCGCGGGCCGGGAATCGCCTTTGGCGGCTTAAGCCACATCGGGCAGTCGGATCGCCGCATCGAGGCGCACTGGCTGTCGATGCAGTTGCACATCAAGTACTTGCGTTCGCTCGAGGACAGCGAACGGGTGCGGGCCGCATGCCTGCGCTATCTGCAGCAGTCGCTCATTTGCTTTTATCCGGAGAAAACCGAAATCGTGAATCAGATCAAGGAGACGGCGCGGGAATTGGGCGGCCAATTAGAAGCGCCAAGCTTGTCCTGGAAGTACTCCTGGATGAAGGCCATCTTCGGTTGGCGACTGGCCAAGCATGGCCAGCAGGTGCTGTTGAAATTCCGCTGGCATATGGCCAGATGGTGGGACAAGGCCTTCTCCCGCATTGCCGACGAAAGACCTTTGGGCACGAAGGCGACATAGGAAATCCCGATGGCCACGTCGACCAGACTCCGAAACGCAATGCGCGGACTGTTGCAGGCCTATGCGCCCGCGTCGGTGAAGAGCCGCCTGTGGAACGCCGAATTTGCGCACGGCAAGTGGGCCTGCCTGGATTCGACGCCGGACGATTGTATTTATGGCTTCCTGGAAAAATACGCAAATAACGGAAGCATTCTGGATCTGGGCTGCGGTTCGGGCAGCACGGGAAACGAAATTGCCGCGGAGGCCTATGCGCACTATTCCGGCGTGGATATTTCCGACGTGGCTCTCGCGATGGCGCGGACGAGGTCGGAGGAAAATGGACGGAGCGGGAAGAACCACTTTTTCCAGTCGGATTTAGCCGGCTATGCGCCGGAACAACGGTTCGACGTGATCCTGTTCCGCGATTCGATCTACTACCTCCCACAGGCCGGCATTCAGCCCGCACTGGATCGCTTTTCGCGCTTCCTGAATCCATCCGGCGTTTTCATCGTGAGACTATGGGATGGAAGAGAAAAACACAGAAACATCGTGCAGATGATCGAGAGCAACTTCCACGTTGTAGAACAATTCGCTCCGGCGGAGTCGCAGACCGTGGTCGTAGTTTTCCGCCCATGAGCCTGCCGGGCAATTCGCAGCGCACCAAATCAACCGAGAAAGGGATCTCTTTTGATAGTTAGCATCTTCGGTTTGGGGTACGTGGGCACGGTTTCGGCGGGATGCCTGGCCAATGATGGACACGAAGTGGTTGGAGTCGACCCGGTTTTCGCCAAAGCCGACCTCATCAACCGCGGGCAGTCGCCCATCATCGAAGCCGAAATCGGCGAGATTATTGCCGCCACGGTGAAATCCGGAGGTCTGCGGGCCACCAACGATCCCGGCGAGGCGATTAATGCGACCGAGCTTTCTTTCGTGTGCGTGGGCACACCCAGCCAGGCCAACGGCAATCTCGATTTGCGATATATCCGCCGAATTTGCGAGCAGATTGGCGAGGCGCTGAAGAATAAATCCACGCGCCATACCGTCGTGATTCGCAGCACCATCCTGCCGGGTACCATGCTAAATGTCGTCATCCCTACGCTCGAAGAATTCTCGGGCAAGAAAGCTGGTTCCGATTTCGGCGTTTGCAACAACCCGGAGTTTTTGCGCGAAGGCTCGGCGGTGAAAGACTTCCGCTCACCACCCAAGACCGTCATTGGCGAACTGGATGCGGCCAGCGGCGACATGCTCGCGAAGCTTTATGAAAAGCTCGATGCGCCGCTGATCCGCACCGATCTCCAGACCTCAGAGATGGTCAAGTATGTCGACAACAGCTGGCATGCGCTCAAGATCGGCTACGCCAATGAGATTGGAAATCTTTGCAAAGCCTTTGGCCTCGACGCGCATGCGGTCATGAACATCTTCTGCCAGGATCGCAAACTCAATATTTCTCCGGCTTATCTTTCGCCGGGCTTTGCCTTCGGCGGATCGTGCCTGCCCAAAGATATTCGCGCGTTGTCGTATCAGGCGAAGATCCACGATTTGCAATTGCCGATTCTGACCTCGATTCTGCCCAGCAACGAAATGCAGATTGCGCGCGGCCTCCAACTGATCATGGACAAAGGACGAAAGAAAGTCGGCATCCTGGGCTTCAGCTTCAAGGCGGGAACCGACGATCTGAGGGAGAGTCCGGTGATTGAGGTCATCGAACGGCTGCTGGGCAAGGGATATGACCTGCGCATCTACGATAAAAACGTAAATATCGCGCGCCTGGTGGGAGCCAACCGGGATTTCATTCTGAATCGCATTCCGCACATTTCCAAGCTCATGGTGGGCGACATCGACGCCGTGCTGCATCACGCCGAGACCGTTGTGTTGGGCAACAAAGACCCGGACTTCCGGCAAGTGCCGGAACGGCTGCGGGACAACCAAACGCTGGTGGATTTTGTGCGCATCATCGATGGGAGGAGCATGAATGGCAACTACGATGGCATCTGTTGGTAGGCCTCCGGTGGCTACGGGGGTGTCGGAAAATGACAAGCGGCAGATTTTCGATTCGATCAGCCGGCTCTCCGGGTGGCTGGAGCGCAACGATTATCGCGGCTATGACACCTTCGACGGATTGAGCGCGCGTTTTGTGCGTCCGCTGACCTTCGAGACCGATTTCCTGCGCACCGTGCTGCAACAAGGCGTGAGACGTTTTCCGCTGAACTTGCGCCCGCTGGTGTCCAGGAG
>Ga0209006_10004512_pt1 | contig 12624 bp, 9 predicted proteins | sample JacPin_JW_Ref_O2_FD_188567 | JGI IMG/M metagenome (GOLD analysis project Ga0209006, IMG submission 188567) | Forest soil microbial communities from Algoma, Ontario, Canada - Jack Pine, Ontario site 1_JW_Ref_O2 (SPAdes) (version 2) | ecosystem: Environmental > Terrestrial > Soil > Boreal...
CGGATGCCAGTTTCGAGCTGGATCGCCCGCATCCCCTCTTCGCGCGCCGCAGCTTCGGCTGCGGTCAATAGCGCGAGGCCGACGCCCTGGCCGCGCGCCTCCTGGGTCACGAAACAGCGCTTCAGCTCGCCCTTGCCCGAGCGGTTGCGGACGAGCGCCATGCAGCCGAGGGCGCGCCCGCCTCGGCGGGCGACAAAGAAGCGGACATTGTCCGCGAGCAATGCCGGCAAATCGGCCTGATGCAGGTACTCGGGCGGGTAGAGGGCGATCGAGAATTCGTCGGACTGGCGCAACAGCTCGATCGCCTCGCCCTGGTCGGGCGGCTCCTCGGCAACCGTTAACTCTGTCATTGCGAGGAGCCCTTGGGCGACGAAGCAATCCCCAACGGATTAGCCTCAGACGGAAGGAGATTGCTTCGCTGCGCTCGCAATGACAAAGGCATTCACTCCGCCGCCTGTTGCAAGGGCCGCACCGAGGCCGCCATTTGCCGGTCATAGGCATCGCGCCAGGTCAATCCGGCCTCGGTGACGAAATCGCCGCTGCGCACCGGGTACATGATGTCGGGGTTGTCGACGCCCGGCGGCGCCTTGCCGGTCTTGGCGAAGGCCCGCGCCACCGCGAGGAGGCGGCGACGGGTGCGCATGATCATCATGTCGCTGGGCCCCAGATGCTCCCACAGATGGTCGGTGATCGGCCCCATGCTTTCGGTGACCGCCTGGTCCTGCGCGTGGATGCCGTCGATGCCGGTGTAATTGCCGCCGCGCGCCTGCGCCTCGCGGTCGATCAGCCAGTCGTTCGCCAGCCGCCGGTCGAGCCGCCAGCGGCCGTGCCAATCGGTCGCGTTGGGCAGGTAGTCGAAGATCCGCTTGAAGCCCGGCATCGGGTTGCCGTGCTTGTCCGGGCCGAGCGACGGCGGATGGCGCCGCCAGGTGAGGCTGACAAACATCGTATGGGTATCGTCCATCGGGACCCAGGCGCGGTTGTGCAGGTGCTCGGTGAATTTGCCCTGCGGTGTCTGGGTCCAGAACGGCAACATGAAATTGGCGAAGCGCCAGTAGGTCTGGTCTTCTTCGGCTCCACGATACGCGGCGTACATCGTACCGGCTTCGGTATCGGTGACGTGGTAGTCGGGGGCGCGGTTGGTCACCGTATATTTGAACAGGCTATCGTCAGGGACCTGATCGGGGCTGATGCTACCGGCGTGCAGGAAGCCGAAATGGCAGGTGTCGATATCGCCTTCGAGCGCCTGCAGCCAGTTGCACTCGCGCTGTACGAAATTGATCGTGACCTCGCTTTCGGGAAGCAGCGTCGCCTCGATCTGCGGCAGCGGCGGCGCCTCCTTGCGCTCGCCCATATAGACCCAGACGAGGCCATTGCGCTCGACGACCTTGTAGGCCTTGGCGTGGACTAGATGCTTGAAGTCACGCTCGGGCGGCACGCTCGGCATGTCGACGCAATTGCCCTGGGTGTCGAATTTCCAGCCGTGATAGACGCAGCGGATGCCGCCGTCCTCGTTGCGGCCGAGGAACAGCGACGCGCAGCGGTGCGGGCATTTGTGGTCCATGACACCGACCCGGCCGGCGCTGTCGCGAAACGCGATCAGCTGCTCACCGAGCAGCAGGAGGCGCATCGGCGCGCCATCGGGTTTCAGCTCCGACGACATCGCCGCCGGCAGCCAGTATTCGCGCATCAATTTGCCCATCGTCGTACCGGGGCCGATGCGGACCAGATCGTCGCTGTCTTTTTGGCGCATGGGGTTTGCTCCTTCTAAAAGCAAATATCAGCGTCGCTCGCCCTGGCCCCCGCTAGCGCGAGGGAGACGAATGAAGGGTTCAGCCGGCTGCTCAAACTCAAGACCAGAAGGCGAAGCCGAGGCCGGTGCCCGTCCCGGCGGGCGTGCGGTAGCCCGGCTCGTAATGCGACCATTCGAGCGAGAGGTGCTCGACGGCGCCGCCGACGCAAATCCAGTTGCGGATTTCCGAGCTGCCGGAATTGAGCAGCTTGCGCGGCAGGTTCTGGATCGCGTCGGCGTCCTTGCGCCGGAGCATCTCGATGAAGCCGCGGTCGAGCGCCTCGTCGACGACGAAATGCGAGAGACCACCCGATGCGATGATGCCGACCCGCTTATCGCCGGGCATGCTTTCGACCGCCTCGCGGATCGCCTGGCCGAGCTTGTAGCAGCGCCGCGGCGTCGGCTGGTTTGGCGGGTAGTAGGTGTTGATGCAGATCGGCACGATCGGCACCACGTCCTTCATGATCCGCTTGTGGACGAAGCCGATCGCGTGGCCCTCGCCTTCGCCGTCGGGGCACGAGTTCGAGGTGGCGACGTCGAATTCGCGGTCAATCAATTCGTCGATTAAATGGCGGGCGAGCGCGGCGTCGACGGCGTAGTCGCGCGGTACGGATTCTTCGTGCCAGCGGGCGCTCGCGCGCCAGCCCCAGGTCGGGTTCGCGACCGGCGCCATCGGCATGTTGCGGATCGTCTTGCCGTAATAGACGAGGATGCCAGGCATATTATGCGGGTGATAGAGCTCGTCCTGGTCGTCGCCGACGACGATCAGCGTGTCGAGCCGCGCCTCGCGCAGAAAATCGCCGAGCCGCGACATCGCCGCCTCAACCGCAGCGTGCCGCGCCGCCATGCGCTCCGGTGTGATCTGCGCGTCGATATCGGCGGGCGCGCGCTGCAACTGCGCTTCGTAGCTCGTCGGGTTGCCATCCGTGTCGAGCAGGTTGGTGCGCTGCGTGTCGCGCTCGATAAAGCGCGGCCAATCGGTCGGCGGCGCGTTCAGCATCGGCGTATGCGAGGTACCGATTCCCAGGACGAGTTTGGCCATGACGGTCCTCCTCGGGCGTCAGTGTAGCGTAAATTCCGGGGCGAATCAGCGGGCTGAATCTGGTGGGTCGCCGCCGGCTATTTCGCGTGCAGCGCCCAGACGCCGTTCCACTCGGCAGCGGGTGGCTCGCTGCGGAACTGGGCGATGCGATCGAGGAAGACCTGGCTCGCCATGTCGTCTGGGACGATCGTCAGGCAGTCGCGAAAGCCATCGGCCGAGCGGTCCCAGCGCTGCTCGCGATAATCGGCGAGCGCGGCGGCAAAGGTGTCGCGCAGTTCGAGCCGCTCGACGGCGACCTCGCCCTTGCGGCCAAGCAGCTCGAAGAGCCGCTCGGGCTCACTCTTGCCGACCACCAGCACGGAGTCGATCTCGCGCACCTCGATGGCGTCGCCGGCGAGTTGCCGGGTCCGCTCGCCGATCAGGATGCGCGTGCCATAGGCCTTGCTCGCTCCTTCGAGCCGCGAGGCGATGTTCACGGTGTCGCCGATCACCGTATAATTGCGGGTCTGCTCGGAGCCGATATTGCCGACCACGACTTCGCCGGTGGCAATGCCGATGCGCACGTTGATCTTGGGAAAGCCGCGCCGAACGCCCATCAGATCCGGCAATTCGTTCTGGAAAGCCGGGAGCGCTGCGAGCTGCTCCAGCGCCGCGTAGCAGCCGAGCCGGGCCTGGTCCTCGGCCGCCGCGAATGGCGGGCCCCAGAATGCCATGATCGCGTCGCCGATATATTTGTCGATGATCCCGCCATTGCGCCGCACCGGCTCGGACAGCATGGTCAGATAGCGGTTCATGACGGTGACCAGCCCGACCGGCGTCATGCCCTCGCTGAAGCTGGTGAAGCCTTGCATGTCGCAGAAGAGGATCGTCATCTCGCGCCGCGCGCCCTTCGGATCGGTCAGCTCGGGGCGATCAAGCAGCCCGGCGACAATGCGCGGATCGACGTATTTGCCAAAGGTATCGCGGATCTTCTCCTTGGTCCGCAATTCGCCGACCATCGAGTTGAACGACTGGGTGAGCTGGCCGATCTCGTCGCGCGAAGTGATCGGCACCACGGTGTCGAGCGCACCCTTCTCGACCGCGGCGGTGCCATGCAGCAAGCGCCGCACCGGGCGCACCAGCCCCGTGGTCACCGCGGCGGCGACAACGAGCCCGAGCAAGCCGGCGATGACCAGCAGCGCCAGGCTGATGCCGATGGTGCGCTGCTGGTAGATCCGGGTGCCGAGGATCGCGTTGCCGGCGATCACCCGCATGTCGACCCGCGCCGCATCCATCCTGCGACCGAAATCGTCGCGGCGCTCGTCGAGCTCGCGCAACAGCCGGTTGGCGTCGTCGAAACGGCCGGCATCGAAGGCGGTGCGGATCTTGCCGAGAAGCTCCTCGTAGCCGCGGCGCGCTTCCTGCAGGAACTCGACCTTGGTGTCGAGCCGCGCGAGAGCGACGTTGTCGTCGAAATCGAGCGGGTCGGTGATCTGCTCGTTGATGGATTTGCGCGCGGCGACAAGGCTTTCGTCGCTGTCCTTCGCCGCCTCGTCGATCCGCTGCCGCAGCTCGGCGATCTTCTCAGGGCCCGCCGCCTCGTGCGGGTCGAGCGCGAGCAACAGCCGGCGAAACAACGACGATTCGCGTAACGTGCCGATATTGGCTTCGGCCAACGAGACAAAAGCCGGGAAATAATTCTGGTCGATGACGACCAGCTGGGCATCGACCGTGCGGGTCATGCGCAGACTCAGCGCCGCCGCCGCTCCCATCAAGATCAACAGGGCGATCGAGATGCTGAAAATCTTCGCCCCGATGGTCGACCGCATCGCTCGCTCCGCCGCGACAACCAATCCTGCCGGTCGGTAAAGCGTCGGAGAAAATGGTTAGAAAGAGGTGTACGTGCTGTTTTTAAAAAAATCTAAATCACATCCTCAACATGGCACGGCGTCGCGCGGATCGATCCTCTCGGTGCGCGGCGAAAAGCGGATGCAGCGATGAAAACGACAGGATTTATGTGCTTGAGTTTATGCCGCCGCCGCACCGCGTGGTAGGTTTGGGCTAAACCTGATGGAGGCGGGCCATGCTCCAAACCTATGATGGCGGATGCCATTGCGGCCGCGTGCGGTTCCGCATCCGCGTCGATCTGGCAGAAAACGTCATCGGCGAGTGCAACTGCTCGATCTGCACCAAGAAGGGCATCCTGCACCTGCCCGTGGCTTCCGAGCGGCTCGAAATCCTCACCGGCGCGGACGACCTCACGACCTACTTGTTCAATACGGGCACGGCGAGGCACACATTCTGCCGGCATTGCGGCATTCACCCCTTCTACAACCCGCGCACCGACCCGGAGAATTACAGCGTCAACGTCCACTGCCTCGACGATTACGATCCCGATACGATGAAACCGGGACGGTTGTTCGAGGGCAAGAACTGGGAAGAGGCCTTCGCCCACCGCAAGGAAGAATGGGCTGCCCGGAAATAGCGGCGAGCATTATTCGCCGTCTTTCCCGCGAAAGCGGGAACCCAGAGCGACCCGAACGTCGCTTGCCCCTGGACCCCCGCTTTCGCGAGGGGCGACGAAGGAGCGGTTGACGTAACCGGAACGTGGCTTAAATCACCAAATCTTTGGTTACGCCGCGGACATCGACCTCGTAGTCGAGGCCCTGGACCGGCGGCCGGCAATAATGCCAGGTGAGCCCGCCGGGAGCGGCGCCGCGGCGAATGAATTCGTCGGCGAAATGCGCGTGGATGTCGAAGATCGTGTAGAGCTGGGTGTCGGTGACATCGGCCCAGGTTTTGCCGAGCGCGGCCATCCGCTGCTCCATCGCGCCGAGCACGAAACGCGCCTTCTCGCGCATGGCATCGGGCGATTGCTCTCCCAGACGGACGGTGCGTCCGCCATAGGGACCGCCGGTGCCGCCGGCTTCGCCGCTCCCGGCGACGACGAACCCACCATGCCCGGGGACGGTGTAAGAGAAGGCATAGAAGCTCGGCTCGGATGGCGGATCGATCTCGGGACACACGTTGGAGCGGGCGACCGGGTTGATGTCGTCGTGAAAGATGCCCCAAGCCGCCAGTTGCTGGACGTAATGGCGGTTGAAATCGACAAAGCCCTGGTCAGTGAACTGACCCGGCGAGCGCAGCTCGCAAGCGCAGAATGCGGTCGGCGGCCGGCCGAGCCGAGCCATGTGCGCCTCGGCCGCGGCGAAGCCGTCGGCGAGCTTCAACGGTCTGACGAAGCGCGCCCGTTCGATGCCGTAGCCCTCCAGTGCTTCGACCCCTCCGGAATACTGGAAGGCGTGAGAGACAAAGCGGTAATTGCCGGCTTGGAACAGTTGGGTTTCGAGCATCGCACCCTCCCGGTTAGCTGATTGGCGCCGTCGCTTGTTCGAGCCAGGCGCCCGTCTCGTCATCGACCAGCGGGCCGATCGTCGCCCGTACGCGCGCATGATAGGCATCAAACCAGGCAGCCTCGTCGCGGTCTAGCAGATCGCGGGCGACCAGCGTGCGATCGATCGGCGCCAGCGTGATCGTTTCGAAACAATAGGTCTCGCGCTCGTCGGCCTCGCCGGCCGGCTGCACGACGATCAGGTTCTCGATGCGGATGCCGTAGGCGCCGGTCTTGTAGTAGCCGGGTTCGTTCGAAACGATCATCCCAGGCAGCAGCGGCTGCGCGTTCGGCGCCTTCGAGATGCGCTGCGGCCCCTCGTGCACCGAGAGATAGCTGCCAACGCCGTGTCCGGTGCCGTGGTCATAGTCGAGGCCCTTTTGCCAGAGCGCGCGCCGTGCGAAGCCATCGAGTTGGGTCCCGGTCGTGCCCTTGGGGAAACGCGCCGTGGCGAGCGCGATATGGCCCTTCAGGACGCGGGTGAAGTTCTCGCGCATTTCAGCCGAGGGCGTGCCGATCGCGATCGTCCGCGTGATGTCGGTCGTGCCGTCGAGATATTGCGCGCCGGAATCGAGCAAATAGAGCGTCCCCGGCTCCAGCGCCTTCTCGGTCTCGGGGCTGGCGCGGTAATGGACGATCGCGCCGTTCGACCCGGCGCCCGAGATCGTCGGGAAGCTCAAATCGCGGAAATACTGCCCCTCCTTGCGAAAGGCTTCGAGCCGGTCGCTGGCGGCGATCTCACGCAGGCCGCCCTTGGGCGCCTCCCCCGCCAGCCAGGCAAGGAAGCGCGTCACCGCGGCGCCGTCGCGGCGATGCGCCTCGCGCGTACCGGCGAGTTCGACCGCGTTCTTGCACGCCTTCGGCAGCATGCACGGGTCGGCGGCGCGGTGAATCTGCGCGCCCGCCGCGCCGAGCCGGTCGAACACCCAGGACGCGGCGCTCGCCGGGTCGACCTGCACGCGGCCTTCCTTGGCGAGCAAGTCGAGCGCGGCGCCCAGCCGGTCGGGCGCCTCGATGGTCACGGCGTTGCCGAGATGCCGGTCGAGACCGGGGACGAACTTGCGGCGGTCGATGAACAACGTGACCGCGCCATCCGCCTTCGCTACCGCGAAAGACAGCGGCAGCGGCGTGTGCGGCACGTCGCCGCCGCGGATGTTGAGCAGCCAGGCGATCGATTCGGGCATGGTCAGCACTGCGGAGGCGGCGCCATTTTCGACGAGCACCTTGCCGATGCGGGCGCGCTTGTCGGCGGCGCTCTCGCCGGCAAAGGTCTCGGGCTGGGCGAAGACCGGCGCGAGCGGTGCCGCCGGCCGGCCCTCCCACACTTGGTCGAGCGGGTTCTGCTCGACCGCGCGCAGCGTGGCGCCGGCGCGCTCGACGCCGGCCTTGAGGCGCTCGACATCCTGCGGCGTGTGCAGCCACGGGTCGTAGCCGATGATGTCGCCCTTTGCCGCCGCGGTCGCGAGCCACGTCGCCGGCGGCTCGTCGATCAGGTGATGGATCTCGAAGGCTTGGCCGTCGACCTGCGCGCCGGCTTGCAGCGTGTAGCGCCCGTCGACAAAGATCGCGGCGCGCTCCTTGAGCACCACCGCCATCCCGGCCGAGCCGGTGAACCCGGTCAGCCAGGCGAGTCGCTGGCCGCACAGCGGCACGTATTCGCCCTGATGCTCGTCGGCACGCGGTATGATAAACCCAGCGAGCCCGTCCGCCGCCAGCCGCTCGCGCAGCAGCTTTAGCCGCGCGGTCCGCGGCAGGCGGGCGAAATCCTCGGGCTGCACGCCGTCATGGTGCGACGCGGCGAGCGTTACCTTGCGCGCCTCGAGCGCATCGGCCAGTTCGGGTGGCGTCGGCTCGGCGACGAGAGCATGCCAGCTCGCGCCGATTTCCGGCGGCGCGGCGAGCACCCCGGCGATCAGCGCATCGATCGCATCGACATCCAGCGACGACCGCGCCTCCGCCAGCAGTTTTGCCAAATGGCTACACTCCGGCATCGCCCCATCCATCGCCCGCTCCCATTCCGCTCGCCGCAGTGTAATGCATTTTCGTCCGGGATTTTCATCCTGCCGCATGCGTGCCGCAACCAACCGATTGCGCGTGCTGCATCGCAGAAGTTTGCTCAACTATATGTCAGTTAAATTGACTTATGCATGGCTGCCTTGCGTTCTAAAGCTTGATGTTTTCGGATAAATCGCCATTTGTGCACTGCATCATTAATGGTTGAGGCCAGTACCATGTTCATCGTCAGTCTCTTCGCCGCTGCCCGCGAAGCCTTCGCCGAATGGCGGCGTCGGCAGCAGGCTTATGCCGAGCTGATGGCGCTTGACGACCGGTCGCTTGCCGATATCGGCATCCGTCGCTCAGAGATCCCGGCGATCGTCGAGGGCTACCACGAAGCCTCGCACAAGTCGCAGGACAGCGAACCGCTGCCCGCCTTCACCACGCGCCGGCTAGCCGGCGGCCACACCTGGTTCCCGTGGTTCCCGCCGCTCTAAATCCGATCCGGCACGACCCTTGATCCGGCCCGCTCCCTCACGGGGGCGGGCCGTTTCGTTTGCCCAGGACGAGGGTCGACCAGCCGCCGATTTCAACTCGGGCTTCGAGGGCGAGGCCGTGCACGCGGTAGGCCGCGAGGACCCCGGGCTCCTGCCGGCGCAGCAAGCCCGACAGGATAGCCGTGCCGCCCGGCGCGACGCTGTGCGCCAGATCGCGCGCCATCAGCATCAGCGGTCGGGCGAGGATGTTGGCGAAGACGAGATCGTGGCCGCAGCTCCGCCCGACGCCCGGGACGCAAGCAACGTGCACATAGCGAGACACTCCGTTGCGCCACGCATGATGGCGCGCGACCCGGACCGCGCCCGGGTCGAGATCACTCGCCGCCACCGCGCGGCGCAGCAACTTGGCCGCAGCGATCGCGAGGATGCCGCTGCCGGTGCCGATGTCGCGCGGGCGTTGGAACCGCCGGCGCCGCGCCAGCCGGTCGAAGGCGACAAGACAGCCGCGGGTCGAGGGATGCTCGCCGGTGCCGAACGCGGTCGCCGCGTCGATCTCGACCGCGATCGCGCCGGGCGGCGGCTTCTCGCGCCAATGCGAGCCGTGGATCAAGAATCGGCCGATGCGCTGCGGCGGAAAAGCGCGGCGATTTTCGGCGAGCCAATCACGCTCGGCGATTTGCTCTTCGCTGAGCGCTAGGATCTCCCCGCCGCACGAAGCCGCGGCGAGATCGAGGCGCACCCCGAGCGCGGCGTCGAGCAGCGCCGCTGGCGCGTAGGCTTCGACGAGCCATTCCGCCGGCTCGGCGCCGGCTTCCCGCGTCTCGAAAGCGGAAACGCCGCCGGTCAGTGCGTCGAGAATCTCGGCGACTGCGGAAGCCGCCTCCGCGCCCTCGACCTGCGCCGCGATGTGCCAGAGGGCAGGCATCAGCAAAATCTCATGTCATTCCGGGACGCGAGCATCGCGAGCGAACCCGGAACCCATGAACACGAAACGATGGGAGTACGCCCGATCGCTCGCATCATTCCTTGGTCGGTCCGTGTTCATGGGTTCCGGGCCCGCCCCTACGGGGCATCCCGGAATGACAATAGGGCGTCACGCGCGCTCGACGAAGGCGTCCATCACCTTCTTGTCGCCGGCGTGCTCGAAGTTGATTTCGAGCTTGTTGTCCGCAACCGCCTGGATGATGCCGTAGCCGAATTTCTGGTGAAACACCCGGTCACCGACCGAGAAGCCGCCGACCTTGCGGATCTCCTGGCCGCGCGGCGGCGGCCGCGAATGCTCGATGACGAGCGGCGGGCGCGGTGGGGTTTTGCGCAGCCCTTCGCTCCAGCCCGTGCCCCAGGCGGCGTTGGCGGCGGGTGACGCGGCCCAGCCGGCGCCGGGGCCGAGGCCCATCTCGGTCTCGACCTCAATCTGGTCCTTCGGCAATTCGTCGACAAAGCGCGAGCGGGCCGAGGCCTGCCATTGGCCGTGGATGCGCCGGTTGGCGGCGAACGAGACCAGCGCCCGCCGTCGCGCCCGGGTCAGCCCGACATAGGCGAGACGGCGCTCCTCTTCGAGGCCGGGCAGCCCCGATTCTTCGATTGAGCGCTGCGAGGGGAAGACGCCTTCCTCCCAGCCGGGGAGGAAGACCGTGTCGAATTCGAGCCCCTTGGCGCTGTGCAGGGTCATCAGATTGACCATGTCGCCGCCATTGTCGGCGGCGTTGTCCATCACCAGACTGACATGTTCGAGAAACCCGCCGAGGTTCTCGAACTCTGCCATCGCGACGACGAGTTCCTTGAGGTTCTCAAGCCGGCCCGGCGCCTCGGGCGACGGGTCGGCCTGCCACATCCCGGTATAGCCCGACTCGTCGAGCACGCGCTGGACCAGCTCGACATGGCTGTCGCGCTCGGCCTCGACGCGCCAGCGGTCGAGCATTGTCAGGAAATTCGCGAGCGCGTTGCGCGCGCCGCGCGGCAGGGTGTCGCCGCGGATCAGCAGCCGCGTCGCCTCGACCAGCGAGGTTCCCTCGGCCCGCGCCGCGCCGTGGAGCAGCTGCAACGTCGCGGTGCCGATCCCGCGCCGCGGCGTGTTGACGATGCGCTCGAAAGCGAGGTCGTCCGCCGGCTGGTTGACGAGCCGCAGATAGGCCATCGCGTCGCGGATTTCCTGGCGCTCGTAGAAGCGCGGGCCGCCGATCACGCGATAGGGCAGTGCGAGCGCGATAAAGCGCTCCTCGAATTCGCGGGTCTGGAAGCCGGCGCGCACCAGGATCGCGATCTCCCTGAGCGCGTGGCCCTTGCGCTGCAGCGCCTCGATCTCGTCGCCGGCCCAGCGGGCTTCCTGCTCGGCGTCCCATAGGCCGCGCACCGTGACCTTGTCGCCCTCCTCGGCGCGGGTCCACAACGTCTTGCCGAGCCGGCCGCGATTGTGGCCGATGACCCCGGCCGCGGCGCCGAGGATTTCCGGCGTCGAGCGGTAGTTCTCTTCGAGTCGGACAATCAGCGCGCCGGGAAAATCGCTCTCGAACTTGAGGATGTTCTCGATCTGCGCACCGCGCCACGAGTAGATCGACTGGTCGTCGTCGCCGACGCAGCAGATGTTCTTGTGCTGCTGCGCCAGCAGCCGCAGCCACAGATATTGCGCGACATTGGTGTCCTGGTACTCATCGACCAGCACATAGCGGAAGCGATGCTGATAGGTCGCGAGAATGTCGGGATTGTTCTGGAACAGCGTCAGATTGTGCAGCAGCAAATCCCCGAAATCGACCGCGTTCACCGTCGCGAGGCGCTCCTGGTAGAGCCGGTAGAGGTCGATCGCGCGGCCATCGGCGAAGTCGCCGATCTCCGCCGCCGAGACTTTGTCCGGGGTGAGCCCGCGGTCTTTCCAGCGCTCGATGACCGCGTGCAGTACCCGCGCCGGCCAGCGCCGTTCGTCGATATGGGCGGCGGCGAGGATTTGCTTCACGAGGCGCAGCTGGTCGTCGGTATCGAGAATCGTGAAGCTCGATTTGAGCCCGACCGCCTCGGCATGGCGTCTGAGGATGCGGGCGGCGAGCGCATGGAAGGTGCCGAGCCATACGCCCTCGGCAGCCTGGCCGATCATCGCCTCGAGGCGCTCACGCATCTCGCGCGCCGCCTTGTTGGTGAAAGTGACCGCCAGCATCTCGCCGGGATAGGCGCGGCGGGTCGCGAGGATGTGCGCGAGCCGGGTGGTCAGTACCCGCGTCTTGCCGGTGCCGGCGCCGGCCAGCACCAGCACCGGTCCGTTGACCGCGGCGACGGCTTGCGCCTGCGCCTCGTTCAACGCAGCGAGATAGGGCTTCGGCTCCGCGGGCGCGGCTGGTTCGGCGAGAAGCTCGGGCATCGCCCCATCATATAGCAACTCGCCAATGCCGATGCAGCACGAAGCGCGAACCCGAGCGTGGCCGCGTCGCCACGCGCAGCAGTAAAATAGCGTCAAATCAATTAGCTTCTGGCGGTTTTCCGGATGCCTCGGCCATGATGAAAGCTGCACATTGCCGCCGGGCGCCCGATGCACGCCGCGATCGTTCTGCTTGTCCTGATTCTGACCTACGCCGGCATGGCGGCCGGGCGCATCGCCTGGCTGCAGGTCGACCGGACGGGAATCGCGCTGCTCGCGGTGATCGCGCTCCTGGTTAGCGGGCAGATGACGCTCGACGATTTCGGCACCAATGTCGACATGCCGACCCTGGCGCTGCTGTTCGCGATGATGATCATCTCGGCGCAGTTCGCCGAATCGGGGTTCATCGATCTGTGCGCGCGGACCTTCACCAGCACCGGGCACGGCACCACCGTGCTGCTGGCGCTGACCGTGGCGATCGGCGGCGGCCTCTCGGCGGTGCTGGCCAACGACATCCTGAACATCACGATCGCGCCCCTGCTGATCGCCGGGGCGCGGGCGCGCGGCTTCGACCCGCGGCCG
>Ga0209006_10004513_pt1 | contig 12624 bp, 12 predicted proteins | sample JacPin_JW_Ref_O2_FD_188567 | JGI IMG/M metagenome (GOLD analysis project Ga0209006, IMG submission 188567) | Forest soil microbial communities from Algoma, Ontario, Canada - Jack Pine, Ontario site 1_JW_Ref_O2 (SPAdes) (version 2) | ecosystem: Environmental > Terrestrial > Soil > Boreal...
GAAGATTCGTCACCCGCCGTTACGGAAATTTGATGTAGTGAATAAGAGCGCCGCGCCCGCCCGTTTATCTTTTTCACTTGAGGTCGTTTGACGGTTTGCCGTGCCCAACCCATCGACCGTCGTCGCATCCTAGGGATAAATAATCCGATAGCCGCGATTCAACATGTCGGTTCTCGTCCTTCAGATAGATCACGTCATCAACGACAAAGCGGCCATTTTCCCGCATTGCTATTGCGGCCACGTGCCAAATCCATGGATTCGACGGCGGCCCCCAAGTGAGTCTCACATAGACGCGAAACGAACCATCCCTTTCCTGTTCCTTTTTTTCAATGTGGAAAGTGCCAGGAGAGGCTTGCTCGTCGTCACCCGAGAAGAGTCCAGCTTCAAGCCAGGCGATTTCCGGCTTTAAGTGTGGGTCCGGGTGTTGCCGGGCCTCATCAGCTGAGCAGGCGAGAGCTAACTCGATTCTGTGGAGCAGTGCTTTGCTGAGGTACGGCGCGAAAATCTCCATGTCCGCGTCTCCCGGGATACCAACCGGGTGACGAGCGACCACCTCACGATAGAGGCCCCGGACCACCGCATCCGCCGACTCAGGCACGCTAGGTGCTTTACTCTGCTGATCAAGCTGGCCAAGAGCCAATGTCGTCGTGAACAGCAAAGGAATGATGTACCGCAAGAGAGCCATTTGATCATTCACCGCGTTTCACGGAAGAGTTGGCAATCCGCGCGCGCGGGCAGTACGGCACTTGGTTTATGGTGAGCATGTTAGGGCGCCGGAAAGTGGGAGGTACCACATGGTGACCTTCTCGATTCCGTTGAACGCGGTGGCTACCAGCGCATCGCAGTGGGCGTCGTAGTCCATCAGCAAAGTGTTTTGGGTGTTGGTTCCTTTCGGAGTTGGGCCGCCGGTTTCGGGTTGTTGCGCCCACGTGTGGGTTATCTCGGTATAAGTCCAGTCGCAACCACCGCTGCAACTTCCACCGACTAGAACATCGTGGAGCCATATGACGTCGCGCTTGCTGTCAAAAACGAGAGCGGGATATTTTACGGCGGGCGGTTTCAGGGTTGGACTGAAGTTCGTCCAGGTGTGAGTTGATGGATCGTATTCCCAGGTGTCATTTAGCGGCACCTGGAAGTTTTTCCCGTAGCCACCGAACATCACAACTTTTTGGTTGACCGCGTCCCAGACCATGGTCTGTCCGCCACGCGGGCCGAGGTTGCTGCAGCCCGTTCCGCACGGTACGCATCCGGCGCCGCTGCAAGAGGTAAGGATTTTGGTCCACGTTTGAGTAACGCCGTCGTACTGCCAGGTATCGGCCTTCGCGGTTCCAACTTGCTGACCGCCGTAAAAGATGAGCAGGTCGGAGCTAGGGTCGGTATAGGTCATGCCGCCTTCAACACGTACTCCCGGCGCGCAGGGATTGCAATCCTCGACCCAGCCGTCGCCGGCTGGTGTGGCGGGAAATGCAGGTTCGGACGAAAACCAGTGATACATATCCGGCTGATCGCAATCGCCGGAATACATGACTAGCCGGCTGCGCAGCGTGTCGTATGACACGGTCTGATTGTGACGGTCAGAAGGATAGGTTGACGTGTCCTCGGCTGGAGAGCCGGGTACACTCGCGCAGTTGTGCGGATTGGGGAACGAGCCGCTCCAGGTCATCATGGTAAACGTGTTGGTGGGAAGCTCGTAAGCCCACAGGGAATTCGTCCAGTTCAGACAAAGATTCTGGCGCGCGATGTAAAGAACCTTCTGCAGTACGGGATCATAAGCGAAACGTGTGTAACCCATTGGCATGGGCCAGGTGGGAGGACTTGCAACAGGGTTGCCGTTAACCGGATTCTGTACCCACGCCGGTGTGCTCTGGCACTGCGCAACCGGCACAAACAGCAAACAGGCAAATGCGATTCGCGCGCATAGGCTTTTCATGAGTTCGTCTCCTTCCCGGACAGTATGGATCTCAACTGCTGGTTGATTCTGCGTTCGAAAACGGTGCCGGTTGTGGGTCCGGCGGGTGGTTAGGCCTTCGGTTGTCTTTGAGCTTTGTGTGTGACTAGACAGCGTGGGGGATAGTACCACATCTGCATTTCACTTGTGTGTTCACTCGATCCGCGGGAAAAGATTGGCTGGACGCGTGGTGGCACCCTCAAAGGGAAGTCAAAAACCGAAACCTTTTCTGCAACGGCCCAGAAAAGATTCGGCACCCACGCGGGTTTCAGTTGGGCCTAGAGTAAACACCGGTGCCGCGCCCGAAGATTCGCCACTCGGCCAGGTGTCAGTGATTTCGCTTTTGAGCAGTGCCTCAATTTGAAATGTTGAAAAAGTAGAGCGCAATAAAGAAAATGCCGGCTAGATAAAACAGGGCAACATCCCACCAAAACCGTTTGGGTTCCTCGGCACGGGACGCCACCGGACGGCCCCAACCCTGTAGGGATTCTCCGGTGAGTGTGAAAAACACCGCCACGAACAATAAGACGATACCAATAAGTAGGAATCTATGTTGCCGGTCAATCAGGTAAGAATAGCGGTCCATTTCCCGTCTCGCCGTTGCGTCCATCCTCTCAGGAATGCGGGGGCCGGTTCAACGCAATTCCAAATCGTAGGAACCACAAATCGAAGCCGGGGCAAAAGCACAGAGGCAGGCTAGAGCCCCCGGCCACGGCGGGCAGGCCGGCGCTACATTCAAACCTAAAGCGAAACCCATCTCCACTGCTTAACGGTTCGTCGCCAGCTTCCCGCCGGGGTGAACTCGACCACGGGCATAATTAGCTGTATTATGTCGATACGCAACGTGTATCGTGTGGCGGCGCGTCTAAATGGGGATGGGCGCGGAGTGAATGAGAATTTGAGCGCTCTATTTAGGGGGAAAAACGTGAACAGAAAACAAAAGGGTTTTTCGCTGATTGAGTTGCTGATCGTCGTCGCGATTATTTTGATCATCGCGGCCATCGCAATTCCGAACTTGTTACGCGCGCGCATGGCAGCGAATGAGGCGTCGGCAGTGGGTTCGATTCGTACGATCAACACTTCGGCGGTCATTTATACGTCGAGTTGGGGCGTTGGATTTCCAGCATCGTTGGCGGCGTTGGGCGGCGCGCCGGGCGGAGCTGCGGTTTGCAGCGCGTCACTATTGATTGACCCACAGGTTGCCAACGCAACTTCGATGGCGACAGCCAAGAGCGGCTACTACTTCACATATACCGGCGGTACGCCGACTCCGGCAGTTGGCGGATGCACGGGCTTTCAGACTTACACGATCGTAGGTCTGCCAGCGGTAGTGGGGCAGAGCGGTCAGCGCGGATTCTTCAGCGATCAGGGCGGCGTCATACGCAACAGCACGGACGGCAGCGCGCCTTCGGTCGCGAGTCCTCCGCTTCAGTAATTCGCAGGGGAAATGCGGAGTCGGGACGAGAACGCGGCGTAGCTTCGTGATGAGGGGAGGTCGGGTTAAATCTAAACCCGCACCCTTCTGAGAAACGAAGAGTGCGGCACCCTCAAAGTCGAAGCGTGGCGTAGCTGAGTTCCGCGTTAGACGAAAGGTGTGCTGGCCGCCGAAAAGACGAGCCGTCTGTTCGTGGCAAGGAGAGGTAGGGGTTGAATCTAAACCCGCACCCTTCTGAGAAACGAAGAGCGCGGCACCCTCAAAGTCGAAGCGTGGCGTAGCTGAGTTCCGCGTCAGACGAAAGGTGTGCCGCCCGTCGGAGACCACCGGCTGTGCGTAAGCCAACAGTCTGACCTGAAGAGCCGGAGAGAAAAGTATGCCGCAGCGACGACGTTCACCGCCGAGAGCGGCAAAGCGTATTATTTCCGGACCATGACACCTGATCATCCACGGCCTGACAATTGGGTGAAGATTGTCCCGGTGGATCCCGCACAGGCGCAATTGATGATTGCCGAGGCTGCGCTTAGCACTTCCAAGCCCAAGAATTAGGACGGATGCGTTGGCAGCGACGGTAAGTAGATGTTCTGAGCCCGAGTGTCCGTTTTTCCACAAGATTTACATTTTTGTGACATAAGTCGAGCCCGATTCGGCCATGCTACGCGCGCTTCGCGCAGATCTGGCCTCTCGCTTCCACCGGTTGCGAAGCCGGTTTCAGGTGTGCAGCGCGAACCGAGCCCTAAGCGAATAGTTTCGTGCAATCCGAGTGAAATCATTTCGGGCGCGAACAGCAGTGGGATCACACGGGTCGGTGATTCCGGTCACAGACGCGAACAAAGGGTTTCGCGATAATCGCTTTCGTTCTTCGGTTAAAAAAGAAATTCCAGCTAAATGGAGGAGTGCATGCGGCGGATACAATTCTGGGTGTGTGCCATTATCATGAGCGGAACGGTATTCCTGCCCGCTGCAGCGCGAGCGCAAGACAACTCGGCCAGGCTTCAGGCCATCATCACTCGATCGCGGGAGCTACAGGCCAATCTGGACAAGCTTCCCCAGTCGGTTCGGTCAACGCTTGTTGAACCGGGCCGTCTGAGCAGGTTGGACACTATCGCCAGCCGCGTGGCATCACGACAATCAATCGCGCCTGTGGGACTCGCACAAGCCGAAGCGGCATCACAATCGACGCTTCCCGCCGATACCAACGGCCTGGTGGTGGTGAACAATCGCGCCTCCGATCTGGCCTTCTCACGATTTGCCGTCTACAGCGACACGACTTCGTCCACGGCGCGCTGCGGGGAGCACGTGGTGGTTGGATACAACCGCTCGGCCAGCATTCTGGAAACTTTGATCAACGGCACTGGCGGCATCAGCTTCAGCGGCGTTTCCGTATCCAGCAACGCAGGAGGATCGTTCCGCGATCTGGGCGCGGTACCGCCAGGTCCAAATAGCACGGACTTTCTTTTCGGAGAGCCTTCCGTCACCTGTTCCAATCCCAACAACTTCTACTACGCACAGATGTATTCCACGATTGGCCCAAACAATAACGCACCTACCTCCATCGGAGTATCGACATCGAACGACGGGGGGAATACGTGGAGCGATCCGGTTGCGGCCGTCTCGAAAAGTCTTTCGCACACACTCGACAGCCCCTGGAGTGCCGTCGATCCTACGAGTCCCAAGAGAATCTACGTGTCTTACCGGGATGTTGATTTGAGCGGCACCCTATGCCCCAATGATCTGCGAACGGCAATTGAAGTGGTGGTGTCAAACGACGGAGGGCAGACTTTCAGCCAACCGATCGTTGCCGCACAACAATGCTTCAGCGTCAACTTTGAGATTGTGGTTACCTCTCGAATCGCCGTCTCCTCCCGCGGCAAAGTATTCGTTGCCTGGGAAGACGCCATCACCCTTCCACTCACCCTGGTGGACTTGGCAGTCACGAGCTTCACTCCCGGTCACCTCCCCTTAGCGCCGGTGGTGGTGGACCAGGTGGTCCAGGGTGGCGCGGAGGTAGTTCACTCGTTGGATGTCACCGACGAGTTCCTGATGCAGGGAGGATTCCAAAACTTTCGAGGGATTGATCTCGCGGTCGATCGCTCCGGTGGGCCCGCGGATGGCTCCGTCTATGTGGTCTGGAACGACGGCCGCAATCTAGCCGTTCCCGACACGATCAATCCCTTTAGCGGACTCTATAATTTCGATGACATTCTTTTCAGCCGCTCCAGCGATGGTCGTACCTTTTCTGCTTCTGCAAAACTGAATACCGATAACCAGCCCTCGATCGGGCGCGGATTCGACCACTTCCAGCCAGCCATAGCTGTGGACCGCACGGGAAAGCTGGCGGTGTGCTGGAAGGACACCCGCGATGATAAGAACGGCTACCAGTACGAGCGGTTTTGCACTGAATCCAGCGACTTCGGTGCAACCTGGGATGAGCACCGCGTGACGGGAACTCTTTCCACACCCAGCCGCGGGCAAGATCGCGTGATTAATCCCGATACGATTGGGAACTACGACGCACTGACCGCAGACTTCACCAAACAAGCGCGAGGGTTTATCGGCGCATTTCAATGGACCAGTTCCGGCATGAACCCGGACTTGAAGGCCCAGGCATTTGAATAGGCGTAGGTTGACCGCTTTCGCTGTTGGCTGGAAAGGATCTCGGTAACCGAAATCGAAGAGGAGAAACTTATGAGTACCCGGCTTTACAAAATATTTTGTGCCATCTTGCTGAGCGTCCTCGCCGTTCCGGCCTACGCGCAGAGCCCGGATTCGGCTCGCATGAAGACGATTCAAACTGAACTGAATACCATTGCGGTCTCCTATGACAAGCTTCCGGCCAAGCACAAATCTCTTCTCGATGGCTACGGCCGGGTTCTGCGTCTAAGTGAGATTATCAATCGGCTCACGGCGCAGTCCGCGCACGTTTCGCAGGCGGACGTTCAGGCGGTGCTGCAAGACGATGCCGCCATTCCTGAAGCAGCCGGAGTGGCCACCGCGGTCAATGACCGCAGAACCGATCAACAGTTCAGCGGATTCGAAGGCATTACGCAGAGTGAAACGTCCACAGCTCTGTGCGGCAATCAGGCCGCGGTCGGGTTCAATGATTCAGGGAGTGAACTCCAATCGCTGTTTTTCGGAACGGGCGGGCTCAGCTTTTCGGGCGCAGCTGTTTCCAGTGACCGTGGCAAGACCTTCCATGATCTCGGATTTATGAATCCGGGGCCGAATTTCAGTACCTTCTTATTGGGAGATCCCGTCCTCTCTTGTTCCGACGCCAACACCTTTTACTATTCCCAGCTTGTGACGGGTTCGATTTCGTTTACGAGCACCGGCGTAGCTTTTTCCCGTTCCACGGATGGGGGCAACACCTGGAGCGATCCAGTCACTGCGATCGCCAAAGACGACAGCACGCACTTCATCGACAAGAGCTGGCACGCCATCGATCCTTCGAAGCCATCCCGCATTTACGTTTCTTACACCGACTTCGACACCAGCGGAACCAGCGCCGGGTGCCCAAACCAGGCTCGCGTGGGGATTGAGGTGGTGGTTTCCACGGACGGCGGCCAGACCTTCGGGAGCCCGATCGTAATTGACGATGCTTGTGGAAGCGATAGCGCAGTGCAGGCTTCGCACGTTGCAGTCACTTCACACGGCAAGGTGTACGTTGCCTGGGAGCGGTTCAATCCTACGAACACCGAGCTGCGATTCACCAGCTTTGTTCCCGGAGGGAAACCGGCTCCTTCCGTGGTGGTCGATCAGATCGTACCGGGCGGCGCTGTTATTGAAGAATTCAACACGAGTGTCGCGCTCCTTCTACAGGGGGAGTTTCGTGATCTGGTGGGCATTGATTTAGCGGTAGATCGCTCTCACGGCCCAACGGATGGAAACGTGTACGTAGTGTGGGATGACGGCCGCAATAAGTCAGTTCCTGAGTTCTTCTCGATCTTTTCGGATGGGACGTACAACTTCACTGACGTGTTGTTCAGCCGATCTACCGACGGCCGGCATTTTTCCGCCGCGGCTCAAGTGAATTCCGACCGGCAGCCCACGGTTGGTTCCGGCCATGACCACTTTCAGCCGGCACTCGCAGTCGATTCCTCCGGCAGTGTCGCCGCTTGCTGGTACGATCGCCGCAACGACCATGAAAACTTCCAGATTGAGCGCTTCTGCGCATCGTCTGGCAACGCCGGCCAGCAGTGGGCGGAGCACCGTGTCGGAAGTACTCAGTTTGCACCGCTGCACGGCGTAGACGATCTGACGAACCCGAACTACATGGGCGACTACGACGGTCTAACCAGTGACTTCACAGGCGCTACGCGAGGATTTCTCGGGGCGTTTCAAGTCCTGACGTCGGGACTCAATCCGGATGTGAAAGCTCATAGCTTCTGATAGCTCCGTAGAGGGTTCCTGGTCTACAATTGCGATCGATGATTAAAGGAGACTTTCACATGAAGATGAAGAAAGCCGCAGGACTGCTTGCGTTACTGCTACTGATGGCTGGTGGGCGCGTTGCGCGTGCGCAGGATGCAAAGCCGGCCGAACATCGTACGATCGCTCAAGTGATGGACCGCGGCGTGTCGGGTGTGGAGGGCGAATTTGTCCCGGCAGCCGAGGCTATGCCTGAAGATAAATTTTCGTATGCGCCCACGAACGGCGAGTTCAAAGGCGTGCGCACTTTTGCGCAGCAGGTGAAACACGTTGCGGCGGTCAACTATATGATCGCAGCGTCCATCCTGGAAGAAAAACCGCCGGTCGAACTGGGTGGCGAGAATGGTCCGGATTCAGTGAAGACAAAAGCGGATGCTGTGAAATTTCTGAAGGACTCCTTCGCGTACGCACACAAAGCTGCGGCTACGCTCAATGAAAGCAATCTGGTGACGCCGATCAAGAGTCCCTTTGGCGAAGGAATGACGACGCGCCTGGGAATGGCTACTCTGATCGTCGCGCATTGCTTTGACCACTACGGCCAGATGGTGGAATACCTGCGCATGAATAACATCGTGCCGCCTGCCAGCCGCTAACGGTTGCGGAACCTTCAAGGACAAAGCGGGGCGTAGCTGAGTTTTGGGCGTGAGGCGGAAAGCTGCTGCCCCGCCGCAAGAAGTCGGCAGCTCGCGGAAACTGCGCCGCGAAAGGAAGGCGCTGCGCGCTGGAGTTTGGTCGGAGCTAAAGTTTGCCTGTTGGCAGTTAAGCTCCGCCCCCTGAAACGTTGCTGCGGCAGATGTTCGCGAAGGAGGGCGTTGCGCGCCGGCGTTTTTGTCGGAGCTAAAGCCCGCCTGGGCGGGCAGGCTCCGAGCCCCTGAAATTTGGTCGCCACGACACGTGATCAATTGACAGGGCGGTCGGCCCGGATAGTGCCAAGGCGAGCAGGCCCACGATGTAAAGCAGGTTGATCTCGTATCCGGGCGGGCCGAAGACAGGCCCCGATGGCGTCAACCCAACGGTATTTACCGAACTGAATCCATAGCGACCCTGCACCGTTAAAATTACAACGGCCATAGAGATCGCAAGCGGAATGCTCACGAGCGTCACTAAAAATCCGACGATCAGGGCGGCTCCGCCAAAGACCTCCAGCAACGTTACCAACCAGGCGGTGTGAAAAGGGAATGGCAGGCCGGCTTGTTGGAGCAACAGCCCAAATTTTGCGGGACCCCGCGTCCATTTCGCAAGCCCGTGAGCTAAGAAACCGATACCAATTACCAACCGCAGCGGCAACAGCGCCAACGGGATTGGAAATGAATCGGCCACTGGAATTTGCTAGACATACCCGCTCCTTGGAAGACTCCCTATTATTGTCTCACCGCGTGGGTGCTCCAGTTGGCTACTCCCGCGGGAGGCGCTAGTGCGGGAGCGAATACGTTGGAACTATCGGGGCGCTCAATGGTGATTGGGCTTGCGCGATCCCCTGACGCAACGAGAGCAAGAAGGTGTAGACTTCCGGCAATTGCCCCCTCCCGGGGGAATTCTAACTTAGGAGGCACAACGTATGGCGCGACGCACATTCTTGGCACAGCTGGCGAGCTTGCCTTTTCTGGCATTGGGCACGAAGGTGCAGGAGTCTAAAAAATCTCTAAAATTATGATGAAGAGCGCGTGGGGACCAGATGACCCGACGAGGGCAGCATTTCCTTTCGCGCACGGGCTGGTGCTCGCAGAAGCTGGTCACGAAGTACAAATCTTTCTTCTTGCTGAGGCCACGTCTTTGCTGCGAAAGACGATGGTGAACGCGATCCTGCCGGTTGGATGGCCGCCATTGAGTGAAACCCTGGAAAAGGTTGTAGCGAAACATATTCCGATTTTTGCTTGAGGAGCCTGCTCCCGGGCCCGTGGGGTCACGGAAACAGACTTGAATCAGTGGGGAGCAAAATACGGAAACCCGGCGATATTTGTCTCGCTGGTGGAATGGTCTGACCGAATTATTGTGGAGTGAATCGCAGCAGATCATTCCTGCATGCCAACGTGGTCAGAGCGTTGGCGAATCATTCCCCAACATAGCGCGGCGAACAATTTTGATGGGCGGAAAACCTTGCTTCATGAAATTGTTGTGAAATTGTTCTAGTGAGAAGGCTGCGCCTTCTTTCTTCATCACGTCTTCGCGGAGCTTCAGGATTTCGAGCTTGCCGAGAGTGTAATAAAGATAGGTGGGGTCGCTGGTGCCGCGTTTTGATTCCACCAGGCCCACTTCTTTGGACTGATAGCCTTCCTTCACGAAGAATGCGGCAGCCTGATCGAAGGTCATCTTGCCGCGGTGCATTTCAATTCCCACGATGTAGCGGGCATTGCGGAGCAGAGCGTCCTGGAGTTGACCCAGGCGGATGAACTTCGCTTCGCGCGCGTCCTTCGCGCCAGTGCCGGGCTGTCCGAAACCTTCGTCGAGCATCATCTGTTCGCTGTAGTGCGCCCAGCCCTCCGCGTTCGAGCTGCAGCCGAGCAGCATGCGAACTTTGGTAGGCGCGCGATTCACCCAAAGAAATTGAATGTAGTGCCCCGGATAGGCTTCGTGCGTTGACGTGCTGACGATCGTGCCGATGTTGAAGCCGGCCATGCGCCCTGCGATTTCTTCGGGCGTATCGTGCGGGCCGGGCAGAGTGACGTTGAAATACGCTTCGGTGGCAACTTTTTCGAATGGCCCGGGAGTATCCATGGAGGCAAACGTGGTGGCGCGCATGAACGGCGGCGTTTCCTGGAGGATTGGGCGCACCTCGGTGGGACTGGTGATGATGTGCTTGGTCCGGATGAACGAGATCAGCCCGTCGAAGGTGTCGCGAAAACTCTGCAGCAAGTTGTCCGGCGGAGGATGCATAGCGGCGAGTTCGGCCAGCACGTCGCGAGCGTCCTTATTCGGTTCGAGCTCTTTGGCGATGCGATTGAATTCCTGCTGGTTCTTGCGAAGGTTGGCCCAGCCAATTTCGAGCAAGCGGTCAAGCGGCGTGTCCACCATTTCGTCGTACAGCAATTTTTTCGAGAAGGTGTCCGCGCCGATGCGGAAATCACCGTTGGAGCGCGGTAGCAAGTCTGATTTCAGCCAATCCGCGTAACTCTGCAAATCCGCGATCACTGCGGCATTCGATTTCGCGAATTCAGCTTTCAACGCGGGGTCGGCGGCAGCCGCAAAGGCAGCGGGGACGTCGTTCTGAAAAAAGCTGACGATGCCGGGAAGCTGTTCGAGCGCGATCTCGGTATAAATGCGCGGCGGATTCTTCAAGTTTGCGCGCGCGGCCACGAATACAGCGGGCATCTTTTCTTCGCGCGCGATCACGGAGCGCAGGCGGTCGTCGGGCGAAGCGAATTTCCGAATCATGATCACGTACACGCTGTTGCTGATTCCGCTCGAATAGGTGTCGGGATTCTTTTCCCAGGGGCGAATGGTTTCAAGTGTCAGGAGCGCGCTGCGGATGTTCGAGAGCACGAGTTCGCGGTCCGCTGTGCGCGTTTCGTCCAGGCCCGCCGGGTCCATCGCTGCCACGCGTTTTTCGAACCCATGCAACGCGGAAACGTTGGCGTCTACTCCGGCACGCGAATAGTCCTCGAGCAGCGGATCGTATTGATGCAGTCCGACAAAGGTGCCGCCGGTGGGAGTGAACTTGAAATAAACCTGGTCGAAATATTCATCGGCCAGCTTGTCCCATGCGGCCTGCTTTTCGGTTGCGTTCGCGTTCTGCGGCGAGCGGGCGCGAATCGAGTTTGGATACGTGATCACGACGAGTAGAGCCAGTACACTTAGCGACGCTCGAATGAATTTGCGCACGCGAACCTCTTTTCGAAATGAAATGTTGTTGCGGGAACCTCAAGTGGCATGGTTCATCCGAGTAACTTGCCGACGAGCCAGTGATCGACGCTGAATGTTCCCGGACCGGAACAGATCAGCCAGATGAAGAAGAGCACGTAGAGGACTTCGGGAAGGTAGAGGACATCGTCGAGCCAGTTGAGAGACGAAAGCCCTTTAGGCAGGGTGGCAAGCGTGTTGGTCAGGATGGCGACGACCATATCGATCGCTAAGGCCACGCAGGCAAAGCTCGAAAGGAAGCCCACGGTCACCATTGACCCGCAAACGAACTCGACAGTCGCCACGAAATAGGCTGTCTGGCGGGGGAAGGGAACTTTGGCTTTGACGAGCGTGTCGTAAACCTGTTTCGTTCCGTTGGCGGAAAACAATTTGTTAGCCCCGGAGATGGCGAAGAAAAGACCGATCGAAACGCGTACGAGCAGGATGGCGTATTGTTCGAAATCACCACTACCCGACAGCACAAACTGGACTAACTGTTTCCAATCCATCTAATGTCCCTCCATCGGAGGACGTGCTGCGACGGTCTTCTATATCATACAGTTCGGCTTCTGCGGTAACCGCTTGATTCGGGTTTAGCCGTTGAGGCCTCAGGGGTTAAAACCCCCTCGGCTTCGATGACGATACGGCACGGCTAAAGCCGTGCCCTGACGACTCCTGAAATTAGGACACGGCACGCCGGCCCCCCTAGTTTCGATGACGGTATGACACCGCTGCCCTTCGACGCTTAGGGTGAAAAGGTGTGCGCTGACGACTCCTGAAATTAGGTCACTGCCGAAGCCAGTTCCGTTTTGGGACTTTTGGAGTAAGATGTGTTCCCTCGGAAGGCCGGTTGCGGAAGGCAACTGTAACGCAGTCCGAGAAGGCGAACCATGGCTCGGCCGAATGTTCAATTGCGGTTTGCACATTCCTTCGTCTTGCGCTACGGACTTACAGTCGCTTCCGTTACGATTGCGCT